>Ga0210391_10001150_pt1 | contig 24709 bp, 16 predicted proteins | sample IncBWC12OmetaG_FD_160573 | JGI IMG/M metagenome (GOLD analysis project Ga0210391, IMG submission 160573) | Forest soil microbial communities from Barre Woods Harvard Forest LTER site, Petersham, Massachusetts, United States - Inc-BW-C-12-O ...
CAACACCATACGCGGCGATATCGTCAGCGCCGAAGGCCAGATCTTCTCGGGCGAGGCGACCATGGTGTTCGCGCCGGGTTCGCAGGGCGAGCTCGGCATCGCCCCGCGCCATGCGCCGTTGCTGACGACGCTGAAGGCCGGTGAGGTACGCGTGCAATCCGAAGGCGAGGAGGAGCAATCCTTCTACGTGGGCGGCGGCGCGATGGAAGTGCAGCCGCATCTCGTGACCGTGCTGGCCGACACCGCCGCGCGGGCGCGCGACCTCGATGAGGCCGCCGCCTTGGCCGCGAAGCAGCGCGCCGAAGACGCCGTCCGCAACCGCCGCGACAAGGTGGACATCGCGGAGGCTCAGGCCGAACTCGCCCGGGCCATCGCCCAGCTGCGGGCCATCGAACGGCTGCGCAAGAAGCGCTAGGAGCCGACGCCCACGGAACTGTCATGCAGCTCTCCGTCGTCATACTTGCCGCGGGTCAGGGTAAACGGATGCATTCCGATTTACCGAAAGTGCTGCAGCCCCTGGCAGGGCAACCGCTGCTTCAACATGTGATCCGCACCGCGCGCGCCCTGGAGCCGGCCCATATCTATGTGGTGTATGGATATGGCGGCGCGCAGGTGCAGGCGGCGCTGTCGAATGAACCCGTCGAGTGGGTCCTGCAAGCCGATCAGCTGGGCACGGGCCACGCAGTGATGCAGGCCATGTGCGTGATACCGGACGATCACACCGTGCTGGTGCTTTACGGCGACGTGCCCCTGATCCGGACTCCCTCTCTGGCCAAGCTCGTTTCCCTGGCCGATGAGGGCGCGCTGGCCGTGCTCTCGGTAGATCTCGAGGATGCGGCGGGCTATGGGCGCATCGTCCGCAACGCCGAGGGCCAGATCCGCGCCATCGTCGAGCACAAGGATGCGAACCCCGAGCAGCTGCAAATTCGCGAACTCAACACCGGCCTCATGGCCGCTCCCGCGCGCCATCTGCGCGAATGGCTGCTGGGATTGGGAAACAGCAACTCCTCGCGCGAGTACTACCTGACCGATGTGGTCGCGGGCGCGGTGCAGGCCGGCCATCGCGTCGAACCGGTGCGCTGCACGTTTACCTCGGAAGTCATGGGCGTCAACGACAAGATTCAGCTCTCCAAGGTTGAAGCCCTGTACCGGCGCGAGCGCGCGGAGGAGCTGATGCTGGCGGGCGCCACCTTGGCGGATCCCGAGCGCATCGACATACGCGGCGAAGTCACGGTCGGGCGCGATGTGTTCATCGACGTCAATGCGGTTTTGGTGGGCGCTGTGGACTTGGCCGCGGGCGTGAAGATCGGCCCCAATTGCATCATCAGCGATTCGCAGATCGGGGCCGGCACGGAAATCCACGCCAACAGCATCATCGACCACGCCATCGTGGCGGAGAACTGCCGCATCGGTCCCTTCGCGCGAGTTCGGCCTGGATCGACCCTGCATCACGACGTGCACATCGGTAATTTCGTCGAGATCAAGAGCAGCGACATCGGCGCCGGCAGCAAGGCCAATCACCTGGCCTATGTGGGCGACTCCCACGTGGGCCGCGGCGTCAACGTGGGCGCCGGCACCATCACCTGCAACTACGACGGGCTGAACAAATGGCCCACCTTCATCGGGGACGGCGTCTTCATCGGCTCGGGCAGCATGCTGGTGGCGCCGGTGCGCATCGGTGTGGGCGCGACCATCGGGGCGGGATCCACCATCACTCAGAACGCGCCGGACGGCGAGCTCACGCTGACACGGGCCAAACAGACCACGGTCGCGGGCTGGCAGAGGCCGACAAAGCTCGATGAAGAGGAAAAAGCGGCGGTCATCGATGCCGCATTGAAGCACCCGAAGGCCTAGGCCCGCTCGGCGCGGCCGGCGCCCCGCCGCAATGCGGCAGGCGAGACGCGCTGGGTTTTTTCTTAACAAGATAATTACACGCTGGCCGCCTTTTTTATCGCCCTTTGAACTGCGGCCGCTCCGCCCTCCACCTAGACTGACCGCTTTCCAGCAACTTCGTGCATCGCGCACTCGATGCGCGGCATGCCGTGTTGCGCCACCGATTGGTGAAGATCCGGTGGGTATGGCGAGAGGACATTCAATGAATATTCGAAGCTGCATGCGAAGTATTTCGGTCTCCGTCCTGATCACCGGAATGGTTCTGGGGTCGGTCCGGGCTCAGGAATCTTCCGCGCCCACGGTCAAGGTATCCTCGGGAGCGATCGTGGGGATCGTGATCAACGCCGCCAAGGTCCCCATTGGCGGCGCAACGGTAACGGCTACCAGGGTGGACGGCAGCGGCATTCGCGCGACGGTGTCCGGCAGCGACGGCGTTTACTCGTTCGCCGACGTGGCTCCCGGCGCATGGTCCATCACTGTCCAAGTGGAGGGCTACCCGGATGTGGGAGTTCCTTCGCTGCAAGTCGTGGCGAGCAAAGCCTCCCGGCGCGATGTTGTAATGAACATTCCGGGTCCTGCTGCGGTCGCAGCGGCAGCCAGTCCTGCCCCGTCGCCGGCCACGGCACCTTCGGCGACGGCAGCTCCGGTCGCGGCCGCTCAGGGGACGGTGCCGGAGGCGCTGCAAGCGCCTGCGCCCGGACCGGATGTCGACCTGCAGACCCCATGGGCCGACGTCGGCTACGTTGGCTGGATGAACGGCACGTCGCGTGAAAAAGCACCGATCTTCGACACCAAATTCTTCACGCCCGAGATCCGCCTCGACGTCAACTACCTGCAGAGCGGCAACCACCCGGTCGACCACACGATCGTCGGCTCGACCGAGGAGTTTCGTTCCGGGGAATTTCAGATCGAACAGGTGAGCTTCGGCGGAGACTTTCACTGGGACAATGTGCGAGCTCGCTTTCTTTCCATGTTCGGCATGTTCGCAACCACCACGCCACGCAATGACGCGAGCTCCTCGGTCGGTCAATGGGACCTAGACGATGCCTACAGATACTTCTCGGAGGCAAACGCCGGATATCACTTCGATGTGAACCACGGCCTCAACATTGACGCCGGTGTCTTCGTCTCCTACATCGGCCTGTTCAGCTACTACAACTTCGACAACTGGACCTACCAGCCATCGTTCGTGTCATCCAACACCCCGTGGTTCTTCAATGGACTCCGTGTCCAGTGGTGGCCGACACAGAATTTGAAAATCGAACCCTGGCTCATCAACGGCTGGCAATCGTATGCCAAGTTCAACAGCAAGCCGGGTTTCGGCGGACAGATCCTGTGGATACCGAGCGACTCGCTTAAATTGGTGTTCAACAGCTATTCCATCGGACAAGATAATCTAAGCTGTCAGGCCAATAGCAGCACGGGGACAGGCACCATGGACACCCTTTGCCAGCCCCAAAACGGGGGTAATCCCAACGCTGCCGCCGGATCGTACGTAGGCGCGGGTGGACCGGTCGACTGGTCGAGGGTGAAACGCATTCACGAGGACGACAGCATCCTGGTGAAATACTACGACGCGCACGGCTTGGGCGGCGCCGGTGTATCCAAAATGGCTTTCTCCTACACGGTGGACATCGGCTGCGAATACGGCGGCGGCGTCACCTGTTCGAACGGAAAGAACAAGGAGAATTTCTTCGGCATGATGCTCTACGATCGTACTTGGTTCCATAACGACCTGTACGCTGTGACGCTGGGCGGCGGTTTCATGAACAATCCGGGTCGCTACCTGGCCCTGACCCCGCCCATCAACGGAGCGACGGCCGCCAGCGGTTCGCCGTATTTCACTCAACAGCCCGGACAGAAGCTCTATCAATGGGACTCGCAGCTGAATGTTCAGTACATGCCGAAGGATTGGATTACCTGGTGGACCGAAGCGACGTTTCGGCATTCCAGCGTTCCCTACTGGACCGGAGCGGGCGGCGTAACGCCTCCCGGCGGCAATACTGGCTCGCCCGGCAGCTGTGTGGGAGGTGGATCCAACGCCACCACCGGTCAGTGCGACGTCGGTGATTGGTTTCCGGATCTTCGTACCCGCGAAGTCGTCTGGGGTGCCGGTGTCATGGTCAAGTTCTAATTAGAAACGGTAGGTCAGGTCGACGCCGGCCGTGAGCGGCTGGTTGGTTTCGATGCGCGTAAAACTGGGCTGGGGCTCATTCTCCGTAAACATACTCTCAAGCTGAGCGTGCTTGTTGGTGAGGTTGTTGACGAACAACGTAGCGCTCCAGGTCTCACGGAATTTGACCCCGGCCCGGACATTGACCAGGTCATACCCCGGCATTTGTCTGTAGGTACCGGTGAACTCGTAAGGGTTCGAAAAATAAATCGAGTAGCGCGGGCCGGTGTATGAATTCTCCAATCGCGCCGTGAATGTGTAGGCGCTGCTGAACGGCTTTGAATAGCTGAAAGCGACGGTTGCGCTCTCCGGCGCTACCTCCGGCATCTTGTGGACCGGGGTAATCACCCAGTGCGGGCCCCCGTCCAGCCATTCATAGAGGTAGCCCGCCGCGACTTCGAACTGAAATCCCGCTCCTAGATCGGCGAGCACGTCGATGTCGGCTCCGTAGATGGATACATAGTTGCCGTTGATGTTCAGCGCCCAGTCGTTTGGATACGCCTCGAGCTGGACGTGGCGCCAGTCCTCATAGTAGACACTGGTATTCACAGTCAGGTGGCGGTCGAAGAATCGGGCTTTCTCGCCGAGTTCGTAGCTCAACACACGGTCCGGTTCGTACGTGGCGGGCCACTTGCCGCTCGTATAATTCTGCTGCTGGAACGCCGATCCCCAGGCGGCACCGGTGGTCGGATAGACCGCGTTGCCACCACCTGGACGGAAGCCGCTCGACACGGTCGCATACGCCATGAGGTCCGGGCTGAATGTGTACGAAAGGTTGAATTTTGGATTGAAACTGGTCGACGACAGCGCGATGAGACCGGAACACGAGGGCGTCGCCGCTCCATTGGCCGAACCCCAGCCGCTCAGGCAGGAAGAGAAGCGATAATCGTAGTGATTCACGCGGGCGCCGACATCGACCTTGAGCGCATCGGTCAGGGCATAAGTGGCGTCGCCGAAGGCAGCATACTGCTTGAGCGTGGTGGGAGAGTAGGCGTCGAACCAGTGGGGCGTGGTTGCCCGCGCGAGTGTGCCGAGATCCATGTACGCGGAGTAGTTGGGCGTCGTACCGTTGAAGCCCCACAAAGAGTAGAAGTCGCTGTAATAGAGCCCCGCAACCCAGCTGGCTCTTGCATGCCCCGTCGAAGCCATTCGCAGCTCCTCGCTGAACTGATGGCTGGGATCATCTTCGATGCCGTGCTCCGGGCCGGACCCGGTCGGGCCGTAGTATCCGGGGTTCGGAAGGCCATAGTTGGAGTTGTAGGTAATTCCTTCGAGCGGATTGTTGAAGGCCTCGCCGGCCTCCTCCACCTGGGAGGAGTTTCGGGTCCATCGTGCGGTACTCGACGTCACATCCAACCGTGGGAAATTGTAATTCACATTCAGGCTGTACGCCGTGAGCGAATCGGTCAGCGGTTCAGCGATGTCGAACGGTTGGTAGTGCGCCAAGGTGCCCGGGTCGCTGTCATAGGCGCTGATACCGTTTTGAGTGCTGGTCTCGTGGAAGTATGACGGCGTGACCGACAGGTTCTCCGTCGGCTTCCACAGCAGAGTCACGCGCGCCGCATAGATTTGATAGGCATTCGAACCCGGATACTGCGCCGTGATGGGGGCGTCCTGGACATTGCCGCGTACGGTGCCGTCCGGGTTTCCGCCGACCACAGGAAATGGGTCAGTCACGATGCGGTCGATCCAGCCGCTCGTATAATCTTCGGTTCCCACCACCCGTATTGCCAAAGTGTCGCCTATGAGCGGGAGGTTAACCATCAAGTTGTCCTTGTGATTGAACCCGCCGCCGTCGGTGCCCGACAGGACGCTCTGCGCGGTGGATTGGAACTGCGACGGGTTCGGCTGGTTGCTGATCAGCCTGACTGTGCCGCCCATCGAACCCGATCCGAACAGCGTGCCTTGAGGCCCACGCAAAATCTCGATGCGATTCAGGTCATAAAGGTCGGGGTCGATCACCACGTGACCGTTTTGAGCACTTGCGGGTCCGGTCAAGGGAATATCATCGAGATAGAAGCCGACCGTCGCGGAATTGCCGCCACTCGAGGTCATGCCCCGCATCTCGATCTCCGTCTGACTTGGACCTTCGCTCTTTAGCGAAACACCCGGTGTGCCCTGAGCCAGAGCGGCCAAGGAATCGACGCCGCGAGCCAGTAAATCGGCGCCGGTGACCGCCGAAATACTGATGGGTGTTTCCTGCACGGTGGAGGAGCGCTTTGAGGCGGTCACCACCACTTCCTCGAGCTGAGTTGGATTGTCGGCATCAGAGACCGATAGGGCGTGCGTATCCATCGCGCAGAACAGCGTCGCGCCGCTCAAAGCGGCCATGCCAATCAGCTTGCGTCGATTCATGATTTCCCTTTCCCGAGTATCTGGGAGCGTGCGTAGCGCGAACTCTGCACGAGCATCGCGTTAGGAAGTTGTTAATAAATGGATCGCCGAGCGAAGGATTGCGTAGTGAAGCGTCCCGCCCTAAGTTCGCGCATTCCGTATGTCCGCATGCACCACGACAGATCACGCGGGAAGCGCGTTTTCGCGCGGAATACAGCGGAGTTTTTACGACATCAATATGCCGCGCTCCGTATCGTGGCCGGGTCGATCAGCGAACTCTTGCGCGACCACGAGGGATTTATGTCGCCGCAATCAACACAAAGCGCCACTTTCCCGCGGGCGTCCGGTCAAGTGAGCCGCGGGGTCTGGTTGGAATATCTCCGCGGTCTGGCGATCACCTGCCTCTGCACGGCGGTCGCCTTTCCGCTATCCCGCAACGTGGGCCTCGTCACCATTGTGATGTTCTACTTGCTGGGAACAACTGTCGGCGCGCTTCGGCTGGGACGAGGGCCCTCGGCATTCACCGCCGTCACCAACATGCTGGCATTCAATTATTTCTTTGTGCCGCCGGTGTTCAGCTTTCATGTGGACGATGTGCAATATGTCTTTGCACTGGGGGTGATGTTGATCGTCGCCTTAGTTGTAGCCAACCTCATGATCAGCATTCGCCGTCACCGTGACACCGCAAACGCCCGCGAAGAGCGTACCGCGGTGTTATATGCAATGAGCAGAGAACTCGCGATCGCATCCGACGCCACCGCCATGGCGGCCGCCGCGGTTCTACACATACGCGACGTATTTCACAGCACCGCCATCGTATTGATCGAGGATGAGTGCGGAGGTCTATCGCCCATCTCACCGCCCGAAGAGCCCGACTGCCACGATGCGCGATTCTCCTTGCCGGCCGTCGATTTCGAGTTCGCCCAACGAGTCATTGCGCGCGGTGAGCGGTGCGTTGGAGATGCGATCTACCTACCGCTGCAGGGGAGCAACGTCAGGGGCGTCATCGTGGTGCGTCCGCAGCGTCCGGCTCCGATGCTGCCCGCCGATCAACTCCATCTCTTGGATGCCTTCACGGTTCAGCTCGGGCAATCGCTGCAACGGGCCCGCCTAGCAAAGGTCGTTGAAGCAGCCCGGATCGCCGCCGACCGGGTATTGATGCGCAATACGCTATTGGCATCCATTTCCCACGATTTGCGAACGCCGCTGTCGGCGATCGCCGGCGCAGGCAGTCTGATCGCCCAACCGGAATACGCACTCAACTTGGAGCGGCGTACCACGCTCGGTGTCTTGATCGAACGCAAGGCTCGCGACATGTCGCAGCTGCTGACGAATGTTCTCGAATTGATGCAAATGGAATCCGCCGAAGGCGCCCCGCGCGCCGACTGGCACAGCGTCGACGATCTGGTCGCTCTCGCTCTGCAAGGTCGCGAGGGCCGCCTCGCCAAATGGCGCATCGTCGTGCACCTTGCCGCCGAGCTGCCACTGGTCTTTGTCGACGCCACCTTGATAGTTCAGATGCTCGGCAACCTGCTGGAGAATGCCGCGAAGTACACACCCTCCGGTACGACGATAACCATATCCGCCGCCGCGCGGGACGAGAAAATATGGCTGGCGGTGGCGGATGACGGGCCGGGCATTCCGCCCGGCGACGCGGAGAGTGTGTTCCAGAGATTCGACCGAGGCCGCTCGGATAACAATATTGCTGGCGTGGGACTTGGACTTGCGATTTGTCGCGCGGCCGCGCGGCTGCACGGTGGAGAAATCTCCGCGACGAACAATCCGGGAGGGGGTGCACGCTTCGAAATCATGCTGCCGTTGACGAGCCCAGCTGATACGCCGGAGCCGGCGGTGTCGCTGTGAAGTGTGCGAGGCGCACCTCGTGACCGAGGCAATGCACCTCGTGCTGATTTTCGAAGACGATGAAGGGATGCAGAATATCCTGCGCATTCTGTTCGAGGCGAACGGCTTTAGAGTAATAATCGCGGCCACTGCCGCTCGGGGTGAGCGGGATGCGCGCCTGCATAGACCGGATATCGTGCTGGTCGATCTCGGTTTGCCGGACCGCGACGGCCTCAACGTCATAGCCGCCATTCGCGCGTGGTCGTCCGTGCCGATCGTAGTACTAACGGCGCAAACTGCCGAGCCACAGCGGCTCGCAGCATTCGAGTTGGGGGCGGACGATTACGTGATGAAGCCCTTCAGCGCACCCGAGCTCCTGGCGCGCGTGCGGGCAATCCGACGACGTCATGTGCGCGGCAATCTGCCGATGGGTGTTCTCGATCTCGGCGATGTATCGGTCGACATGACGAGGCGTGTGGCCCGCCGCAGCGACGGACGCGAGGTACGGCTGACTCCACTCGAGCACCGCATACTGGAGACGCTCGCGCGCTACTGCGGTCGCATTGTGACGCACCCCACGCTCATGAAGGAGGTGTGGGGGCCGCATCGCGAGGACTCGCGCGCGCTGCGCGTTTATATCGGCAGCCTGCGAAGAAAACTCGAGGTGGACCCGGGCCGTCCGCATTATATTCGCACCGAGCTCGGTGTCGGCTACAGGCTGGCCATCAATGAGGGGGGTGCGGTCGAAGACACGCCGGAGACGAGCAGTCTATGAAACATCGCGGCAGGTCCATTTACGCGCTCGTTGCCGCCGGACTGACGTCGCTGGGGTCGCCGGCATTCGCAGATTCCCCGCCCGCGACGCCCCCGCCCGCCCGCGACCCCGACGGGCCCGCGGAGGGGTGCGCCAAGGGATCCGAAAATGAAAGCTTTTTCGCCCGGCTCAAGGATAGTTATAAGTCGCATCTTGCATGGGATGGCGGCGACCCGAACGCGCCACCCACCATCGTCGTCGGCGGCGCCGAAGTACCGGAAGCCAATCCACCCTGGCCGTACTCGACTTGGAACATCGGCGCGTCGCCGGCGATCGGTGTCGAAAATATGTATTACAGCGCTCTGATGGACGCGCTGTATTGCGGTAAGGGCGGTCAGAAATTGAAGGACAGCCGCTTCACCATCTACGGTTGGATCGAGCCCGGCGGCAACCTGAGTACCTCGCACACGCGCTTCAACTACACCAACGGCACGGGCGGCAACTATCCGGCGGCCTATTCCTTCGAACCGAATGTCGTGCAATTGGATCAGGCGGCGCTGTACTTCGAGCGCACTCCCGACGAGATTCAGCGCGACCATTTCGATTGGGGCGGACGCTTCGCTGGGATCTACGGCACCGATTATAAGTACACTTTCAGCAACGGCATATTCAGCAACCAATACCTGAACAGCACCAAGCAGTACGGATTCGATCCCGTCATGTACTACCTGGACTTCTGGTTCCCGAACGTCGCCGATGGCGAGAATGTGCGTGTCGGGCGTTATATCTCCATTCCGGACATCGAGGCGCAGCTGGCGCCTAACAATCTCACCTACAGCCACTCGTTGCTCTATACCTACGATCCCTACACCCAGAACGGCATCGTCAGCACCACCAAACTCGACAAGAATTGGCAGATACAGACCGAACTCTCCGCGGGCAATGACGTGGCGCCCTGGGTCAAGAGCGAGCGCCATCTGACGCCGGCCGCCTGCGTCATCTGGACCTCGAATTCAGGCAAGGACAACATCTACCCCTGCATGAACGGACTCAACGACAGCAACTGGCGCTGGAACAACGTGCAACACGCCGTCGTCACCTGGTATCACAAGTTCGATTCCAAATGGCACATGGACACCGAAGCCTGGTACATGTGGGAAAGCCATACGCCGAATGTGAACAATCCGGATGGGCTGGCGGCCATTGCTCAGGCGTATTCGTACGTGAACGTCGGTGCACCGGGTGGCGCGCAATGCAATCCAACGGTAGTCTATTGCTATTCCTACGAATGGGCCGTCGTCAACTACATCAACTATCAGCTTGGGCCGCGTGACATTCTGGTGTGGCGCACCGATTATATGAACGATGCCAGGGCGCAGCGCACCGGATTTAAAACCCGGTACTATGAGTTCGATTTCAGCTACACCCACTGGATGGGCGACGTGGTCGAGCTGCGCCCCGAGATTCGCTACGAACACGCTCGCGACGCCCAGGCCTATGACAACCCCACGGCCACGCCGGAGGGCGGCAGGCACTCCCAGGCCATGATTGCCGCGGACGCGATCTTGCATTTTTGAGTACGCGGTGACTGTGGCAGACTGCATGGCCGTTCCAGAGACACCGCATGAGCGAAGCACCCAACAATCCCGATCAGCCCCAGAAAGGTCAGGACGTCATCGACCGGCGCGCATGGTCGGCGGACCGTCAATGGCGGACGACGGCCATTGCGGGCGCGGTGGTGACCTTGGTGATTCTGGCCGCCTGGCTGGGTCCCCGGGTCTTCGCTCCGCATGAGGCGCCGGCCGCGGCGGCTTCGCCGCCCGGTACCTTTCGCGCCACTCCGCAGCAGCTGAAGACCTTGACGGTGGAGGCCGTGCAATCGCATGGCTTCGTCAGCGAGGAAGTGACCGAAGGCAAGATCGCAGTCAACGGCGACCGCGCCACCCCGGTATTTTCGCCCTATTCGGGCCGGGTCACCCGAGTCATCGCGGGATTGGGCGATACCGTGAAGGCGGGGGCGCCGCTCGCCACGCTGGAAGCATCCGAGTACGTCCAGGCGCAGAACGACCTGCGCACCGCCGCGGCGCAGCTCAAGATCGCGCGCATCAACGAAACCCGCAAGCATGCGTTGCTTGACGCGAAAGGCGGCAGCCTGCAGGACTGGCAGCAGGCGCAGGCCGACCTCACCACCGCCGAGGCCGCTCTCGGCTCGGCGCGCAATCACTTGAGCATCCTGGGCAAGTCGCCTGCCGAAATCGCCGAATTGGAGCGCGCGCAAACCATCAATCCCGTGGCCACGTTGACCGCGCCCATCGCGGGCGTCGTGGTGGATCGCCAGGTCGGTCCCGGCCAGTACCTGCAATCCGGCAGCGGTACGCCCGTGTTCACCATCGCCGATCCTGGAAGCGTATGGCTGCTCGCCAATGTACGCGAGACGGACGCGGGACTCGTGAAGGTCGGACAGTCCGTGGAGGTTCGCGTCCTCGCGTACCCCAAGCGGGCGTTCAAGGCGCGAGTCACCTATGTCGCCGCCCTCCTCGATGCCGTGACGCACCGGCTCCCGGTGCGCGCCGAAATCGACAACCGCGACGGCGCACTGAAGCCTGAAATGTTCGCGAGCTTCCGCATTCTCACCAGCGATGCGTCGCAATCTCCGGCGGTGCCGGAATCAGCCGTGGTTTACGAGGGCGCTGCCGCGCACGTGTGGGTGGTCGCCGGCGAGGGCCTGCTCGAACTTCGCGCCATACGCACGGGGCGCAGCGACGATGGACTCATCGAGGTGCTCGACGGATTGAAGCCCGGAGAACGGGTGGTGACCAAGGGCGGGCTGTTCATCGATCAAGCGGCGGTTCCGGCCACTTCATGAACGCCATCGTCGCCTTCGCGCTGCGACAGCGCGTGCTGATCGTGGTGTTGTTGGTGATGGTGCTCGGCACGGGCATCGCGAGCTTTCTCTCTCTGAACATCGAGGCGTATCCCGATCCGGTACCGCCCCTGGTCGACGTCGTCACTCAAAGCACAGGGCAGTCGGCCGAGGAGATCGAACGCTACATCACGATTCCATTGGAAATCCAGATGGCCGGGATTCCGAATGTCCAGGCCATTCGCACCATCTCCCTGTTCGGGCTGTCGGACGTCAAGGTGCAATTCACCTACGATTTCACCTACCAGCAGGCGGAGCAATGGGTCACCAACCGACTGTCGCAGCTGGGCAGCCTGCCCAATAACGCCCAACCGCAGATATCGCCCACGAGTCCCATCGGGGAGATATTCCGCTATCGGGTGGTGGGGCCGCCCAATTACTCGGTCACGGATCTCAAGACCCTCGAAGACTGGGTGCTGGAGCGGCGCTTCAAAGCCGTCCCAGGGGTGATCGATGTCACTGGTTGGGGAGGCAAGACCAAGACCTACGACATCGCCATCGACCAGCGCAAGCTCGTCGGATACGGACTGTCCGTGCCACAGGTTCTGCAAGCGCTCGGCAACGCCAATATCAATGTCGGCGGTCAAACGGTGAATTTCGGCGCGCAGTCCGCCGTGGTGCGCGGCGTCGGCCTCATTCATTCGGCCGAAGAAATCCGCCACACCCTGATCACCAGCAATCAAGGCGCGCCCGTGGTCATCGGCGACGTGGCGGAGGTGTCCATCGGCAATCTGCCGCGGTTGGGAATTGCCGGCTACGACGATGTCGACGACATCGTCCAGGGCATCGTGCTGATGCGGCGGGGCGCGGAGAGCATTCCCACCATCAAACGGGTCGAGGCGGAAGTCGACAAGGTGAACAACAGCGGGATTCTGCCGCCGGGCGTCAGCATCCAGCGCATTTACGATCGCAGCGATCTCATCCACGTGACGACGCACACCGTGCTGCACAACATGGTCGCCGGAATCGTGTTGATCTTCCTCCTGCAGTGGGCGTTTCTCGGCAATATCCGCAGCGCCGTGATCGTCGCCATGACCATTCCCTTTGCGCTGTCCTTCGCGATCGGACTCATGGTGCTGCGCGGCGAATCGGCGAATCTTTTGTCGGTGGGCGCCATCGATTTCGGACTGGTGGTGGACGCCACGGTCATTCTGGTTGAAAACATATTCAGGCACCTTGCCGAAGCCACCGCGCACCTGGGTCACGGACCCAGCACCTTGCATCGCATACGCGTGCGCAGCGGCTTTCGCGGCAAGACAGGAATCATTTCGGTCGCCGCAGCCGAGGTCAGTCAATCCATTTTCTTTGCCGCCGCCATCATCATCGCCGGATTCGTGCCGCTGTTCACCCTGTCCGGGATCGAGGGACATATCTTCGGTCCCATGGCGAAGACATATGCCTACGCCATCGCGGGCGGCTTGATCGCCACGTTCACGATCGCACCCGCCTTGAGCCTGATCCTGTTTCCGGACAAGGTGGAAGAAAGCGAGACCCTCATCGTGCGATGGCTGCGGCGGGTGTACCAACCCGCGCTCGAATTCGTGCTGGCCAATCGCATCGTCACATTCGCGGGACTGGCGCTGATCGCGGTGCTCGCGTTCTTCGCGGTGCGCTCCTTGGGACTGGAATTCCTGCCCAGCCTGGAAGAGGGCAATTTGTGGGTTCGAGCCACGTTTCCGCAGTCGGTCTCTCTCGAGGACAGCGACACCTACGTGAATCGCATGCGTGCCGTCATGCTCAAGTATCCGGAGGTGGAGTCGGTGGTCTCGCAGCATGGCCGGCCGGACGACGGCACCGATGCGACCGGGTTCTTCAACGCCGAGTTCTTCGTGCCGTTGAAGCCCTTTGATTCCTGGCCCTCCGGCGTCGACAAAGGGAAGCTCACTCAGGACATGACGAATGCGCTGGAGGAGCAGTTTCCCGGCGTTGCCTTTAATTTCTCTCAATACATTCAGGACAACGTGGAGGAGGCCGCGTCGGGGGTCAAGGGCGAGAACTCCGTCAAGGTCTACGGCAACGACTTGGAGACGTTGGAGAAGACCGCCAACAGCATTGCAGCCGTGTTGGCCAAGGTGCCGGGCATCACGGATCTCGCCGTGCTGCGCTCCCTGGGGCAACCGACCATCCGTATCGACATCGACAGGGTGCGCGCCGCGCGCTTTGGGTTGGCGCCCGGCGACGTGAATGCCGTGGTGCAGACGGCGATCGGCGGCCAGAGCGCCGGCGATCTTTACGAGGGCAGCAGCGATCGCCATTTTCCGATGATGGTGCGCCTCGCTGCGCCGTATCGGCAAAGTCTCGATGCCATACGGCACATTCCCATCGCCGCACAGGCCGCAAACGGTAACGGCGTCATTCAGATCCCCTTGCAGGATGTGGCCGATGTGGGGCTGGTCTCGGGCGCGGCCTTCATCTACCGCGAGCAGCAGCAGCGCTATGTGCCCATCAAGTTCTCCGTGCGCGGCCGCGATCTGGGCGGCGCGGTGCTCGAGGCCCAGCACGAGGTCGAATCCAGAGTGCCGCTGCCCGGTGGATACCGCCTCGAGTGGGTGGGCGAATTCGGCAATCTGCAGGAGGCCGCGGCGCGCCTGAGCGTGGCCGTGCCGCTGTCGCTGGCGCTGATCGTGCTGTTGCTCTACTTGAACTTCAGCAGCCTGCGCGACGCGCTGCTTGCGGCCAGCGTGATCCCCATGGCGATGCTGGGCGGAATACTGGCGCTCTGGGTGAGCGGCACCCCGTTCAGCGTGTCGTCGGCGATTGGTTTCGTCGCATTGTTCGGCATTGCGGCCATGGACGGGATTCTGATCCTGTCCTACTACCACTTGAGCCTCGAGTCGGGTCTTGATCGTGCCAGCGCCATGCTGCAAACCTGCCGCACCCAGCTTCGGCCGGTCATGATGACCTGCATAGTGGCCTGCGTGGGCCTGCTTCCTGCCGCGTTCTCGACGGGTATAGGCTCGCAGGTACAGCGGCCGCTGGCGCTGGTGGTGGTGGGCGGCATGCTGCTGGCGCCGGTGCTGATTCTGCTGGTGCTGCCCGTGCTGATACTGAAATTCTCCCGGGCACAGCCGCAGCCCGAGGAGTTGCCGCGGGAAGCAGGAACGTGAGGTGCGTGGGCGAACTCCGGACCGCCGCGGGAATCCGCGCCTCCGTGGGACTTGGCGCATGCCTGTGGCTATGCGCCTGCGTGGGCCCGAATTTTCACCGGCCGGCTCCGCCGCCAGTGGATCGATACACCGCCGAGGCGCTGCCGCCCGAAACCGTGTCCGCCAAGGGGCCCGGAGGCGCAGCTCAGCGCTTCCTCGCGGGGGGCGAGGTGCCCCGCGATTGGTGGACGCGTTTCGGTTCCGAGGAACTCGATGCCCTGGTCGACGAAGCGCTGCGGGCCAACCCAAGCGTGCATGCGGCCGCCGCGGCGTTGCGCCAGGCGCAGGAGAACACGGCCGCGCAGCGCGGCTCGTACTACCCCACCGTTCAGGCCGGCTTCGATGCAACCCGCCAACGGAATGCAGTGGGCGTGCTGGCGCCGAGTCTGGCCTCGGGGACCGCCCTATATAATCTCTACACCCCGCAGGTTACGGTGAGCTACGTTCCGGATTTTTTCGGCGCCAACCGCCGCCAAGTGGAGTCGCTGGCCGCACTCGCCGAGGCGAGCCAATACCAGCTCGACGCCACCTATCTCACCCTGACAGCCAATGTGGTGACCACGGCCATCCAGGAGGCCGGCCTGCGCGCAGAGATTTCCGCCACCGAGCGCGTCATTGCATTGGAGCGTGATTCCTTGGCCGTACTGCGGCGCGAATTGGAGCTGGGCGCGGTGGCCGAAGGCGACGTTTACGCCCAGGAGGCGGCGCTCGCGCAATTGGAGACCACCTTGCCGCCCCTGCGTCGGCAACTGCAGACGGCGCGCGATGCGCTTGCCGTCCTCACCGGACGTCTGCCCGCCGACTACACGCCGCTGCGCTTCGAGCTGGATCAGCTGGTCCTTCCTCCGGACTTGCCCTTGGGTATTCCGTCGCAACTGGTCGAGCGGCGCCCCGATGTTCGCGCCGCGGAAGCCCAATTGCACGCGGCGACGGCGCAGGTCGGCGTCGCGATCGCGAGTCTGCTGCCGCAGGTGACCATCACGGGCGACGTCGGCAGTTCGGCCACCGCCATGGGAGATTTGTTCAAGGCCGGTACCGGGTTTTGGACCGTGGGCGCGAGTTTGACGCAGACCTTGTTCGAGGGAGGGACTCTCATCCATCGCAAGCGCGCGGCCGATGCTGCTCTCGATCAAGCGGGAGCGCTGTATCGATCGGCGGTGCTGACCGCCTTTCAGAACGTGGCCGACGCCCTGCACGCGCTCGCCACCGACGCGGACACTTTGGCGGCAGCCTCCCGTGCCGAAGAGGCCGCGCAAAAAAGCCTGGACGTGGTGCGGCACCAGCTCGAGCTCGGGTCCGTCAGTTACCTGGCGCTGATCAACGCCGAACAGGCCTACCAGCAGGCGCTGATCTCCCTCACTCAGGCGCGCGCCAATCGCTACGCCGACACGGCCGCATTGTTCCAGGCGCTCGGCGGTTCCATCGCTCACTAGAACTGCGCGTGCAGGCGCACGGCGAAGATCGACACGGGGCCACGATCCGTGTTGTAGGCGGGGTTTTTGACCCACTGATAGTCGAGACTGAGATGTACCCACGAGCGCGCCGCGAAGCTGTAGTAGGTTTCGATGATCTGCTCCGCGCCCGGATGGGGCAGCCGTCCATCGCCGACCAGGATGCCGAGACCGCCTGCATTTAGGTACTGCTCGCGTTCCGCTGAAATCCCATTGTCGATGAGGGCGACGCCGATGGTGTCGCCGGTGCGCTGCCAACGCCGTCCATCCAACGCGGCGCCTACTTGGATCGAGCGATCGATGTCCGCGAATTCATAGACCTCGACGTTCCCCGCCGCCTTGCCCACGCGTGCAAATACGCCAAGATCCTCCGCGAGAGGCTGCTCGAGATCGAGACTCACCCCGAGCCGGCTGCGGTACTGGCGAACGCTCGCTGGATCCGGGGTCGTGCCGGTGGCTTCTGCCAGTGCGATCGCCTGATCGAGCAGGCCCATCCGGGCGCGGCTGTCGAACCCCGTGACGAGAACGCGGCCGGGTTGCCCGAACAGTTCGTAGCGCTTCTCGATCTCGGCATCTATCTGGAATTCGTGAAACCCGGGCTCCAGATGTGGGCTGTTCGGAATATTGGAGAGGTCGAACACCCCGGCACGCAGTGTCCAGGAGCCCAAATATCGCTCGGCCGCTGCACCCACGGTAAAACCCCACGCGTCAGCGGCGTAGTCGAACGTGCCGGCATCGATCGCCGCCCAGTTGAGGAAATCGCTCCGAGGGTCGTGGGCATACTGGTTCGTATCGAAGATATCGGTGACGGCGAACTTGCCCAGCGTGAACACCCAGCGGTCGGTGCTGCGGGTTCCGCCGAGTTGATCGGCAGCAGCCTCGACGGCCTCCTCTGCCCCACCTAGGTTGACGGTCTGACGCACGAACGCCCGCGGCAATCTCAGGTATGGCTCGTTCTTGCCCACCTTGTAGGCCGCGCCGCTCGGGAATCCGGCAACCCCCAGCGTGTCGTCCAGACCGAAACCCTGATCGATCTCCGGCACGATCCAGCCCTCGGCCCCCGGCCAGAGTCTCGAGCCGATGAACAGGGTCGCATCCACGGTTTCCCGACCGCTGTCGGGCGACAGGCTGTTCGGCCCACGGTAGGGTGCGGCGAACGAGTCGGTCTCCTGTTCCACGTAGGTAAACTGCCCGTGAATCGCGAAGCGCTCGCCCGACTCATCGGCGGCCGGGGAACTCTGCGCGTGGCCGCCGATCAGAACGAATGTCGCGAGGCTCCACAGGGCGCGCCCGCGGGTCCGACTCATCGGAGTTGGCATACAATGCAGCATCAAACCGGGGAGCGCGCAGTTGTTCGGATCCACGCATCGTACTTCATCGTCGGCCATTGGGCTTTTCGGAGCATTGACACTCGGTTTGGCTTGTTGGGCGACCTCGGCCAGCGCCGGCGCTGCGGCGACGCCGCCCGCGGGCCGCCTCGATACCATCGTCGTGACCGCACAAAAGAAATGGGACCCGGTGATCGACGAAAAGCTGACCCAGCAAGTGGCGGCGGCCCTGCACAACGACCGCTACTTCCTTGACGATCACGTCACCGTCACCGTAAAAAACGGCGTCGCCTATCTGGAGGGGATCGTTTTCGACGACTGGGACGTACGGGTCGCTCGGCGCATCGCTAGAAAGATCCCCGGCGTCCGACGTGTGGTCACCGATTTCTACGTCCCTGATGGAATGTGACGGCGATCAGCGGACCAGGGCGCCGGGCGTGATGACTGCGGGCTCAATATCCCGCTCCGTGTAACGCCATGACTGCCGCCGCGGCGACCAGGCAGTAGATGCCGAACAAATACCATCGGCCGCCCTCGAGCCACCGGCTCAGCCACCTCAATGCCACAAGACCGGCAAAAAAAGCGACCACGGCACCGAACAGACTTTGAGCCGCGGCCGAGGCCAGATCGATCCCGCCGCCTGCCGCTCTCGAATGGATCAGCCGCAACGACTCGCGCGCAACGATCGGCGGGGTCAGAACCACGGCCAGCGCGAAGCTGAAAGCCTCTGCCCGCGACTTGGCCACGCCCAGCAGCATGGCGGTCGAGATGGTGGCCCCCGAGCGCGAGAACCCTCTAAACGGCAAACATAGTCCTTGGACCACTCCGATGAGGGCGGATTGCTTCACGTCCGGGTCCTTCGATTCAGACGGAATCGCCGAGCGCCCGCGCTTTTCCACGATACCGGCGATCAAGATCAGCAATCCCGCAGCGGCGAGCGCCGGAGCAATGAGTTCGAGGTGGCTGAATAGATCTTCGATCTCGGCATGCGGGACATTACGGAAAAACGTTCTCTCGATGACTTTGATGAGGGCTTCACCGATGACGGCGGTGCACGCGGTTGCGATGATTACCAACGCGGCGAACTTCTTGAAGGCGGGACCGTCTCGAAAATACGTGCTGCGCCATTGCGGCCAGAAATAAACGATCACGGCGAACATGGTCCCCGTGTGGAGCATGACCAGAAGCAGGGTCATCGAGGGCGACGATGGATCAAGGCCCAGCAGTTTCTCGGTGACGACCACATGCGCCGAGCTGGACACGGGCAGCAATTCCGCGAGTCCCTGGACGATTGCGAGAATGATTATTTTCAACAATGACATTGATAATTCCAAATTGTGTCAAGGCGCCGTCGGCGCCACCAGCAAGGCCTTGGCATACAGCGCGTGCAGGCGTCCGATGCCGCGCGCCAGGTGCATGAGCAAGGTCAGCAGCAGCACGCCCGCGAGCACCATCAGGGGCTGCATGAACGGGGAGCCCAGCCACTGCGGATGCCAATAGATGTCGCCGGATAGTCCGAACCAGCCATAGTATCCCGCCAAATCGATCAGCGGCGCGAAGATGAGCGTGATGCTCACCGACACGCCGACCATCGCTATGACAAAGTAAATGATCCCCAAGGGAAGCATCAAAATGAGATAGGCCAGCGTCGTCCAGGTACGCCTGTCCTTCAGCATCTGGCCCACCCGCGCCCAGAAGCCGGCCGCCTCGCCCCGGTGCACCGGGCGCCGCGGCATGCGTTCGCCGGTCATGGCCTCGATCAGCCGGCCTTCCGCGAGGGAGATCACGCGAGTCAGCGCCATGAACAGGACGAAGAACGGTATCCCGATGACCAGTACGGCAAATCCGGCCGACAGAGACAGCCCGGTGATCGCAAACGTGAAGTAGATGATGCCGGTGGCCAGCGACAGCAGCATGAAGAACAGGGAGGTGTAGGCGCGCGGATCGAGAAAGACGCCGAAGAACGCGCCCGCCCCGCCCGTCGGAATCTTGCGCGGCGTCGTCATGGCGGCCTTCACTTTCGCTTCCGTGTCGCGGTAGGCGCTCGCCACCTCATCGGGTGCGCCGTAGGTCGACGCGATCAATTCGAGCACGTCGGATTCGGATTTGTCCGGGTGAGCCGCCACCTCCGCGCGCAGGTATTCCTCCGCGTCGTATAGCGCGTCCTGGATGAGAGCGGCGTCCTCGCCCGCAAGCTCCTCGCGCAAAGCTTTGAGGTATTGATCGATGGAACGTGGCGCGTTGCGAGTCATATCAAGGCCCCTTTTCTATGAAGCGGTCGACGAAGTTGCGGGTGTCCAGCCACATGGCCGACCACTGCGCGAGCATTTGGCGGCCTTGCTCGGTGATACGGTAGTAGCGGCGAGGCGGTCCGGAATACGAGGGTACGATGCGGCTGGTGAGCAGGTTCGCCGCTGAGAGTGCGCGGAGCACCGGGTAAATGGTGCCCTCCTTGAAGATCGACACACCCTCGTTGGCGCTGACCAGCCGTTTGGCAATTTCGTAGCCGTAGAGGTCCTCGGCCGACTGATTGAGCACTGCGAGCAGCACTAGTCCAACCAGGCCCCCGTTCAGGTCTTTTTGGAATTTTTTATCGCCGCTATCCTCCATAAGCTAATACTATATAGATACTAATAGTGGTAAGCAACCAGCATATATAGGCGTCTACTAGGCGCCGTGGACGAGCCTTGGACATCCAGACAGGGTCGGGCACACTAGGCAGCCTTTTTATCCGCCGGTGGAGCACGTATGTGTGGGATCGTAGGTGTGGTTGCGGAACGCAACTCGGTTCCCATCCTCATGGAGGGCCTGCGACGCCTCGAGTACCGGGGCTATGATTCGGCCGGCGTCGCCGTGCTCCAGAACGGACGGGTCGCCCGTCAACGCACCGTCGGCAAGGTGAACGCGCTCCAAGAGGCGCTCGACGCGGCCCCGATCACAGGTTACGTGGGTATTGCGCACACTCGCTGGGCGACTCACGGCATTCCAACCACGGAAAACGCGCACCCGCACATCTCCCGCGGCGGCGTTGCCATCGTGCACAACGGGATCATCGAGAATCACGAGCCGCTGCGCTCGAGCCTCCAGGATCTGGGCTACACCTTCACTTCCGAAACCGATACCGAAGTGATCGCTCATCGGATTCATCACCATCTGGGCGGCACCGCCAATCTATTCGCGGCGGTACGCAAGACAGTGGCTGAATTGCGGGGCGCCTACGCCTTGGCGGTGGTGAGCGAGACGGACCCGGAATGCGTGGTGGTCGCGCGCGAGGGGTGCCCCGTCGTCATCGGACTGGGCCTGGGCGAGAACTTCGTCGCGTCAGACGTCGCGGCGCTGCTGCCCGTCACCCGCCGCTTCATGTTCTTGGAAGAAGGCGACGTCGCCGAGATTCGCCGAAGGTCGATCAAGATCGTGGACGCCGCGGGCGCGCAGGTCTCGCGCCCCATGCGCGAGAGCGATCTGTCGGCCGATGCGGTGGAACGGGGCCAGTATCGCCACTTCATGCTCAAGGAAATCCACGAGCAGCCGCGCGCGATCGCGCAGACCTTGGAAGAGCGCATCGCGTCCGGCAAATTGCTCGATGCTGCCTTCGGCCCGACGGCCCATCAGGTATTCAAGAAGGTCAAGGCGGTGCATATCACGGCCTGCGGCACCAGCTTTCATGCGGGCCTGGTCGCCAGCTACCTCATCGAGCACCTTTGCCGCATTCCCGCACGGATCGAAATCGCGAGCGAATACCGCTACCGGGACCCTGTGATCACACCGGATACCTTGTTCGTGACCATCTCGCAGTCCGGCGAAACAGCCGATACCCTGGCAGCGCTCCGCAACGCCAAACGGGCACAGTATCTATCGACGCTCGCCATTTGCAACGTCGCCGAGAGCTCCATGGTTCGCGAATCGGATCTGGTGCTGCTGACGCGGGCCGGACCCGAGATTGGAGTGGCATCCACCAAGGCCTTCACCACGCAACTGACGGCGCTCGCGATGCTCTGCGTCGCCCTGGCGAAGAACGGCCCCGCGGCGGCACAGGAGCGCGAACTGACGTCGGAGCTGCTCGCATTGCCGGGCCTGGTCGAACAGACTCTGAAGCTGGACAGCCGCATCAGAGTGCTGGCGGAAGTCTTTGCCGACAAGCGCCATGCCCTGTTTCTCGGCAGGGGATCTCTGTATGCCATCGCCTTGGAAGGCGCGCTGAAGCTCAAGGAGATTTCCTACATCCACGCCGAAGGGTACGCCGCGGCGGAACTCAAGCACGGTCCGCTCGCGCTGGTCGACGAGGACATGCCGGTGGTGGCGGTGGCACCGAACAATGAGCTTCTGGAAAAGCTCAAGTCCAATCTTCAAGAGGTGCGCGCGCGCGGCGGCCAATTGTTCGTGTTCGCGGATCCGAAGGCGGCCATGCAGAGCGAGGAAGGAGTGACCGTCATCGATATGCCGGCGGCCGCGACGGCACTGCAGGCCCCGATCGTGTTCGCGGTTCCGATGCAGCTGCTCGCGTACCATGTGGCGGTGCTCAAGGGCACGGATGTCGATCAGCCGCGCAATCTTGCGAAGAGTTTGACGGTCGAGTGAACGCGAGGTGCATGGCCGCGTGTGTGAGGTGATATGCAGTTCAACTCCGTGTTCGACAGTCATTTCGTGTCGCATTTGACCGGACGAATTAAACCGGACCCGGATGCCCATGAGCACGTGGTGAATACCCTCGGTTGTATGCCTCACCACGTGCTGTTCCTCGACGACACCTTGGTTGACGCCTAACGATCCGGCGTGAGTCAAACATGCAAAGCGCCTACCGCAATCTTGGCTATGTACTCCTTGTGCTTCCGCTGGTACTCATCGTGGGATTTTGGATTCCCTATTTTTCGGAGATTCCAAAGTTTGACCCGTCTATTACGACGGCCGTACACGTGCACGCGCTGCTGCTTTTTGCGTGGGTCGCACTGCTGGTAATTCAGCCGCTCGCCATACGAAGCAACTCATTTTCGATCCATCGAATGCTTGGGAAAGCGTCGTACTTTCTGATGCCATTGGTGCTGTTCTTCGCGATCGCCATGCTTCGCAAGGAATATGGCTGTCACGGACATTCAAAAGCGCGATGTGGCAGGGCACATGCGTTACATGATTTGCATCGTGCTCGTGCTGCTACCCGCGGGTTTGGCGAGAATGCTCGGGTATTGGTTCCACGTCAGCCAAGGTTCATCTCAAACTGTTTCCCTCGCAGTGATCGATCTTTGCCTGATCTCTCTGATCATTTTTGATCGGCGCCGACACCTTGCTGCACGACCCTATGCCGTTGCATTAGCGGCGTACTTCATCGTTGAGGCGGGGTGGTTTGCGTTAGGCCGGCCGGTTTAGCGGGATGATCGCCTGCTATCTGCGGCTCCAACGCTGACACCGACGAGGGGCCGCGCGGGGTCGATTCGGCCTTCCCTTGGTCAGTTACTTGCCAACACCGATCTGCCTCATAAGCGTGGCGTTATCCCAGAAGAGATATTCCTCGGCCATGACGCCCTGCTTGTTCCAATGTCCCAGGGTCGCCATCGGCAGATGGTAAGCCTTTCCCGTCGGCTGAATGACGGTGCCATCCGCTAGGGCCATGGGCTTCGTAAAAGTGCCGTCCAGAAAACCCATGACTGCGGTCCATTCGGCATCTGCCGTGCCAAAGCGGACCGGATGCTCGGTGATGCGGTTATCCGGAGCAAACGTCCACATGAAGTTCAGCTCCTTGATGTGATCGGGAATTCCTTTGGTGGTGTGGCCATCCGGATAATACACAACGATGTCTTGTGCATGACTCTTGTGAAGGTTTTGCCACTGTTGGCCGGTGTAGACATGGAAGTCGAGGTCGTCGAAGTTGGCCAGGTTTTTTGCAAGCGCTGCCGGTAATCCCACAACTTTCGGCTCGGGAGCGCCAACCTTGCTCGCCGGCCAGTTCCCTTGATCGGAGGCTGTCACAGGGCCCGCGGCGAGTAGACATGCAGCCGTGAGACCGGCTCCTGTAACGAGCGCCAGAATGTGCTTCTGCTTCGTCATGATTTTCCCCTTCCGTTGAGAGTGAGCGGCGATTTTAGAATAGTTCCCCTCGTATGGCTGCGTCCGCTTTGGGGTCGATGGCGGCGGAAGCGCCTGCCAGGAAGCAATCACTCGCTGACGCAGATGGAACCAACGGGGCCTAAAGTGTATCCGATGTACATCCGCAGACCCGCGTGCGCGATTGCCCAAGCTGGTCTATGCCAAACCACACTCTAAAAGAACCAATCGACTGCCCACGTGTATCTATCTCCTCGCAAAAAACGATCTAAATGGGCGGTTTCCAGGGCGTGTGCCCTCATCGCTGCGCTGGCGATATACGTGCCCGCTCATGCCGATGAAGAGCTTCAGGCTTTCATGAACAAGGCGCTTCCCTGGGTCCGCCATCGCGATCACCAACCCGCCGTCGCCGCTCTAATTCAAATCGATGGGCAACTTGCGGCCGAGGGAGCCGATGGCGTCCGTGTGTTGGGCCGTCCCGAGCTGGCCACCACCGACGACCGCTGGCACATCGGTTCCGACACCAAGGCAATCACCGCCGCGATGATCGCCCGCCTAGTGGAGCGGCACGTGATGAGTTTTGACGACACCCTCGCCGATTCCTTTCCGGTCTTCGCCAAACGCATGCATCCAGATTATCGCAAGATTACCGTCAAGCAATTGCTTAGTCACACCGCCGGGCTGCCGCAAATGAACACCAATGAAAGCGTTGCAGCATACGTAGCAGCTGTGAGATCGGCCGGATCCCTGCATGCGCAGCGCACCGCGATGGCTCGACGCGCTCTCGCTCTGCCGCCCCCGTTCAAGGCGGGGGAGTTTAAGTACTCGA
>Ga0210391_10001151_pt1 | contig 24706 bp, 17 predicted proteins | sample IncBWC12OmetaG_FD_160573 | JGI IMG/M metagenome (GOLD analysis project Ga0210391, IMG submission 160573) | Forest soil microbial communities from Barre Woods Harvard Forest LTER site, Petersham, Massachusetts, United States - Inc-BW-C-12-O ...
GGAGTGAAGGGCGTACGCATCGGCATGGACGGCAAGACTCCTCCGACGACCAGCGTGGTCATCGACCTGGAGAAGGCCATGGCCTATGACATAACGCCCGGCGACGCCGGCCAGCTGATCCTTACCCTGCACGCGCAAGCAGGAGCGGCAGCGGCGCCAGTGGTCGCAAAGACGACGCCGGCTCCAGCCAAGGGTGCGCCAGCGGTCCAGTTGAAGACTGCGGTCGCGAAATCGACACCAGCGTCGGCTCAACCAGCTGCGAGCAAACCTGAAGTAACCAAGGCTGCCGTAATCGCGGCCAAGGCTGATCCGATGAAGCCGTCGGCCAAGCCGGCAGCCAAAGAGACCAAATCCGCGGCTGCGGCGGAGAGTGCGTCGGCAGCGGGTGAAACCAAGTCCGAAGTCAAGTCTGATATGGCGACTGCTCCCAAGGAGCCCAAGGCAGAAGACAAGAAGTGGGCGATGAATGGGAAGCGCGATCCGTTCTTCAGCCCGGTTGTGCAGCAGAACGGTTCGGGATGCTCGACTGGAAAAAAGTGCCTGGAGATTGGAACCATCAATCTGCGGGGCGTAGTGAAATCGGACAACGGCTTCATCGCGGTCGTGACCAACAATTTGAACAAGGCGTACTTCCTGCGGGAAAACGATCCCGTGTTTAACGGCTACGTGGTGAAGATCACGGGTGACTCGGTGGTGTTCCAGGAAACGGTGCAGGACAAGCTGGGCAAGTCGTTTACGCGGGAAGTGGTGAAGAGAATCTTCACGCCGGCAGTCTAGAACAGGTTTCAGGCAATACGGCGGGACCGGAAGCGGGTCGCCGAAATCGAGTTTGACGAAGGAACACGCGGGCCAGGCCCGCGGGTGGGGAGAGGCGAAATGCGAAAGCAACAACTGACAGGGACAATGTTCGTATCGTTGCTGGTGTTGGCGGGAGCTGCGGCCGCGCAGACCCCGAGCCAGCTCGATCGAGTCAACGTAGTCCGGGGCACGGACGACATCCGGGTCGAGATGAGCGCCAGCGGCACAGTGTCGCCGAAGCTCAGCACTCTGGACTCGCCCGCTCGCGTGGTGGTGGATTTGCCGGAGACCGTAATGGCGACCCGGCAGAGCCGCATCGCGGTGGGCGCGGACGGCGTGAAGGGCGTCCGCATCGGCATGGCCGGGCAGTCGCACCCGAGCACGCGCATCGTGGTCGACCTCGACCAGGCTTGCGCCTACGAGTTGACGCCGGGCGCAGCAGGCAAACTTGTGCTGACCCTGCACGCAAACTCGGTTGCCAAAGCCGCCTCTGAGAATAAAGAAAATAAGACGATAGCCGCGAGCGCGCCGGTTCCGGCCAGCAAGCCGGCCTCGCCGTTCTCGCCGCGAGTGATGGACGCGCAATCGACGGCCACGCCCAAGGCCGAGACTCCGGCGACCAAGCCCACGGCCTCTTCTTCGCCCTCTGACTATGTATTTGTCGAGCCTTCTTATCAGGCCAAGAGTCAGGCCAAGAGCGAAACGAAGGACGTGAAGATAGACGAAGCCACGGACGATCCTACAGTTCGGGCGCAGGAAGCGGCAGCGCGGTTCTCCGACAAGACTGCCGCGGAACTGCTTCCGGTCAGCCTACACGCTTCCGAGAGTCAGGCTCAGGCCCAGGCGCCGACAATTACGCCGGCAGTGAATCTGGCTGCCGAACAAAAAGCTCAAGCAGGACAGCAGCCGGCCTCGGTCGGCCCGAAGTATACGGGCGAGCCGATCTCGGTCAACTTGAAAGATGTCGACCTGAAAGACTTCTTCCGGTTGATTCACGAAATCAGCGGGCTGAACGTGGTGCTCGATCCGAACGTGCACGGCACGCTGACCGTGGTTCTCGATGACGTGCCGTGGGACCAGGCACTCGACATCGTGCTCAAGAACAACGACCTGGCGCGCGAACTCGAAGGCAACGTACTGCGCATCGCCACGGTCGAAACTCTGAAGCATGAAGCCGATGCGCGCCGGGCGCAGATTGAGTCGGAAGCGCTCGCCGTCGAAAAAGTGCAGGTCACGCGTTTCCTGAGCTACGCCCAGGCGAAAGCGGTGGTCATCACGGTAAAGAAGTTCCTCTCGCAGCGCGGCGATGTGGTGGCGGACGATCGCACCAACGCCGTGATCATCAACGATATTCCGAAAGTGATTCCGGTTATCGACCGCCTGCTGACGCAGCTTGATCGCAAGACGCAGGAAGTTGAAATCGAAGCGCGCGTGGTGGCGGCGACGCGGCAGTTTGCCCGCGACATCGGCACCCAGTTCGGCTTCGCCTGGGGCAACGGCCACAGCGCGATCGGCGGAAACCAGGCAGCTGGTTCGTCGCCGACCACGGTTGGCGGCCTGACCCCCGGCTACATCACGACGGCGGGTTCGGGCAGTTCGTCCGGTGCGACGATTCCCTTGTTCTCGAACCTGGGATCGACTTCACCTTCGAGTGGCTTGAGCTTTGTGAACGCCAGCAACAACATCCGCATCGACGCCATCCTTTCGATGGCGGAATCGCGCGGCTTGCTGAAAGTGCTCTCTCGTCCGCGGGTGGTCACGCAGAACAACATTCAAGCGCTGGTCAAGCAGGGCGTGCGCGTTCCAATCGTGACGCAGGCGCAGTTGGGCGGTCCGCCAACCGTGACCTACGTTGACGCGTTCCTGCGGCTCACCGTCACTCCGCAGATCACGTCGGAAAACACTATCTTCCTGAACGTGGACGTGGAAAACACCACGCCCAACTTCGGTCAGGAAGTGCAGGGCAACCCGGAACTGATCACGCAGCAGGCGACCACGCAGGTACTGGTGACCGACGGCGGCACGGTGGTGATCGGCGGCGTCATTCAGACGCAGAACTCGATCAACATCTCGCAGGTGCCGTTACTCGGCAACCTACCCTTCCTGGGCAACCTGTTCAAGCACACCAACGTTACGACTTCCAACCAGGAGTTGATCTTCTTCATCACGCCGCGAATTATTCAGACATAGCAGAGTCTAGTTAGCAGCGAGTTCGAAGATTGAAGCCGCCGTCCTGAAGAACCTGTCAGGACGGCGGTTTCGCGTTTGCGAGCGGTGCCTGAGTGCATACAGGCACCGGCGCTCGGCAGATGCCGCCACGCCGCTGGCGGTTGAGATTGCGGAGCTGCACACGCACAAGGCAAGGTCCACCCCGACGTTAAGCCCACGAAGATTTCGTTACCGACCTCGTCTGTGGGAAACCCCTTCCCTTTGCAAGTCAGAAGCCTCTGTAGGTGCTGGCCACAGTAACTGCCCCGCCAGGACCGATCTTTGTCGTTTTTACTGTTTGCCACATCGCGACGATCGAGCCCGCGCCCACGAACGGCAGGTCGGGGTCCTGGTTAGTGTACGGGGTACATGGATCGGGCCCGGACTGAATATTTTGCACGTATGCAAATGCCGCTAAATAACCAGTCGGGGTGTTGTTGGGAATGATCATCAGCCCCTGCCCGTATTGAAGCTGCCCGCTCGCTGAATTTTCCGTCGCACTGTAGGTGTCGCTGCCGATGACGCCGGCAGCCACGCCGGCGTACCGCAACAGGTTGGCAAAGCGGCCAACGCTGGAAAGGTTTTTCAGCTTCATGGTGACCTTAGCGCCGCCAACGGTGCTCGCGTTGGCCGGCAGATTCACGATGGTCTGTGTGAGTTGCCAGTTTCCGTCCGTGGTGGTCCGCGTTACCGTGACCGTATTCCCGTTCTGCTCCAAAGTCGAGGCATTCCATCCGCCGCTGTCGTATGCCGCGTAGTCAAAGTAAAACTTGCCCGCACTGACGTCACAGAATCCATAACCTTCCAAGTCCGCCGGATTCCCTGCGGGGGCGAACAGTGGATTGCGCGTTATGGAGAACTGCGGAATATTGCCGTTCACGGTAACGCAGAACTGTGTGGCCGTGAAGTCGAAGGTTCCACTGGAATATGTGACCTGGCAATCCTGAGTTGCCTGGGCCGAGTCAGCCTCCACCGTCTTCGTTGTTGGGTTTGGCTGGACCGGTTCTTGCGCCAGCGCCGCGGAAGCTAGGCTGAAGATCAAACTGAACCTCACGATTTTGTTAAGCATGGCAGCCATCTCCTTTGAGGCATGTTGCCGAATCGCCAGGGGCTCGCGTCTGATGGGTTTCAAGCCTCTATCTCTAACAGCGCAAATTAGCGGCTGATCTTGTCACCAGTTTGAAAAATAACGTTCGATCGTCCCGAGAATGAGCATCGTTTGAAAATAAAGAAATATGCCCGCGAGGAAGTCCCATAACTAGCCATTTTTTCAATTAGTTCCAGTTGACATGTAAAGCCGCCGTGCTACCCTAGCTACCCAAACGCTTTCCCTTCCCAGAGGGGAGTTTCGTGGGGCACGACTCGGCGGGAGAGATTACGAAGTTGTTGCGGGGCTGGCGCGATGGCCACCGCGAAGCCTTGGATGCCTTGTTGCCCGTTGTCTACAAGGAACTCGAGCGCCTGGCCCACTTTCAACTGCGCAAGGAACGTCCTGATCACACCCTGCAAAGCGCAGCTCTGGTGAATGAAGCCTATCTCCGCATGATGGGACTGAATGCTCCGCAGTGGGAGGGCCGCACCCATTTCTTTGCCATCGCCGCCCAGCAGATGCGGCAGATTCTCGTGGACTATGCCCGCCGCCACCGGGCCGGGAAACGCGGAGGGGCTGTCGAGACACTATCCTTAGACGACACCGGACTGTTGGAGCCGGGCAAGAGCCGGGATGTCGACGTTGTAGCTCTCGACGACGCCCTGAACGCGCTGGCGCAGATCGATCCGCGCAAGGCACAGGTGGTGGAGTTGCGCTTTTTCGGCGGATTGAACTTCGACGAGACAGCAGAAGTGCTCAAGGTGTCGGCAGTCACGGTCGGCCGCGACTGGAGCACGGCACGAGCCTGGCTGCATCGCGAGATGAGCCGTACAGGTTCCAATGGACGCTGAGCGCTGGAAACGCGTGGACGAACTGCTGCAGGCGGCGCTGCGGCTGCCGGGCGGGCAGCAGGAGGAATTCCTGCGCCAGCAATGCGGCAGCGACTCTGAACTGCTGGAAGAAGTGCGTTCGCTGCTCACGTCGGATCGGAAGGCGGGAAGCTTTCTGCAATCGCCGGGGCTGCACGTGGCAGAGGTCGCGGCGCAACTGCCTACTCTCGGTGTGGCCCAGTCCTCCAGCGCCCTGATCGCAGGTCAAACCGTTTCGCACTATCGCGTGCTGGGCCCGCTGGGCTCAGGCGGCATGGGGGTGGTCTATAAAGCGGAAGACACTTCTCTAGGGCGCCTGGTTGCGCTGAAGTTCCTGCCCGAAGAGACGGCGCAGGAATCGGCGGCACTCGAGCGCTTTCGGCGCGAGGCGCGAGCGGCGTCGGCGCTGAACCATCCCAACATCTGCACGATTTACGAGATTGGCGAGCACGGCGGACGAGCGTTCATCGCCATGGAGTTTTTGGACGGCGAGACGCTGCGGCAGCGGATCGGGGGGCGTCCGCTGGAGATGGAAACGCTTCTGCCATTAGCCATCGAGATTGCGGACGCGCTGGAGGCGGCGCATGCCGAGGGCATCGTGCATCGCGACATCAAGCCGGCAAATATTTTCGTGACCAAGCGCGGACACGCCAAGGTGCTGGACTTTGGATTAGCGAAGCTGACAGGACCGAAGAAGAAGGCATCCTCGAGCGGGAGCGGCGAAGAAGAAACGGCGGTGACGCTGGAACCGCTGACGAGCCGAGGAGCAGCGCTGGGAACGGTCGCTTACATGTCGCCGGAGCAGGCGCGTGCGAAGGAGTTGGATAACCGCACGGATTTGTTTTCTTTCGGAGCAGTGCTGTACGAGATGGCGACCGGGCAGCAACCGTTCCGAGGTGAGAGTGAAGCCACGATCTACGACGCGATCCTGAACCAAGACCCAGTGGCGCCAGCCCAGTTGAACAAGCAAGTTCCAGCAAAGCTGGAGGAGATCATCCACAAGGCGCTGGAGAAAGATCGCGACCTGCGGTATCAGCACTCCGCGGATATCCGTACGGATTTGCAGCGGCTGAAGCGCGACACGGAATCCCACAAGTTTGTGGCTGGAAGTGTGGCCACCCGGAATCGTGGCTCCTCCCCCCGCCGAATCGTGCTCTACGGTGCGGCTCTTCTGCTGGTTCTGGTTGGGGCTTGGTTTGGATTCCGCTGGTTCCGCTCCCACGCAGGTCCTGCAAAGCCTTACAGCGAGCGGCAACTGACTCATAACGTGCCGGAAAACCGTTTGCTGGGTTCCGCGATTTCGCCCGATGGCCGGCATCTCGCCTACACCGATACGAAGGGTCTGCACTTGAGCGAAGTCGACACGGGGGAAGTTCACGATATCTCGCTGCCGGAGGAGTTGCGGACTCATCTCTGGAGTGTTGCGTGGTTTCCGGACGGAGAGAAATTACTGTTCATGAGTGAATCGGAAGCCGAGAGCCTTACGGCTTGGACAGTATCGGTTTTCGGTGGCGCTCCGCGCAAGTTGCGAGCTCGTTGCTGGGCAGGATCTATCTCCCGCGATGGCGCATTGATCGCTTTTACCACTCTGGGCAACCGGGAAATATGGGTGATGGGGTCCAATGGCGAGAATGCCCGCAAAATCCTGGCGCGTGACGGAGAAAAATACGAGTCGCTGGCCTGGTCTGCAACAGGCCAGCGCCTTGCTTACATAAAACTCGCGGACGGCATGAACGGGAGCGTCGAGACTGTGGCCCTGGATGGCGGAATCCCGATCTCAGTGATTGCGGATCCCAAGCTACAGTACGTTGACAATCCCCCTCTGTTGTGGCTGCCCGACGGGCGGCTGCTGTTTGAGTTAGACGAGGCCGACGGTCAAACGGATCTTTGGGGAATCGCGACCGACCCGAGCACCGGAAAACCTTCCGGGAAGCCGACACGAGTGACCAATTGGCCTGGGGCAGGCCCATCGTCGCCCAGCGTCACTCGCGATGGCAGCCGTCTGGTAGTGCAAAAGACATCCATGCGGAACGATGTCTACGTCGGTGAGTTTAAAGAGAACGGCGCGCGCCTGGATTCCTCCAACCGTCTTACCTTCAGCCAGAGCAGTGACACTCCTACGGCATGGATGGATAGCAAAACCATTCTCATAGCGTCCAACCGCACGGGACGGGAGCAACTATTCAAGCAGAAACTCGATCAGGACACGGCTGAGCCACTTATTCCAAGCCCGGATAATCAAGATTCCGCAGAACTGAGTCCTGAGGACGGCTGGATTCTCTACTGGTCGTTCCCCCTTAACGGCGGAGCCTTAACAACTTTAGATGTAATGCGCTTCCCCGCTGGCGGTGGATCACCGGAAAAACTCCTGGAGTTCCCGCAGGACACCACGACTTTCTTCCACTGTCCTTCGGGGAGTGGCGGTTCCTGTGCCCTAAGCCTGCTCGAAGGGGATGACTTGATCTTCTACGCGCTGAGCCCAGTCAAGGGCAAGGGCAAGGAGCTGGCGAGAACCAAGTTGGGGAAGATTACGGGCTTAGACTGGATGATCTCGCCCGATGGCTTGCGCATTGCCCTACAATGCGATCAACTGCGCCGACAAGTTCGTGTCCTTGACTTACGAAGTGGCACGCAGCACGACGTTTCGCTTCCACAGGGCTGGATTCTCTGGAAGGTGAATTGGGCTCCCGGCGGAAACGCATTGTTGATGAGCGTGCAGTCTCGCTCGACGGGATACATGATTGCGCGCATGGAACTGGATGGCAAAACTCAGGTACTGCTGAGTCGAGGCAGAAACCAGTGGATTTCTGACCTTAGTTTGTCACGCGACGGTCGGCACCTGGCATTCAGCGCGCGGACGTGGGAGGGGAACATCTGGATGCTGGAGAATTTCTGATCCCAACGATTATTTCTATCGGCCGGCTGGCTCCTGGCGAGTGAGCTCTGCAGTTAGTGATGGATCCTGAGCGCTGGAAACGTGTCGATGATCTGCTGCAGGCGGTGCTGCAACTGCCAGCCGGGCAGCAGGAGGAATTCCTGCGCCGGCAGTGTGACGGGGATTCCGAACTGCTGGAAGAAGTCCAGTCGCTGCTCAGTTCTCATCGCGAAGCGGGAAGTTTTCTGCAATCGCCCGGGCTTCGTGTGGCTGACGTCGCGGCACAATTACCCACTCTCGGCGCGAGCCCGTCGGGATCATCTGCTTCTATTACCGGCCAGGCCATTTCTCACTATCGCGTCCTCGGGCGGCTGGGCTCGGGTGGCATGGGAGTCGTCTACAAGGCAGAAGATACTTTGCTCGGACGGTTGGCCGCTCTGAAGTTCCTTCCCGAAGATACAGCGCACGATCCGGCATCATTGGAACGCTTTCGGCGAGAAGCGCGAGCGGCGTCGGCGCTGAACCATCCCAACATCTGCACGATTTACGAAATTGGCGAACATGAAGGGCGAGCGTTCATCGCCATGGAATTTCTGGATGGCATGACGCTGAAGCACCGCATCGCCGGGCGGCCGATGGATGCCGAGCTGATCCTGTCGCTGGCGATCGAGATTGCGGACGCGCTCGAAGCGGCGCACGCCGAAGGCATCGTCCACCGGGACATTAAGCCCGCCAATATTTTCGTGACCAAGCGCGGGCACGCCAAGATTCTGGATTTCGGGCTGGCGAAAGTCGCGGCTCCGACCAGGTCATCGAGTCAGATTGCAGCGGCCAACACCTTGACAGAGGCGGTTGAAGAGCAGCATCTGACCAGTCCGGGAACCATGCTGGGCACGGTGGCCTACATGTCGCCCGAACAAGTCCGCGCCAAAGAATTAGACGCGCGCAGCGATCTGTTCTCGTTCGGTGCGGTGCTCTATGAAATGGCCACCGGCAAGCTGGCGTTCGAGGGCGAAAGCTCAGGAGAAATTTGCGGCGCGATTCTGCACCAGAAGCCGCGTCCGGCAACACAGCTCAACCCGCAGCTTCCCCCGCAGGTCGATGCGATTATCGATAAGGCGCTGGAAAAAGACCGCGATCTTCGCTACCAGGACGCCGCCGACATCCGCGCCGACCTGCAACGCCTGAAGCGGGACGAGACGGGACGTGTGGGTTCGGATCGTGTGGGGACAGGCGCTGTCACACGGCCAGGCCGAGCGAAGCTCGGCGGTTTCACAGCTGCCGCCGTTTTGCTCCTCGCGCTTGTGGCGTCAGGCCTTTACTACCGCTCGCATCGAGCCATGCCGCTCACCGACAAGGACACAATCGTCCTCGCCGATTTCACCAACAGCACGGGGGATCCCGTTTTCGACGATGCACTTAAGCAAGGATTGTCCGTACAGCTGGCGCAATCACCCTTTCTCGATTTGATTTCCGACCGCCGGGTCAATGAAACGTTGAAGCTGATGGGCCGCGCCCCAGGAGACCGTCTGACCCCTGAAGTTACGCGCGAGGTCTGCATCCGTACGGGCAGCAAAGCCATGCTGAGTGGCTCCATTGCCGGACTGGGCAGCGAGTACGTCGTCGGCCTGAAAGCGGTGAACTGCGAAACCGGAGACGCGCTGGCCGAAATTCAGGAGCAGTCAGCAGACAAAGCAGGGGTACTCAAAGCTCTGGACGCAGCGGCGGTCAGCATGCGCAGCAAGCTGGGGGAATCGCTCAGCACGGTGCAGAAGTATGCTACGCCGCTCAGGGAGGCGACGACGTCATCCCTGGAAGCTCTAAGAATCTACAGCCTCGGGATGAAGACAAATTCTATGAGAGGACCCACAGCCGCCCTGCCTTTTTTTAAGCGGACGGTGGAAATCGATCCGGCCTTCGCCGAGGCATACTCTTCCATTTCGACTTCCTACGCTCAACTCGGCGAGCAGGACCGGGCAGCGGAGTATGCACGCAAGGCTTACGAATTGCGAGAGAAGGCGAGCGAAGTAGAGCGCCTCGCCATCGAAGTGAACTACTACGAGGTCGGAACCCGAGAGCCGGAGAAGGCGGCGCAGATGTGCGAGTTGTGGTCGCAGGCTTATCCGAGGGACGCCAGGCCCGTCAGGGATCTCGGATTCATGTACTCGACTCTCGGGGAACACGAGAAAGCGTTGGAGGCGGCCCGCCGGGCGATGCAAATGGGGCCGCACAGTGCCGGATATTATTTTGGCCTGGGTGGCGACTATACAAGCCTTAATCGGTTCGACGAAGCGGAGGCGGTTTATAAGGAGGCAGAGCAGCGCAATTTGGAGGATGAGGCCCTGCTATTGGCGCGCTACCAGTTAGCATTTGTGAAGGGTGATACCGCCGAGATGGCGCAGGCGGCGGCTGCCTCTGTGCACAAGCCGGGTGCGGAGGACCTGTTGCTGGCTGCGCAGGCCGACACGGAGGCCTGGTATGGAAAGATGAGGGATGCGCGTGCACTGACCCAGGGCGCGGTCACCTCCGCTCAAAACAACGACGCGAAAGAGACTGCGGCCGCTTATCAAGCCGTGGCGGCTCTCCGCGAAGTGGAAATGGGCAACCCGGGCCAAGCGCGCGTGAACGTGGCTTCCGGAATGAAGCTGGCTCCGAAGGGGTACGTGCCGGATTTGGCGGCTCTCGCCTTGGCGAGGGCAGGGGACACCGCGGGAGCGGAGAAACTGGCGGCTGAACTCGACAAGACTTCCCCGCTGGACACACTCGTACAGCAATACTGGCTTCCCAGCATCGGGGCAGCATTGGCATTGCAGCGCAACGATCCGAGACGGGCGATCGAGTTGCTGAAAGCAGCCAGCGCAACTGAATTGAGCGCGGACCGTCTCTCGAATATTGGCGTCTTTCTGATTCCGGCGTACCTGCGCGGGGAAGCGTATCTCAGGCTCCATGACGGCAACGCGGCAGCGGTGGAGTTTCAGAAGCTCATCGACCACCGTGGCCTGGTTGCTAACTTCCCCTGCGGCGCCCTGGCTCGCCTCGGCTTGGCTCGTGCATACGCCGCGCAGGGCGACACAGCCAAGGCTCGTACCGCCTATCAAGATTTTCTTACGCTCTGGAAAGATGCCGATCCCGACATCCCTGTCCTGAAACAAGCCAAAGCCGAGTACGCGAAGCTGCAGTAGCTGAGATGGCTCCGTCGATCGCCGCCGTGTTCTCTGTTCCCCTGGCGATCATTACCATCTAGCCGCTCCGCTACGAGCGGACTTGCGGGTGGCGACGAATCTTTTGCAAAATCAAGACGCGCTTGTGACATGCGCACATCTTCTCCAACCTAGTCTCTGTTTACCGCGGCTCGCAGCCCTGCCGAAGTCGTGGTATTTCAATCCTCAAGAATTTGGAGTGTGATCTTTATGGCCACGGAAAAACCTGGCTCCGCAGTGGTGTCTTCTGAAACCAGTCAACTGTCAAACTCAACCGGATCCCGAACCGAATCGTCCCCGCGCAGCACGGTCAATCGCCGCTCCTTTCTGAGAGGCAGTGTGGTTGCGGGTGCGGCCACTCTGGGAGCGGGAATCCTCGCCAGCAGGCTCCCGGCTTTTGCTCAGAGCGAAAACAGCAGCGCAATTTCTAGCGGGGATATTGCTATCCTCCGTTTTCTCGCCGCCGCGGAGCTTATCGAAACCGATCTTTGGCAGCAATACGCGGAGTTGGGTGGGCTTACTCCGGGTCAGCTTCCGGTGGAGACAGCTCCCTTCACCCCGATGAACAGCTATCAGGCGGCTTTCATGAACCTTGATTCCGATGGTCCGCAATACATCTCCTCCAACACCGGCGATGAGCAGAGCCATGCGGAATTCCTGAACGCCTATCTGATCTCGATCGGGGCCGAGCCCGTGGATCTGGATGTATTCCGGACCCTGCCGAGCAGCCAGGCAACCGGCGCCCAGCAGATTGGACGGCTCACCAATCTGATGAACCTGAATGTGGACACGAGTTGGTATACGCGTTATCGAAGTGCCAAGAATCCGGATCTTGGCGCGGCCTTCCCGCAAGCAATCCACCTGGTCAACGTGACCGGCATTCCACGGACGGACGCTGATTTCGGTCCGGTGAATCATGTACAGGCGATTGCGAATACGGCGGCCTTTCATTTCGGCACGATCGAGCAAGGGGGCAGCACCCTCTACTCCGCGATGGCCCAGAAGGCCAGCAATGTTGAAGTTTTGCAAATTGTCGTCAGCATTGGAGGAGATGAAGTGGCGCACTTCCTGGAGTGGGTGGATTTTGCGGGTAACGGAGTGCAACCGCCGCTTGCTCCGTTCACTGATCCGACCAACGGGCTGACCTTCCCGAACTTCGATGAAACGTTCAATCCGGCGCTGCAAACCAACCTGATCTTTCCAGTACCCTGCGAATTCATCAGCGCAAAGCTACCTCGTTGCGCCGTGATTCGCCCTACCAATCCAAAAGGAATCGCCGCGGGAGTGGTGAAGTTCCTGACCAACATGGGGCTGTTCAAGGGCCAATCCGCGTCATTCTTCAAAGCGCTGAGCACCCTGGCGGCGCAGGCGGATGCAGCGGAACGCGGTTTGTAGTGAGTTTCTAGACGAGGTGCGCGGCGCGCCAGGCCGGGCGCTGTTATCGCCAACCAGCGGTTGCAGCGTCCGCGTTTTTTGATGGCCGGCGGTTTGCCAATTGATTTTGAAATAGAACGATTCAGCGCTTCAACGTTTCTCACTCGATGTAAGGAGGATCCAATTGTTTGAAGGACTGTTTCAACCGATGCACATGCTCGTCATATTCGGACTCGCGCTGCTGGTCTTCGGCCCGAAGAAACTTCCCGAACTCGGCAAGGGCTTAGGGGAAAGCATCCGCGGCTTCAAGTCTGCCATGGCCGCGAAAGAGGAGATCAACGCGGAGGCGCATCCGACTGCTTCGAAGGACGTTCCAACGCAAAGCTGAGGGCAGCCCATCCTTGCCGCGGCCTGCGGTCTGTGCGACAGGGATGGGCACAGCCCCGAACTTCCACATCGCCCCAGACCTCAGCACCTCGGATCAAAGAGCCCAAACATTCGAACTGAGAACCTCCTTCCTCTCCTGTTAAACTCACCTGCGATGGACTTCCAGGCACGCCAGAAGAGATTGCGAGAGCACTTTGCCTCGGTTCGGCTCGATGCGCTCTTGATCAGCCACCTTCCCAACGTCCGATATCTTTGCGGCTTTACGGGGAGCGCTGGGTTGCTGCTCGTGGAGGAGGCGGGTAGCGTCTTCTTTACGGATGTTCGCTATGACACGCAGGCACATGACGAAGTCAAAGGTGCGAAGGTGGTCATTGCGCGCAAGGCGGTTGTGACCGCTCTGGGCGAATGGCTGGCGCGGCGCAAGCGGGCTCGCGGACGGACGGTGGGCGTAGAAGCCGAGCACGTTGTGCTCGCCGAAAAGAGGCGTCTGGCTGAGGTGCTGCCGTCCGGGGTGCGATTGAAGGAGACGTCTTCGATCGTCGAGCGGGATCGCATGGTGAAAGATGCCGACGAGTTGGACCTCATCCGCGCGGCCGTCGCGCTGGGCGCGAAGTTGTACGACCGGGCGCTTGAGGTGCTGCGACCGGGAGTGAAAGAAACCGAGGTGGCCGGGGAGATGGAGTTTGCGGCGCGCCGGGGCGGGGCCGAGGAGATGTCGTTTTCGACCATTATTGCCTCAGGGGCGAGGTCCGCGCTGCCGCACGGGAGAGCTTCCGAGCAGGCGATCGCGCCGAGCGGATTCGTGGTCTGTGACTTCGGTGTTATACTTTCAGGTTATTGTTCCGATCAGACGCGCACCGTATGGGTGGGCGCAGTTCCAGATGAAGCTCGCAGGGCTTACGAGGCGGTAAAGCAAGCCCAGCAGGCCGCTATTGATGCCGTCAGGCCCGGGGTGGCTGTCGGGGAAGTCGATGCGGCAGGTCGTAAGGTATTGCGTAAAGCGGGGTTAGGGCGATATTTTACGCACTCGACCGGGCATGGTGTAGGGCTTGAGATTCACGAAGCTCCGCGCGTGGCGAACGGACAGCCCCAGGTTCTGCAGCCCGGTATGGTCATCACGATCGAGCCGGGAGTATACTTCCCCGGCAAATGGGGCGTGAGGATCGAGGACATGGTGGCAGTTACGGCGGCCGGTTGTGAAGTGCTGACGCCGACGAGCAAAGAGTTTCTGGCAGTGTAGTCTGATTTACTTTAGTCTGATTCAATTTCAGTCTGGTTCACTGGACTGATCCGCCGGGCAACAGTCTGCGCCCGGCTTCTTCGCGCGTTCCGCGATTTGGCGGTTTTGTGATTCGGCCGTTGAATGCGTCGGTTCGCGGGTTCAAGAGAGCAGTAATCGGCGAAGGGTCCCACCGCATACGAATGAATCTAAAAGAGCTGAAGGAACTCATTGAGTTCTTAGAAGAGAAGAACATCGCCGAGTTTGAGATGGAGCGCGGCGATGTCAAGGTTCGGATCAAGCGGGCCGGCGAGCAAACGATTGTGCACACCGGCGGCGAGCCGCGGTTTTATGCGGTGCCGCCGGCACCAGCGCCTGCGCCTGAACTCGGTTCGGCACCCGTAGTAGCGGCGGCCGCCCCGCCAGTTGCCCCGGTCCCCGAAGTGGGGCTTCACATGGTGAAGTCGCCGATCGTTGGGACGTTCTATGAGGCTCCTTCGCCGGGCGCTCCTCCGTTTGTGAAGCCCGGCGACTCGGTTGAAGTTGGGCAAGTCCTCTGCATTGTCGAGGCGATGAAGCTGCTGAATGAGATTGAGTGCGATGTTGCTGGCGAGATCGTGAAGGGCCTGGCGGTCAATGGCCAGCCGATCGAATACGGGCAGGACTTGTTTGTCATAAGGCCAAAGAAGTGAACGCGGGACATCATTGTTGATTGATGATTGTTGATTGTTGATTGAAAGTGCAGTCGTGGTGGAGTTTTCAATCATCAATCAACAATCATCAATCAACATTTTTTTTTTGACGCTGAAAGAGATTCATGTTTAAGAAGATTCTGATTGCCAATCGCGGAGAAATTGCATTGCGCGTTATTTGCGCATGCAAGGAGCTGGGCATCCGCACGGTCGCCATTTATAGCGAAGCCGACCGCAACTCCTTGCCCGTGCGCTTTGCCGATGAGGCGATCTGCATCGGGCCGCCGCAGCTCGCGTTGAGTTATCTGAACATTCCTGCGGTCATCAGCGCGGCGGAAATTGCCAACGTGGAGGCGGTGCATCCCGGCTACGGGCTGCTGGCGGAGAACGCCAACTTCGCCGAAGTGTGCGAGACCAGTGGGATCAAGTTTATTGGACCGCGGCCGGAAGTCACGCGGCTGATGGGAGAGAAAGAAAAAGCTCGCACGGCGATGAAGCAGGCCGGCGTGCCGATTCTGCCGGGGTCGGACGGCATCATCGCGTCCGACGGCGAGGCAATTGAGTGGGCGCGTCAGGTCGGCTTTCCGGTGATCGTGAAGGCTTCGGCGGGAGGCGGCGGACGCGGTATGCGTATCGTTCGCAACGAAGAGGAGTTGCCCGCATTGTTTAAGGCCGCCCAGGCGGAAGCGGCGGGAGCGTTCGGGAATGGCGATCTCTACATGGAGAAATATGTGGAGCATCCCCGGCACATTGAGTTTCAAGTGCTGGCCGATGAGCACGGCAACGTGGTGAGTCTGGGCGAGCGCGAATGCTCGATCCAGCGGCGACATCAGAAATTGCTCGAGGAGTCGCCGTCGACGCAGGTTACGCCGCAGTTGAGGGATGAGATTGGGGCGGTGCTGTGCAAGTCGCTGGCGGCGATCGGCTATAGCAATGCAGGGACCATCGAATTTTTGATGGACCAGGACCGGAAGCTGCACTTTATAGAGATGAACACGCGCATCCAGGTGGAGCACCCGGTTACGGAGATGGTCACCGACGTCGACCTAGTGAAGAGCCAGATCCTGATCGCGGCGGGCGCGCGCATGAGCGACGTGCTGATGGGACCGATCGTGCATCGCGGGCACGCGATTGAATGCCGCATCAATGCCGAGCATCCGGAGAAGTTCACGCCGTCGGCAGGGAAGATTACGGCGTTCCATCCTCCGGGAGGAACGGGAGTGCGGGTCGACACGGCCGCGTACGCCGAGGGCGTGATTCCGCCGTATTACGATTCGCTGATCGCCAAGCTGATTGTGCGCGGCAAGGACCGCAGCGAGGCGGTTTCGCGCATGGCGCGAGCACTGGAGATGTTCATCGTTGAGGGCGTGTACACCACGATCCCGCTGCACCGGAAGATTTTGGCGGATGAGGATTTCCGGGCCGGGAAGATTGATACGGGATTCATTGAGCGGTTCCTGAAGAAGAACGGGAAGTGAATGGGCTGAGCGGATGAAGTGTTTTGCGTCGCTTGGGACGCTACGATGTGGAACACTTCCAGAGATATAGACAGCGCACGGAACGGTTCTTCCTGGTTCCGGCCGCGGTTCGAACGGGCGGGACGGGGCTGGGATCGTCCTCTATGATGTTTGGCAGGTCCGACGTGATAAGGGGTATCTCAGGTGCGCCAGCGCACGGCCCGCAAATGACACTCGTTGAACCCACCATCAGAGCAATCTTGAGTTCACCTGGTGCAGGAGCGACAACCTGCAACTCAGGCACATTGTTTTTCAGGAATCCATAGTGGCTGGCAGTTACGGCATACTGACCGCTCGGCAATGTGACCAGCACTGTCCCGTCACTTCCCGTATGCGACGAGATTGCCTTTGAGTCACCCTTGACGATCACTTCGCTATCGGCAATTACCGCCCCGGTCTGATCGACGACGGTGACTTTGATCTCTGACAATGGTGCTGCGACCTGAGCCTGGCCTCCCGCGATCAACAGAAAAACGCTGACGGCTATTGTCGCCCCGGTCACGCGTTTTGTGAAGTGAGTCGCCATTGTTTGATCTTTCGTCCTCGTCGCTCTCACCAAGAACGTGGAGGTGGCCTATACTTGCAAACGAAATCTTTCTCCGTGCATCCGCCATGTGGAAAGGATGATCCTGATGAAATTTTCCAAGCTCGCTCCGCTTTTGATCTGCGTCATGTTTTGCGTTGCGTCTCGCGCGCAGACCGCCGAGAATCCTGCACTGCTGCCGCAGCGCGATGGCTCTCACGACTTCGATTTCCTCATCGGCGACTGGAAGGCGCATGTGCGGCGGCTGCCGGATCGGCTTAACAACTCCAATGTCTGGGTCGAGTATGACGGCATTTCGAATCACCACAAGCTTCTCGACAGCAACTCGAACCTTGAAGAGTTCGATGTAAGCACCACCGATAAGAAGCTTCGCATCAAGGCGCAGACGCTGCGTCTCTACAATCCCACATCGCGGCAGTGGAGCATCTATCTGGTCGACGTTAACAACGGGACGCTTGGGCTGCCTCCGGTAGTCGGCGGCTTTACGGGGAATCGCGGCGAGTTTTTTGATCAGGAAGACTACAAGGGCCGCGCCATTCTGGTGCGCTACATGTGGCTCAATATTTCGCCGAAATCTGCACGCATGGAGCAGTCTTTCTCGCCGGACGGCGGTAAGACCTGGGAAGTCAACTGGATTTGCGAGCTTTCGCGATAAGATGCCTGCGGCGAATAGCGCATGATCGTCCTGCCTCGCCTTTATCCTATTCTCGATGCCGGTAGTTTTTCTGACGCCCTCGGCTTGCTTGCTGCGGCGCAGGAACTCTCCGCCACTGGTGTGACTCTGATTCAATACCGTAATAAATCTGGGAATGCGGAGGCAATGCTGGAGCAGGCGCGGGAATTGCGGAGGCTGTTTCCTGCTCACGCCGTTGTGGAATCCCACTCTAACGTCGCAAAAGGCGCGACGTTAGAGTGGGGCACCCAGAGTTCGGAGTCGCACAACGTCTTCCGGCTGATCATGAATGATCGCGCCGATTTGTGCCTGGCGGCTGAGTTTGATGGCGTGCATGTGGGGCAGGAGGATTTGTCTCCGGAATCCGTGCGGAAGATTATTGGCTCGGAGCGCTGGCTGGGAGTTTCGACGCATAATCCTGAGCAGCTGCACGACGCCGACCTGACTTCCGCGGACTATCTTGCCATCGGTCCTGTGTTCGCCACTTCCAGCAAGGATAAGCCTGATCCTGTGGTGGGGCTCGAAGGCGTGCGGCGGGCGCGGGCTTTGACGCGCAAACCTCTGGTCGCTATTGGTGGGATCACACGCGCGAATGCCGCCTCGGTGATTGAGGCCGGGGCCGATTCTGTGGCTGTGATATCCGATCTGGTACGGGAGCCACGCAAATCAGCAGAGGAATTTTTCCGCATTCTGAGGTAAAGTCGGTTGACGCGAATGCAGAGTGAAGAAGTCAGAATGCAGAATTAAGGCCGGTCACTTCCGCATTCTGACTTCTGCCTTCTGACTTGTTTAGGAGGAATTCCTGAGTACACCGACAACGCAGCCCGCTGCTGGCAGCGACTGGGAAATTCACAGTCATCAGGATAAGGAACTGGTTCAGGGGCTCGGTCTGACCAGCGCGACCATGCTGGTTATGGGGTCGATGATCGGCTCCGGCATTTTCATCGTGTCGGCCGAAATCGGCCGCGAAGTGGATTCGCCGGCGCTGCTGATTGCGGCCTGGGCCGTCGCCGGGTTCATGACGATTGTGGCCGCCCTGAGTTACGGCGAGTTGGCCGCGATGATGCCGCGGGCGGGCGGGCAGTACGTTTATCTGCGGGAAGCGCTGGGGCCGCTCTGGGGATTTCTCTACGGCTGGACTTTATTCCTGGTGATTCAGACCGGGACCATCGCCGCCGTGGGCGTGGCATTTGGCAAATTTCTGGGCGTGTTCGTTCCGTCAGTTTCTTCGTCGAACTGGATTTGGCACATCTGGAAAGTGCCTCCGATTCATATGGGCCCGATGGTGCTGGGAAACATGGAGGTCGGGATCAACACCCAGAACCTGGCGGCGATTCTGCTGGTGATTTTCCTGTCCGTGGTGAATATCTTCGGTGTGAAACTGGGCGCCGCGATTCAGAACGTGTTCACGGTGGCGAAAGTTTCTGCGCTGCTGGGGTTGGCTGTTTTCGGATTCCTGCTGGGGCGCAATCCTTACGCTCTGAATGCTAACTTCCACGGGCATTTCTGGCGGAACGCCTCGCTTGGTGCGCAGCACGCGGTGCAGGTGGGGGCTGGCGGCCCGTTTGTGATGGTCGGGACGCTGACGATTCTGGCGGTGGCTCAGGTCGGATCGCTGTTCTCGGCCGATGCGTGGAATAACGTGACCTTTACGGCAGGAGAGGTAAAGAATCCAAGCCGCAACTTGCCGCTGTCGCTGGCATTGGGCACCGGCGTCGTGATTGCGCTTTACATTGCCTGCAATTTTATTTATCTCAGCGTGTTGCCGCTGGATGGCGCCGCCAATGGCATGAGCATATTGGAACGCGGCATCAAATACGCCTCAGAAGAGCGAGTGGGCACTGCGGTGATGACGCAAATGTTCGGCTCGGCCGGCGGGCTGCTCATGGCGACGGCCATCATGATTTCAGGCTTCGGCTGCGCCAATGGGCTGATTCTTTCGGGAGCGCGAGTGTATTACGCTATGGCCAAGGACGGGCTGTTCTTCCGCAACGTGGCCAAACTGCATCCTAAATACAAGACGCCGGCAGTCTCGCTGATGGTGCAGATGGTGTGGGCGTGCCTGCTCTGCGTTTCGGGCAGCTACGGGCAGCTGTTGGACTACATTATTTTCGCCGTTCTGGTGTTTTACATCCTGACGATTGTGGGATTGTTCGTGCTGCGGCGGACGCGTCCGGAGGCGCCCCGGCCTTACCGGGCGGTGGGTTACCCGATCCTGCCGATCATTTATATTGTGATGGCTTTATTCATCGATATCGTACTATTGCGCTACAAACCGCAATACACGTGGCCGGGACTGATTGTGGTGCTGATGGGGATTCCGGTTTACTATGCCTGGTCGCGAAGCGCAGGCGCAAAACGCACTTCGGCGTAATCGCCAAGGAGAAACCTAACGGATGGCAAATCTGCTGGCAACCAAGCCGCTGAACCTGCTGATGGAAGAAGCCCGCGAAACCGGCGAGCACAGCCTCAAACGCACGCTGGGAGTTTTCCAGCTCACGGCGCTGGGCGTAGGCGCGATCATCGGCGCCGGCATTTTTGTGATGGTGGGGCTGGGGGCGCAGTATGCTGGGCCCGGGCTCTCTTTGTCGTTTGTGTTGTCAGGGCTGGGATGCGCGTTTGCGGGATTATGCTACGCCGAGTTTGCGGCCATGATTCCCCTGGCCGGCAGCGCTTACACGTACGCCTATGCCACGCTGGGCGAGTTGCTGGCATGGATTATCGGCTGGGACCTCACGCTCGAATATGCGATGGGCGCTAGCACGGTGTCTTCGGGATGGTCGAACCACTTCATCGAGCTGCTGAATATTTTTCACATCAAGATGCCGCTGTGGCTGGCCTACGATCACTGGACGGCGCTGAAGACGGCCGAGACTGTGGTGGCGAAACAGATTGTCCAGTCAACCGCTCCTTCGCTGGTTCCAGGCACGCAGGCGTTTCTGGATAAGGTTGGCGCCATCACAAGCGCCCAGCCCCCTGAATTGCTGCAGCGGGCGCATGATCTTCTCGGCGCACCGCACTTGTTCGGAATGGAAATCGGTTTCAATCTCCCGGCTTTTCTCATTGCTCTGGTGATCACGACGATTCTGGTGATTGGCATCAAAGAGAGCGCCAGGTTTAATGCGACCATCGTCGTTATTAAGGTGGCAGTCGTACTGTTCGTGATCGCGCTGGGCGCGCATTACATCAACCGGGCAAACTGGGGTACGGACTGGAGCACATACGCTCCCCACGGATTCGCCGGCATAGGAGCGGGCGCGGCCTACATATTCTTCGCCTACATCGGTTTCGATGCGGTCTCAACCACGGCGCAGGAAGCGAAAAATCCGCAGCGCGATTTGCCGATTGGCATGATCGCCTCGCTGGCCATCTGCACGGTCTTGTACATCGCCGTGGCCGGCGTGCTGACCGGGATGGTGCACTGGCAAAACATCAACATTGAGGCGCCGGTCGCAGTTGCGTTCCTCGACCGGGGCCTCACCACGGCAGCGAACATTATTACGCTGGGCGCTCTGGCCGGGCTGACCAGTGTGATGCTGGTGATGTTGCTGGGGCAGACTCGGGTGCTCTATTCGATGGCGAATGATGGGCTGTTGCCCAGGAAATTTTTTGCCGATATCCATCCTAAGTTTCGGACGCCGTGGAAGAACACGATCCTGGTAGGCCTGCTGGCGGCAGTGGTGGGCAGCGTGACGCCGATCGACGAGATTGCAAAGATGGTGAATATCGGCACACTGCTTGCGTTTGTAATCGTGTCGATCTCGGTAATGGTGTTGCGCCGTACCAATCCCAGCCAGCCGCGGCCATTCCGCACGCCCTGGGTGCCGCTGATCCCAATTCTCGGCGTCATCACGAACGGGTACATGATGGCCAAGCTCGGCATGTGGAACTGGATTCGGCTGGTCGTTTGGCTTGCCATCGGACTGGTGGTCTACTTCACCTACAGCGTGAAGCACAGCCGAGTGCAGGCGCTGGCGGCGGGAAGAACGCCCGAAGCATGATTTCGTTTTGATTCTGTAGGCCCTCCGCGCAGCGCGGAGGGCTGTTTTGTTTTATAGTCGTTTTTATAATCGTGGCGTTATGAAAATAGTGAGTGCGGCGGAAATGCGGGCCATTGATCGCGCGACCAGCGAGCGTTTCGGCGTGCCGTCGCTGACCCTGATGGAAAACGCGGGCGCGGCGGTGGCGCAACATGTCAGCGCGCTTTATGGCGATGGGAAGATTGTCGTGGTGTGCGGCAAGGGGAACAATGGGGGGGACGGATTCGTTGCGGCGCGGCTGCTGCATCAGGCAGGGAAGAAGATTGAGGTGATCCTGCTGGCGGATCCGGGTGAGCTGTACGGCGATGCTGCGATCATGTACGGAGAATTGCCGCTCGCGGCGAAACCGCTGAAGTTGGTGGAAGACTTGCGGGCCCTGGGGACGGTGTTCAAAGCGGATGTTTACGTCGATGCGATTCTCGGAACCGGATTTAAACCTCCGGTGAGCGGGTTGTATGCCGATGCCATCGCGCTGCTGAATGCGAGCGCGGTGCCGGTGATTGCGGTCGACATTCCTTCAGGCGCGGACGCGGACGCGATGCGCCCGCAGTCCGGAATCATCGCGCAGGCGAATGCAATCGTGACATTTACTGCGCCACATCCGGCGCATGTTTTCGGCGCGCTCACGGCGGGGCGAACGCACGTTGCCGACATCGGCTCGCCCGCGGAGGCGATCGTGTCGTCGTTACAACTCAACGTGATTACGTCACGCGATTTTGCCGCCATGCTGGAGCCGCGTCCGGCGGAATCGAATAAGGGAAATTATGGTCACGTGCTGCTGGTTGGAGGATCGGTGGGCAAGGCCGGCTCGGTGGCGATGGCCGGGATGTCGGCGCTGCGGGCGGGGGCGGGATTGGCGACCGTGGCGACGGCGAAGTCAGCCCTGGCTACGGTCGCCGGATTTTATCCGGAGCTGATGACGGAGCCGCTGGCAGAGACTAGCGACGGCACGATTTCGACGCATGCTGGCGAGCGATTGGCGGCGCTCGCGGAAGGGAAGAGCGTGATTGGGATCGGGCCGGGGATTTCGCGAGTTCCGGAAACGTCGGAGCTGGTGCGTGCGATTGTGCGCAGGTGCGAAGTTCCCATCGTTCTCGATGCCGACGGTTTGAACGCATTCGAGGGAATGACGAATGAACTGAACGGCAAGGGGCGGACGCTGGTGATTACTCCGCATCCTGGGGAGATGGCGCGATTGTGCGGATGTACGATCGCCGAGGTGCAGAGAGATCGCCTGGGCGTAGCGAGAAAGTTTGCGCGCGAACATGAACTCATCGTGGTGCTCAAAGGGCACAGGACGCTGGTGGTTGAGCCGGGCGGCGAGGTGTGGGTGAATACGACGGGGAATCCGGGGATGTCGACTGGCGGCACCGGCGACATTTTGACTGGAATGGTTGCGGGGATGATCGCGCAGTATCCGAAGGACGTGTTGATGGCGGTTTGTGCTGCCGTCCATTTGCACGGGCTCGCGGGGGATGTGATGCGCGAGCGCGTGGGAGAACATTCGCTGGTGGCGACTGATCTGTTGGCGGGTTTGCCGGAGGCCTTTTTGCACGCGCAGAGGGCCGCACGAAAAAAGTTCGTGGATTGGAACGGCTGAATTGCCCGAGATGTCGTGGAAGAGCGGCCCTTTCAGGGCCGCGTTAAAAGTTGGATAGGCCAAGGGCTTCAGCCCCGGTGGTCGCCTTTCATCATATCGCCAGTGAAAGTTCACCGGGGCTAAAGCCCGATAGAGTAAACGGTGTTTTTCGCGGCCCTAAAGGACCGCTCTTCCACAAGAAGCTCACCGCCGGAACGAACCCTCACCTCCTCGCCGGAAGCACGATGGTTTTTCCTTCGGTGGCGGACTGGCGTGCTGCATCGAGGATCTCGGTCACCGTCACATTTGTCTCGAGGGATGATAGCGAGTCGGGCTTCGCTCCGTCGAGGATGACTGCACGCAGATACGAGAGTTCGTCGTCATACGGCGACGGCACGGGCTTTGCGACTAACTGTTCTTCGTGGTTGTTGTCGCCGGCGCGGCGCACGCGAATGTCATTGCTTTGCACGGTGATGACGTATCCAGTCTGGCCGTAGACTTCCATGTCTTTGCGGCCGAAGGGCCAATTCCATGATGCCTGCACGATGGCCTGCGCGCGCGGATAGGTGAGGATGATGGTGGCCTCGTCATCGACTCGCGAATAAATTTCTGGTTTGAATTGTTGGGTAACGGCGGTGACGGTTTGCGGGCGCTGGCCATTCATCAGCCAGGTCATAAGGTCGCCGCCGTAGCAGCCGAAGTCGAACAGGGCGCCGCCGCCGTTGAGTTTGGGGTCGGTGAGCCAGGCGAGGAATTCCGGCTGCACGCCGATTTCTTTGGGGCCGTTGTGGCCGTCGTGAATCACGACTTTGCGAACTTCGCCGAGAGCGCCATCGTGGACGAGATCGTAAGCGGCGTGGTTGCTGCGGTACCAGGATGTTTCGTAGTTGACCAGTACTTGAATCTTGCCCGCGTGCGCCGCCTTCTCGATTGCGCGCGCATCGTCCAGGCTGACGGCGAGGGGTTTTTCCATCACTACGTGGACGCCGTGGCGAGCGCAGATCTCGACCACGCGGCGATGATCGTAAGTGTTGGTGTAGACCAGAACGGCCTGGGGATGGGCCTTCTGCAGCATGTCTTCGAGATCGGTGAAGAGAAGAGTTGGGCCGAAGCCGTAGCGCGCGGCTGCCGCTGCAAGCAGTTGATGGTCGGGTTCGGCGATGCCGACGATTTCAATCTCGGGTCTGTGCAGCGATTGCCCGAGGAACCCGTGCACGTGACCGTGCACCAGTCCGACGATGCCGACGCGAAGGGGAGGTTTTGCGGGCGTCGTCTGAGGGGAAGCGAACGTGGCGGCAAGCAGTGTCGAGACCAGGGCGAGCGGTAGCATGCGCTTCATGTACGAGTTCTCCGAATCCAGATGTGGCAATCAGACATAGTAAATCGGACCATCCGCGCGGCGCGACAATCCTTCTCGCCTGATCGGTCGATCGTCCTCTGGGACATTAATCAAATAGTTAACAGCCGCTAAATGCCTCAAAGGGCAGGGGTCTGATGCTTCCACTTGCCGCACTGCGCGCGGGAATCTGGACGAGGGGCTTCGGTAATCTGTTACTCAATACCGGATGGTGCGATAGTACACCTAGCTTATGACCCACTTCCCCCAACCGCACCCATCGCGGCGCGCGGCCCGGGTCCAGC
>Ga0210391_10001152_pt1 | contig 24704 bp, 21 predicted proteins | sample IncBWC12OmetaG_FD_160573 | JGI IMG/M metagenome (GOLD analysis project Ga0210391, IMG submission 160573) | Forest soil microbial communities from Barre Woods Harvard Forest LTER site, Petersham, Massachusetts, United States - Inc-BW-C-12-O ...
GCACGGACATGAAATATGGCGCGCGGCATTTGAAGCGCGCGATCGAGCGGCACGTGGTTTATCCGCTGGCGAGTTTGCTGGCGACGGAGCAGGTGTCGTTAGGCGACGTGATTTCGATTGATTGGCATGGTGGCGAACTCGGCCTGACGTTCTTGAAAGAAGCGGAAGGCGCGCAGATACCGATGCCCTCGCCCACGATGGAGCGTCCCTGCGAAGCCGCAGCCGCGATTTCCGATGCGCGCGCTGTGCCGATGCCTTCGGAACGTGCACTGGGAGAAAGATTCACGGTTCGGCCGATTCGTTGAGATCGCGGACGAACCGTAAGAAGCAATCCTGTGCGATGCGCTGGTGCGGCCGGATTCAACGCCTGGAATTGTGGCGGGAGACTCACTCAAATGGTTTGGCGCTAGACCGTCGATTTTTCCCAAGCGGGCAGCGCGCTGATCCGGATCGAACGTGGCGCGACCATCCCCGGGGCGATGCAATCCACCCGGGCTGCTGAAGGCATCACCGCGCAGGAGATGGCGAGCAAAGCTTCGCAAACGCAGAGGGAGTGAGCTTGAAGCCGGAGTGGAAACCGCGCGGGAGAGTCTTGCAAAGCGGGCGCACCGCCTGGGGAAAATTCCTGCGACGCGATGAATCACTGATGATCAGCGGAGCACGGTGGAATCCCTGGCGCATTGGGCCGGGTATCGTGTTTGTGCTGGCGTATGTGCTGCTCGATCGCATGACCGTTTTTTTTCAGATGTGGTCTGGGATCAGCGCATGGTATCCGCCAGTCGGACTGGCGGTAGGCGTGCTGGTGGGCATGGGGCTGGCGTACTCGCCATTAATGCTAGTCGCCGGGGTCGCGGCCGGCATCGTGAATTACCACCAGTCGCCGTACACCGCAAGTTTCTGGATCATCAATTTCGTCGTTGTAGCGGCATACTCCGGGGCCGCGTATGTGCTGCGTCGGGTGCTGCGAGCGGAATCGCCGTTCCAAAGTTTGAGCGACGTCGTCCGGTATGTGGCTGTGGCGTTGGGCGTGGCGATTTGTGTAGCTCCGATGGGAGCGCTCTCGCTGTTATACAACCACTTGATCCGCCGTGCCGATTACATCAAGGCAAGCTTCAACTGGTTTATTGGAGATTCGGTGGCGCTGTTATGCGTTGCGCCTTTTCTGCTGATCCACGTGATGCCGTGGGTGCGGGAGCGCGGCGAGAAATACGCTAGCGGGGAACGTGGTGGCCGACTGAAAACTCCATTGGCGCGAAGGCGCGTCACGGGTCGAGGTGGTGCACTGGAATCATCGGCGCAGGCTGGGAGCGTGGTGCTGGCATTGGGAGTCGTATTCGCATCGAACCTGGCACAAAGCCACGAATTATTTTACCTGCTTTTTCTGCCCACCATCTGGGTGGCGGTGCGGCACGGGATCGCCGGGGCGACGTGCGTGGTCCTGGGGCTGGACATGGGCGCGATGGTGATGCTGAGGATTTTTCCGGAGGATTTGCATCGCCTGGCGATGCTGCAATTCCTGATGTTCATTGTTTCGTTGACCGGTTTGTGCCTGGGGGCTCTGACCACCGAGCGGGAAAAAAGCGAACAAGGGCTACGGGCGACTGAAGCGCGATTGCTGGCGATGGTGGGCGCGATTGACGAGATCGTATTCGAATTTGACAGTGCGGGAGTTTTTCGCAACGTGTGGACAACGAATGACGCGGCGCTGGCGCGGCCGAGAAGCGAGATCCTGGGCGCGAGCATCGCGCACGTCTTCGGAGAAGAAATCGCCCGGCCATTTGTGGAGACGGTGCGGCGGGTAATAGCGACAGGACGCGGCGAGAGTATCGAATACTCGCTGCCATTCGGGAACGAGGTGCGCTGGTTTCTGGGACGGGTGAGCCCGATCCAGCCGCCCGGGGAAGTGGCCAAAACCGTTTGCATGACCGCGCGGGACATCACCACGCGGAAACAGAATGAAGACGAACTGCGGCGGGCGAAAGAAGCGGCGGAGGCGGGGAGCCAAGCGAAGAGCGAATTTCTGGCCAACATCAGCCACGAGTTTCGCACTCCGATGAACGGGATACTCGGGATGACGGAATTGATTCTGGATACGGACATCAATTCCGAACAGCGCGAGTACCTAGAAATGGTGAAAAGTTCCGCGGATTCACTGTTGCGGCTGCTGAGCGACATTCTGGATTTCTCGAAAGTCGAAGCGGGAAAGGTGGAGTTGGTGGAGCACGAGTTCGCGCTGGCGCAAAGCCTGGCGGAAACGCTGCAGGTGATGCGGTTCCGCGCGCAGCAGAAAGGGATTGAGCTGCGCTGGCGAATCAGCCCGGGAGTTCCGGACCGAGTGGTGGGAGATGCGACGCGGCTGCGACAGGTGCTGGTGAACCTGGTGGGAAATGCGATCAAGTTTACGGAGCAGGGCGAGGTATTGGTGCAGGTGGAAACACAAGAGCAGAACCAGGCGCGGGTCGTGCTGCATTTTCGGGTGAAGGACAGCGGCATCGGAATACCGAAGGATAAGCAGTCAATGATCTTTGACGCGTTCACGCAAGCGGACAGCTCGACGACGCGCAAGTACGGCGGGACGGGATTGGGACTGGCCATCACCACACGGCTGGTGATGCTGATGGAAGGAAAGCTGTGGGTAGAAAGCGAGTTGGGCCAGGGCAGCACGTTTCATTTCACGGTAACGTTCGGACTGGTGCAGGAAGAATCGGCGCTGGCCGTGCTTGAGCAAAATCGCGAGGGCGCCCTATGAACGAGACGAAAAACGTTCGCAAGAGAATATTGATTGCCGAGGACGATCCGGTCTCGCGGCGGCTGCTGGAATTATTTCTGGTGAAGTGGGGCTTTGAAGTTTCCATCGCTACCACTGGAACGGAAGCGCTGCAGATGCTGGAGAGGCTGGACGCGCCGCGCCTGGCGATTCTGGATTGGATGATGCCGGGCATGGAAGGCGTGCAGGTTTGCCAGAAGCTGCGCGAATCCGCGGACCGGAAGTACGTTTACGTGCTGTTGCTGACGGCACGCACACAGAAGGAAGATTTGCTGCAGGGCCTGGAATCGGGCGCGGATGATTACCTGACCAAGCCTTTTGATGCGCAGGAACTGCGGGCGCGATTGCACGTGGGACAACGGATTCTGGGTCTGCAGGACCAATTGATCGCGGCGGGGGAAGAACTGTTGTACCGTGCGACGCACGACAACCTGACGGGAGTGGTGAACCGCGGGGTGATTCTGGATACCTTGCGGCGAGAACGATCGCGGCAGGCGCGCGAAGGCGGGTCGTTCGGAATTGTGTTGATGGACCTGGACCATTTTAAATATGTGAACGACACGTACGGGCATCTGGCGGGCGACGATGTTTTGCGCGAAGCGGCGCAGCGCATGATGGCCTGCGTGCGCCCGTACGATTCGGTGGGGCGGTATGGCGGCGAGGAATTCCTGATCGTGGTGCCTTCTTCAGACGCGATGGGCACGCTGGGACTGGCGGAAAGAATCCGGCGGGCAATTGAAGCGAAGCCGATGATGACGAACTCGATTCCGATTGCGGTGACCGCGAGTTTCGGCGTGACCGCGAGCATTGATAAGATACCGCTGGATGCGCAGGAGATTTTGCAGTTGGCGGATGCGGCGCTGTATCGCGCGAAAGAACGCGGACGAAACCGAACGGAGTTAGCTAGTTCCTCGGATTTGACGGTGAAGCATCCGGCGCCTCCCGATAGCTTGGAGCAGAAAACGGCGCCGCGTTAAGGCGCGAGCCGGAACATTCCTCGCAAGATCTTCTGGATTTGAAGGCGACGCGCGGCATTGAGGTTTGCGGGTGGGTTGTGTGTGGCGCGGCTTTGCCTGCCTGTGGCACGATTCGGTTTCTTGCTTGAGAAAATCGCCGCGGGTGAGTTGCGCGGGAAGGACGACGCCGGAAAATATGTCGCGGCCGAACTTGTTTGTAGCGGCTTCGAGGATGGAGGTTTCTGCGTTGGAGCTCTTTCGCTGGCACGCGGAGCCAGGAGCGCTGGAACGGTTGACGCCGCCGTGGGAGCGCGTGGAAATGATCGAGCGCGCGGCCGGAATTCGCGATGGGGACCGCGGGGCGATGTGGGTTTACATGGGACCGTTGCGCTTGCGTTGGACGTTTGAGCATAGCGCCTACATTGAAGGACGGCAGTTTCGGGATGTACAGACTTCCGGACCATTTCGCCGCTGGCAACATACACATTTGTTTATACCTGAGGGGCCGGAGACTTGCCGGTTGGAGGATCGGATTGAGTATGAATTGCCGTTTGGTGCGCTGGGAAATTTCTTTGGGGGCTCGACGGTGCGGCGGAAATTGGCGCGGGTATTTGACTACCGGCATCGCATAACGGCGGAAGCGATGCGGGCGCGGAAAGAACGCCATTCTGGAGAGTGAGGATAGCGATCGGAGCTTGCGCGGTTGTAGCGGTGGGACTAAGACCCGCCCCCGGCGGAACGGAGAAGAGGCCTGGCGGGCGCCGCGGGGCACCGTACGGTGGCGTATTGCGCTAGCGTTGATTATTTGCAATTTGTGCGGTGAAAGCGATTCCGCGGGCGGGGGAATTTGGTGTACATTCTAAGATGTAAGCGAACCGCGCCGAGAAACACTTGCGCCTCGAAAGGGTCCGGCCATGAATCCGACCAAACCGGGATCGGTTGTCAACAGTGAAGCTGCGGCTGAAACGCGCCGCGAGACGCTGAGCGTCACCGACAACCGTACCGGCCGGCAGTTTGAACTTCCCATCACGCACGAAACAATCAAGGCGCTGGACCTGCGTCCGATGAAAGTGCAGGACGCCGATTTTGGGATGATGAGTTACGACCCGGCGTTCACGAACACGGCATCGTGCACGAGCAAGATCACTTATATTGATGGCGACAAGGGAATCCTGCGGTACCGCGGCTATTCGATCGAAGAGCTGGCGGAAAAAAGCACATTCATCGAGACGGCCTACCTGATTCTGTACGGCGAGCTTCCCACTAAATCTCAGCTGGCGAACTGGTCCTACAACATCACGCATCATACGTTCATTCACGAGAGCATCAAGAAATTCATTGATGGATTTCATTACGACGCGCACCCGATGGGCATGCTGATTTCCACCGTGGCGGCGCTTTCGACTTTTTATCCGGACGCGAAGGATATTTTCAATCCGGATTCGCGGCGCAAGCAGACCTACCGGCTAATCGGGAAGATGCCGACGCTCGCGGCGTTTGCGTACCGGCACACGCTGGGGATGCCGTTTGCTTATCCGGACAACGATCTGAGCTACTGTGGGAATTTTCTGAACATGCTGTTTCGGACGACGGAATTAAAATATCGTGCGAACCCGACGCTGGAGCGCGCGCTGGATATTTTGTTTATATTGCACGCGGACCACGAACAGAATTGTTCTTCGACGGCGATGCGCGTGGTGGGCAGCTCGCACGTGGATCCCTATTCGGCGACGGCGGCGGCGACAGCGGCGCTGTACGGGCCGCTGCACGGCGGTGCGAATGAAGCGGTGCTGCGGATGCTGCTGGAAATCGGATCCATCAACAATATTCCCGCGTACATCAAGAGCGTGAAGGCGGGAGAAAAGCTGCTGATGGGTTTCGGGCACCGCGTTTACAAGAACTACGATCCGCGGGCGCGCATCGTGAAGCACATTGCTTATGAAGTTTTTGACGTGATGGGGAAGAATCCGCTGATTGAGATTGCGCTGGAGTGCGAGCGCATTGCACTAGAGGACGAGTATTTCGTGAAGCGCAAGCTTTATCCAAACGTGGATTTTTACACCGGGTTGATTTATCAGTCCATGGGATTCCCGACGACGATGTTCCCGGTGCTGTTCGCGATTCCGCGGACGGCGGGCTGGATCGCCCAGTGGGAAGAGATGTTGCTGGATCCGGAGCAGAAGATTTCACGGCCGCGGCAGGTTTATCTGGGGGCGGATTTGCGCGGGTATGTTTCGCTGGATAGTCGGAAGTAGCTGCAAGAAGAACGACGAATTCAATCGCTGGCCGCTGGGACGCCCGGCCGGTGAAGCAGAATCCAAACCCGCACCCGTCACGAAACGAAGGGTGGCCCACTCCTCTCGCAGTGATTTGGATCCCCGAAAAATCGTTGGAACGCAGTTTCGCCTCTGCGGTAAACCCATAACTGACAAAAATTGGCGGGCTGTTATGCGCGATTTTGCTGTATAGTGCGGTTCGCTTGGTGTTTTCTGCGCACGGCTTCTCCCCGGAGCCTACAGCGGAAAAGTGATTGCATCTGGCGGGAATCTCTGGCAAAACACTCTATCGCCCCCGGGGGGCAATCCTGATGGACATTTCAACGCGCCAATCTGGAACAGCCACGATTGTGGACGTGGTTGGCGACATCACCCTTTACAATTCGCCGCAGGTGCGGAAAGTTCTGTTGGAACTGCTCAAGGATAAGAAAGCGCCGCGGGTGATCGTGAATCTGGAGAGAGTGCGATATATAGATAGCGCTGGGGTGGCGTCGCTGGTTGAAGGATTGAAGCTGTCGCGAGATTTGAAGAGCACGTTTGCGTTGTTTGGGTTGAGCCGGACGGCGCGGGAAGTTCTGGAGCTGACTCGCCTGATCAAGGTTTTCGAGGTATATAACACCGAAGAAGAAGCATTGCGCGGCGGCAGCACCAACGTCGCTCCCGCCAAATAGGAATTCGGGCGGTTTTTGCGCGGAATTGGTTGAAGTGTTTCACCCGTCTCGACTCACTGATGCCACTCACAGAAACTATTGGCGCGGCCACTATAGATGGTTTGGCGTATATAGGGGGCTTGGCGCGATTGATCGGCGGCGCGATACGTGCCGTCTTCGTCCTACCTTTTCAGGGCAAGAAATTCCATATTGGGCGTGCGATCCACCAGGCGATGTCCGTCGGGGTGGAAGCGCTGCCGATAACTTCGCTGATTTCGTTTTTCGTGGGGACGATTCTGGCGGTGAACGCGGCGTACGAGTTGCGCAAACTGGGCGCGCTACATTTTGTGGCGAGCGGAGTGGCGATCGCGATCACGCGCGAGCTGGGCCCTTTGATGACGGCGATCGTGGTGATCGGACGGTCGGGGTCGGCGTTCGCAGCGGAAATCGGCACGATGAAGGTGAACGAAGAGATTGACGCGATGGAAACGATGGCGCTGGAGCCCGTGCAGTTCCTGGTGGCGCCGAAATTTCTGGCGATGGTGCTGATGGTGCCATGCCTGACGTGTTGGGCGGATTTCATGGGAGTGCTGGGCGGCGGCATGTTTGGCGTTTCGAGCGCGGGGTTTACGTGGGGCACTTACATTCAGGCGACACTGGATGCGCTGGTGGAGCGCGACATCATCACCGGGCTGATCAAGGCGGCGATGTTCGGACTGGTGATTACGGCAGTGGGCTGCCAAGAAGGTTTTTTGACGGGATTGGGTTCGGAACAAGTGGGGCGTTCGACGACTTCGGCGGTGGTGAAATCTATTTTTATGGTAGTGATGGTGGATCTGGTTTTCACGACAATTTTCTACGTGACGTCGCCACGGTAGATTTATGAGCCCTAACCCTACGCCGAAGCCGAGCGCGACGCCATCAGCGATATCGGTGCGCAATCTGCGCGTGAAATATGGCGAGCGCGAAATTCTGCACGGCATCAGTTTTGAAGTGCCGGCCGGGGAGACGCTGGTGATATTGGGCGGGTCGGGTTCCGGGAAAAGCACGCTGTTGCGCACGCTGGTAGGACTGGAGACGCCGAGTTCGGGTGAGATCTGGATTCAGAACAAGGATTTCGCGTCCATATCGGAAGACGAGCGCGACGAATTATTGAAAAAAATGGGGATGTCGTTCCAGGGTGGGGCGCTGTTTGGGTCCATGACGGTGGGAGAAAATGTGGCGCTGCCGCTGCAGGAACACACCAATCTGGACGAATCCACGATCGAGATCATGGTGCGATTGAAGCTGGACCAGGTGGGGCTTTCGGGTTTTGAAAGTTATATGCCCGCGCAATTGAGCGGCGGGATGAAAAAGCGCGCGGCGATCGCACGGGCGCTGGCGATGGACCCGGAGATATTGTTTTTCGACGAGCCTTCGGCGGGATTGGATCCGATTATTGCTGCGGGCATTGACGAGCTGATATTGAAATTGAAGAAAGCGTTTCGCATCACGATTGTGGTGGTGACGCACGAACTGGCCAGCGCTTTTTTGATCGCCGACCGGATGATTTTGCTGGATAAAGGCGTGATCGTGGCGAACGATACGGTAGCGGAGATGCAGAAGAGCCAGCAGCCGCGAGTGCGGCAGTTTCTGGACCGCGTGCCGGAACCGGAATTGACAGGGGAGATCGATTACCTGCAAATGTTGACGGGAGACGTACCACCGCAACGTCAGTAGAACGGCGCCAGAACCGGCTTGCCGGGACTGGCGAAGCAAAGGGCCCGTGATATACTCCCCCGCAATCCAGGGGCAGCTGCGCGGTTCAACGCGCAGAAATAGTCGAGGACACGGATGGAATCGAAGCGCGAGCAGGCATACGTCGGACTCTTTGTATTGGTAGTGGCGGCCTTGCTCATAGCCACGGTGTTCGCGCTCTCCGGCACGCTGGACAAAGCGGACACGCCGTACCACGCGTATTTCAAGAACGCCGGCGGGTTGGGGCCGGGCGCGGAAGTGCGGTATTTGAACGGCCCTCCGGTGGGACGGGTGAACAAAGTGCAGTTTGACGCGCAAGATCCCTCGCGGATGAAAGTGGATTTCACAGCCAAGCCAAATATTCCGGTGAAGACGGACAGCACGGTGGTGGTGACGAGCACGAGCCCTTTGGGAGAAAATTTCCTGGAGATTCTCGCTGGTTCCGCGGGGGCGCCGCGAGCGCAGCGCGATGCGATATTGAAATCGAAAGAACCGACGAGTTTTTCGGACATTGCGGACAGCATCAACGCGCTGACGCCAAAGGCGAACGAGCTGATTGAGAACCTGAATTCGCGGGTGGTGGAGTTGAAGGTGACCCTGGCGCGGGTGAACGACCTGCTGAACGATCAAAACCGCGACAATATTTCCGCGAGTCTGAGCAACGTGCGCGGGATGCTGCAAGAGGACCGCCCGTTGGTACACTCGACGCTGAACCATATCAATGATGCGACGACCAACCTGAAGCCGCTGATCGCGAGTTTCCAGAAGACTTCGGACCAAGCGAATGACACCCTGCAGCATCTGGACGGGATGTTGACGGAAAATCGTCCGGACATCCGGCAGGCAGTGATTGACCTGCGGGCGGCGCTAGCGAAAGTCGATTCGCTTGTGGCATCGCTGAACGACACGGTGACCGACAATCAGGAGAATCTGGACGAGATTATTGATAACCTGCGTCACGTCACGGAAAACCTGAATTCGTTCACGGAGTCCATCAAGACGCGGCCTTATTCGATCCTGCGCGCGGCCGATCCAAAGCCGCATAAACCGGGGTCGGCGCCGCCGAAATAGCGGAACGGAAGCGACAGGAGAATTCGTTTGCAGAGACAGCCAGGCAACGACGCGAAGAAACAACGCGAGAAGGAGCAAAGAGTGTTGAGCCGTCGCATGCAGTTTAGCGCACTCCTGATGCTGGCGATGCTGGTGGCCGGATGCGGCGCGGCGCGCCCGGTGAAGTATTACGTTCTGGATGTGAACCCCGCGCCGGTGAGTTCGGCCTCGGCGCAGATTCCGGTGACACTCCTGGTGGCGCGATTGGTAGCCTCGCACCTATATCACGACGACCGGCTCGTGTACGGGTCTGGTCCGGTACAGCTAGGGACATACGAATATGACCGCTGGGCGGAACCGGCGGCGGATATGGTGCAGAATATGTTGGTGACGGTCCTGCGCAGGCAGGGTCAATTCCGCTCGATATCGAAAGTGACGAGCAATGTGCGCGGGGAGTATGTATTGCGCGGGCACTTGTTTGCGATGTACGGCGTGGACCAGCCGGAGCTGGTGGCGCGTTTTACGCTGCAGCTGGAATTGTACGATCCGGCCACGCGGACGACGGTGTGGAGCCAGATCTACACGCACGATGAACCGGTGCAGGGCAAGACTGTGCCGGATATTGTTATAGCCATGGATAAGAACGTGACCGCAGGATTGCAGCAGCTTACGGCTGGGATCGAGCAGTATTTTGTGAGCCATCCACCGCAGCAGGCGCAACCGGGGAAATGACACGGCGGTGTGAGGTCTGTATTGTTGCAGCGGAGTTCGTACTCCGGCAGCTGAAGTTGGATTGATTCTTCTGCACTAATTTCGTGGCGCTTCGAACCTGTCACAGACAGGTTCTCAGGATGAAGTGAAGCCACGACCTCCAAACACTTTCTCGTTCTCTCAGACACTCCACACAAAGTCTACAGCCCCCAGGAAACCGCGGGGCGTTTCAATTTGGAGCACGGTTCAAGTTTTTTGCGAATCTTCCGATGACTCCCTCGTAACACTCCGTGCTGGTGGACCCGCGCTTGCTGCGGATAACTCCGAGTGGCGTGGCGGCACGTGGATGGTTTGCTCCGGAGCGACGGGGCGCACCGAAAGGGTGGGTATGGATTTTTTGCGACAGGTGTTCGGGGCGGGCGAATTCATGCCGCACGGTTACTGCTACATATGGAATCCGGGATTGGTTTGGCTGCACGTAATTTCGGACTCGCTGATTGCGCTTTCCTATTTCACGATTCCCTTCACGCTGCTGCGGTTTGTGCGCAAGCGGCGGGATTTGCCGTTCAGCTGGATGTTCGTGCTGTTTGGGGCGTTCATTGTGGCGTGCGGGGCGACGCACGTGATGGAAGTGTGGAACTTGTGGCACGCGCAATATTGGCTGGCAGGTGGGCTGAAGGCGGTGACGGCGATTGCCTCGGTGGCGACGGCGATTTTGCTGGTGCGGCTGGTGCCGCAGGCGCTGAAGCTCCCAAACATCAGCGAATGGGCGCGCGCAAACGCTGCGCTGGAAAGCGAAATTCACGAGCGGCGCGAATTGGAAATTGATTTGCGGATCAGCGAGAGCCGTTTCCGCGAACAGGCGGAGTTGCTGGACCTGACCTACGACGCAGTGATGGTGCGAAATCTCAGGGACGAAATCACATATTGGAACCACGGCGCGGAGGAGCTATACGGGTGGCGCGCCGAAGAAATTGTGGGCAAGGTGGCGCAGGACGTTTTGCAGACCGTGCATCCGAAAGCCCGGGCGGAGATCGAAGCGGAAATGCATGAGACGGGGTCGTGGGAAGGCGAACTGACGCACAGGCGGCGTGACGGGTCGGTGGTCGTGGTATCCAGCCGCTGGGTGCTGCGCCGAGACGACCACGCGAATGCGAACGGCGTGCTGGAAAGCAATCGTGACATCACCGCAAAGAGAGCGGCGGAGGAAACGCAGTGGAAATGGGATGAAGAAGTTCGCCAAAGCGAAATCCGATTCCGGCTGTTGATTGATGCGGTGAAGGACTACGCGATTATAAGTCTGGATGCGAATGGCTTGGTGGCGAGCTGGAACAGCGGCGCGCAACGGCTGAAGGGATATTCCGCGGAAGAAATAATTGGGCAGCACGTCGAGCGATTGTATTTGCGGGAAGACGTGGAACGCGGAAAGTTGGCAGAGGAATTGCGGCGAGCGGCGGCCGAGGGACACGTGGACGATGAGGGATGGCGAGTACGCAAGGATGGTTCGCGGTTCTGGGCGGAGATAGTTACCACCGCGCTGCGTGGCGCGGACGGAGAATTAATCGGATTTGTGAAGATTGACAAGGACATCAGTTCGCGGCGCGCCGCTGAGGAACAGATACACGAATTAAATTCGCAACTGACGCAGCGGGTTGACGAGTTGGGCAGTGTGAATCGCGAACTGGAAGCGTTCAGCTACTCGGTGTCGCACGACTTGCGGGCGCCGTTGCGGCACATGGACGGGTTTGCGCACATCCTGAAGGAGGAACATTCCGCGAATATGGTTCCAGAGGCGATGCGCTACCTAGACCGGATTCTGGAGGCCGCTACCCACATGGGGCTGCTGATTGATGACTTGCTGAACCTGGCGCAGATCGGGCGGCGCGAATTGAAGCGCGAAAAAGTACAAATCACCAGCGTAGTGAAGCAAGCCATAGCGGAGCTACCGGTCGAGGCAAAGGAACGAAACATCGAGTGGAGGATCGAGCCGCTGGCCGAATTGAGCTGCGACAGCGGGCTGCTGAAATTAGTTTTTACTAATCTGCTTGCGAACGCCGTGAAATTCACGCGAAAGCAGGCGATTTCGGTGATCGAGGTCGGATCGCGCGTTGCCGACGGGGTGCCGACGATCTTTGTGCGCGACAACGGAGTGGGCTTCGACCCGCAGTATGCCGATAAGCTCTTCGGAGTGTTTCAGCGGCTGCATCGCCAGGAGGACTTCGAAGGAACAGGCATCGGACTGGCCACCGTTCAGCGAATCGTGCGGCGGCATGGCGGGGAAATCTGGGCGGAATCACAACTGAATTCCGGAACAACGTTTTTTTTTACGCTCGGCCCGCTGTCGCAATCGTCCAAGAGTTCTCGGACTACGGAGATCAATCATGCTTGAACAGGAAGCTATCGAAATCCTGCTGGTGGAGGATAACCCTTCGGACGCAGAACTGACGCTCCACGCGCTGAAAAAATGTAAAGTGGCCAATCACATTTTGCACGTGCGCGACGGCGCGGAAGCGCTGGAGTTCTTGTTTCACCGTGGCGAGCATTCCGCTCGCGGCGGAGACGACCGGCCCATGCTTGTCTTGCTGGACTTGAAGCTACCGAAAGTGGACGGGCTGCAAGTTCTGAAGCAAATCAAGAGCGACCCGAGGACCAAAGCGATTCCGGTGATTCTGTTGACTTCGTCCAAGGAAGAGTCAGACATGGCGGCTGGATATCAGTTAGGGGTGAACAGTTACATTCAGAAGCCAGTGAACTTCGGGGAATTTCAGGAAGTTGTACGGCAACTTGGAATGTACTGGCTGCTAGTGAATACCAAGCCACCCGCGGCCGCATTTCAAAATGTCTAGGAGCTAGCCATTTCATGTCTGGCACGCGCTCCACGACTGCGTCAAGGCCATTGAGGATCCTGATCGCCGAGGACAACCCGGCCGATTTGGAGTTGACGATTCTTGAACTACGGAAGTCTGGGATGGATGTGGAAATCGACACAGTGATTACGCGGACGGAGTTCGCCGAGAAACTTCGCGGGCATACCGTGGACATGGTTCTTTCCGACTATCGCATGCCGGGATGGACCGGGATGGATGCATTTTCTGAAATTGTGAAATCGGGGCAGGACATTCCGTTGATTCTGGTTACGGGCACGCTCGGCGATCTGAAGGCCGTGGAGTGCATTCAGATTGGGATGGCGGATTACGTCCTGAAGCAGCAACTAGCGCGACTGCCGATGGCGATCTTGCGCGCGCAGGAAGCGAAACTGCTGCGTGACGCGGAGAAGGAAGCGGCGGCCGCGCTGCGCGAAGGCGAAGCGCGCTTTCGCACGCTGGTGGAGAATGCGCCAGATGCAATCGTGGTGCTGGATACGGAGAGCGGCAAGTTCAGCGATTGCAATGAGAATGCGCTGCGGCTGTTCAGGCTGACACGCCAGGAGCTCATGGGTTGCGGACCGGGAGAATTGAGCCCGGCGTTTCAGCCGGACGGGCGGGCATCGGCGCTGGCGCCGCGCGAATGGGCGGATCGAGCGACCGGGGCGACACCTTATTTCGTGTGGACGCACCGGAATTCGCAGGGGGAAGAAGTTCCATGCGAAGTGCACGTGGTGCGGCTGCCTTCGCCGGCGCGCAATCTGATCCGCGGCAGCATTCTGGATATTACGGAGCGCAAACGTGGGGAAGAAGCGCTGCGGGAGAGCGAGGAACGCTACCGCAGTCTGGTGAACAACGCGACGTACGGGATTTACTGGGTGACGTTGGACGGAGATCTGCTGGATGCGAATCCGGCGATGGTCCAGATGCTGGGGTACGCGTCCATTGAAGAGCTTTTGGATATTGATAATTGTTTGCATTTATACCGCGATCCCACCGTGCGCGAGGCGGTGGCGACCCGCTATCGCAATTACGATCGCGGCGACGTTACCGTGGAATGGAAACGCAAGAACGGCAAGATCATCAGCGTGCGGCTGATTGGCAGGCGAACGCGCGACGTGCGACGCAACACGGACTGCGTGGAAGTGATAGTGGAGGATGTGACTGAACGGATCGCCCTCGAGAAGCAACTGCGGCAAGGACAGAAATTCGAAGCCATCGGGCAACTGGCAGGGGGAATCGCACACGATTTTAACAACATGATCGGAGCGATTCTGGGCTGGGCGGAGATTGGGCTGGACGAAACGGGCGCGGACACGCGGTTGCACCGGCATTTTGAAAAGATCCGGCACCAGGCGGTGCGCGCCGCGGCCCTGACCAAGCAATTGCTGGCATTTGCGCGGCGGCAGTTACTGGAGCCGCGCAACATTGATCTGAATCACAGCGTGACGGAGACGCTGAGCCTGCTGGAGAAAGTGATCGGCAGCAATATCGAAATCAGGACGAAGCTGGCACAGAACCTGACGCTGGTGCGGGCCGATCCGACGCAGGTGGACCAGGTGATCATGAATCTGTGCATTAATGCGCGCGACGCGATGCCGGCAGGCGGACACTTGATCATTGAAACGGGCGAAGCGACATTCGACGAAAAATATTGCGCGGTGCAGACTGCGGCGCGGCCGGGCCATTACACCATGCTGGCAGTGACCGATACAGGCACGGGGATGGATGCGGCCACGCTGGACCGAATCTTTGAGCCTTTTTTCACGACCAAAGAAACCGGCAAGGGGACGGGCCTGGGTCTGGCGACGGTATACGGGATCGTGAGCCAGCATGACGGTTTTCTGCAGGTGTACAGCGAGGTGAACGTTGGCACGACGTTTCGGATCTACTTGCCGGTAACGCCGATCGCGGAAAAAGCTCCGGTGGACGAAGAAGATACCGGTCCCGTACGCGGCGGCGTGGAAACGATTCTTATCGCGGAAGATCATGAAGGGCTGCGCGAGCTGGCGCGAGAAACGCTGGCAAATCTGGGATACGACATCTTGCTCGCGAACGATGGCGAGGAAGCGGTGCGCGTGTTTCAAGCGAATCGCGACCGCATTGATTTGCTTTTGCTGGACGTGGTGCTGCCGAAGATGAACGGTCCGGAAGCCTACGCGCAAATCTGCGCGGAAAAACAGGATGTTCCGGTGATTTTCGCGACGGGGTACAGTCCCGAAATGGAACTGCTGCGTAGCGCGCAGGAGCTTGGGCTGACTGTGCTGCAAAAGCCTTACGTGCCGCGAGAGCTGGCGCGCCGAGTGCGAGAGACGCTGGATCGGCAACCAGTGAAGGTCCGCCGAGGTTAGCTCTGCACGATAGTGGGGAGTTGTGTTTGTGGGGACACGCGCCGATACGACCGGTGATAACCGCTCGGCGAACCGCTAAAGTCGCGGAAGGGCTGCCGCAAGACGGCAATTGGAGTTGACACCGTTTCTTCGGGCATGATAAGGAATCGTACAACAGTGGATTCCGGCGGAAACGTCGGATTGCCAGGGCGTCAGGCTCTCCACACGCAAGCCGGTTCTGCGACGCTCTCGCAACAACCCCACCCACCCCGGGAGGTGGATGCCACCTGGCATCTGCCTCCCGTTTTTATTTTTAGCGTCGCTTTGTAACAGGTTTGGAATCATTGTGATACGGCTATTCCTCGGATTGGTGCGGGGTAGCGAGCCGACGGTGACGCGCTGACGTGCGCAGCTGCGACTTCAAAATCAAAGGCAACTTCAAAGACGCCCGTCTAAAAAGGCAGGCGGCCGCTACAAATCTAACAGATACTGCGAAAGAGGCGGCGAGAGGCCGGCGCTGGTAAGGGAAACCGGAATGGCAGGGTGAAAAGCCGCCATCCGCAAAGTCTGAATTGCTGCTGCAGTGTCAAAACTGCGCCCGAAAACCTTTATCGAAAAGTTGTAAGGCCAGAGCCTACTAAGATCATCGGGTTTTGACGCTGTGAATTTTGTGCGCGGCACGGCGCACGGAGCTTGCTTTCGCGAGTGGCGAAAGGGTTATAATGCGGCCACTTAGCCGTGGGACGCAGAGGAAGCGTGGTTGCTGTTAGCTGACGCTTGACGACAGGCGGACCCTCCGCCTGATGAACGCTGGGAAAGAGCAGGGTCGCGAGCGCGGCCTGGGAGGCGAACATGGGCCTGCAAATGTCGACGCGAAAGTCTGGTAACGTCATCATTCTGGATTTGGTGGGGCGGCTGATCATCGGCACCAGCAACGATGCGCTGAGCAGTGAATTGCGCAAGTTTGCGGAAGCGGGGCCGGCGGAGGTCATCATAAATCTGGTGGCCGTTTCGCAGATGGACAGCTCGGGGATCAGCACGCTGGTGCGTTCGTTTGTAACGCTGGAGCGGCAGGGCGGCGGATTAAAATTGCTGAATCCTACCGGGCATGTGCGCGAAGTTCTGGAGCTCACGCGGTTGATACAGTCTATTCCCACCTTCACGGATGAAAGTAAAGCCGTCGCTGCGTTTCGCGGCGGCGTGGCGCACGCGTAACACCCCGCGGACGAGCAACGTCCCGGATCAGCAATGAACTCGCGCGAACATTTTGCCGCTCATTTCTTGAGACGACTTCCCTTGCTCGGACTTCTCGCGTGCGTTTCTGTGTGCGTCGTGGTGCGCAACGCGCGTGCGCAGGATGTCTACGACTTCAGCTCTGCTGCTTCTGAGGTCGCTGGCGCAATTGATAAGGCTTCGCCGCACTCGACGCCCACCAGCGTTCTTGTTACTGATTTTAAGGAGACGAACGGTCCCGATAGTCAGCTTGGAGTAGTTCTTGCACAGAATTTTTCTCACTCCTTACGAGCCCACGGCGGGAATTTCACAGTCTTAGACCGCATTGATGTCGAGGACGCGATCTCCAATCACAAACTGCCGATCGGAGCGCTTTCGAGTCGCTCGATAATCGCTTGTTATGCGTCAGAATTGGGTGCGACGCTAATCATCGGCGGAAGAATCGAATACACCCCCGAGAATTTGGTACTTGACCTAGACACTCGATCGCTCGCCGGGCACTATGGAATTTCTGCCAAGAAAATCATCACGCCTCTGACGGCTGCAATGGAAACACTAAAATCTAAACCTGCGGTTGGTACCGAGGCAATTTTTGGAGAGGACAAGACGGTGTGGGTGCGGGATGAAAGTTCGAAGGCGACAGTCACCTCAACCAAGTCTGGAGCGAACGGGTACTCTTATCCCGCTTGCATACATTGTCCGCAGGCTCCATATACCGATGCGGCCGTGATAGCTAAAGTCGAGGGGACCGTCACGCTTTCCGTGGTGATTGGTGCGGATGGGAAAGCGCAAAGAATATCGGTGCAGCGCGCGCTCCCCTGCGGGTTGGACCAGCGAGCGATCGACGCAATCAAAGACTGGAAATTCGAACCTGCAACAGGGCCTGGCGGCAAGCCGGCGGCGGTGGTCCAGACCGTAGAGGTTACTTTCCACCTATACTAAGTTTGTTACGCGTTCTTTTTTAGTTCGGCCAACACTAGTTTGGCTACTTCTTTCAGGGTGTCGAAGACGCCTTGGCCGGTTACGGCTACGGCTTCCAGCGTCGGCTCGTTTTTTACGAGGAGATGTTTCTGCAAATCGGCGACGGGGAGAATGTTGGGGAGGTCGCGCTTGTTGAGTTGCAGGACATAAGGGATCGTCGTGAAGTCGAGGTTGTGATCTTTCAGGTGCTCGCGCAAATTGTCGAGAGTTTCCAGGTTGGCGTCGAGACGCTCTTCCTGCGAATCAGCGACGAAGACTACGCCATCGGCGCCTTTCAGGATCAAGCGGCGGCTGGCTTCGTAGAAAACCTGACCGGGAACAGTGTAAAGATGGAAGCGGGTGCGAAAGCCGCGCACCGTGCCCAGATCGAGCGGAAGAAAATCGAAGAAAAGAGTGCGATCGGTTTCGGTGGCGAGCGAAACCATCTTTCCCTTTTGATTCGCCCCCGTGTGCTCATAGATCCACTGCAAGTTGGCGGTCTTTCCGCCAAGGCCAGGGCCGTAGTAAACAAGCTTGCAGTTAATTTCGCGAGCGGGAAAATTTATAAACGGCACAATTTCCTCAGAATAAGCAGACTCGTACTTATAGCATAGCCCCCTGCCCAGGGCCAACGCGCGCCCGCAAAGGATGCTTCGCAACTGATAACCCGAGGCGGTGACCCGAAAGGGGCCAGTGCGCCGGAAAGCCGGCCAGGTGGGGGGTTTTAGGTGCGCGGGCCGCTGGGGGCTGGAAGCTGCGGGAGTGTGCGATTCGTGGTAATTTGACCGCGGATTTTGAGGGCGCGCTTGCGCGGGCGAGAGTAATGAAAAAAGGCGACAACAAGCTGCTTTTTGCGGTGGATATGGCCGGGACGCTGCTGTTCGCGATTGAAGGCGCGACGGCGGCGACTGCGGGCAACCTGGATCTGCTGGGGGTGATGGTGCTGGCGTTTGCAACGGCGCTGGCGGGCGGAATTATCCGCGATCTGCTGATCGGAGCGACGCCGCCGGCCTCGTTGCGGGACTGGCGCTATGCGGCGATGGCGTTCACGGGCGGCGCGATTGTATTTTTTCTGCATCGTTATGTGCTGGCGATTCCGGGGCCGGCGCTGCTAGTGCTGGACGCGGCGGCGCTGGCGCTCTTTGCGGTGGCGGGGACGGAGAAGGCGCTGGAATTCAACATCCATCCCTTCATCGCGATTTTGCTAGGCGGAATGACGGCCGTGGGCGGAGGAACCTTGCGCGATATTTTGCTGGCGCGAGTGCCGCTGGTGCTGCGCGCGGAAGTGTACGCGACGGCGGCGCTGGCGGGGTCCGCATTGTTGATCACTGGTAGAAAGTTGCGACTTTCCGCGACGCAGTCGGCGGCGGTGGGCGGAACATTTTGTTTTCTGCTGCGGCTGGTGAGCGTGTGGCAGCACTGGAATTTGCCGAAGGCTGCAGGCAACTGAGCGCGGCGGGATGGAGCGGCGCGCACGGTGGCGCGAAGCTGCTGCGTTGCCGGGTGTGGGGATCGCGCGCCAATTGCTGCGCGCGACCCTCCGGCCCAGAAGCGATATCACCGCGTGCTATGCGCGCGACCAGTCCTTGATCAGTGCGTGAAGCTGACATTGATGCCGGTCGAGAAGATGACGTCGTTGGATTTTGTTCCGGCGATCGGCGGATTGGTGACGTAGCGGTCGGTGAGGGACGTTTGCCAGCCGAGCCACTTATTTATTTTGGTGACGGAACCGGCATCGAGCGAGAAGCGGTATTCGCCAGTGTCGCTGAGGTCCGGGTAAAAATAGAAAACTTCGGTGAAGGTGGTAGATTTTCCGAATTTGTGCGTGAAGTCTTCGCCGAGAGTGATGCCGGCCAAATTGCGGTCCACCGCGATGCCGACGCCATTGCCGTAATTTTCACGCGTGTAGTTCGCGCCGGCAAGAAAATCGAAAGTGGTGTTGGGAGTGTTGATAATGTGCACACCCAAGCCACCGCTGTAGATTTGGCGGAGGTTCAGATCTTGCAGCGCGTCGTGCGTATAATCCGCACTGACGAAGACGAAGATGCGTTTGTTCAAGTTGTGATCATACTTCGCCCCGCCCAGAACGGAACTGGCGATTACGCCGCCACCGGGAAGGTCGTTGCTGGTGTACAGCGAAGATTCGTAGAGCGTGATCTCGTCAGTCAAAGTCTTGCGGTCGGCATTGAATCCGGTGGTGAGGTTGGTGGTTTCGCTGTTGCCGCGAGCGATGGCGAAGCCGAGGTTAACGCCGCCCTTCCATCCTTCGATGAGGCTGGGGTGCAGGCTCTTCTCGTAGGCGGTTTCCACGTCGAAGGAGCGGACGACGGTTACCTGCGCGAGCGGTACCTGAACCGTTGCATTATTCGCGGTGTGGATTACCAGATTTGAACCGTCGGTCGACACCGTGCCGCTGATGGTTTTCTTGTCCGGGGTCACGACGTAAATCGGCTTGTCGGTTTTCAGTTCCTGGACTGCTGACCACTGGATCTTGATTTCACCGGCGAAGTCTGTCTTGAGGGTGACGTCTTTACCGTCCGAGACTTCCACCGTTCCGGTGAGGCGATCGCCGTTTTTCAGTGCGACCGTATCCGCACTGGCTACGGATGCCACGGCCAGAGCCCCGGCGAAAATTGCCAAAAATTGTCTGCACTTCATGATTTCCCCCGCCAAGATTGAAATTTGGGATGTACCTGGGATCTGCAGGTGAACTGGGCGAACATATATTACGACAGAGTGGCTTCGTCGTGCGCAGGTTTCAGTGGATTCCACTCGCGAGCCAAGAATTTACAAATGGCAGCAGTAGCTGCACAGCTCAATAGGCGCGAACCGGTCGCTACCGCCGGGCTGGACGGTTGTGCCGCTGCGTTGCGCGCGGGAGCTTGTCCGCTTGAGCGACAAGGCCGTCCCAGAAGCGGGCATCTCAGGGGGTGCGCCGAGAAAATGCTGCAGCCTAACTTGTTACATGACATGAATTTCCTTCCGCGTGGCAGAGGCCCAAAAATTGCAGAATTGTGAGCAACATTTCCCGGGGAGGGTGTCTTCGCGGCGACGAGGTGGCAGAGGCAAACCTACGCGCTGAGATCCGAAATCGCATAGCTTAGGAGGCAGCATGGCCGAAGGCGAACGGATTCGAGAATCATTGCAGGGACCGCTGGACGCGACGTATGTGAGGCAGCGCGAGCAGGCTGGGTGGAAATTAGTTGCGGTGGAGTGGGAGCGCGCGGCGGTTGTGCCGGAGGTTCCTGCGGCGCCGGTGGAAGCGCCGCCGACTTTACAGGATGCGCCGTTCGGCTTTCGCGTCGCTGGAGACTGCGAACATCTGGAGCAGAATCCCACGGAAATGCAATTTCTGCTTTCGATGATGGAATTGATTATTCAGGATATTTCGTTGGTGAAGGTGGCGGAGGAGCTGAACCGCAAAGGATTTCGCACGCGCAAGGGCGCGGAGTGGGGCCCGGTGGCGGTGTTTAATATGCTGCCGCGGCTGATCGAACTGACGCCGCAAATATTCAACAACGAAGAGTGGCTGGAGCGGCGCAAACATCTCACGCTGGTTTACTGACCTGACCATCCCGATAATTAGGGGCCGTTGCTGAGCATTTCGGCCGGGGCTTGACAGAAAACCGCCGGCTCACTAGAGTTGCGGCGTCTGGCGGAACTCCTGCCGTCCTGCTGATCCCACGTGAGTGCGAATCCGGGCGGAATCCCTCCAGCTGAGGAGATGGCGATGCGCAAATCAATCTACGTGGTGGCAAGTGTTATGGTGGTGGCCGCATTTTTGGCAGTGGCAGGGGCGCCGCAAGCCCAAGCTCCGGCGACTGCAACGGTAACGACTGTGGTCACGGTTCTGGGGCCGAAATTCACAGCGCCGCCAGCGATCAGCAAGGATGACGTCAGCGTTTATGAAGGGAAGGAAAAGAAAGAGGTAGCGGGCTGGACTCCGGCGCAGGGCGAAAAGGCGGGGCTGCAGCTGGCCATTGTGATTGACGAAGCCACTTCCGTGGAACTGGGCAATCAGCTGAGCGACATCAAGGCGTTCATCAATGGCCAACCCAAGAGTAGCGCCGTGGGAGTCTTTTATGCGAGCAACGGCACGGTGCAAGCGGCTTCGCAGTTCAGCAACAATCACGAAGCGGTGGCCAAGACTCTGCGTCTGCCGCTGGGAAACTTCGGCGCTTATTCCAGCATTTATCTTTCGACCATGGAGCTGATTAAGGGTTGGCCGGTAACCGCGGGCGTGCGGCGCGAAATTCTGCTGATCGCCGACGGAATTGACCGCTTCCGCGGCGACCCGTTCAGCCCAGACATTCAGAACACGTATGTGGTGGCGGAAAAGGCCGGCGTGGTCATTCACACGCTGTACGCCTCCGGGGTCGGTCGAGCGGGCCATAACTCGTTTCGGGTAAGTTACGGACAGGGCAACCTGGCGCAGATTACCGACAAGACCGGTGGATATTCTTTCTTCCAGGGACTGCAGACGCCCATCGCGTTTGCTCCGTTTCTGGAGCAATTGGACATGATCCTCAAGAACCAATATTTCCTTAGCTGGAACACCAAGCGGCCGACGAAGGGGAAAGGCGATCTGCGCACGTATCGCATCAAGACCGAACTGCGCGAAATTGATATTTCCAGCTCGGATCAGATATGGGTGCCTGGGCCTCCTCAGTAGAGAGCGTCACACGGGTACTTTCACAATCGGGCATCACATGGGGCGGGTGCAAACTCGCCCCATTTTTTTTTGGGCGAGATAGATTGGTGCGCGGCGTGGCGTGATGTTGTGTCCGGCGGCGTGGCGCTGCGCGACTAAAAATCGTTCTTCACTTTTTGGACGAGTTGCGCGTAAGGTAATCCGAAGCTGTCGTTCTTGCTGCACGAGGGCGAAATGATCCGGAGTAGGATTCTTCTCTTGATGCTGTGCGCCGCAACTTCTTTGTGCGTGGCGCAGGAGCCGGCGAAGCCAACACCGGCGCAGCATCCAGCGGAACGGGTGAGTGCTGCGGCTGTTTGGAATCCATCGCCCGAAGTGCTCGCCGCGATTCGCCAGAAATGCGGCGAAGCGGATCCTACGCACATTGAACGTTGCTTTTTGAACGAAATGAAGGCCGCCGGTGCGTCGCTTGAAGCGCAGGCGTTTGCGGAAAGCCTGGCGGCGTCGCTGGGGGTGGTTTACCTGCGAGCGTTCCGGCACGTGGAACGAGTGGACGTGGCATATATCGAGTATGCGTTTCGCGCCAACGAGCTGGAAGGCCTGCTGCTCGTGAATGGAAATCCTTCGACGATTGACGTGGATGATGACCGCTTCACGCCGGATGCGGAGATGAGGAAGAATGCGGCTTACGCGGCGCTCGCGGAACAGTATCCGCGCATCAGCGTGTGGCCCGGGGATCGCTTCGATGGCAAGTTGCCGACGGTGACGTCCACTGGCTGGGGAGTGCAGACATTTTTGGTGCAGTATATTTTGCGCGACGGTTGCCACGCCTGCGCCGTAGTGGGCACCGCCACGCTGGAGTTTAAGTTCGACACGCAGGGAAATTTTCAGGGCGCAAGAGTGGCGAGCGTCGTATCAGCAACTGCGGCTGCGCAGGCCGCCGCAATTCCGACGAACGCTACGGGCTTTGATGTGGCGGGCGGCGTGGAACAAATACGAGTGCTGGCGGGCAAGCAGTTTTCGATCACGCTGAACGCAAACCACACCACCGGATACAGCTGGCGGCTGGCTAAGCCGCTGGACCCCGCGATTCTGCGGCAAATCAGCAACGAATATCACGCGGCTACTTCCAATGCGGTGGGCGCACCGGGTGAAGAAGTGTGGACGTTTGAATCGGTGGCTGCCGGTAACGTGGAGCTCGATTTTGAATACGTGCGCCCATTTGAGAAGGATACGAAGCCGGTGAAAACTGCAAAGTATTCAATCGTCATTAATTAGATTGCGGAGCTGTTTCGTCCTGCCGCCGCCTTGATAGTTGACCGGCCGGAACCAATTGCCGACTGCCCAGTACGACCTGCGGAGATTTATTCCGAGTTGTTCACCGTTGGTAGATCCTCTCACCGAGACGCGCGCGATAACCTGCCTAATCTTAGCGATGGGTTGAAACTTTCAGGAAGTTCTGCTCTGGCTGACGCGTTGCACATGGAAGGCCTCAGAAGGACTGATGCTTAGACTGCATTCACGTCGAGGGACACAGTGCCGATAAGAAAGATGTGCCTGATAGCCTCGTGCAACGCAGCGGCTGTATCACAACGGCACAGGCGGAGTTCACGCTACAAAATCGTTAGCTGAGGTGAAGAATGTCGATATCAGGCATCGCGAGCACGGCGCTAAGTTCCCTGCTGACTGCAACGCAGAGCGCGCAGAATGGCCAGGGAAAATTTCAGCAGATTCAGAGTGAGTTTCAGCAGCTCGGGCAGGATCTGCAGGCTGGAAATTTGACGCAGGCGCAGCAGGACTACGCGACGCTTTCGCAAGATCTTCCGAACGCGCAGAGCGCGACGACGGCAGCGACAACTTCGGCGAACAGTTCGAATCCTATCGCTCAGGCGTTTGCGGCGCTATCGCAGGATCTGCAAAACGGGAATATTTCCGGCGCGCAGCAGGATTACGCGACGATCCAGCAGGATTTTCAGCAGCAACAGCAGCAAGGGTCCGGGCAAGTGCATCATCATCATCACCATCACGCAGGCGGTGGCGGCGGGCAGCAAGGCAGTCAAGTCTCGCAGGCGCTGAATTCGCTTGCGACGGCGCTGCAGGCGGGGAACCTTTCGAGCGCGCAGACGGCATTTGCAGCGCTGCAGCAGGATTTGGAGCAATTTAGCACAGGCAGCGACGCAGGTTCGACGTCCGGAACGAGTTCTTCTTCCCCGCAAACGAGCGGCAGCGGCTTGAACGTTACGGGCTGAGACTGATTTCACCACCAGAACAAATACGCGCTGAAAACAAAAAGCCCCGTCCCGGTAAACCGGGGCGGGGCTTGCGTTTGTCTGTAGCAAACTCGTTTGACTTAATCGGATGGTACTTGTCAGAACCCGTCGGGCTTTGAGAGCCGAACCCGGTTCACTAAGGAACCGGTGGAGAGCCGTACCTGCTACCGAAGCAGGTCGTACTCCCTTTTCTTTTAGAAAGGAGGTGATCCAGCCGCAGGTTCTCCTACGGCTACCTTGTTACGACTT
>Ga0210391_10001153_pt1 | contig 24695 bp, 21 predicted proteins | sample IncBWC12OmetaG_FD_160573 | JGI IMG/M metagenome (GOLD analysis project Ga0210391, IMG submission 160573) | Forest soil microbial communities from Barre Woods Harvard Forest LTER site, Petersham, Massachusetts, United States - Inc-BW-C-12-O ...
AGGAAGCCCAAACTATCCTTTCGCAAATACTGCTGCATACAACTGGACCCAAGCGCCCCAAGCAGGAATTCAAGTTGGGCCTAACTCGGTCACATTTGCTCCATGCCCACGGGGCTTAAATGGTACCGATCTTTGGCACTACCTCTATATTGGCAGAACGGGGACACCAGAGGTCGTGTTGGTTACGGGCGGAAGCTGTTTGTCGCGCGCGCCACAGGGGACTATTGAATTCACGGCCGCTTATGTACACCCGCTAGGTTGCGCGATCGGGTCGGCAACAGATGGAATTCAAGAAGCCATCATTGACGCGTCAACGACAAGCACAGGAAGCAATGTCTCGCGCCAGGTGATGATCGACCCAGGGTCCCATTTGTTAAGGGCGCGAGTCTCCATCCGAAGCTCTTCGATGACGGTCAACTCCTCAGGTGCGACCCTGACCTGTGCGATGAAAGATACTTGCATTATGCTCGGTGATCCAACCAATGGCGATAAGTTCCAGAATATTGTCGTGCAAGGGTTGAATGTGGCACCTGGTATTGTTGGGGGAACATGGCCTGCCGTTGAAGACAACTCTCAAGGGTCCAATATTAGCGGCCTTGCTCCGCAAAACAGCTCTGTGACCGGAGCAAGCTTCGGATCGTTAGTGCAGATCGACAACGATCAGAGCGCTGTAGTGGACCGCCTTACCACCACAACCAGTTATTCGTGGGGACGATGCGATAAAACGTTTTGCTCAACCGCAGTGCTCGGTCCAGGACCATTTTCAAAAAACGCTGGCGTGATTAGGGTCCAGAACTCCAACATTAGTTTGCAATGCACGGGGAATGGCATCGACAATCAGGATGGCAACACGTTAACCGTCAACAACACTGTAGTGCAGGGAGCGGCACAGTTCGGGATACGCAGCAACACTGTTTTTCAGCAAAACAACGTAACGTTGAGCGGAGTGTATGGAGAACAAGATGGGACATGCAATCCGTTAGGGACGGGAGACGCCGGTTTGATCGTTGAAGGGGGACAAGCAAACGAATTCGGCTCAAACCCGGCGGGAGCTTTCCCTGTGTTTGCGAATACCGGGTATACATTTTATTACTGGTATTACATTGTCGTACATAGCAGCACCTATGGACCGTCTTCCCCTTATATCGCAGGATATGCTAACACCAGTGGTGCAGGGCCGATCAATGTGCTCTGGAACCAGATCGGAAACACGGGCACCATTAGTTACGATGTCCTTCGTCAAACGGGATACAGTAGTTCCCCGCCTAATGGCACCGGAGGATATGCGGTTGCAACTGGACTTCTCGCCTCAAACGTCTGCGCTAACAATGTATGCTCTTTTACTGATCAGGCAGAGTCTGTACCCTCAATCTACACCGTAAACATTAATCCGGTCTATTGGCCGTCGTTGAAGTTGTGGCCGGGGAATGTGATTCTGACGCAATCAATAGATCTACTAAACAGCGGCGGCGGGAACCCCCCGACGCTATACACGGATAACCTAACGTCCGGGGGAATTATCAATTCTGCAGGCAATACTTACCCCAGTGTGTTCGCTCAGGAGTGTAATCCATTATACAGTTGGTCACCAACCTGGGTGGATTGCGCCGCCGGTAACTCGGTCGGCAATGACAATCCTGCGGTAGGTGCGCAGGTTGTACAACTGACCGGCACCGGCGGTTCCCCAGGGGGATACAAGGGACGCCTGATATACACAATCTCCCCTGCATCGTGGGGTTCAGACCCGACACATATTATTACTCTGGTTGACTCGAACGCGACTAAAACTCTCGCAACACAGCCGGGAACCAGCCCGACTTGGGATACGAACGACACGTATATTGGAGTTGACGCCCAGACGAACGGTACGCAAACGCAGCTCGCTTTCGGGGCTCCGGTCTCAATTTCCAATTACATCGCAAACACAGGAGACGGCGTACACTATTTGGAACGTCTTACCGCGAACAACAAGATATTCCAGGTTCCTGTGCAGCTCGATCCCGTCTTTTATTTGCAATTAGCGCTGTTGACAAATCAATCCAACGGAAGCACCGTCTACTGCATGGACTGCATGAATGTTGCGGACGACCAAGCGGCTTTTGACAGCAATGCCACTCCTGGCGGCCAGGGAACAAGTCTGCTTCTTGAGAACGGGCGGTGGCGAGTACATTGATGGCGGAATTGACCCGTTATCTGATGTCAGACATGTTCAACAACGGTAGACAGGCTTGGAGGCAGCCAAGGGAAATCCGAGTGACGGTATTCTTCGGAAAGCGCGGGTATCGATTGTGCTGGTAATGGCCGACTGACATTGGTATCCCAGTTTGCATAGCACGGGCTGTATCGCAGCCCACTTCTGAGCACTCGGCAAACAGAATAGGTTTCCGCGCGGGCTTCAATGAGATCTTTTTTTGGACAAGTCGTGGGAGATTGCCTCCGCAGTCCGACCCAATGATATTTTGGCAGCAGAACGAGGACCTAGTTGTCGCGATACACGGCGACGGCATCGTATAAGGAACTTAATCGAAAATTTTCGACGATTTACGCGCCGACCCTTTCTTTGTCTGGAGCTGGGTTAGTCACCAGCGGCTTATTAGAATCGACAGCGGTCAAGGCGACGGCATTTTCCTGTCGCAGTATAGCAGCGGCGCAAGCCTCCATGTTCGACGGCGTCAGATTAACTTGAGGCTTTCGCAGTTCCGAAATCTGAATCGTATTGGACAGCGACTCTTCGAGTTGTGTCATCACTTCGATCGGATCACCCTGTAGTCTGGTCCATACTTCTTTCAGAAACGAATCTAGCATTTCCAGATCAGAATCCTGATCTAGGGCACGCACTCTCTGCCGCCAGTCGGGCGCAATCCTCAATATGCACCTTTGATCGCCACGGTTGGACGAATCGAAGATAACTGCGGCGATGGAAACCTTCTCGTCACTCAGTATGCCTGGCACATAGTTTATTAAACGGTATTCGAAGCTGTTGGTGTCGGAAATAGGTTCGTGCATAAATCTCAACCTCCGTTTTTACGCAATTGTTGTATCACCACAGGATGTTCGTGAATACACGCTTTACCCTAATTTGGGATTTTTGTGTGAAGAAGAGACCCATTTTGGGAAAAACGGGTACTGGAAATCTCGTCCACTTTGTTCCCCACTTTCGGGTCGAGACTCAAAGTCGTCTCCCCGAGATAATTGAGAACCTCATTGTTTTTCCAGAAACGACACGCGTTGCTGTTTTCCACAGCGATCATGTGACAGTGCGCACGATCAACTTTCTACTTAATGTGCAACGATGCCTTTCCCACCCGGAGTACCGGGTTCCTCCGAGCAGCCTTAAACATAAGGAGGAATTTGCCTTGCCGGTCGAAGCAGTGCAACATATACGCAAAATGCGGGGAGGCTCACAAGCGCATTTAATGCGTTGCTCTGATGAACAATTTTACGTGGTTAAGTTTCAGAACAACCCCCAGCACGTCCGCGTTCTTGCAAACGAAATGCTTGCCACCCGGCTAGCGAGAGAGGTCGGTTTGCCGGTGCCTGTGACGGAAATAGTAGAAGTTAATGATTGGTTGATTGAGCACACGCCGGAACTGCATGTTCAATTGGTGCATAACACGGTTCGTTGCCAGGCGGGGTTGCAGTTTGGATCACGATATGTGGTCAATCCGATGGAGGGACAAGTTTTCGACTACATGCCTGTGGAGATGCTGAATCGTGTTCGAAATATCGAGGCGTTCGCAGGCATATTGGCTTTTGATAAGTGGGTGGGAAACGCGGATGGCCGTCAGGCCGCATTTTGGCGAAGTTCACGGGAAAAAAAATACACGGCTTCATTCATTGACCAGGGATATTGCTTCAACGCAGGAGAATGGACATTTCCGGATTATCCACTGCGAGGTGTGTATGCCGCGAATGAAGTGTACTCAACCATAGCGGGATGGGAGTCCTTCGAGCCCTGGATTTCGAGAATTGACGATTTCCCAGATCAGAGAATGTGGGACATCGCTTGCACTATTCCTCCCGATTGGTACGACGGCCGGACTGATGAACTCGAACAGCTCGTGACTGTCTTGGTCGTGCGGAAACGCCTTGTGCGGAAATTGATCGAAGACTTTCGGCATTCGCCCCGGCGGCCGTTCGCCCTCTGGGGGCGGACGCTCTCCGGGAATTGGCCCGCACGAGATCGAATAGCACAATAATGATCAGGACACGACGCCGGGGCTTTCTTCGATGCTAAAGCACTGGTGTAGTAAGCGTAGTTCTGGCAGTTGAATTGCAATGCCAAAACAGCGGATCGAGGCTGAAAGTAAGTGTCGGAGTTGCTTACAATCAGCCGAATCACTACATCAAGAAAACTACTACTCCTACTACTATCAATTGTTGAGTTAGAAAAAGTTCAATTCGGTTCGGGTTCATCCCAAATATGGGTGTGCGCCATTTCCGTTTTCGACCACGCACACGATTCGTCCTGAGAAGCGGTTGTAATGGGGTGGCATTCTGAAAACGCAATGCATTGACCAAACCCCGTTTGTCCCATCGACAGTATCCAGAGAAGCAAGGGCGAAGACAATGAGCCGTCCGAAAGTCCTTTGACAACATAGGTTGCGAAACTGTGAGGCGCGCCGGTGGGAACTGGCCAGCATCGAGGCGGAAGTGCTACGGTTTCGCAGGGACGGTCAACACGTGTGAAGTCTCGAAAGCGTCGGGAGCAATCCAGCAGGCTGAAGAATGCCATTGGCCTTGATTGCAGGCGGAGACGGGAGCTTTTGACTCTTCCGTCAGCGGCCTTGCCCAAATGTTGCTCATCCGATGAACGAGCGACGCAGATCGCGAAGATTTCTCAACCTTATTCCACCCTTGAGTCGCTCATCGTCCTCCTTCAGCATCGCGACGGTATGAATGTGTGAAGCATTTCGAATCAAAACGAAGCGAGCAATGTCTTGTTCGATCCACCACATAAGCAGAGCCGTGTCGGAAGCCCTTACTTCAGCGTATCTCGATTCGAACCGCCAACGTTCGAGCCCTTCAGAGTTTTCTCAGCCGGACAGACTGCGACGACCCATGGTGACTGCTGTTGAGAAACGTACCACTTAGGGCAAGCTTTTACACTCTGATGTGTTGCTTTGAGATCGGGAAATAAACGCTGGAGGCGACCGCACACCGAACGGTACATATGCAACGAGATATACCGTGGGCGCTAGAAGAATAACAACAAAACAACCTTCGGTTTGCATTTTACTACCCAATATGTCCATTCCTCTTGTTCCATCATATTCATAACCCCTGCAGCAATTCGCTCATGGTCATATCGAAGCTCTTGGCGAGGACATCCAACGTGTTAAGGCACGGCTCTTTTATGCCGTGCTCCAGTTCGTATAGGAATGCGTCATCCAACCCTGAATGCTGTTCCATATACGTGAGCGACCACTTTCTTTCTGTGCGTAATGCCGCCAGCCGTTTGCCGAATTTAACGTTCAAAAGACTTTTCGCTTTTCCTCTTGGCATCCAGGGATGATTGCAGGTATGATTCCGACCATACCTGTCTATCAACAGGCGATAGGGGTGCGCCATGCCGAATACCCACGCAAGACGCAAAACGCTTTGGAAGTCGATGCGGATTGAAGTTTATGGGCCCAAACAGTCAGAGTTGCCCGCGAAGCTCCACGGCAGAAGTCTCTCCGGTCATTGGAGAAACTTCCTGCGGACTGTAGCCTTCCAGCGAATTAGCACTACAAGTACGCTACCCGGCTTGCTTCAAAGGGAAACAAAACGTATGCGCTCTTCGAGCAGTTTCACTTGAGGTTTGAGGGATTGACGTTTCGGCAGTTGCGGAAGAAAAGAATATTCCCATAGCCTCGGCAACAGCCAAACCTCACACATTACGCTGTTGGCAAGATTGGATCAAGGGAATCGCTCGCTCTTTGACTTCCACATCATGCTGAACATGGACCGCGCGCGAAGATTTTATATTCGGTAAGATGACGTTTTGGCTACGAAGAGGAGTACAGCTCAAGGGCGATCTAGCGGACTTCACTACGGCCATTCACAATCTACCAGTTCGCATTTCGCAACGGACGAATTTTTACTCAATCGAAAGCAACTCAACTGAGGGTAAAATCCTCGACGCTATGACTAAAACAGTTCCGCAGTCTGTTCCTGCTGCTCAATACCTGCGAATGTCTACTGAGCGACAGGAGTACTCGACAGAAAACCAATCCCAAGTCATCGCGAAATACGCTGCAAGCCACGGCTTTTACATTATTCAAACCTACTCCGACCCTGCCCTCACAGGAGTAGTGTTTCGTAGACGGAAAGGTCTCCAGAATTTGATTCAAGACGTTGTAGAACACAGGGCATCGTATAAAGCAATTTTGGTTTACGACGTGAGTCGATGGGGACGTTTCCTGGATGTAGATGAATCCGCCTACTACGAATTCTTATGCAAATCGGCAGGAATCCGTGTGCATTACTGTGCTGAACTTTTTGTGAACGACGACAGCTTGGCCAGCTCCATTATGAAATCTTTGAAGAGAGCGATGGCGGGCGAATACAGTCGCGAGTTAGGAGTCAAAGTGTTTGATGGGCAAGTCCGAGGTGCGACTCTTGGTTTTAGACAGGGAGCACAGCCGGGATTTGGTTTGAGACGATTGCTTGTATCGGCAGATAGAACGCCAAAGCAAGTCTTGGTGGAAGGCGAACGAAAAAGCATCACCACTGACCGGATCATTCTCGTGCCCGGTCCCCCGGAAGAGGTGCGCTTGGTACGAGAGATATATCGGATGTTCATTCAGAAACATATGACATTCTCTGCCATCGCACGTGAACTGAATCGCCGGAATATTGCATATATTGAGGGTTCGCAGTGGAATCTTATGGCAGTCCAGAAAATCCTTACACACCCCAAATATATTGGCTGCAACGTCTATGGCCGCTTCGCTCAGAGGCTATATACAAAGCCTGTGCTGAAACCGAGGTCTGAGTGGGTGGTTATTCCGGGTGCTTTTGCGGCTCTGGTCAAGCCAGAAATATACGCAAAGGCGCAGCGGATCATTGCGCGAACCGCTAAGGCTCTACCACGCAACAGGTCAGACCAAGAGCTTCTTGATGATCTTCGCGAAATACTTCGTAAAAATGGCAGAATAACCACTGACCTCATCAACGAAAGCTCAAAAACACCATCTGCCCAAACCTATAACACGCGATTCGGGAGGCTGAGCTGCGCTTACAAGTTGGCAGGCTACGGTGGTTTCTGGTGCGATGGCTGGCTGGAAACGCGGAGGCAAATCCAGAAACTACGAAATGAATTGTTGAAAGCAATTGTAGACCATGACCCCACACGTGTCTTTCTGGAGAAGCAAGGAAGTCGCTATCGTAGCCGCCTTCGGCTAGAGGGTGGGACACTTGTCTCAGTCATAGCGTCCCGACCGTTTCGTGGGTACAAAGGGGATGTACGTTGGCTTCTGTTTCCTCGCGCGGACGAATCGCGCCTAATAACGCTTGTCGCGAGACTTAATCTCGAATGCAGCGGGTTCAAGGATATGTTCATCATCCCGCCCGTTGGGGAGGCGGTGGCTGTGTATCTGAAAGAATACGACCCACGATTGGAAAATGCTGCGCGGCTGACCGACGTAGCGGCATTTCGAGATAAGATCGACAGCCTTTTGAGTGCGTATTCGCGCTTCCCTAGGCATCTGCCGAGGCCTAAGAAGTATCGGAGGGAGTCTGCCGAGGTCACTCCCGAACCCCATGCCCGGGCGTGAAGAGGAACTTCCAGCAAGGGGAAGATTATGATCATTGCTAATTGCCTTGTGTCAGGAACGACGGGAATTTTCATCCATAGTCTTTGAGTCGCCTCCAGCAGAATTTGGATTCGCAGCGTGATGAGTCGAACTCCCAGCCTCTCCTTCCGATGAACACTGAGGAACGCATCATTGCCGACTATGCCGGCATAGGTCTGACGGTGGGAAAACATCCCATGCACTATCGTCGTCCAGCCCTGCGGAGCGAAGGCATCCTGTCCGCAATGGATTTGCGAAACTGTAAGGATGGTCAGTATGTGCGAATGGCGGGCTGTGTCATTGCGCGCCAACGTCCCCGTACTGCGAAGGGATTTATATTTTTGTCGATGGAAGATGAGACCGGCATTGCCAACGTCATCATCACGCCCGATCTTTTTGAACGGGAACGCCTGCTTATTACAACAAGCAAATTTATTCTAGTGGAGGGACCCCTGCAAAACCAGGATGGCGTCATCCATATAAAAGCTACGCGGCTGCAAAACCTCGCCGTATACAAATTGGAAATGCGCTCACACGATTTTCATTAAACGGCAAAACACTACTCACCCAACGCAGGGCATGATGTTGTGGGCGCTCAGGAAAAATCCTTTCATCGAAATGATTCGACACCCTCCTGCGGCGTATCGGACTCCAGAACAGCTAGGTCTCGGCAAGGCTCCAAGGGCTCTTATACGTCATACCTAATTTGTTGGGACTGCCCATTTTTCGTTGTTGACATTTGGGAGTCGCAACTGTATTTTGGCTGGCAATTCGGCGAACGGCAAGTTGGGACCCGCACGGGTTTTCATGCCTGAGGGCTTCTAGTCGCCGACTTTCCCCAGAAAATCTACCTTCGCAGTGCCGACGTGAAGGAAGGACTATGGCGCAAAGGATTAGTGTGTAATCGCGGGTGAGTAAAGCTATGACGTCAAGGCGAATCGACTATAAGTTGTGCGTTCGGTCGGGAGCTCAGCGTGAAGCAATCAGTCCTCGCTAAACTCGCCTTCGCATCACTATTGTCGATGTGGTGGTGCGTCGCGCTTCTTGCACAGACAAATGTCTCTGTTCGCACCCAAAAGCTTACTTTTGGCGACCACGACATTGGGACCTCTAACCCACAAACATTATCCGCGACAAACACAAGCGACGGAATTATCTCTCTTGCAGCAAGAATAGTTGGACCTGATCCGGGAGACACACCAGTTGAATTCTCTTGGAGCAGTAACTGCACGGGTTCGATTCCTTCGAAAGGTAGTTGTGATGTTACGGTCTTCTTTAATCCGACCAGTATCGGCAAGGATAAAGGTGATGGCGAAGACCGTAAGGCAACCCTTACCTTAACCGACGGCAGGGGCCAGCCGGTCGATGTACGCCTCGAGGGCCGAGCGTTTCAGAACTTAGCCGCCTCGCCAAGCGAATTAGAGTTTGAAGCCCAAGTCGGGAATGGCCGAGTGCTTTACGCACCGTCGAACTCACGAACTATACAAATTCAATGGTTACTGGCATCGCGGTCACGATCAGTGGCGATTTCACGGAAAACCACGGCGGGTGTTTGAGTCCTATGGCACCTGGCGGCTCGTGCGCAATATCGGTTGCCTATGCTCCAAAGCAGCCGGGAGACACTCATGGTTCGCTCACGATAAACGCAAACTCGTCGATCCCTGGGCAAATTACCGAGAGTTATTGCGCTTCTCTCGCTTTTCGCAATTAACTAAGCACTTTGGTGCGCGGAGATATCAAGATGCGGTCGAACTACTTTTTCCTTGTGGTGGTCTTGGCAACGGGCATCGCATCGTCGCAGGTATCAACCGGCACGCTGCCGTTCGGAAGTTTCGGCGGTGGGCCATTCGATACCGTAAATCTTGGGAACCTGAACGTGCACTTGGCGATTCCAGTGCTCAACAAAGCGGGTCGCGGAACAGCGTTCTCATACAACCTCAGCTACGACAGTTCCTTGTGGACACCGGTCTCATCGAATGGAACGACAAGCTGGGTAGCGGCGCTCAATTGGGGCTGGAGAGGGGTAACAGAAGTTGCAACGGGATACTTCGGGTACAGTTTTAAGCTTTTGAAAACCTGTCCGCCGTTACAAGGGAGCCCCAAGTACGGCTTTGAATATCAACTTTCCTCTTTTGTCTATCATGACACCTTCAGTGTCGCACATCCCTTTCCGGCTACCGACACGATAGAGACGGGCACGTGCGGAAATAGCACCCCAACGATTTATTCAACAGCGACTGACGGCTCCGGCTATACCCTTTATCTGTACAGCACCAACGGCACTACCATTAACTCGACAGTCACATCTAGAGGCGGCAAAGTCATCGTTTCCCCTTTCAACTTAACAACCGGCCCGGGAAATATGACAGATGCCAACGGAAACCAGCTTACCGCCAACTCAAGCGGACAGTTTTTCGATACATTATCCAGCACAACTCCGGTGTTGACGGTCGCGGGAGTGGGTACTCCAGCAAGCCCGATGACTTTTACCTATCCGGCCCCCGGCGACGGGGTTTCGAGTTGCAATCCCATCACGGCCTGTGCTTCCTACACCATGAATTACACGCAATATACGGTGCAAACTGCATTCGGGGTCAATAACGTGAAGGAGTATGGTCCGTTGAGTAATCCTCTCGTGAGCAGCATCAAGCTGCCGGACGGGACCAGCTACGCCTTCACGTACGAGAAGACGCCGGGTTCCTGCACGCCACTCTCGGGCACTTACACAACAAACTGCGTGACAGGAAGAATCGCATCCATAATCTTGCCGACGGGTGGAGAAATCACATATGGCTATAGCGGTGGTAGCGAAGGTATCGAGAGTGACGGAAGCACCGCTACTCTCACTAGGACTCTCAATCCAGGCGGGGAATGGCAATATGCGCGGTCGCTCTCCGGGTCTACATGGACCACCACAATAACCGATCCTAATCAGAACCAGACAATTATCAATTTTGCGGAAGATGGCAACACTACGGCTCCAACGTACAATTTCTACGAGACTCAGCGCCAGGTAAAGCAACTGATCAGCGGAACTCAGACGCTGCTGGCAACTGTCATCAAGTGCTACAACAAGGTTTATGCAAGCTGCGCCACAGCGGCAGTCAGTTCACCTATTACACAAACGGATGTCTATAGCGAACTTCCCAACAACAGCACTCGTCTGTCCGAGGTCGCGTACAACAGCTATGGCCTCGTTACCGATGACAAGGAATACAAGTACGGAGTAACGATGGGATCCGCACCGGGCACGACGGATCTCGTCCGCGAGACAGCCATTAACTATGCAAGCCTGGGCAATGGAATTGTCAACAAGCCGTCGTCTGTGATTGTCTCTGACTGGACCAGCGGCACGGCAGCAACCTTGGCTTCTACAACATATGCCTACGATGGAACGGCAGTAACCGCCACGACTGGGACGCCGCAACATACTTCGATCACGGGCTCGCGCGGGAATCTGACCACGGTCACGACATCGACAAGCAGCACGGCGTCTCTTTCCAAGACGTTTACCTACTACGACACGGGTAATCCGTATGTTGCAACAGACGTTAATGGCGCGCAGACGACTTACGTTTATAGTCCGGCGGCAAATCCTTACAACAGTTCGTTGACTGCATCTTGTGGAAACTCCTTTGCGACTACGATTAACGAGCCGCTCAGCCTTTCCCGTTCGGTGCAGTGGAATTGCACTGGCGGCGTCGCGCAGCAAGTGACCGACGAGAACGGCCAAATAGTCAAGACCGATTACGCGGACCCAGACTTCTGGCGACCCGCTGATGTCTACGACCAGGAAAATAACGAAACTACCATCAGTTACATTGGCGAGACGGCGGTCGAAGCTGCCCTCCAGAATTTCAACGGCGGCAACTCGACTTCTGACTCTCGAACAACGGTGGATGGTTTTGGGCGGATTATCTTTAGTCAACGGAAGCAGGGGCCCAGCGCAACCAACTACGATACTGGCGAGATCGATTACAACAATATCGGCCAGCCTTCTCGCTCCACAATGCCCTATAGCGCGGTGGCAAGCCCGTCGAGTCCTAACACTACGGCTCCTAGTATAAATACGACCTATGACGCACTCGGCCGTGTTCTCACAACTACTGATGCAGATGGCGGTGAGGTTGCTTACACCTACACCAATAATGACGTGCTGCAAGTTGTCAGTGGCACGCAAACCTTCCAGAAGCAACTCGAATACGACGGGTTGGGTAGGCTGACTTCGGTGTGCGAGGTAACCGCAGGGACCACGGCATGGCCCGGCGGTACTTGCGGCCAAAGCCATCAGCTCACTGGCTACTGGACGACGTATCAATACGACGCGCTCGGGCGCCTGCTCGGAGTAAAGCAGAACGCCCAGTCTACAACTTCTTCGCAAACGCGAGCCTTTACCTACGATTGGCTCGGTCGCATGACTTCGGAATCCAACCCGGAAACCACTAATACAGGTACGAACGGCACCAAGACCTATGTGTACGACGCGACCTCAAATCTCTGTGGAAATGGCCAGAGCGGCACCAATGGAGATTTGGTAAGCACGAAGGATGCTGCCGGGAATTGTGCGGTATATTTCTATGATGCATTGCACCGCGTGACCGACGTTGGCGCAGCCACGGCGGGCGGAACCTCCGCCTGCAAACGATTTCGTTATGACAACACACAGGGTGTGAATGGCACGATACCGTCAGGTATCACGGTCTTGAAGACCTTAGGGCGCGTGGCAGAGGCGGAGACCGATAGCTGTGTCATAACCAACGGCAAGTTTACGATCCTCACCGACGATTGGTTCAGCTATTCGCCACGGGGTGAAACGACCGATGTTTACGAGTTGACGCCGCACTCCGGTTCTGGTGTCTACTATCACACTACCGCCGCTTATTGGCCGACCGGCACATTGGAGACATTAAGCGGCATCCCCGGCGTGCCCACGATCAACTATGGCGCGGCTGGGGCGGGTCTCGACGGCGAAGGCCGAATCACTCAAGTGACAGCTGTTTCCGGGACAAACCCGGTCACTGGCGTTACTTACTCTACAAGCAGCACAACAAATCCGCTGGGAGCTTTGACCGGAGTTACGTTTGGCTCTGCCGACAGCGACAGCTTCACGTACGATCCCAATACCGGCCGTATGACGGGCTACACATTTAGTGTAAACGGCCAGACTGACGTCGGGGCGCTAAGCTGGAACTCGAACGGCACGCTGAGTCAGCTTAAGATTACCGATCAGATCCCTGGCACCTCCGACAGCCAGACCTGCAATTATATGTACGACGATCTGCAACGGCTTTCCACGGCGAACTGCGGGACTCCGTGGTCGCAGACGTTTACTTACGACCCATTCGGCAACATCACCAAGAACGGCACTCTCAGTTTCATACCGGGGTATTCGCCCACCACAAACCAGTTCACAACGATTCCCGGCAGGAACGTGAGCTATGACGGCAACGGAAATTTGCTCACCGACAATCTGAACACTTACACTTGGGATGTTTTTGGCCACATGAGCACGGTCAGCACTGGATCAGCGACGGTCACCGCAACCTACGACGCGCTGGGGCGGATGGTCGAAAATAACGCAGGAGGCAGCTACACAGAGTTCGTCTATGGGCCAACTGGAGCCAAACTGGCCAAAGTCAACGGCACAACTTTAATCAAGGCTTTCGTTGCCCTACCTGGCGGAGCGAAGGCGATCTACAATTCGACGGGTCTGGCTTACTATCGCCACTCGGATTGGTTGGGTAGTTCGCGGCTGACTTCGACGGCGACGAAACCGACCAGTATGTACTCCAGCTCGGCCTACGCACCGTTCGGAGAGCAGTATGCAACCGCCGGCACGGCGGACGCGTCCTTCACCGGACAGGATCAGGACACGGTAAGCAGCTTGTATGACTTTCCGGCGCGTCGTTACAGCCCCAGCCAAGGCCGTTGGATCTCGCCGGATCCTGCTGGCCGCCGCGCGGTCTCGCTCACTAGACCGCAAAGCTGGAACCGATATACCTACGTTAACAACAACCCTCTGGCGCTGATCGATGCCATGGGACTATCTGTGCGCCACCGCAAGCGCCGTGCACGAGCAAACGAAGATAAGAGTCAGGATCCCGGGGATGATGATGACGATGATGATGACAGCAGTGGCGGAGGTGGTGGTGATGACAGCAGCGGTGATGATAACAGTGGCAGTGATGACAACAGTGGCAACAACAATACTCCCTGCGTCGGAATCGGAGCTGGCATTGACACAAATATGGACAATAGCTTTCTCAACCAGTACACTTCGGACACGGGAGCCGCAGTCGTATTCCCGTATGATAGTTCGGTTCCGGACGGTTTTGGGGGGGGGAGTTGGCGGGGGTGTCTTGAGTGTCGCGACTCAGGAGGGTGACAGCGGCAGCACCCAGACAATGGCGAACTTTGTTAATAACCTAACCTCCGCGAACAACAATGTTGTGCTCCTTCTATTTAGCGGATCGGCCGGCGCGTTCTCGACAGCCGTCAATAATGGTTCGATCAGCCAAGGATCGCTGGCAAACGTCAGCCAGATAATATATGTCTCCCCGGCAGCGCCCAACGGATTTGGAACCACGGGTATCCCTACAGTGACTTATTCGGGTAATCCACTTGTCGGGGGTGTGGACGGGCTTGAAGAGGCCCTTGTACAGGCCATTCCCGTGGCAGCACCTACGCAAATCAATGTAATAAGCGATTGCGGCCACAACCTCGAATGCGACATCAACTCCGGTGACATTAGCGAACTGCCCGACAGTTCGAATTGCAATTCTGCGGCCGGAAGTTCTGAGAACCTTCCACCGAACGGGATTCCCGCCGGGGTTCCAGAGATGCCCGATCAGACGTCCATGAACGAGATATTTTCGATCGTTGCAGCGGATGAGGTTTAACTTTGAGGAAAGCACTCCTACGCCTTACTGGACACACGGCGATGGCGATGCTCGTCAGTGTTGTCCTAGTGGTTGTGGTTGACCTGGCTGCCCGGGTTCTTTTGACTTTGATAGGACTCGGAGAAATCTTGCGAGGGCTCAATATCGAGGCCTGGTACGGTCCTTTTGTGTGGGGCCCTGGGCTGCTCCTCGGTTTTTTCCTCAATCGTCACTTCCGTCAGCGCGCGGCCTGCTTTAGCTGGATACCCGGCCTGGCCTGGATTGCTTTCGGCATCTTGACCGCGGGATCGTGGCGGCAAGATTGGTCGTCAAGAATGGCAGAAGCTAGGATTGATTTATTTCCTCTCAAACAGGCGGAATGCGGCACTACCGAGTGCCTGGGGGTCTTGATCTGCACTTGGCCCTTCATAAACTCGGTCGCCTATTCGATCGGTGCTGTACTGGGGCTCGTTTCTAGAGGACGCAAGATCGAGGGAGGAGAAAGGGGAGAGCTCTTTGCCAGATCGGGGTCCCTTCGGTTGAAATAGTATCTGCTAGAACTCAGAATCGGTCTCGGCGTGACCCTCGCTGCAAGCAGAATCCGAAAGGGCCTCTGGCCCGGACCACCGAGGTATTCTGGGTCAGGATTGGGGTTTTCCATGAACCGATTAATAATCGTGAAATTATGTGCGTTCGTCGTGTTCTTGCATGGGGTTGTTTGGGCACAGGACCGCACTCTGCTCGCAGAAGGTGACTACGTCGCCCTGGCAAAGAGCAGAGCTAAACCACTCTCACATTGGAAGCTGTGGCGTCTCAATAACGGGGAATACGAAGTCACAGACTCGAGTCTGCGAAACGTGTCTGCCATCCAGACATTTCGTTTTGACTCAAAGTTCATGCCCATTGGGTTCTCGAAAAAGGCGAGCCCTCGAGACTTGCCCGACTCCCGTTTCCCAAAGGTTCCTGGATATGAGATCTCCTGTGAGTACAAGGCTGAGCAGGTAATCTGCGAAACTGCATCGGGGAATGGCACGCAGTCAACGCAAACGGTTCCCGTTGTACCGCCGTATGTTGTCGTCGGTGAATTCTATGATCTTGATTTCACGTGGTTCATGACCGGTGTAGTCCACCTCGCATCTAGCGGAAAGACCAGCAATGGCTTGGTGAATGTGTATGCGTTAACAGGAGGAAAGAACGCCACTGAGATTGGGTTGAAGCCCGATAAGCCCATTCAGATTATCCCTGAAGGTGACGGAACAGCGTTAGCGATAGGACGACTACAGCCAGTTAAGAAGTATAGGTGGGAGTCCGGCAACATGCCGCAATTAGTGGGGACAGACCAGGGATTGATCGTCCGGCTGAACATGACCACGAATCCAGAAATTGGTTTTGCCATAGACAACTACAAGGAGTATGCGCCCTGGGGGGAGCCTTTTCGCGATATCTCGAATGTGGCTGCTTCAAATACTACGGCTGCAACGTTAGAGAGCGCTAGGCGGGTTCAAGTTCCGAGCGGTGTCATGATTGGTCTTTTGGTTCATCGAGTTCGGCCTGTGTACCCACCAGCCGCAAAGCTAAACAAGGTAGAGGGGAAAGTAGTACTACATGCCGTTATCAATACAGAAGGCAAGATAACAGAGGCTAGCCCAATGTCGGGGCCCCAGGAACTAATCGGTGCGGCTGTGGAAGCCGTAAAGGAATGGGAGTACAGGCCGTATATATCGCAGGGGCAACCCGTACAGGTGGACACGCAGATCGTAGTTAACTTCGCATTACCGAAATAAATAATGTTATCTTGCTCTCTTGGCCTCAACCGCCGGTTTGAGGTTGATGACGACAGCGGACTCCTTTGTCATTAACCTTGCTGTCTAACCTCGCTTAACGGTTTCTTGGTAGCGGAGCCAAGCGCACAATGCGTGCTGCACAAAGTCAATTCGAATCTCGCGGGAATCGAGCTCTCTGGTCATGACTGCTCCCGGCATGCCACCAGCGTCCGGACCGGTGGCGACCTGAGCCCGCAGAAGGAATGCGACTCCTCGTCCGGTGGCCGCTTCGATCCTTTCCGCTAATTGGCCTTTTGGTAGAAATTCGAGCGCTGCCAGCAGTCCCTCTAATCGAGTGGCAGTCGGAGCCGTGCGACCGGAGGGATCGAACGCACCATCCAATCCTACGGCTGCCGAACTTTTAAATTGATCTCGCAGAATCGACTCGCAAACTTGGACCGCATGTCGCACGAGTTCTTCTCGTGAAGCGGCGCATCCACCATCCTCACAATAGGGTAGAAGCTTCGCAGTCGCAATCAGCGCCCAATGGTCAGCGGGAACGGTTGTAAGCCCGTCGCGGCTCTTCGCCAGATAGGAGAGCGCTCTGCCAGCGGCCACAAGCCATTCGCGGGAGCGATCGGCCTCATACAACGCAATAAATCCCAACGCGGCTTCGCCAGGATAATAAAGGACCGTCCAGTTCGGCACCGGACTACCATCGGAGAGATACTTCTGGACGAAGCTGCCGTCGTCTCGTTGGAGAAACAGCGCAAAGCGCCCTAAGGCTTGTAAATCCTCAAGCGGCACCGATTTTGGATCAACGTCCCTCGCCGCCGCGAGAGCCACCAACCCGAGGCCGGCTCCGCCCAATTCCGCATAGTGTTTCCGGGGCTTAGAATTGCGACCCAGAGAACTTCCGGCCAATGGCTGTGACCAAACTACCAACTGCCCCGGACGAGGTCCGGGGCCGAGATAGTTCTCTCGCAGAAACTTGGCGGTTCGGTTCAATGCAGCAATAGCTACTGGCTCGGAATGAGCGCGATTGGCCATCGCTAGAGCGTACATTGCACCCTCGTGCCGGATGATGTCGTAAGAAGAACTCTGCTTGCCCGATCCGATGTCGACTTTGTAAGCAAACTTGCCATCCGGACGACAAGCCCGCTCCAGATATCCAGTCGCGAGAGCGATAGCATGACTCACCTCAACAGGAGAAGCGGGAACTTCGCCAGCTTTGGAAAGACCGCTTTGATCTGCGCTCTCGGAGCTAACGGGTAGGGCTGCGAACAGGACTATAAAATAGATAAGAAGCAACGGCCGAGAGCACCAGCATTGGCAATTGGGCTGTCCAGTCATTCTTGCGCACGTGTGAAGAAAAGTGTGGAGATTCGAGTGTAGACGATTTTGTGACGGTCAGAGCATCCAAGAACTAGAACACCGCAAGAATAACACCGACTCAAAAGCGCCCTGCTGGCGAGACGTATCCACCTGTTGCAGCAGCATAATCCATGTCCCTCCCACATACATCCGTGGGTTGTCGAGATCGGATACGGATTGGCCATCGGGTCCTTGGCAATTCGGAATCAAACAATTCCCAAACCTATAAGTCGGTTTGACGCGGCCCATATTTTCATCAAAGTGACTGATATCGGTAAAACCGCCGCGGTTGGGCGCCATGCGCTGTTCGAGAAGGTAGGCTTCGCGAAATCGAAACGGGCTTTGGCCCTGCAAATGCGGCCCGGCCACAAGAGCGATGAACGCAAGAAGCGGACCGACAAACCGGGCGAGGGTAACTTTGGATTCCGGCGCAGAAACACACATCGCAATCTCCTCCCAATACTGGAGTAGCAGACATTCTGGGGACAAAGCTTCGCGGAGACCTACAAAGGACATTACATCAGGAAATCTCCCCGAACAAGGCTTTCCGCCTTCGACTGTCGGGTATATTTCACACAAATAAATGACCTATGGCACTGACAGGATGCCGGCCGCGACAGACACCCTCAGTGTCGGGTCGATATTTGCTTGAAGGGGAGTTATTAGCTGTTCGAATCGCAGAAATTCCATAGGCCAATATCAAATTGCCAAGCCGAGTGGATTCGATCCGGAAGTCCATCTAGATGGATTCCTTGCGTGATAATGAACCCACAGCGGTTAGGAGTCCCCAGGTCTATATAGGAAATGTCAGTTCCAACGACAACGCACGAACGAACTTGGAATCGTGCTGCAATGACTCAAAGGAGGCCGGTGTTGCGAAGAATTAATTGGACTGACTTAGCCAGCGCCACGTTTCTCGCCACTCCCTACTTCGGATCAGAAATCACCTAGATTGCACTCTTGTCGGGCGGCGGCTGTGTTTAGAATCTAATCCTTTCGCAATCGTGACACGGGTTTTTCGTCTCTTAAACCTTCCTTTGACGCGCGCGCCTTTTCTTTCGGCGCTTCAGCGCCTATAGCATCACTTCTTTCGCGGATAGTAGCATACTGCTATTAGACCGAACTTGGGAGGCACGAAAGTTGCCCTTTCCGGGGGCTCGATTTGAGGTTCTCTTTTCTGGCTAGCAATCAGACTTGCTTGAAGAACTCTTCTAACGCCGCCGACTGCTCCGCGATTTCGCTTAGTTCGAGAAGCCAAGCGTGAAAGTCCGCCGCATCTCGTATCTGCCCGGTACGAAGTCTGGCGGTGTACATGCGCTCCGCGAGGAGTCTGAGAAAATTGCAATATTCGCGCACCAACGTATTGTATCGCAAATGTGACTCATAGGCTGTTTACGTATCGGCTGCACAATCTCAAGATGGCAGAGAATGCCCTTGGACATCCGCATCCGGTTCGGTCGTGCGATTCGTCGCGTGCGGGAAGCGCAGAAGATCAATCAAGAGGAAGCCGCAGAACGGTGCGGACTTCACCGAACCTACTACAGCGGCGTCGAGCGCGGAGTTAGAAATGTATCTCTGGTGAATATCGAGAAAATTTCCAAGGGCCTCAAGGTTCCTCTATCGCAGTTGTTCTCGCTAGTTTAGCGATGAGTGGCCTGCAGTGTTCCGACGCCCAGACTGTTCGCATAATGAGTGAGCAGTCTTCTGAGAAGCAACCTTTTCATCGGCCTCCACCGGGTAACGGCTCGTAATTTAGCTACGTCACTTGGAGGCCGATGAAAGGGTATGAACCGTTCTACCGGGATTCGTTGATCGCTTCGGGATAGGCGATGGCCAAAGCGATGCTATCGAAATACAACAATGCACGCGGTTCCGGTTCATAGAATTTCGGTTTCGCGGGAAGCCGCCAGGAAATCTCGGGGAGCCATTTTGCGACGAGAAGTGCGACAGAATATTTCTCGCGACAACCAAATCGTTCAAAGAATGAATTTATCTGCCGCTCTGAAACGCGGGCGACAGAAATGTTTAACTTTCGAGCTTCGCTCCGCACAACGCGAATGATCGGTCTGCGATGCCGATTCTTCTGGCGATAGCGAAGGCTTGCTCCTCGAAGGATGACGACAGATGGGCGAGACAACCGCAGTAATCGTGCAATCCGAATTCTCGCGGTGACCGTCGAGTCGAATTCGGACGCCCCGAAATCTCGCAATTTTCTTGGCGTTTCAAGAACCGCATACCCGAAGCGGCCAGCTCGAACTTCGACCGCAAGGATGCGGTAGGCAGGATTTGTGCTCATGGGTTCCAGCTATGCCACTTTTACCCAGAGCTTCGCCGCTCCATCAGCCATTCCAGTTTGCGCGCAATGGCGGCTGCTCGTGGCCCCCTTGCACTCTGCTCACCCAGAAGTTTCTCGAATTCGGCAAGTTGCATTTCCACTTGGACCTCAACCGTCTCCGTCAGTCCAGTAAAGATCTCGGAGACCGGCACCCGATAGAGTGTTTGATAACTCAGTGCGACGATCAGCGTCGGAACGAATGCGAATCGTTCGTGGTGAGAAACCATGCCACGGCTCTCCAATCCAAGAGCTCGTGCCACATCCTCTTGTGTAAAACCGGTTTTTTGCCGATGTGTGCGCAGGTAGTTGGCTAATGGCTTGTGCGGAAGTTCATGGACGTCTTTATTCGTCATGCGACCTTTTTCTTAAGCGTAGCAATTGCAAGAGGGTTCTCGAAAGGACTGGAAATGTCTGTGGGACGCGCGTTTTCTCTTCCATCAGGCCAGGGTTTTCCCCAGGTGTTCGTCTTTGGCCGATAAACTCAAGATTGTTGAGAAGGATTTTCTGGGGAAAATCTCTGGATGATTCACTTGAATTCAGATCTGAATGTGTGCGTACAGGGCAACTTTCCGTACCTTTCGCCAAATTATCCAGTGGGTATGATTTCCTCCATGCCCAAAAAGATCACGCTGCGTGACCTATTTCCGAATGTGAGCGATCGGGAACTGGAAGAGATTGGAGAAACCCTTCATGGGCATTGCGCTGTCGTGTGGCGAATTTATGAGCGCCTAGAACGAGAGCATCCAGAGATAATTGACGACCTTATGAAGAGCAGTAGTATGAAGGGAAAGGTCGATTCCTCCAAAAACACAAACTAACAATTGAATGGAAAAGAAATATTTCGGATACATCCGTGTCTCGACAGCGAAGCAGGGTGAGAAAGGCGTTTCGCTTCAAGAACAGAGAGATGCGATCCAGCAGTATGCCCAGCGGTATGGACTGACGATTGCTGAGTGGTTCGAGGAACGCGAGAGTGCGGCCAAACGCGGTCGTCCGGTATTCGCGCGGATGATGAAACAACTTCGGCGCGGGAAAGTCCGCGGGCTTATCGTTCACAAGATTGACCGGAGCGCCCGCAATCTGAAGGACTGGGCCGACCTTGGCGAGATGATCGACGCGGGGATCGAAGTGCATTTCGCAAACGAGAGCCTGGATCTCAACACGCGCGGCGGGCGTCTCGCGGCTGACATCCAGGCGGTCGTAGCTTCGGACTACATTCGAAACCTGCGCGAAGAGACCAAGAAAGGCTTCTATGGACGCCTCAAGCAAGGTTTTTATCTGCTTCCCGCTCCACTTGGCTATGTGGATCGTGGCAAGGCCAGAACAAAGGATTTGGACCCGGAACGCGCTCCGCTCGTTGCGAAACTGTTCGAGCTTTATGGAACCGGGCAATATTCGCTGTATCGTCTCCTCGGCGAGAGTCATGCCAGCGGTCTCCGCAATCGGCACGGTCGGAACCTGACACTTACAGGTCTAAGCACGATCCTGAATAATCCGTTCTATGCGGGGTTGATACGCATTCGGCGGACGGGAGAGCTCTTTGCGGGCAACCACCAGCCCCTTGTTGCGAAATCGCTCTTTGATCGCGTGCAATCGATTCTTCGCGGTAAGACGGTAGTACGGACCGTGCGCCACAACTTCCCTTTTCGCAAGCTCGTGCGTTGCGGAAGCTGCGGCTACACCCTTATCGGCGAGTTGCAAAAAGGCCACGTCTACTATCGTTGCCAACGACGTTCTTGCGGCACGACGACGGTCCGAGAGGAAAACGTAATGAGCGCCGTCGCTCCCTCGGTCGCAAAATTGATTCTAGACCCGGAAGAACTGGCCTACATCTGGGGCTGGATTGAGGATGCTACGGCGAATGAAGACACAAGGCGTCAACAGGCTGTACACAATGCACGGTTCGAGCTCGATCAGGTTCGGGCACGGCTGGGCCGGCTGACCGACGCCCTTATCGACGGCGCTCTGGAGAAACCGCTGTTCGACGCCCGTAAAGCGACGCTACTGAACGACGAGCAACGAATCCTTGAGAAAATCAGGAATCTAGAAGCCGGAACCGACAGCTCTTTGCGGAGACTCGCAGGATTTCTCGAACTCATAAAAAATGCGCCAGTTGCTTACGAAAACGCCGAGCCGGACGAAAAACGCAATTTGGTGAAAAATCTTTTCTCGAACTTGAAGCTGATCGACAAAAACGTAGACGTGACGCTGAAACCGAGCGTTCAGATGATCGTCAACCGGCCAAAATTCTCAAACGGTGCCCCGTCTCGTGGCTTACATCGAACCTGGAAAAAGCTCTTAGAGGAACTCAGAGTTCAATTCGAGTACGATACGACTCCGGTTGAAATGGCTGCGTAATTGTTTTCTCTTACCATACCGAACTCCCGGCGATCAGGAAAGATACGGAATGTTGCGTGGGACGCGCGCGGCGGTGTGTGGCATTTCGCTCGTCCCATGCACATTTCCGTATCTTTCTTTTTCGCACCCAATCGCTAGACTGAGTTCACGCTTCGGCATGTGGGCCTTGGCCGAAGTGTTCTAACGGGAAGGGCTCATTGTTTTGAAATCTCGAAATGGCTGGACCGCTGTCGTACATAGGTGGGAAGAACCGTCTGGCGAAGCGGCTGATTGAGATATTTCCAGAGCACACGACGTATGTGGAGGCGTTCGCAGGCGGCGCGCAGGTATTTTTCCATAAAGAGCCGTCCAAGGTGGAAGTGGTGAATGATCTCGACGGCGAGATCGTGAATTTCTACCGCGTCTGCCAGCAGCACTTCGAAGAGTTGCTCCGGTATTTCCGCTTTGTCGTCGTAAGCCGCGAGTGGTTCGATCTCCTGAAACGAAGCGAGCCAGGAACGCTTACCGATATCCAGCGGGCCGCGCGGCACCTGTATCTCTTGCGGAATTGCTATGCCAGCCTCGTGCGGCACCCCGTCTACCACCGCAACGTGGTCCAGCCCCCGAGTTTCAATTTAAAGAACCTTCCCGAGCTCATTGAAAACGCCCACAAACGTTTGCAGCGGGTACAGATTGAATGCGCACCGTACGAAGAGATCATACGGCGCTTCGACCGACCCACGACCTTGTTCTATCTGGACCCGCCCTATTGGGGAAGGAAACTCTATCGCCACAACTTTGGCGAGGCTGATTTCGAAAAGCTGGCCGGGCAGCTTAAGAAAATCCGGGGTAAGTTCGTCCTGTCATTGAACGACGTGCCGGAAGTGCGAAAGATCTTCGGCGACTTCCCCATCGAAGGAGTCGAATTGCACTATACGTCCCAGAAAGCTGCCGGGAAGCGCTATAAAGAGGTAGTGATCACGAACTTCCGGACGAAGTCATAGGTGTCCCGCCCGCAATTCCTTCCCTTTCGATCAGCCTCGCTTCATTTCTCAGGAAGCCCGCACGAGCCTGCTTCCTGAGTTTTCTGTTGTGAGCGCAGAGTCAGATTTCCTGTCAAGAGAAAAAAATCACAAAAAGGAGAATCTCATGGACGACGATAACCGCGCCTTCGCGCCCTGCCCAACCTGCGGCAACGACGACATCGACTCGCTCGTCTGGGATGATCCCGACGGCTGGAATGGCTTTGTTCTCTGTTTAGCGTGCGGAACGCTCTATAACCCGATGACCGGCGAAGAGCGCCGACCTTCCTGACTTACCGGACCGCGCCCCGCGCCTGCCGTCGTTAAAGACAAACTCCGTACCCTTCACAAACGCTCGCTCGACCCCCGGTCGGTCGAGTTGTTACCGATTTCGTCGAGGCCCTCTCGACAATAGAACCATGATGCGCATCCCGGAACAGCTTATCGCAACGATCTTCAATCGCCTGCGAGACAGGCGGCGCGGAGCATGGTCGAAGGGTGGCAATCTGGTGCTTGGGCATCGCGTGGTCGACGAGCGCGTGACGCGCAGCCAGGTACGGCTCTCAAGCCGCGAGCGCATGCGGCACGTGGTCGTCGTCGGGAAGACCGGCAGCGGCAAGAGCTACCTCTTGCGCTCCATGAGCCAGCAGGACATCGAGAAAGATCGCGGTTTCATCTACCTCGACCTCCACGGCGATGCCACGCCGTTTCTCCTGCGGACGATCAACGCCCGCGAACGGCGCGAGCATCGTCACCTGCGCGACAAGCTTATCCTCATCGACCCTGCCGATCCGATCATGTCGATTGGGCTCAATCCGCTCGAACAGGAAACACCGGACTTCGTCGCCATTGCTGAAGTCGCTGAAATCCTCAAGCGGCACTGGGGACTCGATCACTTCGGGGCGCGGACGGACGAACTCTTGCGAAACGCACTCTTCGTTCTTTCCGCGAATCACCTGACGCTCGTTGAACTCACTCCGCTTCTCGTGGACAGCGGATTCCGCACTGCCTGCCTCGCACAGGTGCCGAACCCCGAAGTGCGCCAGTACTTCGAACTCCGTTACGACCGGGCGAGCGACGCCATGCAGGCGACGATGCGCGAACCCATCCTCAACAAGACTTCGGCGTTCACCGCCGATCCGAAGTTCCGCCACATCGTGGGACAGGCACAGTCGAGTTTTTCGTTCCGCGAAGCAATGGATAACGGC
>Ga0210391_10001154_pt1 | contig 24692 bp, 15 predicted proteins | sample IncBWC12OmetaG_FD_160573 | JGI IMG/M metagenome (GOLD analysis project Ga0210391, IMG submission 160573) | Forest soil microbial communities from Barre Woods Harvard Forest LTER site, Petersham, Massachusetts, United States - Inc-BW-C-12-O ...
TGGCGCAGTTAACCACCGCCGGCACGGCAACGCTCAAGCTGCTCCCCGGCATCGGGAGTCACAGCTACAAGGCAGTATTCCTCGGCACCAACACGGATGCAGGCAGCTCGTCGGCGGCATCGGCAACGCTCACCGTGACGGGAAAGTACGCGACCACGACGACCATCACGCAGGGCGGCACCATCGGAAGCTATACGCTGACGGCGACGGTAAGCAGTTCCGCCACCGCCCTCCCCGGGCCCACCGGCCAGGTCTCCCTCATCGACACCACCAGCGGCAATACGGTGCTGGCCACCCAGGCATTGGGAAGCTCAACCCTCGGGGCTACGCTGGTGAACGCCAGCAACCCAGCGGTGGGGAACGAGCCTACCGGCATCGCAGCGGGAGACTTTAACGGCGATGGAAATCTCGACCTCGCGGTCGGACTGAACGATCCCAGTCAACCCCTCGCCATCCTTCTCGGAGACGGAACGGGCAACTTCACAGCCGCGCCGGCCAGTTCGATCACAGTCACAGGTGTTCCAGTCCTGGTGCAGGACTTCAACGGCGACGGAATCCCCGACATTCTGCTTTCGGGGGAAACTGGCGGTCCGTTCACGGTATTGCTGGGTAACGGAGACGGAACGTTTCGCGTGGCGCCCGGCAGTCCGATCAATGGAGATTCCGAAACTTTTCCGGCAGCGGCGGCGGACTTCAACCGCGATGGCATTCCGGATCTGGTGCTGTCAGGCGGAGCGGTTATTTTGCTGGGAAACGGCGATGGATCCTTTACTCAGGCGCCGACTAGCTTGCCATCGATCGGAACTGCGGGCCAGGCCCCTACTATGGCGGAGGGCGACTTCAACGGAGATGGCTTCCCCGATTTGGCAATCATCAACGGTTCGGTTTCGATCTATCTCGGCAAAGGGGACGGCACTTTCACCGCGGGAACATCAATTACTCCATCTGCAGGCACGCCCGTAGCCCTGGCCGCGGCCGATTTCAACGGTGATGGCAAGCTGGACCTGGCCGTGACCGTTAACAATAACGGAAACTATTCCGTAGAAATATTCCCAGGCAACGGCGACGGAACCTTTGGAGCCGCGCTGAGCAGCCCAACTACGCTGGACATCAATCCGTTCATCTTCGGCGTGGGCGACTTTAACGGAGACGGCAACGCCGATCTTTTCCTGGGCGCGCAGGTCAACGGCACGACGATCAACATCCTTCTGGGCAGTGGAAACGGAACGTTCACTCAGATGTCTACGGGATCTGCCGAACTTCCGTGCTGTTCTAACTCCATTCTGGGCGATTTCAATAACACCGGTCTCACCGGCATTGCGTCGTCGGATGTCTATGACGGTATCGTTCAATTGCTGGTTCCGCAGGTTCTGCAGGCGTCGATCACCGCCAATAACATCAATCCCCCCGGCCCTGGAACGCAGCAGGTGGATGCCAGCTATCCGGGGGACAGTCATTTTGGCTCGAGCGTCTCCGGCACAACCGCGCTTACACCCTCTCTGGCAAACATTCAGATCAGCCCTGCTCCCGGAACCTATACAACAGCACAGTCCATCAAATTAACGGAAGCGACGCCAGGCGCAACGATTTACTACAACGCCTACGGCACCGTGAACTCGAACGGCTATGTGGCCTATACCGGTCCGATTCAGCTGACCACGGGCGGCACCGAGTCCATCGGTTACTACGCTTCAGAAACCGGCTATGCGGGCTCGAACGAGGCTACCGCGACCTATGCGATGAATCTGCCGCTAGCGCCGTCGCCCACGTTTTCGCTTGCGGCGGGCACCTATTCGGGCACGCAATCGCTCACCATCAGCGACTCCGTGTCGGGCGCGTCGATTTACTACACCACCGACGGCACGATTCCGGGAACCTACTCCACTCCGTACACGGGAAAGATCTCGATTTCATCCTCTGAAGTAGTGACAGCCGTTGCCATCGCGACAGGGTATTCTCTGAGCGCGCCAACCTCGGCACAGTATCTGATCGCTTCCTCGTCGACCCCGTATATCTATACGGTCGCGGGTACAGAGGGCGGAGGATTTGCCGGCGATGGTGGCCCGGCGACCTTTGCTCTGCTGAACAGGCCGACGGGGATTGTGGAGGACAGTCAGGGAAATCTGTATATCGCGGATCAGGGCAACAATGTGATTCGCAAAGTCGCGGCCGGCACAGGGATCATCACAACGGTGGCCGGCACGGGAATCCCCGGTTACAGCGGTGACAAAGGCGCGGCCACCAGCGCAGAGCTGAATTCTCCATGGGGCGTCGCTCTCGACAGCGCAGGCGATCTCTATATCGCCGATTCTTCCAACAATGTAGTGCGCAGGGTTGCCGCGGGCAGCGGCATCATCACGACGGTTGCCGGAAACGGGACAGCCGGCGAGAGCGGTGACAACGGTCCGGCTACCAGCGCGGAGATGTCCTATCCGACTGGCGTCCTGGTGGATGCCGCGGGCGATATTTATATCTCCGACTCAAGCTCCGGCGTCGTTCGCAAAGTGGCCGCTGCCACGGGGACGATCACTATCTATGCCGGCGGAGGAACGGGACTCCCCTACAACTCCATCGGGGACGGGGGACCCGCGACGAGTGCCACCCTCGAAATTCCTGAGGGCCTGGCGCTGGACAGCAAGGGAAACCTGTATATCGCCGACTCCGAAGACGAAGTAATCCGCGAAGTCAATGCCTCAACGGGGAACATCTCCACCGTGGCCGGATCCTACAACGGCTTTGGCGACGGAGCATACTACGGAGACGGCGGTCCGGCGACGAGCGCGAAGTTGTATGAGCCAATGGGTGTCGCCGTCGACGGTGCGGGCAATCTGTACATCGCCGATTGGTATAACAATGTCATCCGCGAGGTAACGGCCAGCACCGGAATCATAACGACGTTTGCCGCGGACAACGGGTTCTGCTACAGCGAGGGCGGCGACGGCGGGCCTGCGGCTGACGCGAACCTCTGCCTTCCAACGGGCGTCAGCCTTGACGGGGCAGGCAATCTGTATGTCGTGGAAGAAGGAGCGGCCCGCGTGCGCAAAGTAACACCTGCCATGACGCCGCCGACTACAGCTACGGCTGCACCCACCTTCAGCGTGACAGGTGGATCGTATGCAGGTCCGAAGACCGTGACCCTTGCGGATGCCACACCCGGAGCCGAGATTTACCTTACGCTCGATGGCACGACGCCGAGCACCGGAGGTGCGGGTTACAGGGCACCCATCGACGTCAATGGCTCCGTGACCCTGAAAGCAGTGGCCGTGGCCCCCGGCTATTTGCCGAGTGCGATGGCGACCGCTGCCTACACCATCAGCGCACCGCCCCCGGCGGTTGTTTCGACGGTGGCGGGCAACGGAACCAACCTGCCCAGCAGTGCAGGTCAGTCAGCTACGCAGACCGCGCTCGATAACCCCGGCGATGTCGCGGTGGATGGCTCCGGCAACCTGTATATCGTCGATTCTGCGAACAGCGTGTTGTGGCAGGTGTCGGCGGCGACGGATAAGGCTACCGTGGTGGCCGGCACTCTTCAGTCACCAGGGTATAGCGGGGACGGAGGTCCAGCGACATCGGCTCAACTGAAAAACCCGAACCATGTTGCCGTCGATCAGGCGGGCAACCTGTATATCAGCGATGGGTACAACCAGGTGGTGCGCATGGTGACCATGGAAACGGGGATCATCAGCACCTATGCCGGCACCACGACCAGTGGTACAGCCATCGGCGATGGCGGACCCGCGACTTCGGCGCATTTGAGCCCCCAGGGCCTGGCTTTCGACTCTGCGGGCAATCTGTATATTGCCGATACGCTGAATGGACGCATTCGCATGGTGAATCCCGGAACGGGGATCATCACGACGGTCGCGGGGACGTCACCCGGGCCATCGCAGGGTGACGGCGGCCTGGCAACGTCGGCTACGTTGAATGGCCCCATGGGTATCGCGCTGGACCCGGAGGGAAACCTGTATATCGCCGACGATGGCGCTTTCCTGGTGCGCAAGGTGACCGCGGCGACGGGCATCATCTCCACCGTTGCCGGCAATGGGGATCGCGGATCCAGTGGCGACGGGCTATCGGCCACCCAGGCTGAGGCTGCTCCGTATGGTCTGGCGATCGATGGGGCGGGTGATCTGTACATTTCCAACGGCAGTGTGGTGCGCGAGCTCGCCGCTGGAGCGACCACCCTGACTACCTTCGCCGGTTCGGGCTATACGGGGTTCAGTGGAGACGGCGGCTCCGCCACGCTGGCGAATTTCTGCAATGTAGACGGAATGGCATTCGACGTCGCGGGCAATTTGTATGTTACCGACCAATGCAACTTCCGCGTCCGCAAACTGACCTACTCCAATACTGTGGCGGCGCCTACCTTCAACGTGCCTCAGGGAACCTATGCCTCCGGCCAGTCGATTGAGATAGCGGACACCACCGATGGCGCCATCATCTATTACACGACGGATGGCAGCACGCCCACCGTCCATTCCAATGTCTACAGCGCTGCGATTGCAGTGAAGCAAACGACAACCATGAAGGCGATGGCCATCGCTGGCGGCTACGCCAACAGCCCAGTTGTGACAGTGATTTACACAATCGGATTAGTCACTCCCACCGTGACAGTAACTCCGTCCTCCAACAGCATCACCACCGCGCAGCCTCTCACTGTAGCTGTCGGCGTCAGCGGCGGTACAGACAATCCCGTGCCTACCGGCGCGGTCACTTTGACCAGCGGCACCTACAGCGTCCAGCAAGACCTTGCTTCCGGATCGACCACATTTAACATCGCCGCCGGTACGCTGCCCGTCGGTACCGACACGCTCAAAGCCACGTACGCGCCGGATTCTGCCAGTTCGGGAACCTACGTGACCGCCACGCATTCCTCCACGGTGACTGTTACTCCACCCATTGGTTCAGGAGTCGCGACAGTATCCGTCACGCCCTCCCTGACGAAATTGACGAATGCCCAGGCGGAGACCGTCGCCGTCGCAGTAAGCGGCGCCACGGGTCAACCTACGCCGACAGGTTCGGTGACCCTCACCGTCGGCACGTGGACCGACCAGCAATCCCTCTCCAACGGGGCCGCCACGTTGACCGTGCCGTCCGGAACGCTGAGCGTCGGCAGCGACACGCTCACCGCCAATTATTCCGGCGACGTGAACTACGCCATTGCCAGCGGCACAGCTACCGTCACCGTATCCCAGGTGGAGTCCTCAGGGCAGACCCCATCTCCTGTTTCTCCCGGCAGCAGTGCTACTTCAACCATTACTTTCTCCGCCGGCACGACTTACTCCGGGACCTTGAATTTGGCGTGCGCTCTCACCACATCGCCGAACGGCGCGCAAAGTCTGCCCACCTGCAGCATCAGCCCCACCAGCGTCGCCCTGACATCGGGCGGCAGCGGCACCGCAACGCTCACCGTGGGAACCACGGCAGCCAGTACCACGGCAGAGTTGCATCCGTTCGGTGCGCCCCTGCGCTGGCTCGGCGGCGGAGGAGCGACACTGGCAGCGGTTCTTCTCTTCGGCATTCCCGCCCGTCGACGCCGCTGGGCCTCGATGCTTGCGCTATTGCTGGCCATCGGCGCCATTGGAGCCGTCGGTTGCGGTGGCGGCGGGAGCGGCGGTGGTGGCGGCGGAGGCCAAACCACTCCAGCGACAACTGCCGGGAGCTACACCTTTACCGTGACCGGCACTGATTCCGTCAACGCACAAATCACCACGTCGACGACAGTTGTGGTCACGGTGCAGTAGCACGAGACGATTCGCATCGCGCAGCCCCGGGTTCCATTCACGGGGTATGCAATTGGCATTGCCCTCACGATCGTCCGATCAGCACGCCGGTAACGAACACCAGCGCTCCGCCCAGCCCTACCTGCAGCGCTGCGGAGAACACAGGCGTTTCCATGAACCGCTGCCTTACCCAGGTAATCACTCCGAGTTCGACAAGCACCACGGCGATTGCGATGCCCATGGCGATGCGAAACTCCGGCACAAGAAACGGCAGAGTGTGACCGATTCCTCCCAGCGTAGTCATCGCGCCACAAATCAGCCCCCGTAACCACGGAACTCCACGCCCCGTCAGGCTTCCGTCATCGGATAACGCCTCCGCAAAACCCATGCTGATGCCGGCTCCCAGCGATGCGGCCATGCCGACCAGGAAGGCGTCCCAGCTCTTCTGTGTGGCGAGGGCCGCCGCAAATACCGGTGCCAGCGTCGATACCGACCCATCCATCAGCCCCGCCAGTCCGGGCTGCACGATTTGCAGCACAAACAGCCGCTTCCGCGCCTTCTCCTCATCTTCCTGCACGCTCGGCCGCAGATTTTCTTCCGTCAGTTCCTCAGCGCGATCCTGGTGCGTGCGCTCCTCCTGCGCCAGGTCATCCAGAAGCTGGCGGATGCTGGCATCCTGGGCACGCGCCGCGGCTCGCTCATAAAATCTGCGCGTTTCGATCTCAATCGCGCTCGCCTGCTTGCGTACCGCATCCAGCCCCAGTGGACGCACCAGCCACACCGGCGTGCGCTGCACAAACCCTTTCACATCCTGGCGGCGAATCAGCGGGATATGCTCACCAAACTTCTGCCGGTACAGTTCGATCAGGCGGCGCCGGTGCTCCGACTCTTCCTTCCGCATGCTGTCGAACACCGCAGCCGATCCGGCGTAATTCTCGCGCAGACCCTCGAAGAAGTCCGCATACACGCGCTCGTCCTCTTCCTCCAGAGAAATGGCCAGGGCGAGGATCTCGCGCTCCGTTAACTCATTGAAATTCTTCATGGCAATTGGATTAGCAATCCGCGCCTTATGGTTCCAGGAATTTCGAAAATTTATCGGGCGCGTCCCGTCCCGCGAGGTCCGCGCTGAGTCACAAACCCAGCGGCGGTTCGAATAAAGTCACGATTTCCCCAGGCAGTGTGGTCCTTTCCCTCTGCGCGTCCCGCTTCCACCGCCGAAAAACCGTGCGGCAAATCAATATCAGGTCCGAGACCCATGTGGCTTCAGCCATATAACTGGAGTCCAGCCGATGCTTCAGTGGCAGCAGAACGGTTCGGCAATATTCCTCAAGTTGGTTCGGCGGGATGGACGCGAGCCAGTATTCCTCCTGCGCGAAGGCCAGTGCGGCTGGGCCGGTAATGCCCGGCCGGCAGCTTAAAATCGCAATCTGTTGCTCCGGAACACGCGGACGCGGACCCACCAGACTCATGTCGCCTAGCAGCACGTTGAAGAACTGAGGCAACTCGTCCAGTTTCCACCAGCGAAGCAGGCGGCCCACCTTCGTAAACCTTTCGTCGCGAATGGTCGTAATCGTCATCCCCCGGGGGTGAGGCGAATCCATCATGGTCCGGAACTTCAGAATCGTAAACAGGTCCCCATTGCGCCCCACGCGTTTTTGCAAAAACAGCACGGGTCCCACCGAGGAACAGCGAACCGCGATGGCGATTGCGAGGCACAGCGGCAGCAGCGCCGGAAGGATGGCCACCACCAGCACGATGTCATAAATCCGTCGGACGGAGGATTGCACCCACGCACTCAGCCGCTCCCCCTCCGCGAGAGGCGTCAGAGGAGCAAGATGAATGTCGGCCCGAGCGTCACACGAGCGTCGCGTTTGGTGAATTTCAGGTCTCTCTAGCGTCAACATGCAGATAGATTCACCTGATAACGCGTCCCAGGTGTCACAGGGGGGTCTGCTGCAAGTTAAACATTTGTCATTATGTGGTCGTGGTGCCTCCGCCTCCTGACAATCAAGTAACAACGCGATGACGAGCGGACGACACATCGATCGGCCCCAGCCGCTAACTTGAAACTCGTGGCACACTCCAAAATCATTGCGATTCTTTCGGGCGGCATGCGGGCAGGAAAGCTCCCGCTGCTCATGCTCATCGTCATAGCTGCGGCGTTCGAAGCAGGGGCTCAGAATACGCCGCTGCTTTCGGGCGGCGTCGCGTGGCTCTCCTCAACCGCCGGCGGCAACACGACTTACAACCCAATCATCGAGCCGTTGACTGCGGTGCCGGTCGGTCAGCATCTTCTCTTCGAGTCGCGCGCTACGCTGCTGGAGACTTTTTCGCCCAGCGGCAGTACGCAGTCCGGTTACATGCACTCGCATTTCATCGGCCTCACCTATCTGCAGGGCGATTACCTTGCGAACCGCCACCTTACCGTGGTCGGCGGCAGCTACCTGATCCCCTTCGGCACCTACAACGAGCGTCTGTCCCCGGTGTGGATCAGCAATTTTCAGGACGGCCCGCTCATCGCCGGCATCGGCACCATGTCATCCGGAACGGGCGTAGGCGGCCAGCTGCGTGGATCGGCCGTCTCGCGCCCGGGATTCTCCATTGACTACGCGGCCTGGTTCTCGGCCCTCAGCACCAATACCCAGTTCAGCGCGGAACGGTCCTCAGGCGGCCGCGTTGACCTGTTTCTGCCACGCACGGGTCTGGAAGTTGGGACCTCTTACGGCCGGCTCCTCCAGGGCACGCAGGAAAATTTCTACGGAACTCACCTCTGGTGGGAGCCAAAGGACACCAATTTCCGCCTGCGCTCAGAATTCGCGCGTGGCCAGCATGCCGATGGCTATTGGGTTGAGGCCGACTACCGGACCGCAATCTTCGGCGGCCCGGAGAGCTTCCTGGGCCGATTTGAGCCGCTCTTTCGCATGCAGCAAACCTTCCGCCTGAATCAGGCGGGCAGCGACGGCGTCTCTTCGGTGAATACGCAGCGTGCCGACTTCGGACTCGACTACAACCTGCCGCATAACGTGAGAATTCTGACCAGCTACGCCCGTCAATTCTCATCCGAGCGCAACGAAAATATCTGGGAGACGGGAATCGTATACCGCTTCCTCTTCCCCGCATGGAAAGGAAAATGATTGTGCGCGACAAACACCTCTTGCCCTGCACTTTGATTCTGACGGCGATGGTTGCCGCGGTATGGGCTGTGGCGCCAGCCGCATCACAGCAGACCACTCAACCCGCAAAGTCGCAACAGGCGGCTCCGGCCCAGCAGCAAAAACCTCAGCCTGAGGAGGCGGGGGAACGCATCTTCAACCAGAACTGCACCCGGTGCCATGCCACTCCTGAAGGCTTCTCGCCGCGGATCAGCGGGACCATCATGCGCCACATGCGTGTGCGCGCGTCGCTGAGCCAGCGCGATGAACAGGAGTTGCTGCACTACCTCAATCCATAGCCCTCGCGGCCGGCGATGCTATGCCCGTACCGCATCGCCGGCCGCACGTCCGGGCCGCAGCAGCATGCGGGAAAGCATCGCGCCCCCCAGCGCCAGCGCAGCAATGCCCAGCAGCACGGGTCCATATCCAAATCGCGTAAACAGGATCCCGGCGCCGGCGGTGGCGATTGAACCCGCAACCGCGTTGCAAAACATGGTCATAGCAGAAGCCCGGCTCCGATCCCGTTCCGGCGTCTCGTTCATCAGCAGGTTATAGAGACCGGGAGAGCTCATCCACTGCGCCGCTGAGAACGTGAGGAATAATGTCACCGCGAAAGTTACACTCTGCGTCCGGGCCAGCAGGCCGAGCGACACTGCGGTCAGCATCTGCGTGACGACGATGCCGTTCACCATCCCCACTGCACGAAACAACAGCGGGTTCAGCAGCCCCGCAGTTAACTGCAAAATCTGCGCGCCAGCGAAAATAAGTCCGATGCGTGCCAATGGAATATGCAGATCGCGGCTGAGATACACGTTGGCAAACGGCGTAAACGCGGCCAGAACCACAGACCACAGCGCCATAGCGGACAGAAATCGAATCAGGAACGGATCGAGATGGAACCAGCGCCGCACACCTGCGAACCCATCGGCGACTGCGGCGTGAGAAGGATCGTTGGTTGACGACGGGACGTGGAGCCGCAGGATCGCGGCCAATCCAACCGCGGCCAGAGCGCAGGCGCCCAGCAGAATCGCCCGCTTGATGGCGGCATCCTGCATCGAAAAGCCGGCGCGTGCCAGCCAATGCGGCAGATCGCCGCAGAACACAGCTCCCAGGGAACTGGTGCCGATGCTCACCGAGTAAATCAGGCTGAAGGCGGCAGGACGGTTCTTCTCCGTCGTCAGGCCCGCCACCGTTGGAAGAAAACTCACCCCCCAGCCGCACATGGCCATCCCCCCCAAAAACGCGAGAACGATCTGCGCGGATTGCGCCGTCCACACTGCGCGCAGAGCGCCCATCGCCGGAGCCGCGACAAAACAGAAAACCAGCAGAGGACGCAATCCAAATTGACGCGCCAGTGCGCCTATCGGCAATGTGCCCGCGATCGATCCCAGCGTCATCGCGCCGCCGATCAGTCCGATGGCTCGTTCGTTGAAATGCAGGTCCAGCAGATACAAATTGAAGAGAAAGAAATAAACCGAAAACCCGGCGTCGAAGAAGAAAGCAGCCGTGAAGAAGATCCAAAATCCCTTGCCGAGATTGTGTTCGCGCAGCCACGCCGCCGGAGTTTTCCAGCGACCCGCCGCCGGCTCGGGCTCGACCAGCATCTGCATCAACGGCCTTCTCGCGCCAGCAGTCGCAAACGCTCGATCGCCGGCTCAAGGCTGTTGTAACGCAACTCGTAGACCTCTGCCGTCAGCAGGCGCTCCACCGCGGCGTACTGCACGGCGAGCAGTTCCGGCGTGCCGAACAGCACCTGGTGCATAAACGATCGCGCCTTCTCCCTGGGGTAGGGCGTGAGTTCAGGCGAGCCTCCCCAATTGCGATTCAGAAAAACGATGAAGTCCACTTGCGCAGCTTCGGCCTGGCGAATGTGCGGCAGGTTTGCCGTGGGGAACTCGATGGAGGGTTTGCCCTCAGCCCGGGGCGTAGGCTCGAGCCCCGCGATCTCCGGAAACAGCTCTGCCGCCGGGAGCCGCAAGCGCACTTTGTGGCAGTTGCCGGTAACCACGCGCTCGTCTTTGCCATGCAGCAGAAACGTCGCATCGTCCGAAACGTAACCCCATCCCGCGCGCGCGCAAGCCCACGACAGCGTCGACTTACCGGCGCCCGATTCGCCGCAAAACAGCATCCCGCGTCCATCCAGCGCCACACAGCCTGCATGCACCGGGGTGGTGTAACGCGTCGAAAGGTGGCTGGTTGCCGCTGGTTCGAGAAAGAAATACTGCAGGTAGAGCGGATACCGCAGCGCCGCCGCTGAAACCACCAGCCGCGACGTCCGGTTGGACAAATCCACCACGCCGAAGTTCGCTGCATCCGCCATCCACATCACCAGCGGTTGCATGATGTGATGTTCAGGAGTCGGCGGACATTCGAGCGACGCGCTCTCGATCACATGAACATAGACGTGGATGGGTTCAGTATCGAATCGCTTCTCGAACATCTCCCACGAAGACTCGAAGTTGGACAGAATCGCCGCCGAATTCGTCCGCACTTCCACCGGAAAACCATGCGGGTAAAACATCTGCCGCAGGGTAACCTCGGGAACTTCCAGCGGGTGACGGGGGTATTCCGGAAGCCGCGCGGGTTCGCTCGCGGTCTCGATTTCTGCAGGCATCATCATGGTGTTATCTCTCATGCGGTTGCGGGTATTCTGGAATCGCGGCGGATCGCCCTGGCTCAGAACGAGTAGCGCAGCGCGAACTGAACGATGCGAGGATTCGTGATGGTGTTCGTGATCCGTCCGAAGGTTGGGCTGGCTACGGGGTTCACCTGTGTCGGATCTCCGTACCCCAGCGTCGTATTCGGATTGCCAAACTGCGGCGTATTCGTCAGGTTGAAGGCTTCCGTCCGGAAGTGAATGCTGCTCGTCTCCCGAATCGGAAACGCTCGTTCCACCGCCATATCCACGTTGTGCTGTCCCGGGCCGCGAATGAAACCAACTCCGCTGTTGCCGAAATCCTGATCGGCCAGGCTCGTTCCGAAGGGCGCTTCGGGCGCGCGCGTAAACGCAGCCGGGGTCAGATAGCCGTTGATCGCCCGCGAGAACAGGGAACCGTGCGTCGCAGGATTGCTCCCCGTCCGCTCGGCCCGCACCTCGCCACCCAACAGACCGTAGACGGAGCCTGCGTTGTCATCGATAACACTGAGCGGGATGCCCGACTGGATCAATCCAATACCGGAGAATTGCCAGTCGGAAAGGGTGTGCTGCGCGAAACCTGGACCCTCCGTCCAGCGCGGTGCGGTCCAGGTTGCGTTGACCACCACGCGTTGATCGCGGTCGTCGCCTGCTGGCCCGTACGAGGACTGGCGCAGATGGTTCTGATTATTCGTGGGCAGCTGGAGCTCGAAAACATCGGTGCCCACTTCGCCATTCACTTCGTCCAAATTCTTCGACCACGTGTACGCCGCTTCCAGTTCCAGCCCGTGCTGCATCCTGCGCCGGACGCTGGTTTGCAGCGCGTTGTAGTTAGCAACAAACACGGAATTCGTGAACAGGGATCCTTCGCTCACCCCCTGAATCGGCAGCCGGGCCGTGACGTTGTTGATGGAATTGTTCGTCTGCCCATTGATGGGATTGCCCGGGCTGGCCAGCATCGCCTGGTCGAATTCAACCTGCCCCGACCGATGCGCCGACTGCGTGCCCACATAACCCACTTCGAGCAGATAGCCGCGTCCCATCGCAACCTGCACGTTCAGGTTGTATTCCTGCGTCCGGCCATCGAGCATGTTCGGGTTCGTTCCTTCAACGAACGGCGTCGACGTCGGGGTCCGCGGCATAAAGATGGGGTAGCTCGAAGCCGGCAGCACCAATGGGACGAAGGGGCTCTGCAGGGTCGCAGGACCATTCGGATCGCCGGCGCCGATCTGCAGCGTGGCAAACGGAAGCTGGGCAAGCGTCGATTCGGCCACGTTGCCGGAGTGTCGGTCGAAGTAAACGCCGTATCCGCCACGCAGCACCGCGAGCGGCCGCTCCGTCATTTGCCACGCGAAGCCGAGGCGCGGCGAAATATCGCCATAAGGCGTCTTGTACAGCCCCGGGAAAGAAGTTTTGACGACGCCCGCAGGCACCGTGCCAGGGAAATTGGAAGGCAGGCTGAACCCGCTGTACGTGCCCGTTGCGGGAACGGGTCCGGTCATCGCGGTATCCGGATCGAAGTTGGGGAAACGTCCGTCAATCTCGCTCGGCGCGCCGAAGATTTCGTAGCGCAGCCCGGCGTTCACGGTCAGGCGTGGCGTGAGCTTCACGTCATCCTGGCCAAAACCGGCGAAGTCGGTGTACCGCTCATTCCTGCGAAGAATGCCGCCGCCGGAAATACTGGTGGTGACATTGCTCAGGCCGAAGGGGCTGCCGTTTTGCGCCGCGCTCTCGCCCAAAAGAAAATCGTCGAAAGTGCCAATCTGCAGCAAACCATCGGTTTGCTGGGGTTGATTCTCGTCCACTTCGTGCCGCTTCACCTCGGCTCCGAAGCGAAGATTGTTACGCCCGCGCGTCAGCGCCACCGTGTCCTGCCAAATAAACGAATTCGTGACCTGCCATTGCGAAGGAGTGCCCGCATCCCCAATGGTGAAGCCTCCAACCGTCAGGCCCGGAGCGTGCAGCGATGGACCGGTCGCGCCCGTCGGCGTGCCTTCGCCGATAGCCTGCGCACTCAGAGGATTTGCGATCGTCGCCAGCCCGTCGTAGCGCATGTAGCCAAAGCGCGCGATGTTCACCAGCCGCGCATTGAAGACGTGCGTGTCGGCGAGCACAAACATCGTGTTGCGGCTCAGCTCATTCGTGCCCCAGCCTGGTACATTCGCGGCATTCGGAGAAAACGGCAGCACCGAGGGCGCGCGCGAATAGAAGAATCGGCCCGCAAGCGTGTTCGATTCCCGCAACACCTGATCGATGTTCACGGAGAACTGATCTTCGCGATAATGCGCGGGCAGGGCATAGGTGGATTGCCCGAGCGGCAACTGATCGGACGCATCCGGACCGCTGACCGGCAACACGCCCTGCGGACTGGGCACCGCGAATTGCCCATTCGCCAGCTTTGCATTCAGAATCGCGAGCGCTACAGGATTGATGTTGGATCCGTCGCACGCTACCTGCGTCCCGCCCGCCTGCGTCAGATAGCCGGTCGCGGGTTGCCCTCCGGTGTCCAGATGTCCTGCGGGGCAGAATTGCGCGCCGAGCTTCGCCGCCGACCGGTCGGAGGTCAGCAGCGGCAGAATAGGATTCTGCTCGCCGCCCAGTCCGTTTACATCCGTCGTTCCCTGGTATGATCCGAAAAAGAAGGTGCGGTCTTTCCGTATCGGGCCGCCCACTGCGCCCCCAAACTGATTCTGTTTCAGGTCGGGCCGTGGCTGACCATCGAACTTCGAAAAGAAATCGTTCGCATTAAATATATTGTTGCGGACAAATTCCCAGGCGCTGCCGTGGAACGCGTTGGTGCCGCTGCGGCTCACCAGATCCACGTTGGCCCCGGTCCCTCGTCCATAAGCCGCATCGAAGTTTGCCGTCTGCACCCGGAATTCCTGGATAGCGTCAACCGCAGGAATCGCCGTTCCCACTTCGAAGAATTCGGCCGCAGCGGCAGAGTTCTCCGCCAGATTGTTGGCGTCGACGCCGTTGAACTGAATATTGTTGGCCGTCGGCGTGGCTCCGTCTGACGCCACATTCTCCGTTCCTGAACCCAGTTCCGCGGCGTTCGGCAGGTCGACAACAACGCCCGGAGACAGCCCCAGAATCTGCGTGTAATTGCGGCTCGACAGAGGCAGCGACTGGATGGCGGCCTGGTCTACCACGCCGCCCAGCGTCGAACTTTCCAGATCCGCCTGCTGCGCGTGAGCCGAAACCTGCACACTCGAATTCGCATTTGCGACGGCCAGCGTGATCTGCAGAGAACGAATCTCGCTCACCGTCACCTGAACCGAAGACGCAGTGTTGGGCGCGAATCCCGCGGCCTGCACCGTCACCGTGTACGTTCCCGGCGGCAGCAGTGGCACGCGGAATTCACCTTCCCCGCCGGAGCTCACAGTGCGCGAGAGATGCGTCGCATCCTCGACCGCGATCACCTGCGCGTTCGGCACGACTCGGTGCGCAGGGTCGTAGACAACGCCGGAAATGGCGCCAGTGCCGGGCGTCTGCGCGACGCCAAACCTCGCCATCACCAGAAGAACGATGGCCATCGTCGACCTGGCCCGTCGTATCGAAGTGGTATGCATGTCAGTCGTCGTTGTCCTCTCGCAGCATGTGGTGCTGTGAAGGTGAGTATGAATGGCGGCGGGGCGGCGCTTGTTAGCGTTTTGTCACTCTTTTGCACCAATCTGCGCGAGAGCCAAAGCATCCCCTCACGGAAACTCAAGCGAAATCAGCGCAAAAAAGAAGTTACGTTCCGACGACAACTCCATGACAAGCCTCCAGCGCGAAAAACCTACTCTGGCGATACATGGCAGGAGCCCGCGCAAGCCGGAAGGGTCCGCGCTCGCGAGTTCGCTGATTCGAAAGGAGAATCATGAAACCTCACCCGAAGTCGTCAACGCATCGACGCACGCTGGGAATGATGTTGTTGATGGCCGTGACATTGGTCAGCGCCGCGCGCGCTGCCGAACCCACAATTAACCACCTGAATACCGTGACGGTGCTGAGCTCTACCGTGCCGGCCAATGGGGATGTCAATCCCTACGGACTGGCGCGGATTCCCCGCACCCACGGAAATCTGATCGAGGGACGGTTCCTGATCAGCAACTTCAATAACAGCACCAACGCCCAGGGAACGGGTACGACCATTGTTCAAATTGCGCCGGACGGGACCTTCACCCAGTTTGCGCAGATCGAAGCGTCGCAGGTGGATTGCCCCGGCGGCATTGGATTGACGACTGCTCTGGTGGCACTGCGCAGCGGCTATGTGATTGTCGGCAGCCTTCCCACAACGGATGGAACCTCTGCGACAGCACAGGCCGGCTGCCTGATCGTTCTGGACAGTTGGGGCCATACGGTGAAAAGTTTCTGGGGACATAACATCAACGGCCCCTGGGACATGACGGCCGTCGACGGCGATTTCTTCGCCGTGTTGTTCGTCACGAATGTGCTCAACGGCACCGTGGCGGCGAATGGTGCAGTAGTGAATCGGGGAACCGTAGCACGGCTGTTGCTGGCGATTCCTCCGGGACGGTCGCCGGATTTGCTGGACAGCACCGTGATCGCTGACGGCTATGCGGAGCGCACCGATCCGAACGCCCTGGTCATTGGGCCAACCGGCGTAGCCTTCGCCGAGGATTCCGGCGTTCTCTACGTGGCTGACACCCTGGGCAATCGCATCGCTGCGGTTCCCAACGCGCTGGTCCGCTTTAATCCCGAACACGAAGGAAAGATCGTATTCAGCGGCGGCGCGCTCAATGGGCCGCTGGGGCTTACGCTCACCCACGACCATCGCCTGATCGCCGCAAACGGCGACGACGGGAACCTCGTGGAAATCAATCCTTTCACCGGCAAACAGATCGGCGTCAAACTGGTCGACGATACCGGCGGTCCGCCCGCCGGAGCCGGTGCGCTCTTCGGCTTGCTGGCAACCCCCGACGGCGTGTATTTCGTCGACGATGCCGCGAACACCTTCAACCTCCTCCACTAACTCAACAAGCCAGGGAGCTGGATCGTGCTCATCCAGGTCCCTGGTTTCCGAACCGACGAATCGTCATGAGAAGGACGAATGAACATGCGTAGAACTGCGATGATGCTTGCACTATTGGCACTCTGTGCGCCCGGCCCATTTTGCCGAGGCGCGGTAACCCCCGCGCGCACCATTGTGGTGCACGCCCACCGGTACGCCTTCGAACCTGCTGAGATCACGGTGAAGACCGGCGAGACCGTTCAGCTGCAGCTCATCTCCGATGACGTGCCGCACAGTCTGCTGATCAAAGAACTCGGAATCAACCAGGACATGACCAAGGGCCACCCGGTCGAGATCAGCCTCACGGCAGCGCACCCTGGGGACTATCAGGGCCGGTGCGGCCGCTTCTGCGGTGGCGGCCACGGCCACATGACCTTTGTCGTTCACGTCACCGGGAACTGACGCGATGACACGACGCATGGCATGCCTGGCGTGCGCCTTAGCGGCGTGTGGGCTGATGGCTGGGTGCCGCGTCACCCCGCCCAGCAAAGGGGAAACCGTGTTCATGCAGTGGGTCAAGAGAAATGTAACAGTGGGAGGCACAAAAGATCGCAACCCGCTGGGGCATAGCCCGGATGTGCTCGACCAGGGCAAGTCGGCGTTCGGGGACTACTGCACAGTCTGTCACGGCCTCGACGGCCAGAACACCGGCGTCCCCTTTGCCGGCCAGCTATCTCCGCCGGTCCCCTCGCTGGCCTCGCCAGAAGTGCAGCGCTACACCGACGGGCAGCTGAAATGGATTATCGAGAACGGAATTTCGCCATCGGGGATGCCGGCTTCCAAAGGCATCCTCAGTGACGACGAAATGTGGTCGATTGTCGAGTACCTGCGTCATCTTCCGCCCGCAGGCAGTCTCGGAGATCCGCCGGTGTATTCCGGCGACAGTGGCGGGACAACTCCGGCGCATCAGTGAGCCGGCAAGAGAGGAGTTCGGGGAAAATGCAATCACGTCCCATCGGTAACGGCGCTTTAACCGCGCGTCTTCCGCGCGAAGTTGTGGCGCTGATGGATGCGCTGCGGCTGCAGGGAGCCTGCACGGACGCGCTTTCCGAACTGAATAAAGTCGATTGGGAAAATCTGCTGGAGTTCTCCGATCGTGCCCATCTCACGCTCGCGCTCGCGCAAATGCTAACCTCCGATTTCCCCGCGTGGGTGATCGATCGGCTGCGGAGAAACGTCGCCGACAATGCCGCCCGCTTTGAGCGCATCAAGACCACCTATCAGGAAGCCTCCTCTGCGCTGCAGCAGGCCGGCGTCCCCCATTTGGTGGTGAAAGGCTTCGCCCAGGCGCCCGATTATGTGACCGATCCTCGCTTCCGTATGCAGGGCGATATCGATCTCTACTGCCCTCGCGAGCATATTGCCGGCGCTGTCGCCGCGCTGCAAAGCATCGGTTATTCGCCAGACGAACAGATTGACAACCGGTTTGCCGATCACGCGCCGTCGATGAGCCGGCCCAGCCAGTGGACGTGGCGCGGCAACCTGTTCGACCCGGAATTGCCCCTGGGGTTCGATATCCACTTTTGCCTGTGGAATGAGCCGGTCAATCTGGTTTCTGCCCCCGGTGTCGATCAGTTCTGGGAGCGCCGCGTCGTTCGCCGCATCGGCAACCTCACATTCTCGTCGCTCAACCAGGTCGATCATCTCGCCTATCTTGCGCTGCACATCCTCCGCGGAGTCCTCTCCGGACAGGGCGTGGTCCACCATGTGCTCGAACTGGCCACCTTTCTCGATCACCATGCCGACGACGATCGCTTCTGGCGCGAGTGGGAAACCACCTGTCCGCTCCCGCTGCGAGAACTGCAAGCCATCTCGTTTTCCCTGGCGAACTTGTGGTTCGCGTGCCGATGCAGCCGCGCGGTCCAGGCGCACACCGACGCATTGCCCCCCATGCAAAAGCTGTGGCTGCAGCGCTTCGGCGCCTCACCCCTGGAAGCCATGTTCCGGCGAACCAAAGACGGCAGGTTATTACAAGTTCTGCTGGCGGATTCGTGGGCCGCGCGCCGCCGCTCTGTGTGGAAAGCCTGCATCCCGCCCTTCTTTGAAGGGCCGCGCAGCCCTTCGGTCCGCTGCTGGAAGCAGAAGCGCGGGCGCTGGAGTCTCTTCAGTCATTACCCCGCGTACGTGTGCGATCGAATCGCCGTCAATGTGGCCGCCGCCGCTGCATTTCTTGTTCGTGGACTGAAAATGTATTGCAGTCAGTGGACCCAACAACAAACCCTCGCGCGCGTTGTCGAGCATAAGCGTCGCCGGGAGATTCCTGAAACCGTTAGTACGTAGCAGGTTGATCCGGCCGGTAGTCTTCGCCGAATTTATTCTTGTGCGTCGGAGGCACTTCGCCGGTCACAATCCGGATCACCCCCAGATCGCTCTGTGCCGCACTTATGTGCACAGTGCGCGTCAGCGATTCCAGTTGCCGCGTGTCGGCCCCTTCCGCCCACACGTGCAGGGAATAGGTCCCGGCGGGTACGTCATGCAGCGTGATCGCGTGGCTACCCGCTGCTGACGCATACCACGGAGTCGCCAGCGTGACGATGACCGCGCTCATCTCCGGATGGATGTTGCAGAAGATGTACGAAATCCCCTCGTGATTGAAGCGAACGTCTTTCGTGCTGCCTGCTTCATACAATCCAAGATCGAAACGCTTTCCGTTGAACTGCGAAAACACGTTGTGAAAGAACGGATCGAGATTCGGGAACGCCACTGTGCTTCCCAGCGGAACCACCAGCAAATGCGGCTGGAACATTTTGTTCTTTTGCGCCATGCGAAAACGCCCCGGCGGGGCAAGAGCGACGGGCGCCTCTTCCCCGGTACCCACGGCTTTGAGCCATACCACCACGTTGGAAGACGCATCGTGCTGCGACGCTTTGCGGTTCCCGGGATGAACCACTTCAATCTGCGCCTGAACGTCAGTAAGCTGCGCGTGCGCTACCCCGCACAGCGTGGCGGCGAGCGCGACAAGCGGAATCAGGCGGCGTCGTGACATGAGAGAACCCATCAAAACAGGTACCCAGCCGCCAGGCCCACGATACGGTCGCGGTTCTCGTCGCCCGCGATCGGCCAGCTGTGAATTTCCCGGTACTCCGTGGAAAACAGAATGTACTGCCGCGGCCGAAAGACCAGATTGCCATAGGCCGTCTGGTTGCGGGCCAGGCTCGCGTAGGCGTCTTGCGCGGTCGCCTCATCCGACGTCCGTAGTTCGCTCGCGAACCCGTTGTCCTGGCCCATCGCAAGATTCGCTTCCAGCCGAGGGGTCAGCATCAACTTCACCTGCCCCCAGCCGCCTTCGTCGTCCAGGTCGCGGAACGATGTGTAGCTCCCATAGGTCGCATAGTCCTTAAACACTCCACCGCCCAGGCCGCCGATCCCACGGCCCCGATAGAATTCGCCGCTCAATTCCACCGCCCTTGCCAGGGCAACCTTCCAGTCCGCAGTCCCCGCCCACGCATCGGCGTGCAGATCGTAGCCGTACGCCTGGCGGCTGTAGTATCCCCCCGCGCCAAAGTCGACGGTGTGCCCGCGCCACGAATCCTCATATCCCAGGTGTCCCTCATATCCCGGCTGGCGGCTGCTTTCCGATGGATCCGCCGCGCGCAGTCCGGTCGCCCCGTAGGTTCCTGGGGTCGCGGGATCGATGAACGCAAACCGCGCCGTTGTGTGACCGCGACGCAACAGATTGCTCTCCGTGAATTCGAGTTGCGGTGACCACGTCCACAGATTGCCCGACCACGCCAGCGCCGGCTCTCCCACACTCAGCCACGATGTCGGCTCCCGCGGCGAAAGAATGGGCTGTTCGAAGGCTGCAGAGAGCGAGCGATTCGGCCACGCCAGTGTTGCATGCGCCGTGCGCAACCGCACCGTGCCTGCGGCTGTGTCGTAGTCGGCGTAAGGAATTCCACCGAAGAAATCGACGCTGATATTGGCGGACGAAGTCGCGCCCCAAAAATGCGGGCCGGAAGCATCGAGCCCCAGAATCGATTGGCGTGCCGTTGCGCTCAGGCTTCCCGACGGACTGTCCGGCATCTGCGGCAACGCGACGATGGGAACATCGAGATTGTCGGTTTGCCCGTTGACGGCCAGCGACGTAAACAGCAGCGTGCCGTAGAGACGCACCGGAAACTTCGATGCCGTCTCCACTTTGGTTTGGTCGTGCTGCTGCACTTCCGCTTCCACCACGTCAGACCGCTCCTGCAGTTGCTGCACATCGGCGCGCAGCGCGGTCACGGCATGCTCGGTGTCGGCAGTCTGGTTCTTTTCCGCCAACTGGCTCCGCAGGCTGCCCAGCTCCGCGCGCATGGCTTCCATTTCGTTCTGCGATTCCTGCAGTTGCTGGCGCATGGTGTCGATCTTACTGCTCAGCGCGTCGATATGCTGCTCCAGATTCGCAGTCCGCGCATCCGCCGCCCCGTGATCGGAGCTTTCCTGCGCCGACAGCCCCACTGCGCAGATTGCGAACAGCAGCGCCGCGATGGCGATCCGAAAGTTCACAGTGTTCTTCATCGTGCAGTCCCCTGTAGGTGGCGCCGCAGGTCCGTTACTCCACGGCAGCCGGAGTTTCAGGAACGCGTGCGGCGGCGGCAAATTCACGTAGCTTCGATTGGGCAAGAGACAAAGTGAAAACCGTGCGGCCTGGTTGCGATTCTTCGAGCGTCACGCTTCCGCCATGTTCCTGAGCGATCTTATGCGCCAACGCCAGGCCCAGGCCAATCCCACTTGCCTTGCCTTCACTCACAAACGGCTGAAACATCTTTACGCGCATAGCCTCTGATACACCTGGGCCGTTATCCGTTATTTTCAGCCGGATCCATTCGCTCTCCTCGGTAAGGGAAACCAGTATCTGCGGCGGTGCTGTTCCTGCTCGAGCCGCCTGACAGCCATTCAGGAGCAGGTTGTAGATAGCGCGCTCAATCTTCAGCGCGTCCATCCACACTTCGATCTGCGGCATTGGCTGGACGGTGAACGTAACGTTCTTCGCGTCGGGATGCGCCCGCACCATCGCGATCGATCGCTCGGCGAGAAAGGGCAGAGACTCCCATGAGAGTTGCAGCGCCTGTCCCGTGCGGCTGAACAGTAACAACGATTCAATCAGGTCGGTCATGCCGCGAACGCCCTGCCGAATCTCCGCCAACAGCTCCATTCGCTCGTGCTCACTCACGGAGTCATACCCAAGAAACTCAGCATTCGCATAAACCGCCGAAAGATAGTGCCGCAAATCGTGCGAGATCGAACTCGCCATGCGTCCGATGGTGGCCAGCCTCTCCGCGGCTACCAGCTCCTGCCGTGTGTCCCGCAGGCGTCGGCGCATGCGGTCGAAGGCATCGCCCAGCTCCCGCACTTCTCGCGCCCCGGCGCTGCGCAGTTGGTAATCGAAGTTGCCCGCTCCCAGCGCACGCGCTCCCGCCACCAGTCGGTCGAGCGGCCGCGTGATCGTGGTGGAAAGATAAATGGCCAGCAATCCGCTCAGCAGCAGAAGAAACCCGCCCAGCGCCAGCAGCGCATGGTTGAGCCGTGTCAGGTAAAGACTGGCCTGATCCCAGGACTTCAGAACCACCAGCTGCACCACCGGGTCCGACGGACCCGAAAGAGTCGCCGAATCGCCAACGTAGTGCTCCCGCCCGAGCCAGATGTCCCTTCCGCCGGCTTCCGAATCCAGCAGCGTCCCTGTCTTTGCCATCACCGGTTCCGGGGCGTTCTCGTCCAGAGTCGTCGCCACCCTGGTCCCGTCCGCATAGAACGCAACTTCCGCCGCCGCCACCTGGCTCACTTCCTGCGCCACCCGCCGGTTCACTGCGTACCCCAGCAGCACGTATCCGAGACTCGTTCCTCCCTGTGCCGGTCCAAAGTAGAGCGGCTGCGAAGCGATCTCAAACAGATGGCCGCGCAGCAACAGATAGTGTTGGTCGGGCGAGCCGAATACCGACGGCCGGATCAGCGATTGTGGATCGCTGCTCCCCGGCGCTGCTCCGTTTTCATACAGGGCAATCGCGGCGCCTTTCGGGTCGGCGAGAACAAACAAATCTGCGCCGCTCAGCGTGAAAAATCCCGCCGCCCCGTCGCGAATCGTTTGTGCGTCCGCGGTCGTCATCAGCGATTTCAGATAGGGAAGTGCGGCTACCAGCGAGGCCTCGTGCGACAGAACCTGCTGTTGCTGCGCCTGGATGTTGCGAAACGTTACATTCGACCGCTCCAGGTCTGCCACAATATCCCGGCGAATTTGCTTTTGCAGAATGCCGTGGACGATCACCAGGCTCAGCGCCGCCACTCCGAATGACACGGAGAGCAGGCACAACAGCAGGGTGGTTCGCATGCGCATTGCCACAGCAGTCGGCCTCCGTCCGGTTGCCTTTAACCCACGGGCATCGGCACGAACCGATAGCCGGCGCCATGGACCGTGCAGAAATGCACCGGTTCGGCTGGATTTCCTTCAAGTTTCTGCCGCAGCTTCAGAATCTGATTATCCACGGTCCGCGTCGAGGGATAGGAATTGTAGCCCCAGACCTCGTTCAGCAACTCCTCGCGGCTCAGCACGCGCTCAGGGTCATCGAGGAAGAATCGCAACAGCTTGAATTCATGGGCCGTCAGCGTCACCAAATCGCCTTTGCGCGTGGCCTGCATCCTCACAAAATCTACCCGCACGTCTCCGAATGCCACCGTCGGGCGAACCTTCGTCCGCTTCGACCGACGGATCGCCGCCTGCACGCGAGCCAGGAGCTCCCGCGGGCTGAACGGCTTGGTCACATAATCATCGGCTCCCAGCTCCAGCAGCAGCACCTTATCCGCCACCTCGGATACCGCGCTCAGAATCACCACCGGAGTATCCGGGAAGGACTGCTTCAGCGAGCGGCAGATTTCGCGGCCCGACATACCCGGCAGCATCAGGTCCAGAATCACCGCTTCGGGCGCTACGCTCGCAAACATCTCGAGCCCGTGCTTCCCGTCGGAGGCGCTGCGGATTTCGTACCCCTCCGCCGTAAACAGACGGTGCAGCGCCTTCAGGATTCGTTCGTCGTCTTCGATCACTAATATGGTCGCCATAGCGAAAGTCCTGTTCGACCGGAAGCCTTGAGTTATCTCCGGTTTCTGACGATTGTCCTCTTTTTCGCGGCAAATTCCGAGAGGCGCGCCGTTGTTTGACAATCAGATGACAATTGCGAGACATTCACTCCGGCAATGCACCCGTTTTGCTGCTCAATCGACGTGTTCCCACAGCTCTTCGTAAGCCTTCCGCGACTCTCCACCCGCTCCCGCGACAATGTTATTGCTCTCCTGGCGCGCATGCGTTATAACGCCTTAACTGTCCTTTTAGTGATTAATAGCTGTGTAGGTGGGTCGAGCAATGTCTGCCGGGAAAGTCGTTGTTAGCACTGAGGAAATCAGCCAGATTCAGGAACCTGTGAAGAATCTCCCGGGTCCGGCTCCCTCGGCAGGCGGTCGTCTACCGTCGCCGGTACCCTGGTGGGGACGGATCGGCCTCTCATTCCTGGTCCTCGTCCTGCCCCTGCTCTGTCTCATCGCCATCATTCTGCGCCTGGCCTTCCGCAACGAGCCGCCGCGCATCCGCTACGCCTGGGTGTCGTTCCTCTCCACCCTCATGATCGTCAGCGGATTCCTCACCACCGCCAGCGCCATCATCCTCATCTTCGCCGTTCCGGCTCCCGTCATCGTCGGCAGCAGCCTGCCCGACCTCGACGAGCGCAGCGAATTCCCCCAGCTTCCCGCCAAGACCGACCTCAACAGCTCCGAAGTCTCGCGCGACCTCAAACCGCTGGTTGTCGTCGTCTCACCTGCCACCCGCATGTGGAGAAGCCAGGAATCCGCCTCCAACATGATCGGCGCCGGCGTCCTCCTCTTCTCCGACCACGACGGTTACCTCTTCGCCACCGCCCGCCACATGGTCGCCCACGGCGGCGGCATCTTTGGAGGCTCCTCCGCCCACGAGATGATCGCCACCAATTCCGGAGTCTGGGCCTCCGCCAACATTGTCGCCACCGCCAGGAGCGCCGACCTCGCCCTGCTCTGGATCGCTCGCCACACCGGCGACACCCCCTTCGTCCAGCCCATTGCCGCTCCCCGCGATGGCGAGAATGTCTTCGTCATCGGCCACCCTGAGGACCTGCGCTTCTCCCTCAGTACCGGCATCGTTTCCGGACTCCGCGGCGAAACCC
>Ga0210391_10001157_pt1 | contig 24647 bp, 24 predicted proteins | sample IncBWC12OmetaG_FD_160573 | JGI IMG/M metagenome (GOLD analysis project Ga0210391, IMG submission 160573) | Forest soil microbial communities from Barre Woods Harvard Forest LTER site, Petersham, Massachusetts, United States - Inc-BW-C-12-O ...
CCTGATGTAGACGCGCCTAAAGCTGTGGCGGTGGGATTTAGGCGCCCTGGGTCTTCCTATGTACGTAGATTGCCAGTAAGAGAATGACAAAGGGCATCGTAATCTCGGTAATAAGGAAGATGCCCGAGTTGTTTGCGGCGTGATCGCCGTTGAGAACCATCTGCCGGATGTGCCCCACTGCGTCTCCCAGCAGCCAGACCGCATTGGCAATCGCGGTTGCCAACCAGAAGTTGCCGCGCAGCACCAGACAAAAAACTCCCAGTACCCCAACCGTTAGATCGGCCATGCCTACTTCATATTCATAGGGACTTGTCGACCAGCCGATAGAGGCTGAGGTTTGCACTGGACGAAACACATGCGCATAAGCCGTCAGTAAGCCCATCAGCCCGACGTAAATTACAAGCAGATACAGCAAATACGTTGTTGCAATTGCCGCTTTGCTGCTTCGCCTGGATGAGGAAACCCCAAGGTGGATCGATGCGGCCACCAATGCAAGCACAGCAAACACTACTTGAAACATTCAGGCTCTCCCGTTCGCACGGCCTATTCTATCGGTTGTGATAGAACCCGTCGCTCCTCAATCGGAGCTAAGCTGGTTTGATGAGTGCATGGTTATGAGTACATGCAGTAGTGCAGACGCGCCGGATTTCATCTGACAGCTAAATGACTACAAAACGCAGGTCGGAGCGGAACTGATACGGCTGCCGGAGACTGACTGAGCGCGGTTCAAAACGCTGCCAAAGTCAGAACCCTGATCTTAATTAGCGAGGCTGTACCGGCAAGGTTGCTAGAGATGAAGGATTAACCGTCCAGCCTCGCGGGGAGGATAGGCAACGGTGGCGGAGTGACGCTGCAATTCCGTGGGGTATTCAAACGGTTAGCGCATTTTCGCCGACGCACGCAGCGACAAAGACTAAACACCACCTGGCACAGGAAATACTAAACCATAATCAACGGCATCATGATGAACAATGGGCGGTTGATTATTTCCCTGCCCTCGCCCCGACCGGCGTGGCGAATATCGAAAATTTAACTTGCCAGCGGACGCTACCAGTCCAGCGAACGCTGATATCCTGTTGCATCCGCCAACAAGGAGGAATCTCGCGATGTTTACGCCAAAAGGAAAGTTCGGCTGGTACGAACTGATGACCAGCGACACGAAAGCCGCCGGCAAGTTTTACTCTGACGTTGTGGGCTGGACGACCCGGGAGATGCCCGGTAACGACGGCCCGCAGTACACCACCTTCAACCTCGGTGAGGTTGGAATGGCGGGGATGTTGAACATTCCCGGACATGTCGCCTGGGTAGGCTACATATCCGTCGACGATGTCGATGCCCACATCGAGAAAATTGTCGAAGCCGGGGGCAAACTATGGAAACCCGCTACCGACGTCCCGGGGATGCTTCGCTTTGCCGTCATGTCGGACCCGCAGGGTGCTGCCATTGTTGTTTTCACGTCCAACCCCAGCATGCCCTCGCCAGAACGCCCGGTCCCACCTGCCAACGGCACCATCGGCTGGCACGAGCTCTACACCACCGACCTCGAAGGCGGATTCAACTTCTACCACAAGCTCTTTGGCTGGAGTAAGGTCAGCGATATGGACATGGGACCGATGGGCGTCTATCGGATCTTCGATGAAGGCGACCACAAGGAAATGGGCGATGGCGGCATGATGACGAAAACGCCGCAAATACCTGTCTCCTGCTGGAACTTCTACTTCCACGTCGACTCGGTCAAGGCAGCCGTCAAACGCGTCGAATCTGGCGGCGGGAAGGTCCTGAACGGTCCGATGCAGGTACCCGGTGGAAGTTGGATCATCCAGGGCCAAGACCCTCAGGGAGCCATGTTTTCTCTCGTCAGTACCAACGAATAAGCAGATCGACCGCAGCGGTCCCAGAAGGCGAGCGATTAACAGATTCGACGTCGCGCAACGTATAGGCTTGTAACCATATTGCGGGTTACGCAGCCGTGGAACTCGTCGCGCGCAACGCGATGCAGCTCCGTAAGTACGGCGTCGCGGTCCGGGCGGATGTTGATGTTGGAATAGGTCGCATAGAGGGCAACAGTTTGATCAGCATCGAGGACGAGCGACCATGCGCTGGTTCGGTGATCGACGCTGTCGAACGCATCGGTCCGCTCCAGTGCCGCCACCCTGGCCTCAGTATCGAGAGCGAAAGGTATTTCGCCGTCACCATCCGAAGGGCTCAAGGGACCTTTGAGAAGTTCTTTGGTTGCTTCGTGGAAGGGATCGGGGCGATTTGAATCGCCGAACACGTTCCAGACCGTTGCCCACCACCCGCCCTGACGAAGCAGTTTGGCCACCTTTGTCAAGGCAACGTCTTCTGTTAACCAATGGAATGCGGTGGCGCTGAGACCGAGATCAAAGCTGGCCTCTTGCAACACAGCCTCTTCGAACGTTGCCGCCACCACGGTGAGAGCCTCATCCTGAATGGTCTCCCTAAGGAAGCCTGCGAGGCGATCATCGGGCTCTACGGCAACGAGTGGTCTGGCACCCAATTCGAGTAAGCGGTGAGTCGCCGTTCCCGTCCCGGCTCCAATCTCGAATGTAACCGTATTGGGTGCGAGACCACAGCGTTCGCATAGGACATCAAACACCCAGCCGGGGTACGCGGGTCGCGCAGAGTGATAGCCGCGGGGATCAAACCCGAAGGCCTGGCGTCCGAACGTTCTGTGGATGGCTTCTCTCATTCGAAAATGGCATCCCTTCGGGCCGGGGAAGGTGAACGTATGGGGCGCCGCGTGCCCTTAAGCGGCGCCCGGGAGATGCAGGTTCTGGAGCATCATTTCTTTGAGACGTCTGATCCGTAGCCGGATGGGCGGATGGGTTGAGAAAAATACGCTCGCGCCCCCCTTGCCGGAAAACGGGTTGACCACGAACAGGCTTGCCGTCGCAGGGTTTGCCCTGCCAGATGCGATCGTCTGAGCGCAGTGGTCCAGGCGTCGCAGCGCCTCGGCCAGCACCTCAGGCTGATTTGTCAGCCTGGCGGCTGTTTCGTCCGCCAGGTATTCCCGCGAACGGGATATACCCATTTGCAGCAAGAAGCCCATCACGGGCGCTACCAACACAATCGCCACATCGCCCAGCGAAGATTCGTCCTCCCCCGTATGGTTGCCGAACAGCCACGTGAATGACAAGGCCTGCGCCGCGTAGCTGATGGCGCCGGCCATCACCGCCGCTACAGAAGCCACCAGGGTGTCCCGGTTGCGGATATGCGCTACCTCATGGGCGAGAATGCTGCGCAGTTCACGTGGCGGCAGGTGTTTCAAGAGCCCGCTGGTGACAGCGATGACACCCTTCTCCGGATTTCTACCCGTGGCGAAGGCATTCGGCTGCTCGTCTTCAATCAGGTAAAGCCGCGGCTTCGGAATATCCGCTCTGCGGACGAGATCCTGCACTATGTTATGCAGGGCGAAGTTGTCCTGCGGAGCAATCTCTCGCACGCGGTGCAGAGCCAGCACGATGCGATCTGAAAACCAATAGGCGGCAAAATTGAAGCCCAGTGCCAACACCGCGAACGCAATGAGATACGGCTTTCCCAGCATACCTCCCACGGCGATGAAGATCGCGCTCAGGGTTCCAAGCAGAATAAAAGTCTTAAAGTGATTTCGCATTGTGCCCCTCCCGCCAGATCCGGCTCGAACACACTATATTTGTATAAAGTGCTGGAGATGGACGTCCATGAGGAAGATTCCTGACATCCCTTCGAGAAAACCGAAGGATCAACCCGCACTCCGCGGCGTATCGAAGGCGGATCGAAGCCAGGCATTGCGTGTCGCTGAACGCGATGAAACATGGACGGTACCTGGAAGGGCATATTTTGCCTGGGCCAACCCATGGAATGGCTGAACTACCATCATTTGCTGTATTTCTGGACCGTCGCCCGTGAGGGCACGATTGCCAGGGCGAGCGAAATATTGCTCCTTGCCCCACCCACAATCAGCGAACAGATTCGCGAGTTGGAAACATCGTTAGGGATAAAGCTGTTTCGCAAACAAGGTAGGAATCTGGCGCTTACCGATGCGGGCCGTGTGACCTACCAGTATGCCGACGAGATTTTTGCCCGCGGGCGTGAACTGAGTGACGTTTTGCGTGGACGTGCTGTAGGACCGGCAGCCCGCTTCACGATCGGCATTGCGGATGTTGTTCCAAAACTAATTGCGTTCCGTTTGATTCTCCCCGCACTGAAGCTGCCTTCTCCTCTGCGGCTGGTATGTCGCGAAGGCAAGCCAGACAAGCTACTTTCCCAACTCGCCATCCACGAAGTGGATTTGGTGATTTCCGATGCGCCACTGGATCCCGCCATTCGCATTCGCGCCTTCAGCCATTTGCTGGGGCAATCCGGATTGAGCTTCTTCGCGCATCCCCGCATCGCGCGTCAGTTCAAAGGGCGTTTTCCCAAGTGCCTCAATGGTATGCCGTTTCTGATGCCCGCTGAAAACACCGACTTGCGGCGTTCGCTGGAACACTGGTTTGATGCCCAGGGCGTGCGTCCGATGGTGGCCGGCGAATTTGAAGACAGTGCGATGACGGTTGTCTTTGGCGAAGCAGCCATAGGAGCATTTGCTGCGCCGACTCCAACCGAGGCCCAGGTCAAACGCCAATTCCAGTTATCCCTGCTGGGACGGACCAAGGATATCGTGGAGAGTTTCTATGCCATCTCGCTTGATCGGCGCTTGAAACACCCTGCCGTCGTCGCCATCTCAGAGTTTGCTCACAGCGCCGTATTCCGAAGCTGAAACCCGGTTTACCTCGCCTGGGAGAACACTTCGGATAATCCGAAGAATGCCACACGCCTTTATCGAACAATCCTATTTTTCCTTCCTGGCGTCCATATAAGCACATGAAGCCGCAAACGGCTCTTGAATGACGAACCGGGGAGAAGGACCATGCTTTTCATGACAACGCAACGATGGATGATTGCGAAGGGCGCTGCAATCGTGAGTGCCTTCGCACTCTTGAGCCCACTCGCATTAGCGAACACTACCTGCCTGGAGGATCGTACAGTTGCCCAGCCGCAAATTGCGGAGCAGCTCGATACGTTTGAACGCACCGCGGCCTCCACACGCAGTGCATTAGATAGCTACGCGTCGGCAGCGCGAAATAACAGTCTTAGCCGGCAAGCGCACGCCCTCAAGTTGAACCAGACCAGGGAGAACGTGAACCTTCTCGGCAAACAGCTGCGCGAGTTGGAGACGCTCGACGCGCAGGGGACGGCTCTGCAGCAGGCGGCCATTCGTGAGGCTCGTCCGCATCTGGAACAGTTGGCCGAGCGTGTGCAGACCGCCATCGTGACGCTGAACGAAGAGGAGACTAGTTATCGCTTCCCGGATTTTGGCCAAGCGGTGAATGGAATGTACCGGCAAGCGGATAGCCTCTATACCAAGGTGGACGCGCTGACGGACTTCGAAAAGGCTTGTCAACGTGCGGTCGATGTGACCGCCCAGGACGAGATATAAGCCAGCGACAGCATATGTTCACCTGCGGGGCTGCGGTGCAGCCCCGCCTCTGCAAACTGTTCTGAAAGGATGCGTCATGACTGAAATCGTACGTGTGTCGAGCACGCAGCCGTCTGCCTCTGTATGGCGTACTCCCGCCGGCTGGACCCTTTTGATACTTGGCGTCGCGGGACTCGTGCTTCCGTTCTTACCCGGTGTGCCTCTCCTCATCGCCGGCTTGGTCATGCTTTCAGCGCAACACCGTTGGGCGCGGAACTGCCTGCGCAGGATGAAACTATGGATTCGCAAGCTCGATAGACGTCGGCCGAAGCTCGAAAATGCCTACCCGATCATGCAGAGACCAGAATGAAAGCCAGGTTCAGGCATGGAACGTCAACCACAACCACCCACCATCTCCACGAAAGGAGAGTACTACCATGAAACCGACTCACAGTGAAAACGAGCTGCATCCTACAACGCCAATCACCGAGCTCGCCTACCAGGAAATCAGGGTTCGTGCCTACGAGCTATTTGAGCAGCGGGGTAGAGAGCCCGGACATGATCTGGATGACTGGCTGCAGGCAGAAGCTGAATTAGCCATGCCGACGCGGAGCCAGATCAGAGGGGTGGCCGCCTAAGTCCCGCGTTTCGGTTGACAGTTGATTAGACCGGATGGGCCACGCCAGGCAGGTGAGACAGCTTAGCTGTTCTCCTGCTTGGCGGTTTTCCCTGTCGGTTCGTCAGCTCCGCAGCGGCTCGAGCAACGCGCATTCAGGCGCGCTCTGTGCGCCAGACAAATTTAGCGATCAGGTCTGCGAGATGGGACCGTAGTCCTAACGGCAGGTTATGCCCCATGTCATTGATTAACACAAGTTCAGCACCAGGAATCGACTCCGCGGTCGCCTGACCTCCACTCACGTCGCACATCCGGTCAGCCAAACCATGAATTACCAGGGTTGGGATTTGAAGCTTCCGTAACTTTTCGGTCCGATCCCCTGAGGCAATTGTCGCCACGGCCTGACGTGCAAAGGCCGTAGGATCGTAAGCGCGGTCGAATGCCCGCCCCCAGGTTGCTGCAATTTCATCCTCGTTACTGGGATACCCAGGTGAGCCGATGATGTGCGACGCGCGCACGAACCGCATGATGACTGCTTCGCGGGTGGTAGCAGGCGGCCCTGAGAAAAGTTCAGCCAGCACCTCGGGCGAGGACTGCCCCACAGATCTATTCCCTGTGGTAGACATCATCGAGGTGAGAGACCGGACTCGGTCCGGGAACTCGATTGCCATCGTTTGGGCAATCTGGCCCCCCATGGACGCGCCCACGACATGCGCTTTTTCGACGCCGAGAGCGTCAAGCAGTCCTACAGTATCGGCTGCCATATCAGAGAGGGTATAGGAAGCCGATGAAAGGTCACCGGAGCGCGCAGCAGGCAGGTCTGGTTTCGGCGCTAGTGTCATATGCGTGGAGAGACCGGAGTCGCGATTGTCAAAGCGAATCACCTGGAGGCGGTGGTTGATAAGCGCATTGCAAAACCCGTCTGGCCAATGAATGCATTGGCCGCCAAGCCCCATAATGAGGAGCGCGACCGGCCCCTCCGAATTGCCACCGCGTTGGTATGCGATATCGATGCCTGCCGGTGCAACCTTCAGCGCCTTCTGGTCCAACGTGGACGCATCGAACCCGTTCACCAATTCGGCCATAGTCGTCCTCCTCTCAAGTCAGTTTCATGCAAATTCTGTTTGAAAATATCTGGAATTGAAGAGAAAGAGGAGGCTGTTTCTGGTCTTTGAAAATTGCTATTCTAAGAGTGGGAGGAGCCATCAAAGTCGGGAGCGGCTCCTAAACCGGTTTTAGTGTCGCCGGTTGTGTTTACCCATGTGCCGGTCGTAAATCGCTACAATACGGTTACAGGCGTACCGCCCTGGCCAATGCTCAAACATTGACCTGATTCTTCAGGCCATGCTAGCGTCAAACTATGGCGTATTCCCTGCTTCGTTGTTGTCGATGCGACCAGCCTTTCGTTGGGTGAGCCGCGACATCCTCAGATATTTCTGAAACGCCTTCTCCAAAGCTCATCCGAAATGCTCCACCGTTTGCCCGGAGTATCCGTCGGCAAGCCGGCATCCGTGCCTGGGGCTTGTTTGCGACGGTTCAGCACGGATAAGCGAACCGTGGCAACTGACAGTTATCGGAGATAAGGCAGATTAACCATGCCGGTCTGCTCCCGCGAAATGGACGGGGCTGCACATGCCGGCCAACCAGGAGATACGCCATGGCAACAGATGAACAACTTGCAGGCGAGGCCAGCACCACGCCGATAGGAGCGAAGGGCCTACCCGGAACGGTCTCGAGAACGCCTGAGGAGCTCGCCAACATCGTCTCGCTGTTCGCGTCGTCTGATGAATGGATAGATAAAGTGCGACTGCGCGCGGAACGTCGCTGGTATGAACGGCTGTATCACGGTTCGGACTATGACATATGGGTGATCAGCTGGCTGCCAGGGCAATCCACCGGCTTTCACGACCACGGTGCGTCCTCGGGAGCCTTCGTAGTAGCGAGCGGGATTCTTGAGGAGCATCGTCCTGGTGAGCGGTCCCGCGTGATCCATCCCGGCAAGCCGCGCGCGTTCGGTCCTGACTACACGCATGACGTCCTTAACGTCTCCCTCGCACCGGCCATCAGCATTCATGCATATTCTCCTCCGCTTGACGAGATGAACGAGTACGAGCTGGAGGGGAGTCAATTGATTCCGCGCGAACGCGCGCCTGCTCAGGGTGAGACGCTCGATCAGGAGTCGCGCGTGCAAGGGCGCATGCCCGTAGACCGGACCGGCGCCTTGAGCATTGAGCAGGTGCTTTCAGCGGTACGTGCCCGACTGCGACGGCTATCTCCGGATGAGGCCTATGAAGCGGTGGCCAAAACAGAGGCGGTACTCGTCGACATTCGTCCCGAAACCCAGCGCGCGATCGAGGGTAGTATTGCGGGCGCGTTGGTTGTCGAACGTAACGTGCTCGAGTGGCGGTTCGACCCGACCTCCAGCACGCGGCTGCCGGTGGCGACCGATCATGACCTCCAGGTGATCGTGTTCTGTTCCGAAGGCTATACCTCAAGCCTCGCGGCCGCAGCTCTGCAGGATCTTGGACTCTGGCGCGCGACCGACGTGGTTGGTGGATTTCATGCGTGGCGTGCAACGGGTCTGCCGATTGTGCCGCCTGGCACGGCTTAGCAGGATCAACGCAGAAGAGAATCTTGAGGATGGAAAAACGTACTCCATCTTTTAGCCCCTTTGGCGCTTTTTTCATTTGCCCCAAAAAGGACCCCGGGTGCCCCATATCTCGCTCGTTTTTTGCGAGATGTGGGATACCACGGCTCTTCGCCCCTGACTTTTTCGAAGCTGAGACTTTTTCGCAGCTGAGACTTTTTCCGCAGCTGAGACTTTTTCCGCAGTCTGTAAAGCCAGGTATGGCAGTGTCATTTACGGCACGGCTGAAGCCGTGCCCTTCCAGAAGACCCGAGTTCTCACGCAGACCCTAAAAAGCCCAGGGAAGCGCCATTGCCAGTATCCATAACTGTGCATGACGCTCTTTTGCGCCGTTGGGGATCTGATCGACGGCGCTCAGCTCTCGGCCAGCAAACGGGGGAACACCGAGCGCTTCGAGAACTCCGCTGGTCACGAGAACGATGTTCACTTCCTCAGGCCGCGCCCCGGTAACACTGGCCTTCTGCGCGATCCACGCTCCCAGTGATTGAACGTCCGGTTGCTCTCGCTGAAGGTGGAGTACATCGACGGGGAGAGTGGCAGTCCCTTCTGGAAGCTGGCGAGACCCTCTGCGCCTGGGGCATTCCCGTTCTGGTGATCTCGTAGATGCGCACCCGACGGTTGGTCGAAGGCGAAACGGCCCACTGGGCTCTGACCTGTTTGGCTTTCAGCAAGCGCTGCAGGGCCGGGTACAACGAGCCCTCTTCCACCTGGAGCAGGTTGTTGGAGCGCTGCTGGATGTGCTGAACCAGCGCATATCCATGCGCAGGCTGGCGGCGGAGCGATTCGAGGATCATCATCTCCAGGGCGCCGGGAAAGAGATCGCGGGATGTGTTTTCCATGTTTTCCATAAAGCATTGAAGCAACATGCCTAGAGTAAACAGGTAAAGCGGGAAGAGTCCGGGGTACTCGCAAATAGTCCCGGCCGGAACACCCACTCAAATTAGCGAGGCAGAAAAATGATGCATGCCGGACTGCCCACCGGAGCGTATTGCCCGGTAAACGTCAGCTGCCCTGTCTTGCGGTCCACTCGAAACGACGCGATGCTGTCACTGCGTTGATTGCACGAATACAAGAATGTTCCGGCAGGATCGAATTGTATGTGTCGTGGGTAATCTCCCCTGGTTGAGGTTTCACCGCTATACGTGAGTCGGCCTTCACGGCCAATAGAAAAGATCGCGATCGTATCGTGGAGTCGATTGGCTGCGTAAAGAAACCGCCCATCGGAGGAGAGCAGAATCTCTGAGGTGAAGCTTGTTCCCGTGAAGCCCGGCGGCAGGGTGGAGATTGTCTGCTCAACATGAAGCGATCCAGTGGCTGGATCGAAATGGAAAAAAACGACCGTAGATGCTTCTTCCTGTAACGAATAGAACCAACGTCCATTTTCGTGGAACGTAAAGTGACGCGGCCCGTCACCCGGGGGCAGTGCGACGAAAGGTGCATCGGCTACCGGGGAGAGCTTACCGGCAATTGGATCTAACTGCGAAACGTAGATGCGGTCCTGACCCAGGTCTGTTTGCAAAACGAAGTGATTGCCCGGGTCGGCGTGGATCATGTGTGCATGCGGCTTGTCATGACCGCTGAAAGCAAAGCTGCCTGTAGGAGCTGTCGACGGAATGGTGGGGCCAAGCGAGCCGGTATCCTGATGAACGTACGTGGCTGCGCCGAGCTCTCCAGTCGGAAGGATGGGCAGCACGGCGACATTTCCGCCGGCGTAGTTGGCGACAAAAACATATTTCCCTGAAAGGTCGACACTCAGGTGAGCCGGACCCGCCCCTTCGGAACTGACTACGTTGAGTAGTCTCAGACTCCCATTCTGCCGATCGACAGCATAGGCGCTGACGGACCCGGTGTTACCAGCGTAGTTCGTGACTTCATTGGCGGCATAAAGAAATCGGCCCGAAGGGTCAAGCGAAAGCCACGAGGCATTGGGCGCTGCGGCTGCCAGGTCGACCAGGGTGAGTTCCCCGGTCGCAGGATTCATATCAAAGAGGTAGATACCCTTTCCGTTGCCGCCTCCGTCCACCGGGCTGTTATAGGTTCCCACATACGCCAGGACCTTTTGCCCAACAGCGCGCAGGGGCCTGGGTAGGGTAGAAAGCATGGTGAAGGCAATGGAGGCTTTCAATATTTCGCGGCGATTTGTTTGCATCATTTCCTCTGTGGCTAATAATTCTGCAGCATCAGGGACGGAGTTTAAAACACCAAGGGCGAAGAGCCGTGGTATCCCACATCTCGCCAAAAACGAGCGAGATATGGGGCACCCATGTTCGTGGTGGGGCGAGAGCCTTAGAGCAAAGCTCCAGTCTTGCTAATTGCGTTCTCACTTGGTGATTTCGCTCCACTCCTGCTCACCACGATGGATCAGAGCAGCGCGATCCTCGGGCAATATCCAGCGTTGCTGCACCAGATCATCCACCGCGGCCGTGTATCGCGCAAGATAATCTTCGCGGTTTTGATATCGCTCGGCGATTGACTTGCGCGGATCACCGGTCGTCTGCCGCTCGGCGACGGTCCTGGGGAATGGAAGATAGGATGCCTCAAAAGGCACTCTCTGATCAGGCGCGTCAATCGACGGATCACGGAGGTTCCAGGCAGCGTAGGTGGCCAGCGGCACGACGATCTCCGGGAGGCGTACGCCATCGCGCTCGTTGCCATCGGCATCGACCTGCGGCACCAGCACGGGAAATGCTTGCCCCACCTTTGGCGGCTGGATGCTCAGAATTCCCTGCTCCCAGTTCGGTCCGAAATCGAGCGGATACGCTTGCGTCGCCTCATGTGGCAGATTCACTCCCGGAATTTTCGGGAACGCATACGCACGCAAAGGGACCAGGTTGCGATCAGCGATCCTGGGATAGCTGCTTGGTGGCGGAAGAGTGTCATTGCGCACCCAGGCATCCATATTGGCAATCATGGCGCGCCAGAAATACTTGATGGGCAGAGGCGATTGCGGCTGCTGCCCGTGCATGTCATCTATTCCCTTCTGCGGCGGGAAGGGTCCGGAAAAATGCTGCAGTCCAGTGAAGTGATAGATTCGCACGCTGTCTGAGAGGGGCTCGTCTTGTTGTGCATCGGGACTCACATGAATCAGCGCGGCGACGCGGCCCCAGTATTCATAGGACGTGTTAGAGAAAAAGATTTTGGGCACAACCTTATCCGCCGTTGCACGCTCGAGGAGAGCCGCGTCGGTGAAAGGAGGTATATCTGTGGGGAAGAAGACGGAAGAGGTAGGCTGCGCATCGCGCGAGGGCTGGGCGAAACGGTAGTTGAAACTGCCCCGCCCTGCGCCGGCTACGTGGGCGAGCACACCATCAAGGGCGATTCTTCCGTCCTCATCCGCATTAAAGCCCTGATAGAGGAAATCGCGCAGGAAGCGCCCATTCTGCGAGATTCCCTCGCCATAAACTCGCTTTGCCGGAGTGATGGAGCCGGGATCATGCTTGGAGTAGGAAGCGAAGTCACGGATGGCTGCAAAGCCCCCTCCGGCCACCACCGGGTTAGCGACCACATACACGTATTCGTAGATCTTTCCTGGCTGGAACCCGCCGTCCAGGTGAATAAACCGGTCTGCAGGGACGAGCTTGCCATCGACAGTATGCGCGAATTGCCACTGCGCGCGGGGAATGATACTCCGCGGAGCATCGCGCGAATCGCGGATCGTGAGCACATTGCGCGGATCATCCGGCGCGGCAACGGGATATTCGATCCCGCCTATATGGCCACCAGTCAAGTGGCCCAGGGGAATCTCCGGCATCGCTTTTGAAAGCATGAGATCGCCGCGCAGCAGCCCGGTGATCGTCTTCCCGTTCTCCTTCGCCATTGGAGCAAAGAATCGCAAAGCGCCTTCACCCTGCGCATCCCATTGCCAGCCGAGGCTCACTATGGTGTAGCCGTTGCGCAGTAGCCAGGCATCCCCTGCATCGTGGGAGAGATCTTCGTCACCGCCGTCGACCAGGGCGAGAATGCGCGCGTTGCCCCGGTTGGGGACTTCCAAAAGCATGGAGCCATTCCCCCGGTCGGGATCCTTCGGACGCACAGCGACGAAATCGGAGGAGAACTCGACTTCCCCGCTTTTCAGGTTCACTGCGTTGTCCAGATCCACAATGCGCTGGTTGTGCGTGTTGGCCACAGGCAGAGAGAAGTAAACGCGTCCGGTGATGCGTTCGTAGGGTCCGGCGGCCCCGAATATCTTGCCGTTGAGGACCGGAGCGCGGGTGGCTACATCGACATCAAGAACCCTCGCGTTGAGCGGGAACACAGGCAGAATCAGGAGAAGGAAGCTTGTACTCGCCCGCAAACGCATGCGGCCAAGCATAGCATGTGCGTATACTGCGACCATGAAAGGGATTCGGAATACCCTGGCAATAGCAGCACTCTTCGCTGCCTGCTCTACTTCCCTGCTGGGCTATCAAAACTTTACAGAAGTGAAGCCCACACCGCAGCAGGTCGCGTGGCAGGATCTGGAGTTCGGAGTGATTGTTCATTTCTCTACGAACACTTTTCTGGATCGCGAATGGGGCGACGGAACGGCCAGTCCCGCAGTGTTCAATCCCACAAACTTCGATCCGGATCAATGGATGCAGGCAATCAAAGCCAGTGGGGCAAACTACGTCGTGCTGGTAGCCAAACATCATGACGGGTTTTGCCTTTGGCCCACCGAACAGACGGACTACAGCGTGAAAGCAAGTCCCTGGAGAGATGGCAAAGGCGATGTGGTGGGAGATGTGGCGCGGTCGGCGCGTAAGTTCGGTCTGAAGTTCGGCGTCTATCTTTCGCCCTGGGACCGGCACGACCCCCGATATTCCAACCCTGAGGCTTACGACAAGTATTACCTTTCGGAACTGGAAGAACTAGCCCAACGTTATGGCGACCTGGTTGAATTCTGGCTCGACGGAGCCGGCAGTGCGGGACATGTCTACAACTTTCCCAAAATCATCGAAACTCTGCGAACCTATCAACCGAACACCATCGTCTTCGCCGACGCTGGCCTTTTTGAATACGGTGACGCGCGCTGGGTGGGCACAGAATCCGGACGCGTCGACTATGAGAACTGGAATGTGATCGACCGTCATGGCTATCTGCGTTGGCGCCCCGTCGAGGCAGACACTCCGTTGCGCAAACTACATTGGTTCTGGCATCCGCATGACGAGGCGTCGTTGAAAAGCCTGGAGGATCTGACCACCGTTTACGAAGATACGGTTGGACGGGGTGCTCAATTGATGCTTGGGCTGGCGCCCGACACGCGAGGACTTCTTCCAGATTCCGACGTAGCGCGCCTCAAGGAATTTGGGGCAGCCATTGAGCACTTGCAGGCCGGCAACCTCGCTCTGCAACATCTTCCGTCGACGCCGGAAGTAACCGCGGCTATGGACGGAAATGTCGATACCTTCTGGTCAGCGCCGCTGGGTTCTCACCATTCCACTCTCGAGGTCGACTTCGCCAAACCAACTACCGTTGACCGGGTTACCTCGATGGAATGGCTTAACGATGGCCAACACATCGAAAAATATGCGATCGAGATATGGGTGAACAACGGATGGAAAAGAATCGCAGCCGGCCAGGCAATCGGACACCAGAAGATTGACCGCTTTGCTCCGGTAAGTGCGAGCCGGATACGGCTTAATATTCTCTCCAGTTCGCAGGAAGCACATATTCGAGAATTTCAGCTCTATTACGATGCCCCAGCCAGCAAGTAGTGATCGGCAAAGATTTTGGCAATGGTATAGATACTCTGCATCGGATTAGCCCCCACGGATGTGGGAAAGATACTGCCGTCGACGACATAGAGGCCTGCCGTTCCCCAAACGTGGAAATCCTGACCGACAACGCTGTTCTGTGGGCTCGCTCCCATCTTATCCGTGGCCTGCATGTGGGCTGAGGTCACCATGGAACGATCGGCAATAAAGTTGAGATTTTTCTCTACCAGCGCTGCCTGGCTCGGCGATGTCAGCACCTGCGGTTTCATGCCGCTCTCTTTTGATTCCAGTAGATCTTCCGTCGTCGGTAGATAGACCTCTAACGCACCCGCCTTGAACATGACCCGTACCGCCTGGGCGACTCCCTCCGCGAAGCGCTTCTTGTCTGCCACCGAGAGAGTGTAGTCGATTAGCGGTGATCCGCTCCCATCGAGAACGATCCGGTTGGTCGGCTGCGGCGTATCGATGAGCATTACTCCGAAACCAGCGAGGTCTCGAAAGGCCTTGATCATTTCAAAGGAGTGAAGCGCCGGACCCGGACTCATAAGCGCCGCATACAAAGGCTGGTCGGCCATCGATTCGAGGGCATAGCCGCGGTCGGTCAAACGATCATCCACGTAAACCGACGCCTCGGTGCCTGTCATGGCATCGATATGATGATCGAAGCGTCCCATGATCGGCATGGATGGGTGGAGAACGATTCCACGCCCGATCTGGTCATTGTTGATCGCGCTGCGTAGCAATATGGTTGGAGAGCCCAATGCGCCGGCGGCAAGAATCACTGTCTTCGCCCGCACGGTGAAAGTCTCTCCTTCGGGCAGCTTCAAGCCATTGGGATCGGCAACAGTCCCGGTTACCGGAATCGTTCGCCGCATCCTCACCTCCACGCCGACCGCGCGGCTTGTGCCGCCGTCACCTTCGAAAAGCACCCGGCGCACGTCTGCATCCGGCACCATACCCAAGGGGTTCTCGGTATCCTCCAGGGCTCCAATCAACAGTTCGCTCTCGGCCGAGCGCTTGTCGGTTACGGGGGACGGAGATGTCCCGGGAGCATAGGTGTTCAGGCTGTAAAGCTTGGGATGCATACCGGAGAGCTTTGCCCCATCCCACAGTGCGTGATTGTTGGGGTTGATTTCAGCTTCGGTCAGGGTCCGCGTACCGATGGCACGCTTCACCCACTCGTATTCGTGCGCCAGCTCCGCCTGGGTGAACTGGTCAGGAGCAATGTAGCCGGCCTTACGCCAGCCCTCTATCTTTGTTCGGATCGCTTCGGTCGTGGGTGCGAAGCAGAGGTCTACGTTCACCTGAGAGCCTCCACCCACGGCCATACCGTTGCGGATACGGATGGTGCCATCCAGCGACTCGCGGGTATCGATCAGGTCATCAATCAAGCGTGTTTCCATCGAACCCGGGATGACAAAAGACCCTCGCTCCAGCAGCAGTACGCGACTGCCTTTTTTTCGCAACTCATGCGCCAGCACTGACCCGGCAGGTCCACTGCCGACAATCAGGATGTCAATCGCATGGCCATCCTTTTCTCTCAACTCTTTCTTAGCCGGGTCGTAGGCCAGCCGCGTGGGCGCGAGATGCGGCATTTGCGCCTTCAGGTATTCAGGTGGCGCGTACAAGTTGAGCTTGATACCGGTCAGCGACCCCTGCACTGCCCCGTAGCCCTTAACGATATAGAAATTGCGCACCGTCACCGCCAGCCGGCGAGTCGGATTGTCAGGGCACCGCTGCAGCAAGAACAGGACGTGCTCACGTTGTTGTGGAAGCAGAGAGGCGAAGGAGGTCCCGCCGTCTCCTAGGAGCGTCGCGCTCAGCCCGCAAGCCGCAGGGAAACCGCGCAGGTCGGCAAAAGGCCGCAGTAGTTGCTGAAAGCCCTCTGAACTTCCAGCCTCTTGCCACATCCCATCACGGGCCGCCTGCAACAACCCGGTGGTGGCCGCATCGTTCGGCAACTCGTCGACTGGAAGAAACGAGGCGAAAAGCGCATTGTGTACCCCGTGCAGCGCTCCATCCGTTGACCCGCCCGGAGCAGGTGAGACCGCTGCGGCTTGCCCCAGTGCCAAACCCGAACCAATCGCCAACGCGAAAGCAAAAACCCAAAAGACAAGGCTTCGATAAACGACCATGCGGCAGAGTATACCTGTGGGTTTGCGACCTTAGTATAAGATCATCGCCATGAACCCACGATTCAGCACGATACAAAAGTGCGCGTTCGCGTTTGCCGTCCTCTTTCTTGCCGTCTACTCACTCGACTACGTGCCCGGAGTGATGGATGCGAACGGGAAGATGTTCGGACTGTTTTCCATGACCAAGTTTGTTGATATGGGACACCTCGGCTTGGGAGCACTCGCTTTGATCAGCGGATTCGCCGGCCCCAGAGCCGCTCGCGTCTATTTCTGGTTCCTGGGCTTTTTCTACGCAGCAGACGTCATCACCTATGTCACCCGGCACCTGCACCTGATCTCACCGACGACCAACTTGCTGGTTAATCTGCCTCACATCCTGATCTCCTTGGCAGCCTTCTTTGTCGCCATTAGAGTTGGCAAACAGACGGCCCACGCAGTCAGCGCACGTGTATAGAGTTGCCCGCGCGTTGCTGGGCTTGTTCGCGGCAATGGTCCTCTTTGTGGGGATCGCGACCGTCATCTTTCGCGTGCGCTGCACGCCCACCCCACTGCTTTTTAAGCCCACGGACAGTGCTATCCACAACCCGGTCCAAGGACTTGCCAACTACAGCCGCCCCGAAGTGGATACGTTCTACACATATCCTGAGTGGTACATCGTCTGGAGTTATCAATCGAAAGCCGATTTTCAACAGCGCCATCTTCCTGCCGGCTACTCCTACTTCGGCGATATCGCTCAGTATTGGCAGGCCTATTGCAGGATGTACTCGGCGACACGCGCCATTTATCCCTTTCCCACTGGCGACCACATCATGCTCGCGGTCATCGGTTCTTCCTTCACCGTGGAATACGCGTTGAAGGGTCTATACGAGAAAACCATAGGATCGCTCAGTGAGCGCACCAGCCACCAGCAGCCTGTTGCGGAGGATACCTACGCGGCCCGGGTAGCCGAGGACTATGCGGCGTTCGTGCACATCCGGCCCTTTTATGAATTCTCGTTCGCCCATGCGCTGCACGGACTGTGGAGCGACACGCCGCTCCTGAGCAAACACCTGCTTCGAACCCTGGAGCGGCGGGCGTGGCTTACCCTTGATTATTCTGTCGAAGCCGTCTACTGCGAACTTATCGAGTTGGCGACGCACGCCACTTATGGCTTCGAAGATACAACCACTCAGGCATGGGTTAAGGTTCCTGCTGATATCAATTCGGTGGCCGCTCCGTTCGGCGGCCGGGTCAAAATCATTCGCGATCTGGGGGGAAACGAAGCGATTCTGGCCATCCCTCGTTACCAGGAATTTACTGGGACGGCCCAGGCTCTGGTGAAGGCCGGAGTGCACTTCGATCAGATAGCGGGCAATCAGCTCATCGTTGTTTCGGCCATAGCCCCGAGTGGATGGACCAACAAAATACCCGGACTGCAACTGCTCCTGGCACAACCACTGCTTACGAATTCGAGCAAAACGCGGGTTGTCCTCTTGTGCCGTGTTCCGGAGCTGCACTCCGCGCTGCCTCTATTAGAGGCAGACGGCCTGGTCATTGAACACCTCTACGACTATTGAAGAGTGTCCTTCCCCTCTCAAGCAGGCAAAGGACCGAGGATGTCGATCCGGTATTTTGCGCATAGCCTGGTCAACTTCTCCATGTCGGGTTGAGTTGGCGGGGGCAAAATTCGTTTTGGGGCAGGTTCACCCATCTCGGTCATCATCCCGACAAAGCCGGTGCCCGGCATCGCCAGTATCAACATGGTTGTCGGAATGGAACCTTCATAGCGTATTCCGTGCGGGACCCCACGGGGTAAGAAGATATAGCCGCCGGCAGTCAGCACTGTCTTTTTGCCGTCGGCGATAAAGCAAGCCTGGCCATCGAGCACGTAGAAAGCCTCGTCTTCTTCGTGGTGAAGGTGATAGGGAGTGGCGGCTCCTGTCGGAGCGACCTGGTGTACGAGGGAATAGGATCCTCCAGTAGAGGCGGTGGTCGCCTTGATGATTTCCAGATTATTCAAGAACCAGAAGGCCTCTCCTTGCTCTTCAGAGAGACTCAACGGTTGGAGGTTTGGAACCACAGGTTCTCCTTTCACATCAGAGAGAATGCGCCGAGCAATGCGTAAACCCCCGAGGCAAGACCAAGGACGATACTGACGATCATGAAGGCCGGTAGGTTGATGACCACGGAAATAGAAGCTAAGACGATAGCGATTTGCAGCCCACCGCTGGCAATTTCCAGACTGTGGTTACGGTGCATTGCGTGGTCGCGCATATGCTCTTGTTCGTGCGCTTTCTCCGTGAGCTGCTCCATGCCGTCGGCACCCGGCTCGGAGTGCATACGATCGGCATTGGCCAACGCATCCGCGATGCGCTTCTTGACGGATGGATCGGCGTTGTTGGGAAGACCACTCAGCACTTCCGCCTCGGAGGTGAAAATAGCTCGTCGAACGGATTTTGCCTGGTACTGCGCCCAGGTATCGCTGGCCGCAATGTGGTTGGTCAGATATTCCGTTTGCGCGTCCTTGGCGGCAAACTCGGCGAGGGCCAACACCGCTGCCATAATACCGATGATGATGGCTGCCCGGGTGTGAGCGCTGCTGCCGTGTTCGGCTGCATGCTCGAGGTGCTCCTGCGCGTGCTCAAATTCATCGCCCATGCTTTTCTTCTCCTACTTGTTGGCCATAGCCGCCTCAACGTCTTCAGGCGTGTGGGGTAGTTTTTCTGCAAAATCAATGAGCTTCCCCGCATCGTTTACATAGAACGTGTCTTCGATGCGGACGCCGATCTTCTCTTCTGGAATGTATACGCCGGGTTCAATGGTGAACACGGAACCAATCTCCAGGGGTTTGTCGTAATCATAAGGATCGTGCACATCGATGCCTACGGAATGTCCCAGTCCGTGCACGAAATATTTTCCCAGAGGGTCGCCATGCAGATCTTTTCCATGGGTGTTGATGTAGTCGAAAGCCACCTTGTCAAGGAAAGCGTGGTCGGCATCCGCACCGCGATGGTCCACTCCGCCCATCTTCGATTTGCCGGCAACGAACGCGTTGCGTGCCGCTTGCTGCGCGCCGAGGACGATGTTGTAGATCTCCTTTTGCCGGGGGGTGAAGTGGCCATCGACCGGCATGGTCCGGGTCAGGTCGCTGGCATACATTGAGTACTCCCCTGCGGCATCAATCACCACCACATCGCCCTGGGCCATCGTCTCGCTGTTCTCGGAGTAATGAAGGACGGTCGAATTAAAGCCAGAACCGACGATGGCAGGATAGCTGACACGTTCGCATCCCTGCTCCAACATGGTGGCGGCTTCGATGCCGGCCACGGTTCGTTCGCGTACCCCCGGTTTGACGGATCGCATGCCGGCGAGTTGAGACGCCATCGAGGCGTCGGTTGCCTTTTGGATAAGAGCGATTTCGGCAGGGCTCTTGACCATGCGCAACTGCATGGTCAAGTCGCGAACATCGTGCGTGGGCTGGGTAACGTCGGTGCCGAGAACGGTTGAGGTGAAGTTAAGTGCCGCAGTAGCTACGCTCATATCCTGCTGGATCCAGATTTCTTTTGAGCGTGGAACGAGATCCTCCCCCAGGAAGGTTCCGAAGACTTGTGGCAAGGCTGCGAGAGGCATCACCTCATCCACGCCGAGTGATTCCTTTGCGCCTGGGGTGGCCGCATCGGTCTTGACCCCGGTGTACTTCTCGCGGATGGGATTGCGCATGGGCAGGAATAAGACTTCACGATATGCATGGGCTGGAACCGGTCCGAGCCGATTGGTCGTGGCAGGCCCATCGCCAATGATCAGGAGCGCGCCGCCTGGCTCGTTTGAGCCGGTCAAATAGTAGAAATCTTCGTCCTGGCGATAGTCCTGGTACTCAAGCGGCGGCTCATGGGCGGCGAAGATCAACGCCGAGCCGCCGTGTAGTTGAGCTGCGAGTTTTACCCGCCGCTGGTGGTATTGCGCCTTCGGTACAGAGTCAAGGGCATAGCTTATTTGTACGGCCATCAAAAACACCAACAGGGTCGTTCTACTGCGCATGGCACTCTCCGGCAAACCACCCTAGTGTAGCGTCACTGGTAAAGTTGTGTACGTATAGTGCCCTGCTCCTGAAGGTGCGTTGCGCGAGAACATACGATCGGGTGCCCCATCCTTCGCGCTCTTTGCGAAGGGTGGGATACCACTGCTCTAACCCCCGAAGCCCTTCCCCGCACACTCTGCTTGTCCCACCCTTCGCAAAGAACGCGAAGGATGGGGCACCCGATCGTATGTTCTCGTGGGAGAGAGGGAAAGACAGACATTTGATGGGGAAGTGGAAGACTGCGTTCCGTTCAGAGCAGCCGCGAAATTCCGACTCTTGCCGGATATTGCAATTTGCGATATAGTTATCGCAATCGGCGATAGACATGAAACTCTCCGACAAACTCAAGTACCTGCGGGAAGTGGAGGGCAGCCTTCGAGGACTGGGACGGGCGATGACCCAACAGGAACTGGTTCGGGCCATTGCGGCGGAAATGGATTCGCCCATCAGCCAGAGTTACTTGTCCCAGATTGAATCAGGCGCCAGGCCGCACCTCACCAACACCACTCGTTTGTTGTTGGCCAGGTTTTTCAAGGTGCATCCGGGTTACCTGGTAGAAGATCCAGAGGGGTACCACGCCGAGCTTCTCTCCGACATCCGCACCCAGGAGGAAAAGCTCGACCTGTGGCTGATTGCAGGCTCCGATCGCTTTCGTAAGGATCCGGAATTGTGCCGCGCGCTTCGAGCAGTCGCACTGTATCCGGATTCACGCCGCAGCCTGCTTCTCCTCGAAGCAGTATTGGAAACTCCGGTGTTGATGGATCGTCTGTTGGAAATTCTTCGTCCTGAAGAGCACGCCGCGGGCAAGGTGGCAACCGCAGTCAAAGGCAACCGTCCCACGGCGCGGAAGCGGGTGAAACAAACATGACATGGCAAATCTTCTATCTCGCATGCTTCCTGTTGGGCCTGGTGATGTGTGTCCTCTCGCTGTTCACCGGTGGTCATTCGCACGGGACCCATTTTCACTTTGGCGGCCACAGCCACGTCCACGTCCACGCGCCGCATGGTCACCCGACGAACAGCGTGCCGGTGGTGAATGGATTCACGCTCACCGCCTTCCTCTGTTGGTTTGGCGGAGTGGGATACCTGCTGCGCACGCACAGTGCGTTCGTGGCTCCGCTGGTCTTGCTGATCTCGACCGTCAGCGGCATCGCAGGCGGCGCGCTCATCTTCTGGTTTCTTGCGGCTGTTTTGCTGCCCCGCGAACGCGCCCTGACGGCGGAAGAAACTGAGGTTACCGGCGTCGTCGGCACCGTCACCGGCCCTGTGTCTCCGGACCGCACGGGCGAAATCATCTACACCCAGCTGGGCGCTCGCAGATCGGTACCCGCGCGCTCAGAAGATGGAACAACTTTCGAACGGGGCTCGGAAGTTGTGGTGTTGCGCTATGAGCGAGGAATCGCTTATGTGCGTGCCTGGAACGATCTGGATCCGTAACGTATTTTGCAGTTCGAGGCGCGGCTACTCTGTAGTGGCCGCTGGGGAGTCTACTCGGCTAACCACGAAAGAAGTTCTTATGCCTAACACCGTCTTTATTGTTATCGGTCTCTGCATTCTCGCCACCATTTTCCTGCTCTCTTTGCTGGCTCACATGTTTCGCAAGGCCGGCCCCAATGAGGCGCTCATCGTCTACGGTTTCCGTGGTCCGCGGGTGATCAAGGGGCACGGAACAGTGATCTTCCCGGTGGTGGAACATTGCCGCGAATTATCACTTGAATTAATGAGCTTTGACGTTGCGCCACAGCAGGATCTGTATACCCGCCAGGGCGTCGCTGTCACGGTCGAAGCCGTGGCCCAGATCAAGGTTCGTTCCGATCAGGAATCGATTCTCACCGCGGCGGAACAGTTCCTCACCAAGACTCCAGACCAGCGCGAGGGACTCATCCGGCTGGTGATGGAAGGTCACCTGCGCGGCATCATCGGCCAGCTTACCGTGGAGCAAATTGTCAAAGAGCCGGAAATGGTGGCCGAACGCATGCGCTCTACCTGCGCCGACGATATGAGCAAGATGGGGCTTGAGGTGGTGAGCTTTACTATTCGCGAGGTTCGTGACAAGAACGAATACATCACCAATATGGGCCGTCCGGATATAGCCCGCATCAAGCGCGACGCAGAAATTGCCAGTGCCGAGGCGGAGCGCGATACCGCTATTCGCCGGGCGAACGCACTCCGCGAAGCCGCGATCGCCAAAGCAGCCTCCGATCAGGATCGAGTTATTGCGGAAACCGCGTCCCTGGCCAAGCAGGCAGAAGCGCAGCGAGATCTCGACATTCAAAAAGCGCAATTCGCGGAGCAATCGCGGCGTCAGGAAGCGCAGGCTGATAAGGCTTACGAACTGCAAACCAATGTCATGCAACAGAAGGTCATCGCCGAGCAGGTGAAGGTGCAACAGATCGAAAAAGAAGGCCAGGTCAAGGTCCAGGAAGCAGAAATTCTCCGCAACGAGAAGGAACTGATCGCGACGGTGTTGAAGCGGTCCGAGATCGAGAAGCAACGGATCGAGAACATGGCAAGTGCGGAACGTGCTCGCCTGACGGCGGAAGCCGAGGGCCGCGCCTCAGCGATCCGGGCGCAGGGTGAAGCGGAAGCCGCCGTCATCCTGCAGAAGGGTGAGGCTGAGGCGAAGGCCATGAACGTGAAGGCCGAGGCTTATCAGGAATGGTCGCAGGCCGCCGTGGTCGACAAACTCATCACCAACCTGGCCGATGTGGTGCGGGCGATGTCTGAGCCACTCTCCAAGGTCGACAAGATCACCATCGTCTCTACCGGCAACGATGGCAATGTCGGCGCCCACAAACTAACCGGGGAAATGACACAAATAGCCGCCCAGGTCCCTGCCCTCTTTGAGGCGCTCAGCGGGATGAAGATGTCTGACCTGATGGCAAACGTGAAGCAAATGAAACCGTACCCAAACGGCGACGCCAACAACCCGCCGCTACGTTAATCGACGAGCGGCTGCACCACGAAAGGACAAACGCTATGGCACTCATGGAACGCGTCACCACCCTTCTCCGCGCCAACCTCAACGATCTGGTTGACAAGGCGGAAGACCCGGAGAAGATGCTGAAACAACTCGTCCTCGATATGGAGAACCAATTGCTGCAAGTGAAAACTCAAGTAGCAATTGCCATCGCCGATCAACACCTGCTGGAAAAGAAAACGGCGGAGCACGAGACGGCGGCAGCAACGTGGAAGAACAAGGCTGCGCTTGCTGTGACCAAGGGCCGTGACGACATGGCCCGGGAAGCGCTCGAGCGATCACTGTCGCATGTGCAGATGAGCAAGAGTTTTTACGAGCAGCTGGAAGATCAACGCAGTGAAGCCGAAGGCCTGCGGAGTGCGTTTCACAAGCTGCAACAGAAGCTTGCGGAAACACGTGCCCATTGTGATTTGTTACAGGCGGAGCACAGACGGGCTCGGACCATTGGCCGATCGCAGCAGGCTCACGCAGCAGCGCGCACGGAAAAGACCGCTGCTTCGATCGACCGCTACAAGTCGCGCATCACCGTGCAGCAGGCCGCAAACCACGCTAGCCGGGAACTGACGGCCGGGGATTCACTGGAAGACCGGTTTGCCATGCTAGAGCGCGAACAACAGGTGGAGGCACTTCTCGAAGAGCTGAAGCAACAGAAAGCGCTGCCCGCATAGTTTGTTCGCGGGAGAAACCCAGGTCTCAAGCGAGACCTGGGCCACCCGCTCAATGTGTGGAGGTTGCAGCTAGACAACTACTCTATTGGCTGGCGATGTAGCAGGCAGAACTTCCGCCAGAGCCGGTGCATGAGAATCCCACCACACTCGTCCCGCGAATAGGGTTGTACACGCCGACCGCAACCTGCTGAACGTAAACATTCCCTGCAGCTTTGGCCGGCTTAGGGTGATACAGCGCGAATCCAACCAAAAATCCAAGCAGAACTGCCAGAAAGGTTTTAAAGAGGTTCATGTTGTTGGCCTCCATCAGAATCGAGGTACATCACCGAGACGATTCGCGTTCTGAAAAGGTATCATCCAGCCGGGATATTCCGGTGGGAGCGCGCTGACCTC
>Ga0210391_10001158_pt1 | contig 24646 bp, 21 predicted proteins | sample IncBWC12OmetaG_FD_160573 | JGI IMG/M metagenome (GOLD analysis project Ga0210391, IMG submission 160573) | Forest soil microbial communities from Barre Woods Harvard Forest LTER site, Petersham, Massachusetts, United States - Inc-BW-C-12-O ...
GCTAGTTCGTTAACTGCAACGCAACTCGGACGGCTCGCGTCCCATGCTACGACTACGCGCCGATTCGGGGCCGGCGTTGGTGGGACCACGGCTGGCCGCTGCGCGTCATAGCTTCGTCGCTTCCGAACAAGGAGATTCCATGCGCCTGGGATCCACGTTACTTCTAACTGCTGCACTCGCCGCTGCGTTTTCGCTTGCCGCTGTTGCACAGGATGCGTCGCAACAACAAACGCCGCAGCAAGCCGCTCCGGCGACTGCACCGGCGCCCGCGCAAAACGCCGCGCAACAGCCGGGGACTGCAGCGCAGCCTGCGGACAATCGGATTCATCTCGCGGTGCAGGTCGCGCCGAAGTCCGGGCCCGAAGTTCCAGGCCTGACGCAGCAGGATTTCACCGTGCTCGATAACGGCGTGCCGCAAACGATCGCTTCGTTCCACGCTTACACCGGCCACGACTCGCCGGTGGTGACGCTGGTGGTGATCGATGCGGTGAACACCAGCATCAACAACGTCGACTACGGGCGGATCGAGCTCGAGAAATTTTTGAAGGCGGAATCCGGCGAGCTCGCGCATCCGATGGCGATCGCCGTGCTGAACGACACCGGCATCCAGACGCTCGGACCGCTTTCGATGAGCGGCGCGGACCTGAACGCGCAGCTCGACAAAGCGCAGGTCGCGTTGCGCAGCCTGACGCGATCCGGCGGATTTTACGGCGCCGCTGAACGCTCGCAAATTTCGCTGCGAGCGATTGGGGGCATCACGAACGCGATGGCGTCGCGAAGCGGGCGCAAGCTGGTGATCTTCATTTCACCGGGCTGGCCGCTGCTTTCGGGCGCGAATGTGGAGCTGGACGGCAAGCAGGAACGCGAAATTCTGAACAGCGTCGCGGCTACGAACTATGGATTGATGAACGCGGGGATTTCGCTCTACAGCATCGATCCGCTGGGGACGCGCGATGCGGGCATACACGACGTTTACTACAAGAATTTTTTGAAAGGCATCACGAAGCTGAGCGACGTGCACTACGGCGCGCTTGGGCTACAAGTGCTGGCCGAGCAGAGTGGCGGGCTGGCGCTCTCCGAGAACAACGACGTGGCGAGCGAAATTCGCAGGTGCATCGCGGACGGCGACAGCTACTACGAGATTTCTTACGTGCCGCCGGCGGCTACCGAGCAAAATCAGTTTCACAAGATTGAGGTGAAGGTGGCGAAGCCGGACTTGGTGGCGCGGACGCGGATGGGGTATTACACGCGGCAGTAGTCTGAGCACAGACTGACAGTCTATGTTACAGCGCCTCGCTTCGCGGCGCCTGAGCGCACAGGCAGAATTGCCTGTGCCACGTGGTGTTGGCTCGGATTTGGTACGATGGCGCGGTTTTCATTTCTGGAACATCGAGGTCCGCTTGAAAATCGCGCGTGCGTGGAAATTCGTCGTGGTCGTGGCGGCGGTGTGTTGGTGTGGAGCGCTTGAGCCGGCGGCTCTCGCGCAGAACAACGCTGATGGCGCGGCTGTGGCGGCGCGGCGCGCGCTAACGTTGCGCCACGGCATCAACCTCAGCGATTGGTTTCAGGCTAGTGGCGATCCTGCTGGGCTCACGGAGCAACACTTTGACGCCGCGATCACTGACGATGACCTTGCGCTGATCAAAGCGATGGGATTCGATCACGTGCGCATCGCGATCAATCCTGCGCCGCTTTTCCGGCGTGGACAGGCTGACCAGCTTCCTGTCGATTACCTCGCGTATCTCGATGCGGCCGTGAATAAGGTGCTTTCGCACGGGCTTGCCGTGGAGCTTGACATCCACGCTGGCGGTGATTTCAAGCACTCTCTCGCCACCGACGACCGCTTCGTTCGGGACTTCGCGGATTTCTGGACGGGCTTCGCGCGGCATTACTCGACGTACGATCCGGACAAAGTGTTCTTCGAAGTCTTGAACGAGCCGGAGCTGGCCGATCCGTATCGCTGGTACGGCATCGAAACGAAAATTGCGGGAGCGATTCGCGCCGCCGCGCCGCACCACACGATCATCGCGACGGGCGCGCACTGGTCGGACAACGACGACTTGCTATTCCTGGAACCGCTTCGCGACGCGAACGTGATCTACACGTTCCATTTTTACGAGTCGCACATTTTCACGCACCAGGGCGCGACGTGGGGCGACACGTACTGGCATTTTCTGCACGCAGTTCCCTACCCTTCGACGCCGGAGAATGTGCAGGATGTTGCGAAGCAAGTAGACGACCCCGTGTTTCGCCTGCGCGTGATTCGCTACGGCACCGATCGATGGAACGCCGAGCGCATCGATTCGGAAATTGGGCAGGCGGCGGACTGGGCGCGGCACTGGGGCGTCACGGTAATCTGCAATGAGTTTGGAGTGTATATAAAGGTGAGCGACCCGGCGCAGCGTGCGGCGTGGCTTACCGACGTGCGCACCGCGCTGGAGAAGCGCCGGATCGGGTGGGCGATGTGGGACTACGACGGCGGGTTCAACGTGGTGACGCGCGCCAACGGCGTTGCGACGCCTGATCCTTTGACGGTGAAGGCGCTCGGGCGCACGTTGCCGGCGGCGGTTACGGTGCCGGCTTCGGCGGCGCCGGAGAAACCGGTGAAGCCGTAGCGTGGAGTTCAGTTCACGCGGTGGGTTCGGAGTGCGAGCTGACTCTAAACTGGCGGAGAGATCCTTCGGCCGATGAATCGGCCTCTGGATGACGAGCCTTTTTTCAAAAGGCTCGTTACTACGAAAGACAAAGGCACACAGGCGAATTCGAGCCTGTGGCATTCGAGAATCCTCGCCGAATTTGTTGGGTGGGACGGGGATTGGCGTTGCCAGTATTGGGTGGGGCGGTCGTCCGATGACAGCCGGGTCGGCTATCCCACCGTGATGAGTGCGAACCCGCGAAGGCGGACTGCCCCAGATAACGCTTCCACGGCGTACGCGTGCGAGTCCCATTGACAGGAGCAGGGTTCGTTGGCACGATGAGGGAGATGAAATCCATGGCCTTTGCCGGGACGATGTGCGCGCTGTGTTGTTGTCAGCGTTGTGCACGGGTGTTTTCCGGCGTGGGTGGAGTGGCGTAGCGCGCTAAAAGCCTAGCTCCAATCGAACTGTTTTACCGACCCCACCGCCGCGAAGCACCGGCTGGTGGGTTTCTTGTTTTTCTGGGCTGATTTTTTTGTGATGCGAACGACGAGCCGGCGCCGGAGCGCCGCAGCAGCCAGCAAAGAGGAGATGTAAGCCATGCGCCTTTCCGAACTTTTGCCGAACCACCTGCCGTCGCACGCAGGGCTGATCGTTTTCGGCGTGACGGACGATTCCCGCGAGGTCCGCTTTGGATTTGTGTTCTGCGCGCTCGCTCTGGCGGGCGGAAATGGCGTGAAATATTGCGCGCAGGCGGCGGCTCGCGGGGCGCAGGTGGTGATCGTGGCGGAAGGCACGCGCGACGAGGAGATCGGGCTTTCGGAGTTCGAGCAGACGAAGGTGCTGGTGATCCGCGTCGCGAATGTGCGCAGCCTTTACGCGCAGCTGGTGGCGCGGTTTCATCCGGGGCGGCCGGCCGTGCTTGCTGCGGTGACCGGCACGAACGGAAAGAGTTCGACGGTGTCGTTCATCCGCGATTTGTGGACGCACGCGGGCCACACGGCGTACAGCCTCGGCACGCTCGGATTGCGTTCGACGGGCGCGCTGCACACGCAAGTGGAATCGACGTTCACCACGTTCGACGCGAAATCGACGCAGCTGATTGCGGTGAGTCTGCCGCCGGATGCGCGGCTCGCGCTCGAAGCTTCGAGCCACGGCCTGGCGCAAGGCCGGCTCGACGGGCTCGAGTTTGACGTCGCGGCATTCACGAACCTGACGCAGGATCACCTCGATTACCACCAAACGATGGACGCTTACTTCGCCGCGAAGTTGCTGCTGTTTACGGAGCGGCTGCGCGCGGACGGCGTGGCGGTGGTGAACGTGGACGACGTGCGTAGCTCTGTGATTTTGCGCGAAGTTCGGGCGCGCGGCGGGCGCGTGGTGACGTACAGCGGCGCGGGAGCTTCGGCGGATCTGCGATTACTGTGGCGCAGTGCGACCGAGCGCGGGCAGACGCTGCTCGTGTCTTTGTTTGGCGAGCGGCACGAAATTCACGCGCCGGTGGCGGGTGCGTTTCAGGCGGAAAACATTTTGGCAGCGATTGGAGTGGCGGTGGCGACGGGAGTCGATGTGCGCACGGCGGCGCGCGGAGCTGCGCGGCTTGAATCCGTGCCGGGGCGGCTTGAGCAAGCGGCGGTGCTCGCGAATGGCTCCGCGGTATATGTGGATTTCGCGCATTCGCCGGATGCGTTGCGTAACGTGCTGCTGAGTTTGAGGCCGCACGTGCGCCAGGGTTCGCGGCTGCACGTACTGTTTGGGTGCGGCGGCGAGCGGGATACGAAGAAGCGCCCGATCATGGGGCGGATTGCGGCTGAGCTGGCGGACGTGGTGCTGGTTACCGACGACAATCCGCGGACCGAGTCGGCGGACGAGATACGGCGGCAGATTCTTGCGGCGGCTCCGGGCGCGCGTGACGCTGGGGATCGCGAAGTGGCGATACGGGCGGCGGTGGCGGGACTGGCGGCGGGCGATGTGTTGGTGGTTGCGGGCAAGGGTCACGAGGATTATCAGATTGTGGCGGACTACGTGGGTGGCGAGGCAGCGGATGCGCGGCCGCGCACTAGGAAGATCCCCTTCTCCGATAAGCAGTTCATTCGCGACGCAGCGATGCAGCTCGAGCGCGTGCGGCCGGTGCTTGCGGCGGCGACTGCGCAGGTGCTCACGGCGGCGTGATTTTTTTTGTGGGGCGACCACAGGCAACTCCAGCCTGTGCCACTCGAAAGACCTCACCGAAGTTGTTGGTCGCTCCGTCCGCGTGAGTTGCCAGTATTGAGGGACCGTTCGTAGGAGGACCGGGCTTCGGCCCTGTCCGACGCGCGCGGCGCGCGCTATTTTGGCCCGGGCTTGCCCTTCCAGTGGCGGGAATAATTGTCGAGCGTGGTGAAGCTGTGCGGGTGCATGCGGTCGATGTAGAGCGTGCCGTTGAGGTGATCGATCTCGTGCTGCAGGATGCGCGCGTACCAGCCTGAGGCTTCGATCACGCGCGGCTTGGCGAGTTCGTCGAGGCACTCCACGCGAACTTTTCTCGCGCGCGCCACGGCTGCCATAAATCCTGCAACGCTCAGGCAGCCTTCGAAAAATTCCACTTTCTCGCTGCCCACCGGAGTGATGCCCGGGTTCGCAATCACGTGAAAGCCGACGCCGCGGCGCTCCTTGTCCGCAAGTTCTTCAGCCGAGACGGCCTTGAGCAAATCTTCGCGGTCTTCGATCACAGCGAGTTGAATGCCGAGCCCGACTTGCGGCGCGGCTAGCCCGACGCCCGGGGCGTCCGTCATGGTTTCATGCATGTCGCGGATCAGGCGTTGAATCTCGTCGCTCAGGATTTCTTTCTCGCTGAGCGGGCGCGCGGGCTGGCGCAGCACCGGCTCCCCTGTTTGCACAATTTTCAGCCGCAAAGTCGCCTCCGGCGCGTGACGGTCCTCGCGTTCGCGCGTTTTTAATTTTGTCATAGGTTTGCTGTCGCACGGCGCGAGACGGGTTACAATCTCCGGCGCATCAAAGATGAAGGAGGCCAGTTATGACACCCAATGCGTTTCGCAAACTTGCATTGCGATTGCCGGACACCGAAGAACGCGAACACATGAACCACCCTGACTTCCGCGTGCGCGGGAAAATATTCGCGACGCTGGCCTACCCGTCGGCTTCGTACGGCATGGTGAGCTTGTGGCCGGAGCAGCAGGCCGCCATCGTGAAGGCGCATCCGGAAATGTTTTCAGTGATCCCCGGAAAGTGGGGCGAGAAAGGCGCGACGCGGGTGCTGCTGCCCGAGGCGGACGAAAAGGTGCTCGCCGACGCGCTACAGCAGGCTTGGGAGAAACACGCGGCGAAAGCCGCTGCGAAGGCCGGCGTCCGATCAGCCGCGAAGCCGGAAGCACGCAAATCCTCGAAGACCGTTTCACACTCAAAGCGCAGCCACTAATAGCCACATCGTTCGACTTCGTCTCGCCAATTCTCTACGACGCAAGGATGAGTCTTCGCCGCCTCATCATTTGACGCACCGAAAATGCCGTTACGAACATCATCGTGCTGAAAGGCAAAATCCCGAAACTCCAACCGGCGATTGCGTGCACGGGCACGTACGAAATCAGCATGATCCAGTAAAACGGCGCCCAGTCCGTGATCATGCCGATGATCGAACCCGCAAGACAGTATGCGGCGGCGACGACCAGCAAACCTGCGGCGACAGATGCGGGCGGTGCAAGAGCCTCTCCTCCTCCCTTAAGAGCCGGTGTCACGAAAAGAATCGCCAACAGAGGCAGGCCGCTTCCGATGAGCGCGCTCGCGATCAGTTCCATCCACGAAACGCGGCGTGCGAAGGGATTGAAGTGGTTCCAAATTCCACGCACTTGCGCTTTGTCCGTGACTTCGTAGGCCTGGCCACCGGGAAGCGGGCGATAAATCCCGCGCTTCACTTGAAACTCAGACATTCGCTGGTGATCGCGGCATTGGTCTTCGAAGATGTCTTTCGTAGAGGTGGGCGGAGCCAACGGAGTGCCCATTTGCGATGCGCGAGCATCATGGCGCGATTTCAGTTCGCGGAGATCGGTGGTCTGCCGGCATTCCTGGACGATGCGATCGGGCGGATAGTCACTCAACGACTTCTGACTCATATTCCGGGTGGTCAGCAATTTTCCATCAGCGAATCGCGTGGAGAAAGACACCGTGGAGGAGGTTTTCACGGCTTCCACTTTATCGACCGTGACCTTCAGCTCGATGACGGTGAGGGCGCACCACGCCGAGTCCACAGGATTGCTGTAGCGGCGCATCAGATTGCGGCCCAAATTGCGGAAATTCGTGGCTCGATAGGTGCAGATCGGGCCGTAGTTCAGGGATGCGAGTCGCTCGTCAAACGGACGGATGTATTCGCGCTGCGATTCGGTGAGGGTGTGGTCGGGAATTTCTTCGTAGATGGGAGTGACGGGAATGGTGCGCGGGCGGTTTTGGGCACGCTCCTGGCGCCGGAAAACGACGCGCGCCATAGCCCAGAGAAAAATGGGAATGTCGAAGTCGAATGGGATCGGCACAATGACTCCCGGCTGCTCTCAACTCACTGTAGCGTGCCGAGATTTGTTCGCGAGTTGATTCTTTTCGGGTGTTGCCGAGTTGAATATGAGCGCGCGGAGTCCGCAGTGGAATTCCATCGAACCGGGTGTCGATCCGTGAGGAATGGTGCGCTAACTGCGTTTGAAGTTCGTTGGATGACAGCCAGGTTGGCTATCCCACCTTGCGATTGAATTTTCCCCACAAAGAATGGCATTGTTTTGTCCTCGACTCGCAATCTCCCGCGCGTGCGGGTGTCACCGAGCGAGACGGCGTGCAGCGATTCGGAGGCGGCGATGATCGACAGGAGGAACTGGGCGGCGAGCATGGCGATGGTGGTCGCTGCAGCAGGCGCGATCGTGACGGCGGCTCCGGCGGCGCGCGCGCAGGAAGGCACGCTCGAAGGGGCCTTCGAAGGCAAGCAGGTCGTGGTGCTGATCGACATGCCTGGCTCGCAACAAGGCGTGGACCTGTATCCGGACCGTCCCAACTCTCTCGACGCGAACAACTACGGCAAGCGCATGAAGAGTTTTCCGGTGGCGCTTCGCGTTGGCGACTCGGCGATGGTCACCAAGGTGAAGGTGAACGGCAAGCGAATCGAATTTCAGCTCGGCGGCGGCGGGTTCGGCACGGCGGGCGATAACACGGACACCGCCGTCCACTTCACCCCCGCGGCGCCGAGCCAGCGCGAAAAAGACCTGCAGGATCAGATCAACAACACCGACGATTCCGATCAGAAGCGCTACTTGCAGCGGCAACTCGAAGACCTGGTGCGGCAGCGCGAGCGCGACGACCGCCGCAACAAGCAAATCGCTATCGACGACGCCGCGCGGCGCGAGCAGCAAGTGACCGCGAACCGCATGACGGGCGGGTCGCGCTTCAATCTGAACTACAACGACAAAGTCCCTGCGACGATTACGCCGCATGACGTGATGCTCGCGCTCTCGAAGTACGTCAGCTTCCCTGTTGCTACGTTTGGCGATCAGAACATACCGAATCAGAATCCGCCGGGCGCGCAGAATGCGGCGGCTCCGGGAGTTGGTGGCGCACCTGCACCGGGCAATTCGCCGTCGACTATCGCTGCGGCTAATGCGGGCAATCCTGCGTACGACGGCGGAGCTGCAGCGCCTCCTGCGGCCGCACCGGCTCCTGGTGCCGCGCCGAGCGGCGATCCGCTGCACAGTTTGCAAAAAGGGATGAAGCTTGAGGATGTGCACAAGCTACTGGGCACGGCTTCTACGCAAAACGACACTGACCACGACGGGATACAGGTTCATACCGAGATTTTCGAGCGGCCTGACTCGACGGTGACGTGTTCGTTCGTCAATGGGGTGCTGGTCACTTACAACATCGCGGTGCATTAGCGGGTGTGATTCGCTCGCGTGGTGGGGTGTGCGTGAGTGCCGGCTCTAAACCGGCGGACAGATCCTTCGGCCGATGAATCGACCTCTGGATGACGGGCCTTTTAAAGAAGGCCCGTTGCTACGAGGATAAATTCAAAGGCACACCGGCAGAATAGCCCATGCTACTACCGGATTTAGCGACGGGCAGTAGCATGAGATGGTTCCCTCCTCCGCTGCCTTTTGCGGAGAATCTTACCGGTGTGATTTGTTTCGGTGCGCTTTCGCGCATGGGGCACAGACTGACAGTCTATCTTACAGCGCGCTGCGCGCGCCTGGGCACACAGGCGAACTCCAGCCTGTGCCACTCACACCGGCTCTAAATTTGTTTTGTAGTCCTTCCGGGGCGATTGCCAGTATCTCAATCGCGGATCGTAAGAGGACCGGCCTCGGGGTCTGTCCGACGCGCTGGCGCTGCCGGCTCGCGCTTGACGTTGTGGCGTACCCCTGTTTACTCTAGGCATGGTTCCACACAGCCTTTGCGAATAGGGGTAGACCGATGATGACGCCTCCGCCGCGCGACCTGTTTCCTGGCGCGCTGGAAATGATGATCCTTCGCACGTTGAAGCGGTCGCCGCTGCATGGTTACGCGCTGGCGCAGCACATCAAGCGGACCTCGAATGACCTGCTGCAGATCGAAGAGGGGTCGCTGTACCCTGCCCTGCAGCGGCTGCTGAAAGCCGGACTTGTGAAAGCGGCGTGGGGCACATCGGCCACGAACCGCCGCGTGCGCATCTACACACTCACGCCGACCGGCCGCACGCACCTCGAAAAAGAAATGTCCGCGTTTGAAACGATGCTGGAAGGCATCACGCGCGTGCTCGCGCCGGTGAAGCCATGAGCTGGCTCGAAGATTTGTTCACCACTCGCACGGCGCGCGACTCCGAACTGAGCGCCGAAATCCGCGAACACCTAGAGGAACGGGTCGAAGAACTCGTGGCCGACGGGATGACGCGCTCGGCCGCCGCCGCACAAGCCCGCCGCGAATTCGGCAACGTGGCGCTGGTGGAAGAAGACAGCCGGCAAGTGTGGCGCTGGCAGTGGCTCGAAACGCTCGCCGCCGATTTTCGTTACGCGTCGCGCACGCTGCGCCAGTCGTCCGGCTTCACCGCGATCGTGATTCTCACACTCGCGCTGGGAATTGGCGCGACGACGGCGATTTTCAGCGTGGTGAATGCGGTGCTGATCCGCTCGCTGCCCTTCCCTCACCCGAACGAACTGGTCGACATTTCCGAGCGCAGCACGATGTTCGACTTCATGAACCTCGGGCTTTCGCTGCCAGACATCGCGGACGTACGCACGAGCGCGCCCGCGCTGCAGTACACCTCCGCCTACAACTTCAACACGCGCGAATTTGGAGGCGACGGCAAGCCCGAGCGCGTAAGCGCGCTGGACGTGGACGCGAACTTTTTCTCCGTGCTGCAGATCAAGCCGCTGGTTGGCCGATTCTTCACGCCGAAGAAGTGGAGAGTCAGGCGCACGTAGCGCTACTCTCGCGAAAAACGTGGTGGGATCGCTTCGGATCCGATGCATCGGTCACCGGAAAGACGGTCACGCTCGACGGCGAGACGTACACGATCGTGGGCGTGCTGCCCGAAGCTTTCGAATCGATCTATGCGGACGAGAAGCTTGTGACGCCGCTCGCGCCTTCGAACGAGGAGAAAACCGCGCGAGGCAGCCACAATTTTCAGGTGGTGGCGCGGATGAAGCCGGACGCGACGCTGGTGCAGCTGCGCTCGCAGCTCGACACACTTTCTGCGCGGGTCGAGTTGGCGTACCCGGACAGCGACAAGGGCTGGAGCATCCACGCGACATCCACGAAGGAAGGAATCGTCGGCGATTCGCGCACGCCGCTCTTGATCCTGCTTTCCGCGACAGGGCTGGTGCTGCTAATCGCGTGCGCGAACGTGAGCAACCTATTCCTTTCGCGCGGGTGGGCGCGGCGACGCGAGTTCGCGATACGCAGCGCGCTAGGCGCGTCGCGCGGCGCGCTGTTGCGTCAGCTGTTTGTGGAGAACGCGATCGTCGCGCTGATCGGCGGCGCGCTGGCGTTTTTTATCGCGCTGTGGAGTACCGACGCTCTGAAACGCGCGCTTCCCCCGGACATCCCGCGGCTGAATGAACTGCACATCGACGGCACCGTGGCGCTTTTCACACTCGCGGCGGCGCTGGTTGCGGCGTTCCTATCCGGCATCGCGCCCGCGCTGCTCGGCTCACGCGGCGACATCACCACGACCATCAAGGAAAGCGGCAACGGAGCACAACTTCACGCCGGAGGCTCGCGGCACAATGTGGTGCGGCGTTTGCTGGTCGTCAGCGAAGTGGCGCTCGCGGTGATGCTCCTCGTTGGCGCGACGCTCGCGATTCGCAGCTTCGTTCACCTGATGCGCGTGAACCTCGGCTTCCAGCCGGAAAGCGTCGTGACGATGCGGCTCGATCTTCCGAAGTACCGGTTCGCGAAAGACGAAGAGAAGGGCGCGTTCGCGCGGCGCGTGGTGGAGGACGTGCGCGGGATCGATGGCGTCGAGTCGGCTTCGGCGGGCATGGTGTATCCGCTGGCGGACATGGTCGCTGAAGGCGGATACATGACCGAGCAAACCGCGAACGCGCCGCGCGATCAACTGCCCAGCGCGCGTTTCAACAATGTGTCGACGGAGTTTTTCCGGACTTTTGGCATTCCGATCCTTGCGGGGCGCGATTTCAGCGCGACCGACATACAGGAAGGCAAGGTTTACATCGTGAACGAAGCGCTGGCGCGAAAAGCGTTCGGGACGACGGATATCGTCGGTAAGCGTTTCACGATGGGCGGCCGACCGAGAGACGGCAGCGAAATTAAATGGGGCACGATCATTGGAGTGGTGGGAAATCAAACCGACGCGCGACCAGACGGCGATCCGCTGCCGTTTATGTATGCGCCGATGACCAGCGACAACGGCTACAGCGAGATGTTTCTCGCGGTGCGCACGAAAAAGATCGCGATGGCGCTGGTGCCGGTGATCGAGGAACGCATCTGGGCGATCAACGCGGGCCAGCCCGTGGAAGACATCAACACGGAGCAGCAGCGACTGGAAGCGTTGAATGCGGCGCCGCGCGCGCAAAGCGTGTTGCTTGGACTTTTCGGCGGGCTGGGATTTGTGCTCGCGCTGGTGGGCGTTTACGGCGTGATGTCGTACCTGGTCTCGCAGCAGTCGCGCGAGATCGCGATTCGCATCGCGCTCGGCGCGGAGTCGAGCACGATCTTCAAGCTGGTGGTCGGGCACGGGCTGAAACTGGCGCTCGCGGGTGTGGTGGTTGGCGTCGCGGCGGCGCTCGCGCTTACGCGATTCATGCACAGCTTGCTGTACGGGATCAGCGCCACCGATCCGGCCACGTTTGTGATTGTGGCTGTGGCGCTTACGGGCGTGGCGATGCTGGCGTGTGTGCTGCCCGCGCGGCGTGCGATGCGCGTGGATCCGATGACGGCGCTGCGCTGCGAGTAGATACAAATTCAAAGGCAAAACATATCACGGAGGGGGATGAGAAAACCTCTGAGGGCACGGAGACACCGTGCTTGACGCAGACGCCTCAGTGGAACTCGTTCAGTTCTCTTCCTTCTCTGTGAATGTTTACCCCCCTGAAGCACATAGACGAACTCCGGCCTGCGCCACTCGAATCATTCGCCGAGGCAAGCTATCCCGCTAGTAGATACCCGGAATCAGTTTTTTTGGCGTGGTGCGCGAGTAGGCTTCGTAGGCGGGGCCGAAGGCGGAGCGCAGAGCTTTTTCTTCCACGTTGATGCGGTACAGCAGCGCCGTCGCGCACGGCACAAAAACAATCGCAAACGCGATCCAGTTACGCGTGTGCAGCGACACCGCGAAAAATACCAGCATCAAGCCGGTGTACGACGGGTGGCGCACGACCGAGAAAATCCCGCCGGTTTGGAGGGCTTGCTTATCGAGGATTGCGACGTTGGCACTGAACCAACGGCCTAGCGTGACGATGGCAGTCGACCGAATCGTGAGTGCGAGTGCCAGCAGCACAAGCGCGACAAGCCGCACCCAGGGCGCGCCGCCAAACATAGTCGCCTCGTGCGTTTCGCTGTACCAGATGCCGGTCGAAGTGGCGACGACGATCACGAACCACAAAATGCGCAACGATCCGCGGTCGCGAACTTCCCCGCCGCCTTTGCGCGTGCGGGTGAAGATCAGGACCGCGATTTCGCCCGCAACCCACGCCCAATACAAAATCTGCCATAGCATAGATCGCGTCATCGCTTCCCTGTCCCTGCGTTACACCGCGGCGTGGCTTGACCTACTGCCTGCAACCGATGCGCCGTCGCCGCGCTTCAAGCCCGTAAATACCATGGTCGAAAGGATCGTCAGCATGCCCAACGCAAGCAGACCTTTGTGAATGCCGTTAACCATCGCAACCGGCGCGGCGGAATCGCGCGACGGCACAAAGAGCGCGGTGGTGAGCGAGGCGATCGCGACGCCGAAGCTGACCGACATCTGCTGCATCGTACTGGCGATGGAGCTGGCGCTGCTGGTCTGCTCTTCGTTCACGTCGGCGTAGACCAGCGTGTTCATGCTGGTGTACTGCAGCGACGTGAAAAAACCGTAACAGAAGGCCTGTAACGCGATCACCCACCATGGCGTGTTCGTACCGATCGTCGCGAACAACATTAACAACAGGCCGAGGATCACGGTATTTGAAACCAGCACGCTGCGATAGCCGAACTTCGCCAGAATTTTTGGCATCGTGAGCTTCATGGACATCGCCGCCGCAGCCTGCGGCATGATCAGCAACCCCGACTGAATCGGCGAGTAGCCCAGCCCTACTTGATAGAGCAGCGGCAAGAGAAACGGCACGCCGCCGATGCCAAGCCGCGTGAAGAAGCTGCCGCTTACCGACGCGCGAAACGTGCGGATTTTGAACAGCGCCGTGTTCAGCAGCGGGAACTTCGTACGCGTGGCGTGGAGCGCGTAGCCCGCGAGCAGCGCAAGCGACACCACAAGCAAGGCGATCACAGTGCGCGTTTGCAATTCGTGCTCACCGAAAACTTCCAGCACGTACGACAGCAGCGCAACGCCCGCGCCGAATAGCACCAGGCCGAGCCAGTCGAGCGGCGGACATTCGTCGCGCTTGTAGTCAGGGAGGTGCATGTAAACCAGTACGAGTCCGAGCAGGCCGATCGGCACGTTGACGAAGAAAATCATGCGCCAGTGGAAGTAGCCGACGATCAATCCACCGGCGATGGGGCCGAGCATCGGTCCGATCAGCCCGGGAATCGCGACGAAACTCATCGCGCGAAGCAGTTCCCACTTTTCGAAAGTGCGCGCGAGCGTGAGCCGCCCGACCGGAACCATCATCGCGCCGCCACAGCCCTGCAAGATGCGGCAGGCGACCAGCAGGTGAATGTCGGTGGAGAGGCCGCAGAAAACCGAGCCGAGCGTGAACAGGCCGATGGCCGACGCGAACACGCGCCGGGTGCCGAAGCGGTCCGCCATCCAGCCGCTGATCGGAATGAAAACGGCGAGGCTGAGCGTGTAGCTCGCGAGCACGGACTTCATGCTGAGTGGCGCGACGTGCAGCGCGGCGGCGATGGTTGGCACGCCGGTGTTGAGAATCGTGGTGTCGAGCGACTCCATGAAGAACGCGACGGCTACGAGCCACGGGAGCAAAGCTTTTGTGGAGGGCTTGACGGTGGTGCCGTCGGCGGTGACGCCCGCGCCGAGTTCGTGATCGACGGCGGGCGGGGCGGAGGCGGTGTTCGTCCCCATCGACATCATCGCCGGCGTCATTTGCGGGCGCGCGGGGGAGGCTGCGGCTACGGCTGCGTCTCCAGCACGCGCGTGGCTGGATGTGGGCGCGTTAGGCGCGGTGGTGCTCGCACCAGCGTTCGGGCTGCTGTTCGATGCCGATGGGTCAGTGGTGGAGTTCGTTGGTTTGGAGTCGGTCATCGATCGCGCTGAGGCGCAGAACATTTTGATGCACCGCGCACATTTTCGGCGACACAAATGTCACTCCGCGTCGGATGCGCTCCGACGACGCGAGTCGCGATACTGGCAATGAGCATCGACGGATCTCCGAACAAATTAGGCGGAGGGGCGAGTGGCACAGGCTTCAGCCTGTGGGGAATTCGTAGCCTCGGAACAATGGCTCAACCCGCGACCAACTGAAGTTGATCGCGCACAGACTCCAGAGTCTATATTACAGCGCCCTGAAGGGCGACCACTCCTACACCGGCAGGGTTGCCCATGCTACTACCGGATTTAGCGACGGGCAGTAGCATGGGCAATCCTGCCGGTGTGATTTCTTTTGCGCGTGCATTCATTGCGTGCGCTTTCGCGCGCACAGGCGACTCCTGCCTGTGGAGCTGACCTGCGATGTAACGAATTGCGCTGGTCGGCGGTAATAGGGTACAGAAGCACGGCGATGGAACTGCACGAACGATTCGCGCGCGGCGATATGGACGCCTTCGAGGCGCTGTTCCGCGCGCATCAAGCGGACGTGTACCGGTGGTGCCTGCGCATCGTGCGCGACCACGCCGCGGCGGAAGACGCGACGATGGATGCGTTCCACCGCGCCTGGCGCTCGCACGCGCACTTCGACCCCGAAGGAAATTTTGCGGGATGGATCCGGCGCATCGCGACGAATCTCGCGCTCGATCATCTGCGCGCGGCGAAGCGCAACGTGCCGCTCGAGACTTCCGGGCCCGTGCCGGGTGAGCGTGGCGCAGCAGCCGTCGCGGTGGAAGTCGCAGCGAGCGCAGCGGCGTCGCAATCGACCGGCGTGATGCGGCGCGCACCCGATGACGCCGGCGCCGACCCGGCGATGCGGCGAGAACAGCGCGACCGGATCGCCGCAGCGTTCGCCGAGCTATCGCCGAAGCTGCGCGCCGTGGCGACGCTCGCCCTGATCGAAGACGTGCCCTACGCCGAGATCGCCGACGCACTTGGCATCAGCGAAGGCACAGCGCGCGTCCGCGCCCATCGCGCCATGGAATTGTTGCGGGACAAATTGCAGAACCTGAGGACGACGCGAACATGACCACGAAAATGAATCACGAATTCGACGAGAACGAGAATGAGCTTCGCGCGCTGCTGAAAGAAGCGCTGCCGCCGGTGAGCGACGAGCGCCATCGCGATCTGTGGCCGCAAATGCTCGCGCGGCTCGGTGAACGTGCGCGCCGCGTGCCGTGGTTTGACTGGGTGCTCGCCGTAGGCGCCATCGTGTGGGTGCTGTTCTTTCCCGGCGCGATTCCGGTTTTGCTGTACCACTTGTAGTTCGGACGAGCGTTAAAGGTCGAACTGTTTTAGAGGAGGAGCCATGACGAATCATCCTTACATTCGCGCATACATCGCAGGCGTCGCTGTGCCGACGCTGATCATGCCGCTGCTGCTGGTCACATACATCGTGGCGCGTTTCGTTTTTCAGGTGCCTGTGCCGATCGAGCGCGGCCTGGTGTTTCCGCTGGCGCTGGTGCCGAATATTTTTGGGCTGTGGAATATGTTTTATCAGCGGTTGCAGTGCAGCTCGCACGTGAACATCGGGCTGCACGGCGCGATTCTGCCGTTTCTGATTCTTCCGTGCGGGTACGTGATCGCGCATACGCTCGGGTTTGTGACGCTGCAGCAGAGCACGATCACGTGGTTTGGTGAGATCACCGTGAACTACGGACTGGTAACTGCGGGGTTCTGCGTCGGCGTGACGATCTACTACCTGGTGTGGAAGTACGTGGTGAATTTTTTTAACGAGACGCTGGGGATCGCGTAGGGGGATGGTCTGACGTGCGCTGAAACTCGCGGCGACCACAGACTGACAGTCTATGTTACAGCGCCTCGCTTCGCGGGCGCCTAAGATGCACAAGAGCGGGGCGCTACTGGTCTTTTTTCTTGCCGGTGAAGAAGTCGGAGATCGAGTGGGTGGTCTTCCCTACTACCCCGCTGACGTCGGCGGTGATGACCGGATCATCAGGCGTGCCGACGATTCTGAGCGGGACGCCTTTTTTGTCGCCGGAGCCGCCATTGAGTGCGGTGAGCAGGCCGACGCCGAGCTTGCCCACGCCCGAGGCGCTGGTCACCTTCGCCACCAAATTGAAATCGAGCTGGTTCGCCGGCGAACACGCGCCGCTGCCAGTCAGCTCGCCCATCGCGGCAATCACGGCGTAAACCCGATCGACCACCACACCGGCGTTGCTCATGCGAATGTGCGCGCGCAGCATCTCGATGTCGCTGGTGTCGCCGGTTTTCACGCCGCTCAGCGCCGCGACACCGTGAATTTTTGAGCCGACGTCGAAACCCACGAGGCGCGTCTTGTCCGCCGAAATGTCGCCGATGATGGTCAGGGCCTTGGACTGACCCGTAATCGCGAGATTCATTCCGACCGTGCCGCCCTTCAGCACCGAGTTGTTTGGCAAGCGCACGCCGGCGGCAGTCATCAGCGGCTGCATATCGTCGACGGGCAAGCTCTGCCCTTGCAGTTTGAAATTCAGCTCGGGATCGGAGGCGCCTCCGACTACCGGCTCGTAGGAACCGCTCAGGTGAATCGCCGCGTCGCCCACTTGAATGGCTGCGTCGTCGATCGTGCCGCTATTCGCCTTCAGCAAGTGCGTGCCTTTGAAGGCGATGCCGATCGGCTTCGGCGCGGGGGACGCGCCTTTGCGCAATTTCAAATTCGAAAGGAGCGCGGAGCCGGAATCCGTCACCGTCTGCCCATCCGAGGAAATTTTGATGTCGAGATCGGCGACGAGCGAAAGGCCCGACTCCGGATTCAGAAAGCCGGCCGCGACGGGCGTCAGCCCCTGCACTTTCAACTCGGCGTCGACGGGCGTAGTGGCGGCGTCGTTGCGATTCAGCGGGCCGGCGTGACCATCCACGCTGACGTTCCCGCCCCCGGGCAAGTCGGCGCTCAACTTAAAAGGAAAGCTCGACGCAAACGAAAAATCGTGAACCTCTATATTCACGTTGTTGTAGACGGCAGGATCGCCGTGCGGCGGCTGCTCGCTGGCGGTGATCGTCCCGTCGTCGATAATGACGAGCGCGACTTTCATGTCCGTCAACGGTGGCATTGGGGGCATTGGGGGCAAAGGCGGCAGCGGCGGCCCGCCGGGCTTGGGTGCGGAGCTGCTGTTCGCGGCGGCCAGCGCCACGTTGTGGCCGATGCTGGAAACGTTCCAGGTGCCGTTCGCGGCGCGAATGACGTTGATCTTCGGCGAGTCGATCTCGAAGCTGCGGATGTTCAGCTGGTGCGAAACAATCAGCGGGCGCAGCTCGATGCCGATGCGCAGCTCGTCGGCGGTGAGAAACGGACCGGCGCCGAACGCGGGATCTTCGGCAACGGTGAGATCGCGCGCCGTCATTCGGCCGTGGATCACGGAGAGGCTCAGGTCGCCGAATTTCACGTCGCGGCCGAAGACCTGGCTGAGCTGCTTTTGGATCGCGGGGCGGAAGGTGTTGGCGTTGATGAACAGCGGAATCGCGGCGATGATGGCTACAACTACGACCAAGATGGCGATGAGGATTTTTGTCCAGCGCTTCACAGCGGCTCCGGTGGGCAAAATTCAGGAAGGAAAAGTATAACAGCAGTGGCGAGTGGCTATAGCTGGTTACAAATGCGACGTTCAAACAATCGGCGGCGATGACTGTCTATTTAGGTTCCGAATAGACTTCGCGATTATCACGCAGATCGCTGTGAGAAAAACGAGCAATACAGCCGAAAGAAGGGCGATATGCATCCTCCACCTTTTCAATTCCCCGGCAGGTACGTCCGTTGTGCCAATCGAATAGAGGATGTTCACACCGTCGATTGTGGCGACCTGTTTCGTCACTTCGCCGACTGCAGGAACAGAGATGTGAAGACTTGATTTGTCGCTCCATGTTATTTCCGGGTCGTCAAAATGGCCAAAGTTGGAATACCTGAACACGAGTGAGTCCCTACCATCGTTCGCTCCGTCCTTATGCACGTAGACATACGTGGTGTCGTCGTGATTGCGACGCCAGCGACAAACGCAGTTAGCAACAAATAGAGCGCAGTTTTCCGTAACGTCAGTCCCATGTATCGGTATCTCTCTCCTTATCGCGTCCGAGAGCGAATCTCAGGAGCAAAAAGTGTAACAGCAGAGGCCGCGAGCGACGTGCGCCCGAGAGGGCCCAAGCCGCGGCGGCCCGCTGGCTAACGCACGCGCGTGCGGGCGTTTAGAGCTTCACCTAGTTTTCACCTCGATTTCACCTAACGTCTCGTTGACCTGCTTTCCCGCGTATGCGATACGAGCAGATGTGCGACGAGCCGCCTGGGTCGAAAATCGACGGGCGGTCCAACTTGGAGATGACCATGCCAGCCAAGGCCAAGCTGAAGAAATCGAAAACCCTGAAGGAAGTGAAGCCCCTGATGGAAGCGTCGGGGCCCAGTCCCGCACTTGCCTGCGTCTCAGGCAAGCAGTTTGCCTCAGCGACCGTCACCGTAAGAAAGTAAAACGTTAAGATTGCACCGAAGCGGTATCTTGGGTTGCGGGCCTCGATGCGGTCGTGATCGTCGGACGACAGCCAAGTTGGCTATCTCACGCGGGCCTCGGCGCGCACTCCTACACCGGCTAGATTCTTCACGCAAATCGCAGAGAATCTAGCCGCTGTGCGTTTCTTTTTGCAAACCTCAGAAGAGAAAATCCCGCCTTGCGCGTCAAAGCTCGTACAGTTGTGCGCACAGCTCTCCAAACAAGGTGTTGTTTCTCAATCGGCCGGAACGTACTCTTTCGCGCGGAATTTCGGAGGATCGAATGACGAAGTGTGGATTGCGCCTGCTGGATGAAACGACGGGCGCGCGGGGTGAATCGACGCGACTTTCGCGTGGGCGTTTTGTGGTCGCGACGGCGGTAGTCGCATTGGTGCTCGCAGCCGCGCCTGCAGGCGTAGTGTGCGCGCAAACCAGCGCTTCGACGCCTGCCGCGACGCCAAGCAAAAAATCCAGCAGCACGAAAAAGAGCGCGAACGTCAGCGCCTCCGAACCGGCCGCGCCCTCCGGCTACGACTACAAAAATCCGCCTGTGCAGCCCGCGACCGAGAAGCTCGATCTCGAACTGTATGCGCGGATCCGCTACGAAGGGCTCGAGCACTCGCACATCATGGAATACGCGAGCGGCCTGTTTGACGGCATCGGGCCGCGCCTCACGGGCTCGCCGAATCTGGCGCGCGCGGATCAGTGGGCTGTGGACCGGCTCGCGCAGATGGGCGCGACGAACCCGCGCCTGGAAAGTTGGGGCGAGTTCGGCCTCGGCTGGCGGCAGATTGGAACGTCGGTGTATCTCGCGACGCCGGACACCGCGGTGTTGATCGGCCAGGCGACGCCGTGGTCGCCAGCCTCGAATGGTTCGGTGACCGCGAGCGTGATCGCCGTTCCCTACCCGCAGGACGAGTCGGCCTTCGAAGATTGGAAAGGCAAGCTGGCGGGCAAAGTCGTCCTGCTCGGCAACTCGCCGAAAGTTCCGCCCGATCCCGCGCCGCTCCTTCAGCACTACGACGACGCCAAGCTTGCGCAAATCGTGCGCTTCCCTTTTGACGGCAACCTCGACGATCAGCACGTGGATCCCGACGATCCGAAATTCTGGGCCAACGTTTTCAGGCAGGTGAACTTCCGCGAGAAGATCTCAAAGTTTTTCGCGGACGAGCACGCCGTCGCGATTTTCGTTCCGTCTTACGCGGGCGATGGCGGAATCATGCGCGACGACAACAACACGGCGATGGGCCAGAACGTTTACCTGCCTGACCACAAGCAACCGATTCCGTCCGTCGTGCTCGCGAATGAAGGTTTCGGCCGCATCGCGCGGCTTCTCGCGGCAAATGTTCCCGTGAGCGTCACGATCAACGTCGATACGAAATTCACAGGCGAACACGAGCAGGGTTACAACGTGCTCGCTGAAATTCCCGGCACGGATCCCGCGTTGAAGGATCAAGTGGTGATGGTCGGCGGCCACCTGGATAGCTGGACCGCCGGCACGGGTGCGACCGACAACGGCGCAGGCTCGATCATCGCGATGGAAGCGATGCGCATCCTGCTTGCGGCGGGAGCGAAGCCGCGCCGCACGATTCGCATCGCGCTGTGGAGCGGCGAAGAACAGGGCGAGATGGGCTCGCTTGGCTACGTCCGCAAACACATTGCGGAGATGGGCCTTTCCACCGCGCCCGACCAGCTCGACGTACCGGAGTTTTTGCGCGAACGCGTCGGCCCGCTCACGGTGAAGCCCGATCACGCGCTCGTGAGCGGCTACTTCAATCTCGACAATGGCGGCGGCCGCCTGCTGGGTATCTACACCGAGAACAACGCCGCGATCGTCCCGATTTTTCAGCAGTGGATCGCGCCGCTGCACGATCTCGACTGCACCACGATCTCGATGCGCCCCACCGGCGGCACCGATCACGAAATGTTCGATCAAGTGGGCGTGCCCGGATTTCAATTCATCCAGGATCCGCGCGACTACGAGACGCGCAGCGTGCATACCAACGAAGACGTCTACGAGCGCCTCTCGCCCGCCGATATGAAGCAGGCTGCGGTGGTCGAGGCCATATTCGTTTACAACACCGCCATGCGCGACCAGATGCTGCCGCGTAAGCCACTTCCCACCTCCGGGACGTTTGAAGAAAAGAACGCGCCCTTAAAAGACGTGATGCCTGGCACTACCAAGTAATGAAAAAATAGAGATGCAGTGGCTAGTGGCGCGGGCGTCGCAGCGGCGATCTGGTCCGCTTGTCCGCTCACATTACTTACTTGGGTAAATTTCCTATCTAAAGGGACGACTACGCGTGAAAGCAATCATACGAATCGCAGGGCTTGGGGTTTGGGTAGCAGTGCTGGCGAGCGCCGCGGGTGCGCAGGAAAATTTGCGCGTGAGAGTTATGGCGATTGCGACGGAAGCGAAAGGCGAAGTTTCCACCGCTTGCCTGCTTCCCGGTTCGAAACTCAATTGCAGCCTCAACGAAATGGGCCACCCGCCGATGCAGTCGGTATTCAAGCTACCGGTTGCCGTGACGGCGCTGCACCAAGTGGAAGGCGGCAAGCTCTCGCTGAATCAGAAGGTTCGTTTCCTGGCGAGCGACCGGATTCTTCCTAGCACGTATAGTCCCCTGCAGGAAAAATATCCGAAAGGTGAGGTCGATGTTCCGCTCGAAGAGTTGCTTCGCCTGTCTGTCTCCGAAAGCGACAACGTTGCGGCGGACATCGTGCTGCGCACCGTCGGCGGCCCAGGCGCGGTGAATGAATACATTACCTCGCTCGGCGTGGTCGGCCTTCATATCGAAGACGGAGAAGACGGACTCGCGCGCGACTCGAAAGCGCAGTTTCGCAACTGGTTCGAGCCGATTGGCGCGGTCGGCCTGCTCGATCGCATCGCGAACAATTCCCCGCTGACGCCCGAGCACAACACGCTGCTGCTGGGATGGATGGAACACAACACGCACGGCGAGAAACGAATTCCCGGTGATTTGCCGCCGGGCACGGTGGTCGCGCACAAGACTGGAACGTCCGGCGTGGAAAATGGCGTTGCCTTCGCGACGAACGACATCGGACTGATCACGCTGCCTGACGCCCGCAAGCTTGCCGTTGCGGTCTTTATCACCAATTCGCACGCCGACGAAGCTACGCGCGATGCGGTGATTGCGAAGATCGCCCGTGCTGCCTACAACGAAGCGTTACGCGAAGCTGCTGCTACGCCGAAGCATTAAGCTGCTGTGGCTAGGGGTGAGTGGACGCGCGGTTGCTACTTGCCGCCGAACGAAACCATCGCGAGAGGCCCCAGCGTCAGCCCTTCGACGATGCCGAGCAGCTCCTGCGACGTCGGAGCAGTCAGTGGGCCGAACGTCGTACGATCCGCATAAACGATAAACGGCGAACTGACTTTCACCGTAACCGCCGTACCATTTGGCTCGGCGTCCAGCCGCCGCGGCGCGGCCGCCCAGGTCTCGCCCGGCGCAAGTACTGCATCTTCGGCGCTGCGTGGATCGACGAGCTGCGTTTTGATCTGGCGAATCTGTTTCCCGCTCGCGGAATCGTAAAACTCAATCTTGTAGAAATAGGCGCGCACCGGTTTTTTACCGACGTTCGTCGCCTGAATCACAACGACGTTGCGCTTCGCATCGATCACCGGCGTGAACTGCAGTCCACCCTGCGTGACGCTTTCGGAATTTTTCGCCGCGACGGCTTCGACTTCCACGCGCTCCGGCGATTCGCTCGACGGCGTGCTGTGATCGCCGCGGACGAGCGAAGCGCCGTCCGCCATGCCGAGCAGCCGGAACGACGCGGAAATCTCGAGCGGGCCGGCTGTCGTTCCATCGTCGTAGCTCACCATATCGACCTGCGGATGAATCGTCGCAGGGTCGACGCCCGCCGGCACTCTGCAAAACGTCATCTGCCAGTTCGTGCCGGGCTCGATGTAAGGCTGCGGCGGAAACATGTTTTTGCTCGCGACTACTTCGCGCGTCCGCTGCGCGTCGCGCAGGTCGGGAAAATAGAGCGCAACCGTATAGGCGCGCAGCGCGTGCTCGCCGGTGTAGTGCAGGTCGAGGACGACCGGATTGGGCACCATTCCGGGTCCGCACTCGGTCAAGTCGGGTTCGACGTCAGGTGCCAACGCGAGGTGAAGCGGCGTCGCATCATCGACGGGCGAGACGACTCCTTGTGCCTGTAATTGTGTCGCGAAAGCTGTAGCGCCGAATACGAGGACTAGCGAGAGAAATCGGGGCCCGGGGTTCGAGGGCATAAGAACCTCCGTTCGAGCAGGCGCCGTTTTAGCCGCCTACTTTAAGGCAGTCTAACACCGGAGTATGCGATTCGTCGCCGGGTTGCGAGAGACGCAAGGGCTTGAGTTGTGGCTGTAGGAACTCACAGGCACAACGTGCCCATTCCACCGGCTTACTCGCCTAAATCGTCGCGGAGCGACATCGACGTTGCCAGTATCGCGAATGGCAATCGTGGGACGACCGGGCTTCGGCCCTGTCGGACGGAATTAGGCTTTCAAATCCAGCGAGGCCTCACCCGTTTGCGGATTAAATGGGATCGAGTTGTGTTCGTGGACGATGAGCCAGCGGCCGTGGCAACGGCGGAAGCAGATCGTCGAACGCCACCACATGTCGAGCTTGGAGCCGTGCGTGTGCGTCGCAGTCACGTGATTGAGGCTGTGCGCGAACGCAACTTCACCGGAAGCGGCGATATGAAGGTGCTTGGTCTCAAACTCCATAGGGCCGGAGAACGCGCCGAACCATTCGCGCGTGCGCTCTTCGGCGGCTGCGGCGCCCTGGGATTCGAGCGGGCCGACCACGTCGAACTGGAATACTTCGGGTGCGAATTGCGTGACGGCAGCGGCGACGTTTTTCGAGACGATTGCAGCAGCGCGCTCATCGAGCAGACGGCGGATTTGGACTTCAGCGGTTTCAACTTGCGCAGGTGCGGACATGTGGCCCTCCTTGCGATCCTACATACTTAGATGCGAAATTTAGCCTCCGAGGGCGTTTCGGACAATGGCGTATCGCCACGCACTACATGGGAAGCAACGATTTAAGCGCGTGCAACATCCCGTAGACATGCACACGCAATGGGGCACCGCGTTACGCGGTCCGGTGTCCAACTGAGATATCACGGGTGCTTGAGGTGTGGCCATGAGGATGACGGGCCTTCGCCGAAGCGGTTTGAACCCATCGCAGTTACTCCTCGCAGCGGTTTTTGTCTGCCTTTTGATGCTTGCCGGCGCCGCTCCGTCCGGCTCTGCACAGGAAGCTCCTGACCAGACCGTCACGCCGTCCGCGACCGATTCAACTCCACAATCGTTCGATACTGAATCGGCATCCGATACAACGCCTGACTCGGCGCCCGCAACGAGTGACGCCGCAACGCGCGCCAATTCCCCAGCCTCGCCGTCGTCCGATCCAGCAGCAATCCCGACGCCAGCCACGATTCAATACTGGCTTGTCAGCAATCAACCGCGGATGGTTGCGTGGGGCGCTTGGGACGCTGGGCTCGCAAAAGACAGCGGCGCGATTCCAGAACTTCTAGCTCTCGCGAATGCATGGCAACCCGGCGCGAGTGATCAGAAGTACGATGGCGAATATT
>Ga0210391_10001159_pt1 | contig 24610 bp, 18 predicted proteins | sample IncBWC12OmetaG_FD_160573 | JGI IMG/M metagenome (GOLD analysis project Ga0210391, IMG submission 160573) | Forest soil microbial communities from Barre Woods Harvard Forest LTER site, Petersham, Massachusetts, United States - Inc-BW-C-12-O ...
CTATACAAATCAGGACCACCGAAGGCAAGTATACCGGCTTATCCCCGGGTGCAGGGGTCACCCCCGCCGAGGGGGTGTGGCGAGCAGCGACGCATTAGATTCTCTTCTGCGCCACGACAATCATCCGGCGCGTGCCGATTCCGTATTCCTCGCCCTCGAAGCCCCCGAACACCGCCGTCGTCCGCATTCCGACCCGTTCCAGCAGCCGCGTCATCTCCGTCAGAGTGTAGAGTCTGATGATATGCCCGATCGACTCGCGCCGTCCGCCCTTCGCGTCCACCACGATAAAATGCACGTGCATGCGGCTCGTCGGGAGGTCGAGGTCGCGCCGCTCGACGTACAAAGTCCCGTCCGCGCCCGTATGCCAATCGTTCTGAATATAGTTGTCGATCGCCCATTCGCGGTTAAGCATATCGAGCAGCAACCGCCCGCCGGCTTTCAGCGCCTTGGCCGCAGATTCGAGCACTCGCACATCGTCGGCTTCGGACTCGAGGTATCCGAATGACGAATACATATTGACGATCGCGTCGAACTTGCCCGCGAACGGTATCTCGCGCATATCAGCCGCAATCGTCTCGATTTTAACTTTGGCCGCCGCAGCTGCCTGTTGTGCGAGTTCCAGATATTCAGGATTCAGATCGAGCCCCGTTACCTTCAATTGACACTTCGCCAATTCCACCGAATGACGCCCCTGGCCACAGCACAAATCCAGCACCTGCGCGCCTGCCTTGAGATCGAGCACGCTCGCCACAAACGCGCTCTCTTTCTCGGCCCGCTCTGCGGTGAACATGTGGCCATAGACATTCAGATAGTCGCTGCGAAAAAAATCCACGTACCAGGCCGAGCCTTGCGATGCCATCTGTTCCCTCTCAAATCCGTGCGTGTAGCTTGATGGATCAAGTTCGCATAACCCATCCGCAATTTCGAGTCTTACCCATTGCTGTGGCTCCGTCGCTTTGAATGATGCTACGTTTTTGCGCCGATAGAGCGATCCGGCAAAGCGGCAAGCAGCGTGGAAAAAGTTTCAGTATTGGCCAGCGGCGGTCTGGACAGTTCAGTTCTGATCGCGAAATTGGCGGCAGACGCTGAGGTGCATCCAATTTACGTGCGATGCGGTCTGGCGTGGGAAGATGCAGAGCTCGCGGTGCTCCGATTGTTCATTCATGCGCTCAACAAGCCCAACGTGACGCGTGTGATCGAGCTCTCTGCTCCGGCCGCTGCCCTATATGGAGACCACTGGAGCGTCACCGGCAAAGGCGTACCGGCGGCGGATGAGCCCGATGAGAACACCTACCTGCCCGGCCGCAACATCCTGCTGATTTCATTGGCTGCTATTTGGGGCAGCACCCACGGCATATCGCGCATCGCAATAGGATCTCTCGGCGGCAATCCGTTTCCCGATGCGACCGCAGAGTTCTTCGACAGCTTTGGCCGTGACCTCAGCATGGGATTGGATCACAAGGTTGTCATCGAGGCACCGCTAAGAGGTTTTCACAAGGAAGACCTGATCAGGGACTTCAAGGACCTGCCGTTGCAATTGACTCTAACTTGCATGGCGCCCGTTGGCTCGATTCACTGCGGACAATGCAACAAATGTTTCGAGCGCCAACAGGCCTTTCAGAAAGCCGGCGTCGTCGATCGCACCGTCTATCTCGGTTAGTGGTGTTCTACGGATGAGTCGACTCGGTTCCTTCCTCTCTGCGATTGTCCTGCTCGTCCTGATAACTCTCCCATCCTGCACCTCCCATCCGACCACCAGCGCCAAGTCCACCGCCCCATCCGCCTTCAAAGTCGCACTCCTGACCCCCGGCCCAGTCAGCGACGCCGGATGGAACGCCGCCGCTTACGAAGGACTCGAACTAATCAAATCCAAACTCGGGGCAGATACCGCACTCGTGCAAACCAAGTCGCCGGCCGACTTCGACGACGCCTTTCGCGATTTCGCTTCGCGCGGATTCAATCTCATCTTCGCCCACGGCTTCGAGTACACGGACTCCGCCCTCGAGGTAGCGCAAAGCTTTCCCGACACTTACTTCGTCGTCAGTTCAGGAAGTCAGACCTCGGCCAATGTCGCCTCGATCACCTTCAATGTCGATCAGGCGACCTATGTGGAAGGTGTGCTTGCAGCCGGCGTCTCAAAAACCGGAGTGGTAGGCGCGGTAGGCGGCATAGAACTGCCTTCGATCAAATTATTCTTCGAGGGTTTCAAGCGCGGGTTCCTGTCAGTGCAACCGAAAGGCCGCATTCTGATCAGCTATACCGGCAATTTCGACGACGTCGGCGCAGCCAAGGAAGCGGCGCTGGCGCAGATAGGGCAGGGCGCCGACGTACTGATTCACAATTCCGACGCTGCCGGCCTCGGCGTTTTCCTCGCCGCCGAGCAAGGACACGCCTACGCGTTCGGCGTATTCACCAATCAGAACAACGTCGCGCCTGACGTAGTTCTGGCCAGCGCCGTGACTTCTACGCCATTGGCTTTCCTAAGAATTGCGACCGAGGTCAAAGAGAAGCGTTTTCATCCGGGGATGCTGGAATTCGGAATGCAGGATGGGATGGTGACTGTGGTGTTCAATCCTAAACTGGAGTCGCAAATTCCAGCACCTGCACTAGCACGCGCACTCAAAGTCGAGCACGACCTGGCGACGGGCCTGCTGGTTCTTCCGCCGGACGTCCTACCCGCTCAGCCCGCCAAGTAAACTGCAGCGAACGCAGTCCTGCTTATTTCCCGGTTCCCTGCAGCGGGATCGTTTGGTTCGCGTTTAACGCGTTGTCAAAGATTGTTACCGAGGAGAACACTGTGCCTTGCGAAGCCGGAGTAAATAGCACTGTCAGCTTGCACTTGCCCTTGGGCAGGAGTTGCGCAGGGCAATTCGTCCCGCCAATCGTGAATTGCTGAGGACTCGTCAGCGTAACCGCCGTTATCGGATTGCCGAATGTTACCGGCAATCCATGCTTGGCCGTGTTACTGATCTTCAAAGTGACGCTCTCAGTGTGTCCCACTTTCACCTTGCCGAAATTCACGCTCCACGGTTTGACCTTTAGCGTCTCGGGGACCGCCGTAGGTGTCGCGCTAGGTGTCGGTGTCGCCGTAGCAGTCGGCGTCGGAGTGGGAGTTACTCCAGTCGCGGTCCCGGTTGGCGTGGGTGTCGCTGAACCGGTCGGAGTAGCAGTAGGTGTGGGAGTCGCACCGCTGGAGCCGAATGCCATCACGAGATTGTAGGCGTTGACGGTCCCGATGCCGGTGCCGAAATTCCATCCGGATGTCGCCTTATAGGCCGGCTCAAACTCCGAATCCGAGGTCGACAGCACGCCATACTTACCCGATGGCGTGTAGCAGTTCTGGGTTCCGGTGCATGGCACATCCATATCGCCCTGGGTCACGTCATAGAATATGCACGAGCCGGCCGTTGCATTTCCCAGCGTCGAGTTACATGACGTGGTGCCGCCAGCGCCGTACTCGGCAGTGGCCATCGAGTAGTAAGCGGGATTCGGATTACCTTGCCGGCTGGCGGTCTTTTCATTTATCAGCGACTGGATTGCCGCCATTATCGGCGCGGCGAACGAGGTTCCGCCGTATCCCGCCCAAGTGAGTGGCGCGCCTGTGCATGCCACTCCGCCGCCGGATTTGTCGGAATAGCAGACCAAGTAGTAGTGGTTCCATACTCCGTCGGCGGCGAACAATGACAGGTCAGGGAGGTCGCGCACGTGATCGTTCGGATTGCCTGCAATCGACTGCCACGACGGCTTGGCGTATCCCGCGCAACTCCCGCCGACGTCGCCGTTGTTCGGCGCCGTGCCGGTCGCGCATCCGCTGGGTCCGCCGCTGCCACCCACTACCTGCAGACCTTCATCTGCGTTGCACAGACTCGATGATCCATAGGTCGAGGGAAAGCCAAGATAGCTTGCGATCAATCCGCTCGCGCATGTGTCATTCCACGGAATTTCCGGAACATAGGACAGCGCCGAACCATAGGTGGTGCCGTTCGAGTTGCTCCAGTAGGTGTTGGTCGCATTGGCATAGGTATCGCCGAAGTCAGTGCCGCCCATCGCCACATTGTACGGTGTCGACGCGAATCCGCTGACTGCTATGCCATGAGTCGCCGCATTGGCCGTCTGCGACTCCGAGCTGGCCGCGCCGGAATCTCCAGCCGACACGAATACTGACACGCCCTCGGTAACCGCCTGCTGATACAACCCATTGATATACTTGTTTTGCGACGCACCCAGCTCGGCCTCGGACTCACCATAGCTGATACTCACGATTGCAGGCGGGGTGCCCCCGTTGAGCAGGTTAGCGAGCGCGATAAAGCCGCCGAAGGTAGTCGCAGTGTCCGCGCACGAAGCCATCTCTATGGCCGCGCTCGGAGCGGCCGCGCTCGACCATTCCACATCGATAGCCGCTTCCGAATCCGCATCATTGACGCCGGGATCCTGGCAGTTGCCGGGATGTACCTCGCTCAGTGATCCTTGCGGATAGGCGCTCGCTAGCCCGAACACAGAGCGGAACGTATTCCAGTCGGAATTGGAATTTTTATAAAGGTCAGTATCTTCGAGCACGACGATCGTTTGTCCCTGGCCCGAGTAACCCGCCGCAAACAGCGGGTTCAAATTGTAAATTGTGGCAAGGTCGGCGGGCACCACGGCGTAACAGTTGCCGCTGGTCACGTCGTCGCAACTGGAGAAGGTGTAGAAAGTCCGCGGATGGTTCATCGCATGCGGCCGGAAATCGTTGAGCGACACTACGCCGACAACCACCGGCGCTAGTGCCGCAGGAATTTGCGGATCGCTCATGTTGGCGATATGCGCCGCACCGTTCACGTCGAGATTGTGAATCTCGGTATGGAACGCCTCGCGCACCTGTCCCGCGTTGCCCGAGAAATCAATCGACGTCCCGCTCGGATACACGCGGTTGACGGTGAACCCGTGCGACTTGAGCCAGGCGGTAATCGTGGTCAGGTCGGAAGCCGCCACTCCGTATTTCGCGCCGAATTCCTGTGCCGTAAGCCATCGATGGTAGTTCGGTGACTTGGCATCCTCGAGTTGGTCTATATAGGTTTCGAGCGCTTGCTCCTGATCTGGCGAGCGCCGCAGCTGGAGCATCATGTGCTGCAACGGCAAGTCGGCGGCAGCCGCACCGCGATCGTTGGCCGACGTCGCTTCCGGACGAATATTACCGGTAAGGGTGACCAGATTGGCGTCGCTGACTGCCTGGGTGATCAGCGCGCTCGGCTCTGATACTGCACCCGCAATTCGCTGAAAACCCGCGCTAGCCGCAAGGAAGATCGCGCAGCACAGCACCCAAACCAGCCCGCGCCCCACGCGCGCAGTTTCAGACTTCAACGGCATCTCTGAATCAGTACGTTCGGCAATGCAAAACGGTACGCGTCTTCCCCATGGCGCGAACTAAGCACCACTTATGAGCATACCCTCACATCGCGACCCGAGATACGCGAAAAAGCTGGAAATGGTCAATTTGAACGAGAGAGCATCGTCGCAACAATACCGCTATGGTCTGTTGAGGAATTCCTGGGAAGCCTTGGCAGGAGCAAGCGGTATGAAAGCGAAGACGATCGCGAAGCCACTCAAGAATCCGATTAACCTGTCGAAGAATCCGGTTCGTTTCACTCCCACCGGATCGATCGAAACGGTCGCTCAACGAGGTCGCGCTCATTCCGGCGTCGAGGGCAGACTCGCGGGTGAGGCCCGAATGACCAGGAACCCGCCGCATGCTGGCGAGATGCATCCTGACGGCGACGAACTGCTCTACCTGGTCGAGGGTGCAGTCGAAATAATTCTCGACGAGGAAAATGGCGAACGCTGTCTTTCGCTGGAACCCGGGCAGGCCTTTGTTGTGCCATGTGGAGTGTGGCACCGCGTGATGGTCAAGGAACCGTGTTGCCTACTGTATTTTACGCCAGGCCGGAGCCAGGTCCGGTGGAAACGGCCAGCTCGCTCGAGAACGTCGATTTAAGACGGCGCCCAAGACCTGCGAAAGGAATACTGCCATGCAACTTGCCATGCACACGATATTTGCTGCCAGCAGAAAAGAGCCGCTGGCCGACGTCCTCGAGCGCATTCATGCGGCAATTATCAAGGCGGATTTCGGCGAACCTCAAGTCCAATTCGCGCTGGCCGACTCGCGCGGCGTGTCGAGCGTTGACCGCGTGCTCAAACGCTTCCCAAGTCTCGAGCGATTCACAAAGAGCATTCAGCCAAACCCTGCCGTCGAGGCTGTGAAAGCGATCTCGAATAACGCCGGTCCGGGCAGCTCGGCTGAGCAAATCGACTTCGCCATATTGCTTGAGATTGCCCGCGGCGTACCGAGAAGCTTCCCGTTTCACAGCATAGGAATTCAGTTCCCGCTTCCCGCATTCTCCGATGGAACCGAGATTCCTGCGACGATGGTCCATCAGTTGCCGCCACCCGGCATCTCGGTCAGCGACAGGTGGTGGGTGAGCGGACGCCTGCGATCCGTCTCGGCTCTAATGATCGTCGACGCCGACTCCGCTGCCAAGAAACTGCCTCCTCTACCGGATCCAATTGCCGCGGTGTTGGCCGCATGCGGCAAGGTAAAAAAGCGGGTTCAGATCCCGCTCGTCAGCGCTCCGGCACAGCAAAGGCCAACTATCGATACGGCAGCGCCCGAGATAGCGGCGTCGATCCGCGCCGCGGTGCAAGACTATCGATCGCGAATCGCCGAGATCGTCGAGAGCGCAAATCTGCCGCACGATCTGCCGCCAAACCAGGAAGCCTTCACCGCCGGCGTCACGGCGGGCCCGAAGAAGCCCGAGCTAGTACGCGCTTTCACGCCGATGGGCTACGACTGCCGCGGCGAGTCCGGCACTTTCACGATGCGCCGGCGGACGCCGGGAAATCTCACCGCGGAGCTCATGCTCGATGTCGGCACTTGGAGCAACATGGCGCTGGCCATTTTTCGCGTGCTGGGTTTGGTCAACGGTGCAGGATTCAAAGCGACTCTCTTTCCTCCCGTCAGCCGGCGCGCAGCGGTAGGCGGTCAATACCCGATGGGCGGTCCGGAAAGATTTCGCCAAATAGTCGACAATCTGGCCGCACTGGTCGCCGAGCTCGACCGCACCTTCGTTCCTGCGATTGAAGCCATCTCCGGGCCCGCGCCGGATTGGTACAAACCCGAAAACTGAAGCATCGGATGCAGGGGGTCACTCCTTTGCTTTCCCCGCTGCGGGCGTTGTTATGAATGCGACAGCGCCGGTTAACCCGCCGAGCATCGTAGCCGCAAACCACAACAGGCCGAGAGCGATCGCGTCTTCCTTGCGCATCCCCGCCATCCCGAACAGCACCAGGTAGGCCGATTCGCGAATCCCGAGCCCGTTCAACGTCAGCGGCAGACTCGCGAATACGTTCGCAATCGGAACGCACAGAATAAACAGCGAGAGCGGCACGCTCATGCCGAGTCCGGCAGCCAAGATGTACTGGCAGGTGGCCAGCAAGATTTGCAGCACGATCGACAATGCGATCGCCGGAATCAGCGCCGCCGGATGATGCAGGTACGGTGCAACGATTCCGCCCGCGCGGCGAAGGGGCCGCGGCATCAGATGAATCAGCCGCGCTACCAGCGGCGCCGCCAGGAATCCTGCCAGCGCAATCACCCCAACCGCGATTGTCGGGGTGGTGACCGACGACGGAATCGGCGCGAAGTTCAGGAACTTCGCCGCAATCGCAGCAATCCAGAACAGACCGAGCAATCCCACGGCGCGATCCGCAACCACCGAAGCGATCGCCTCGCCCAGCCGGTCATAACGCCGGCCGAGATAGACCGATCGCGCCGCGTCGCCGCCGAGCAAACCCGGCACAAACAAATTCGTAAACATGCCGACGAATAAGTAGCGGAAAAACTCGGAATAGCGGCCGTGCAATTTAATCAGGGCGGCCAGGATTTGCCATCGATATGCGCACAACGCCTGGCCCGCGAGGTAAAGCGCGACGGCCGCGGCAAAGTAAGCGGGACGCTCGCGGCTGATGACCCGAAAAATCGGCCGCGCGTCGAAACGCCACAACAAAAGCGCGACGACCAGCAATCCCAACCCAGCCCGCACCGCAAACGCGCGATACGGATGGGCAGCCGCGACCTGCTCAGTTGAGGTTGATTCGGTCCCTGCGTGAGATTCGTTCATGTCGGACAATTGCGCGCTTCTTCCCCTCGATAGCAATCACGTCGAACTCGCCGAAGCGATCCTTCATTCGCGCGAGGTCGACGGCGTCGAGCACGACAACCACGCGTCCCGGCTGGTCCCACCGCTGAAACATCTGATCGTCATCGTTCATGAACCACTCGCGCGCATCGGGGTCGAGCTTCGCGCCGAAGTCGAGTTCCGTGCGTCCCCCGACCAGCACCACGCGACGCTGATTGTAAAACGGCAACGACTGAACGTAGCGATGGTAACAGATGATGTCGGCGTCGGGCTCCTGCTTCGCAATAGCCCGGCTCAGCGCCGCGTACGATCGCATCGGCTCAGCCTCCAGGCGCGCCCATCCACCCGCGATCAACGCCAGCGCGAGCGTGACGACGGTCGCACTGAATCCCGCAGCCGTGCGGCGCGCAACGAACATCAACGTGGTGACCACGCCGCCGCACAAAAAGATCGCGCCGATGGCGTAGATCGCCGGCCGTGCCACCATCACGTACGGAGTACGAAACTGTGGCGCCAAAAACGCCGCGACAATTGCGCCGACGCCCAGCAGCGCAAGCATCGGGCCGCTTTCGATAAGTATCCGCGAATCGGGCACCCGCAGCGCCGCCCGCGTCTCGGCCGACGGCCACGCCAATGACACGAGCCCGTCGGCGATCAGCACCGCAATTGGCGGGATGGCCGGCAGGATATATGGAATCAGCTTAGCGCTGGCGCATGAGAACGCGATCACCGTGACGCCCGCCGCGACGAGGCAGAAACTTCTCGCCGGATTGCGCGATGCGGCGCGCCAGGTGAGGAACGGCACCAGCAACGACCACGGCAGCAATCCGACCGCGATGACGGGAAGGTAAAAGTAGAACGCTTCGCTGTGGCTGTAATCGGTCTCGAAAGCGCGTCGCAGATGCTCGCCGATGAAGTAGAAGTCGGCGAAACCCGGTTCGCGTATCGTCATCGCAATGAACCACGGCGCCGCGATCAGAATCGTGAGCAGCAAACCCGGTAGTGCGCGGAACCTCGCGATCGCGCCGCGCAGTTCACGATTCAACGCCAGCCAAATCAGCATCGAGAGAATCGGCAGCGCCGCGCCCACCGGCCCCTTGGTCATAACGGCCAGACCCATCGCGACGTATGCGACCCAGCACCAGCGGCCGCCTTCGAGCCAGTGCAGATAGAGCGCGAAGGTCGCGATGGCGACCACCGCAGTGAGCGTCATGTCGGTGGTGAGCACCTGCGCCATCAACGCATACAGCGGAGTCGTCGCGAGGATCGCGGCGGCGAGGATTGCGTGATGGCGGCCGAACGCGCGCAGCGCGAAGAAGTACGTCGCAAATATTCCGGCGATCGCGGAGAGTGCGACAGGCAGCCGCGCGGCGAATTCCGAAACGCCAAAGATCCAGAATGACAGTGTCGTCAGCCAGTAGAGTAGCGGCGGCTTCTCGACATACGCGACGTAGTTGAGATGCGGCACGAGCAGGTTGCCGCTGTTGAGCATCTCGCGCGCTATCTCGGCGTAGCGCGCCTCGTCGGGCTCCCAGAGCCCGAATGAACCGAGATGCGAAAAGCAGATCGCGAGCGAGAGCGCGAGGATTGCTGCAACGTCGTAGGCGCCCGGCGTCGCAGGAGTCGGCGATGCGCCGACCGCAGGCGCGGCGGTTTCAGTGCGAGCGATTCCGGACACGAGGGTGGAGTCTAACGCGCCCGTGCGATGGCTAATAGCCGACGGCGCCGCCGCCTTTGCGCGGATCGGCCGCGCCGCGCAGATTCGCCGGCTCGATCGTGATCGCGCCGACTGCGCCGAGCTCGGGCACGACCTTCAGCTTGTAGCCCATCTGTTCGAGCGCTGTGCGCGTCGCCACCGGCATCGCCTCTTCGACGATCACGACATCGGGGGCGGCCTGCTCGTGGATGCGCGGCTCGTCGACGGCGCTCGTTGCATCGAGATGGAACGCCAGAATGTTGAGCGCGACCTGCAGCACGCCGCTTACGATCGTCGGACCGCCGGAGCCGCCGGTCGTCATCATGGGCTTGCCCTTTTTGGTGACGATTATCGGCGTCATCGACGATAGCGGACGCTTGCCGGCCCGGATCTGATTGGCGAGCTCGCCTTCGAGGTGATACGCGTTCGGCACCCCCGGCGCGACGGCGAAATCGTCCATCTCATCGTTGAGGATGATCCCGAGCGCCGGCACGCTGATCTTGGCGCCGAACACCGTGTTGATAGTGGTGGTCAGCGCGACGACGTTGCCATCCTTATCCGCGACCAGCAGGTTCGTGGTGCCGTGATCGTGAGCGGCGGCAGGCGGCGGCGTCGACGACTTCGGATGCAGCGCACGCTCGCGCAATTCGAGGATGTGCGTGTCGCTCAGAAGATTCGGTATCTGGATGCCGACGAACGACGGGTCGGCATATTGCTCGCGATCGATGAACCCCTGCCGCAGCACTTCGATCAGGCGCGCGAGGTATGGCGGCGAATTGACGCCGAGGCCGGCGAGATGGCCCGAGTCGAGCGCGCCGAGCATCTCGAGGACCACTCCGCCCGACGACGGCGGCGGCATCGCGTAGACATCGTAGTCGGCATAGCGGTGGTGAATGGGATCGCGCCAATCGGGACGATAGTTGGCCAGGTCGGCGGCGCTGATGAGTCCGCCGTGCGCCTGCATGTACGCGACGAGCGCGTTGGCAACTTGACCGTGATAAAAATTCGCGACCGGATCGTCACCGAGACTCTTCAATGTCGCGGCGAGATTCTTTGCGACGATCGTGTCGCCCGCGTTGGGCGCGGAGCCGTCGGGCTTGAGAAAAACCTCACTCAGCCCGGGATCGCTTTTCAGCTTCGGCGCGAGCATCCCGATTTCTTTCGCCAGGTGCGGACTCGCCACGTAGCCATCGCCGGCGAGCTTCTCCGCGGGCGCCGCGATTTGCTGAAACTTCATCGTGCCCAGGCGCCGCAGCGCCGCGTCGATACCTGCTATTTCGCCGGGGACGCCCACACCGAGGATGCCGTCGCGGGCCAGGTCCTCGTCGGGCTTGCCATTGCGCATGTACATGTCGGGGCGCGATTGCAGCGGCGCTGTTTCGCGGTAATCAAGCGCGTAGAAGGCGTGGGTCTTCGCCATGTAGATGAGCATGAAGCCGCCGCCCCCGATTCCGCACGACGCGGGATTGGTGACCCCTACAGCCAGCGCAGTCGCGACGGCAGCGTCGACCGCGTTACCGCCCTGCTTGAGAATCTCAACGCCGGCGCGCGCGGCGTCCGCACTCTCAGACACGACCATGCCATGGACGCCGACGGCAGACGTCTCCGACGGCGGAGCTGCGGCGTGAGATTGCAGCGCAAGGAATAGAGCGATCGCGAGTGCGACCGCGCGGAGTTGAATCCGGCGTGGCATCAGCATCACGCGCTTTACTAACAGCCATCGCGGGCGGATGAAAGCACGCCCGAGCGCTATTCCGCGGCGTTAGATTTCGCGTTTGGGAAGTGCTTTGATCGCAAACATAACCGGAGGAATGACAAATGGACTTCGCTGAAATCATTTTTGAGAAGAAGGATCGGGTGGCGACGGTTACGATGAACCGCCCCGAGAAGATGAATGCGTGGACGCCGAAGATGGGCGCGGAGATGCGCACCGCGATGCTCGATGCCGAGCGCGATCCGTCGATTGGCGCGATAATCGTTACCGGCGCGGGTCGCGCGTACTGCGCCGGCGCTGACATGGGAGCGCTGTCGAATATTGCGGCCGGTCACGCGGGAGCGCGCACAGCAGAAGCGCCCGACGAATGGCTCGCCGCGCAGCGCACCGATTACCGCACGTCGTACTCGTGGCCGCTGGCGCTCAACACGCCGGTGATTGGCGCGATTAACGGCGCCTGCGTCGGCTTGGGCTTCACCACCTGTCTCTACCAGGACATCCGAATCGCGTCGGAGAACGCGCGGATGGGACTGATCTTCCCGCAGCGCGGGCTTGCGATTGAACATGGCAGCAGTTGGATGCTGCCGCGAATTATAGGCTTGGCGCGCGCGACCGAGCTGGCGATCACCGGCCGGTTGGTCGATGCGAATGAGGCGCTCGAGTTGGGACTGGTCAATCGGGTCGTGCCGCAGGACAAGCTGATGGCGACGGTGCGCGAGATCGCTACAGGCATCGCGACCAAGTGCTCGCCGCTGGGAGTCGCGCAGGCGAAGAAGATGATCTACCAGCATCTGTTCACCGACCTCGCCACGGCAGTGCGTGACGACGACGCGTCGATGGAGATGATGACGCGGTCGGAAGATTTCAAGGAGGGCGTGAAAGCGTTCGTCGAGAAGCGCGCGCCGAAGTTCACCGGCAAGTAGAAAATCTACTTGTCGAGCGGGTGCTTGAACTTGCGATCCGGATGACGAATCGTGAGCACGGGGCATGGCGCCTTTTGCACGACGCGCTCTGCGACGCTGCCCATCAAGACGTGCGCGAGGCCGGTGCGTCCGTGAGTGCCGAGCACGATCAGGTCGGCGTTCTCGCTCTGCGACGTGTGCAGAATTTCCAGAAAAGGCGAGCCAACCTTGAGCAGGACCTTGACCTTCAGCCCGCCTTCGCGCAGCTTGCCCGCAATCTTGTCGAGTTCCTTCTGCGCCAGCATCCGCTGCTCTTCGGCGATGCGGCCCATCGCGCCGACGTCCATCGCCGGGCCAAGTTCCGGCGTCATCATCACCGGCGCCAGCGGCTGATCGACGTGCAAGAGCACGACATCGGCCGAGAACTTCAGCGCAAGTTCCTGGGTGTAAGACAGCGCGAGGTTCGAGTCTTCGGAAAAATCGGTGGCGGCGACAATTTTTGAAAAGGTTGGCACACACGAACCATAACGCCGGATTGGCAATCGTGGCAAGGGACTCGACCGATGCATTAGCGCGGCATTACAATTGGCTCGAAATCGTGGGAAACTGAGACGTTATGGCCAGCAGCCGCGGATTGATTGCAGACTTCGAGCGCGCCTTCGACGAGTTCTTCGACGAAATGTTGATTGACCGATGGAAGGGCGGAGCGCCGGGCGTGGAATTCGAGCGCGCGCAGGTAATCGACTATCGCGATCGTTACGAAGTGCGAGTCGCGGCAGTCGGCGTCGATCCGGCAAAGATCCAGGCTGAAGTCTCGGGCCAGCGGCTGGCGGTCCACGTCCCGGACAAGCTCGGCGGCACGCTCGAGAGTTCATTTGCGTTCACCGACTCCATCGACGGCGAAGCCTCGACCGCGAAGTGGTCCGAGGGCACGCTGGTCATCACTTTGCCGAAGAAGAAAGGCCGGCGGATTGCGCTCAAGGCTCCGTGATCGCGCGCCGCGGATACCACTACCAATATGACGGACAAGGGCGACCTCATCGCTACCGACGCCAGCGCCGCGCTGATTCACGTCCCGCCGCCCGCTGAACTCACCGCGTCCGATCTCAAGGCGCGCATGCCGCTCGATGCGGCCTCGCTAGAGCGCGCGGCGGCCAGCGACGGCGACGCGAATCTATTCGGGCAGAGCCGTGCGCTCGACGCGATCAAGCTCGCGATCGGAATCGAAGCGCCGGGGTACAACGTTTATGTGAGCGGCCTGCGCTCGCGACATGAGCGCGAAACCGTCATGCGCATCCTCCGCGAAAAAGCGGCTACGATGCCGACGCCCGGCGATTGGGTCTACGTAAATAATTTTCGCAATCCCGAATCGCCAGTCGCGATCTATCTGCAGCCGGGGCAGGGAGTCGAGCTGCGCGCAAAGATGACGGAGCTGGTCAGCTTCGTGCTCGAGCAGTTACCCAAGGCGTTTCGGCGCGAGGACTTCGACCAGGAGCGCGCCGCGCTACGCGACAAGTACAATAAGCGCGCGCAGGAACTGTTCGGAACACTCGAGACGCATGCGCGCGAGCGCGGCTTCGCGATCCAGAGCACGCCGACCGGACAGGTGCTTTTCATCCCGCTGATCGACGGCAAGATGCCCGAGTCGCCCGACGCGCTCAGCAAGGCGATGGCGGCGAAGACCGACGTCGAGCGCGAGCAAATGGCGAAGAAGCAGGGCGAGCTGCAGGACGAACTTGCGACGTTGACTCTGCGGCAGCAGGAAATGATGCGCGAGCTGATCGATGACATCCGCGCAATCGAGCGCGCTTTTGCGGCGCGGCTGATCACGCCGTCAACCGAGGACTTAAAGCATCACTTTAATAATCCTGCGGTCGATAAATACCTCGACGAAGTGGCCGAGCACATGCTCGGCAATCTCGATCGCTTTCGCGAGCAACCTCCGGCCGAGCAGGGGCAGGGTCCGCGTGCGCCAGCGGTCGAGGAAGGGGCGCGATGGTTCGACTACCAGGTCAACGTGATGGTCGACAACTCGGCGACGCGCGGCGCGCCGGTCGTGCTCGAAGATGCGCCGACCTATCGCAACCTGTTCGGCACGATCGAGCGGTGGATCGATCCGCTGGGGCGGTCCGGCACGAACTTCACGCGCATCATCGGCGGCTCGTTTCTGAAATCGCACGGCGGTTTTCTCGTATTCGATCTCGAAGACGCGGTGGCCGAGCCGGGTGTATGGAAAACGCTCAAGCGCAGTCTCAAGTCGGGGCGCATGACGCTCGAGACTTTCGAGCCGCTGCCGTTTTTCTCGATGAGTGGGCTGAAGCCCGAGCCGATCGAGATTCACAACAAGGTCGTGACGCTCGGCGGCGCGCAACTTTACAACATGCTCTATTTTTACGATCCGGAGTTTCCGGATCTTTTCAAAGTGAAGGCCGAGATGCGGCCCTCGGTTGTGGCCGACGGCGCGGCCGCGGCGCATTATGCCGCGCGCGTGGGAGCATTGGCGCGCAAGGAGAATTTGCCGCCGTTCGACGCGAGCGCGCTGGCGAAGATCGTTGAGTTCGGCATGCGGATGGCGGGCGACAGATCGCGAGTGGTCGCGATGCTCGAGCCGATCGACGATCTCGCGCGCGAGTCGGCATACTTCGCGCGCATCGCAGGCGCTCCGCGCGTGACGGCCACGCACGTCGAGCGCGCACTTGGCGAGCGGATGCTGCGGCTCAATTTTATCGAAGAAGAAATTCGGCGGCTTATCGCGGAAGGTACGCTCATCGTAAATATTCGCGGCACCAGCGTTGGACAGATCAACGGCCTCGCCGTGCTGGATGTGGGCGGTTACAGCTTCGGGCGTCCGTCCCGCGTGACGGCGACCGTCGCGCTGGGGCAGGCGGGCGTGATCAACATCGAGCGCGAGGCGCGGATGTCGGGCTCGACGCACGACAAGGGAATCATGATCCTGAGCGGATTCATCCGCGCGCGCTTCGGACAGCTGCATCCGATCGCGATGACGGCGAGCATCTGCTTCGAGCAGTCGTACTCGGGAATCGACGGCGACAGCGCCAGCTCCACCGAGTTGTACGCGCTGATGTCGGCGCTGTCCGGCGTTCCGATTCGGCAGGACCTCGCAGTGACGGGCTCGGTCGACCAATACGGGACCGTGCAGGCGATTGGCGGCGTCAACCAGAAAGTCGAGGGCTTCTATCGCGTGTGCAAGGCCATCGGTTTGACCGGCTCGCAGGGCGTGATGGTGCCGCGGACCAACGTCTCGAACCTGATGCTCGATCCCGAGACGACGGGCGCGATCGAGCGCGGCGAATTCCACATCTACCCGATCGATTCGATCGATCGCGGAATCGAGACGCTGACTGGTGTGCGCGCCGGAACTGTCGACCAGCCCGGCACCATTAATTTTCTGGTCGATCAAAGGCTCAAACGGATGGCCGACATCCTGCGCGATCGTCCACTCGGCGAGACTCGCGTCGTGCAGGAGCCTGCGCCGAACGCACCCGAGCCCAAACCGCCGACGCCGCCTGAGCCACCGCGCTAGAGGAGCACCGTCGCGGATGCCGATAGATCTCCGACTCGACCCCGGCGAGATCGCGCTGCTCACCGATCTCTACGAGCTGACTGTCAGCGCGGCGTTCTTCGAGCACGGCTTCAACGACCTCGCGTCGTTCGAAGTGGCGATGCGCCGGATGCCGGCGGGACGCGGCTTCATGGTGGCAGCGGGAATTGAGCGGCTGATCGAGTCGCTCGCGGAGTACCGTTTTGAGGAGGCGGCGATCGAGCATCTCGAGTCGTTGCACCTGTTCAAGCCCGCGTTTCTCGAATTCCTTTCGCAACTCCGCTTCACCGGATCAATCCGCGCGCTCGCCGAGGGCACGATCTATTTCGCCGGCGAACCGATCGTCGAGATCCGCGCACCGCTGATCGAAGCGCAATTGATCGAAACGCTGGTGCTCAACCAGCTCGGCTTCGCTTCGATCGTCGCGACCAAGGCGGCGCGATGCTTCGCGGTCGCGGGCGGGAGACGGCTGGTGGACTTCGGCCCGCGGCGCGCGCAAGGCGCGGACGCGTCGTTGATCGCGGCGCGATCGAGTTACCTGGCGGGATTTCACGGCACGGCCAACGTGCTCGCGAGCAAGCGCTACGGGATTCCTGTTTTCGGCACGATGAGCCACAGCTTCGTGATGGCGCACGATGGCGAGCGCGACGCGTTCAGCGATTTCGTCGCGAGCTTTCCGACCCTCAGCACGCTGCTGGTCGACACCTACGACACCCTTCGCGGCGTCGAGAACGCGGCCGCGGTCGGGACGAGAGTTCGCGAGGCGGGCGTGAAAATCCAGGGCGTGCGGCTCGACAGCGGGGATCTCCAGGACTTGAGCCGCAAGGCGCGGCGCATTCTCGACCAGGCCGGCTTCGGCGATATCGCGATTGTCGCGAGTGGCAACCTCGACGAATATAAAATCGCGGACCTGGTCGACGGCGGCGCCCCGATCGACGCATTCGGCGTCGGCACGGCGCTCGCCGTTAGCGACGACGCACCGGCGGCGGACTTCGTCTACAAGCTGGTCGACTACAAAGATCGCGGCCGGCTAAAAACTTCGGCGGGAAAAATTTCAACGCCCGGCCGCAAGCAGTTGTTTCGCGCCTATGCGCCGAGCGGAGCCTTCTTCGCGGACCTGGTTGGAATTGTAGACGAGGGTGCGACCACGGTCGCGCGCGAGTTCAAGCCGGTCGCGTCGAAAACGGTTCAATTGATGGAGCCAGTGTTCGAAAGCGGACATCGCGTCATGCCGCGTCCTACGCTGGCCGAGGCGCGCGAGCACGTGATGAACGGGCTGACCACCCTTGACGCTCGCTACAAGACCTTGCGCCGCCCGGCAGAGTTTCCAGTGCGGCAGACCGCCGCGCTCAGCGCATTGGTGATCAGCGAGAAACTGCGCGCACAAAAACGCCAGGATTGAATCGCCCTACAAGCCGGACGACACGCCGGCGATGAACGACGTCGTTCGCTCCGGCGGCGGCGAGTCATGCAGTCGCTGCGCGGCGGCGACGAGATGGGCACGGTCGAACGCCACGAGCATAGGCGCGACGAAATCGGTGCGCGGAGGCGAATTGGGCGCCCATCGCGTTGGCGCGGGATAATCAAGCTGAGACGCGATCTCGCGGTAGCGTTCCAGCAGCGGCCGCACGCCCTCGTACGAGCCCACGATGATGATACCGACTCCGCCGCCGGTCGCCGGTCCGATTTGCCAGTCGGTATAACCGGGCGGAGGATTGACCCGCCAGTCGGGTGGCAGGAGGTCCAGCCGCTTGAGTTCTAGCGCCGAGATTTTGGAGAGGTCGTGTCCGTCGGCGAGATACTTACCGGCCGCCTCAAGAATCGCGTCGAATCGCAGCGCGTCGGCGCGCGCTTCGACTTGCGTCGGCGGAAGCCTGGCGTATGCGGCGAAAGAATCGGGCGGGATTTTATAGATCAACACGTCGCCCTTCTCTTCGATTTCTGAAACTCCGAGCGAGTCGATCGTCTGCTTGACGCCCTCAAAGTTTGCTTGCGTATGATCGGCGACCACGGCTTGGACGCCGAACCGCGCGATGTAGGCCTTCAACTGTTCGCCCGCTTCGGGCAGCTCGACGCCTCCGTAAAAGTAGTTGGCAACCGGCATTCGCGCGAACTCGAACGGCGCTATGCCGGTCCATCCGCCGGCCATCCGGAAATACATGTCGCTTAGCAACTGCCAGTACATGCTGTTGCCCCTCTGTCCCCATGGCAACGGCAAAATGATTTCGCGCGGCTCAAGTTCGGTCGCGTAGGTTCGGTCGGTGAAGAATGCCGGGATGTCGAGAGGGCTTACCCAGAACGACGCATGCGGATTCGGGGCGACGGATGCGAGGATCACGGCGGCTGCGATCCATTTTGGCAGAGGCGTTGACGAAGCGGCGGCGAGCCACATCGCGAGCATCACGGAAACAACCAGGTAGGCGTACATCATGAAGCGCGCGGGCAGTGCGATGGACAGCAGCGGCAGGCGGCCGATGAGCGCCCACGGCATCGGGAATGCGGGCCGGCCAGCCACGTGGAGGTTGGGTCCTATCGAGGCGATCAGCAGGACAAGAAAGAGAATTATAAGAAATTTTCCGATTGGCTCGCGCCAGTAGCGCCGGCGAAAAACTTCGACGAAGAGGATTATTGCGAGGCCGAGGTAGGCGCCGTTCTCGTAGATGTCGCCGTGAAAGGTACCGGTGATTGCGGTCGCTGCGCGCCCGGTGCCGAGCGCGACTGTCTCGGTGGGGACCAGGAATGCCAGGAGGTCTGCTGAATAGCTGCTCGTGTTCCAGATGGGGGAGTGAGGGTATCCGCGCGCCAGCATGTAGTACAGGTAGGGCGATAGGACTACGGCGGCGATTGCATAGGCTGCAATCGCGGGGGTTATGAGACCTATCAGTCGCGGGCGTATTTCTTCGCCGAAGAGAGCCAGAGCGAGTATCAGGGAGAAGCCGGACACGATAGTGACTGTCGCGAAGAGTTCCGCGAAAGATAAAAACAGGATTGTGAGCAGCGCGGCTAAGAGGATCGCGAAGCGTCGCGCGGAGATTACGTAGTCGAGTCTTCTCAGAATTAACAATGCAATAAGAGGCACCGGGAAGACGCTTACGAGGTCCAGGTGGCTTAGCACCTCGCCCAGCATGTAGGGAGAGAAGCCGAAGAGGTAGCCGCCAACGACGGAGGGCCAGAACGAGCCGGTCACGCGGTGGCATAGCAGGAACGCGGAGAATGCTGCGAGCGGAAGCATGAGCGCAACGACGATGTTGTAGGTTGCGGGCTCGCCGAGCGTGAGTTGCAGTGGGATCGTGAGTATCGAGAGCAGGGGCTGACAGGTGGTCCAGGTAAGGTTGATTCCGAGCGGTGCCCAGACCCAATCGGTAATGAACGGGTTGAGGCCGTGCGCGAACGCGAAGCGCCACCAGTTGAAGAACCACATCGTTTGCGGTGGGTCGGTGTCGCGGCCGATGTAGTACCCAGGATTCGCGACTAGTCCGCGCGCGAGTAGGAGTGCGGCGCAGAGCAGGTAGATAAGTGCGGCTATCGAGGCGAGCCGCCGAGTCTCTTTATTGGATGTGCGACCCACCGCGGGTTTCAGCAGGGTGACCGCTTAACCCAGTATCAGGAGCATCGTGCTCCTAGACCGGGTTTGCGCTGGATGAGGATAAGGCGGTGGCCGCGTCTTTCAGGCATTGCTCGGTCGTGGGCCAATCGATGCAAGGGTCGGTGACTGAGACGCCGTATTTCAGTTCGGCGCGATTCGAGCTCATCGGTTGGCTGCCCGCTTCGATGTTCGACTCGAGCATCGCGCCCATTATGGCGTTGCTGCCGGCGCACACCTGGTCGACGAGCGCGCGCAATACCGATGGTTGCTTGGTGAAATCCTTGCTCGTTTGAGCATGCGAGCAATCGACCATCACGCGCGGCTCAAGGGCGGCGCCCGCGAGCATCCGGCGGCATTCTTCGATGCTGCCCGCGTCGAAGTTTGGCTTGCGGCCGCCGCGCAGTACGACGTGAGTGTCGGGATTTCCCGAGGTGCGAATCACGGCGGACATTCCCTCTTGAGTGATGCCGAGGAAAGAGTGCGGGCGGCGCGCGGATTGAACCGCGTTGATCGCAGCCTGCAGATTTCCTTCGGTGGTGTTCTTGAACCCCACCGGCATCGACAGGCCGCTCGCCATCTCGCGATGCGTCTGCGATTCGGTCGTACGCGCGCCGATCGCAGCCCATGCGATCAGGTCTGCGATGTACTGCGGCGTGATCGGATCGAGTAGCTCGGTGCCTGCAGCGAGTCCAAGGCGGTTGATGTCGAGCAGCAGGCGGCGCGCGATGCGCAATCCTTCGCGCATGTCGCAGCTGTCGTCCATGTGCGGATCGTTGATCAGGCCCTTCCATCCGACGGTCGTGCGAGGCTTTTCGAAGTACACGCGCATCAAGATGTACAGGCGGTCCGCGGTCTCGTCCTTCAGCTTCGCCAGGCGGTGCGCGTAGTCGATTGCGGCGTCGGGGTCGTGGATCGAGCATGGGCCGACGATGCATAGCAGCCGGTGGTCGTGCCCGGCGAGGATTTCGCGGATAGTTTCGCGCGCCTCGACCACGGTGCGCGCAATGCCCTCGTCCACCGGCATCTCGTTTTTGAGGAGATGCGGCGCGATCAACGGTTCGGTAGCGCGGACGTGGATGTCCTGGATTTGACGCATAAGCGATCTATTTTTATCGGAAAGGGAGCGGGTATCAAAGATGGGGAAGGAGAACCTACTTGATTTAATGTGAAACCACGGTGGTTTCACACTTCCTCGGCAGGGGTGACCCCTGCACCCGGTGGGAGAGAAGATGCGGCGCTTCGCGCCTGTCAGCAAGTTTTTTGAGGGACGAAGTGACGAGGACGCATCTCATCCGCGCAGCGGACGCATCCTCTGCCGATTCTTTCGAAACCACCGCGGTTTCAAATTTCAATAAAGTGATTTCCCCTTCCCGTCTGCTGTTGGTAGAGGCAAATTCGGGCATTTGAATCTTTGGACCCGTGACGCACAATAACGTTATGGATCAGGGCGCACTGGAACCGCGGCCGGAGCCCGCTGTCGGCGGAGAAGAATTGCCGGCGGTCGAGCGGGGGCCGCGGATGTGGCGGGTTCGGCTCTGGCAAGCTGTGGCAGGAATGTCGGTGGCGGTGGTGATCGCGTCACTGCTGGTGGTCAAGGATCTGGCCGAGTCGCTTGCGCGGCGCACGAATTACGTGAATCGCCGTGTCGCCGCGCTCAATGCTTCAGTCCGAACTCTGCGCCGGCAGACGGCGGCCGAGCAGAAGAAGCTTGGCTCCGAGCGCGAGCGCGCCACCGCGGCCGAGATTTTCGAGAAGATTCTCTTTGCGCCCGACCTTCGCTTCATAAAGTTGGGTGCGCCGATCGAAAAGGAAAAAGGAAAAGAAAAATCGATCGTGCAACTCCCGATCGGCGGCCTGCCTTACGGAACGCTTGCGATGAGCGCGTCGAATCAAGCGGCGATGCTCGAGGCGAATGGCCTGAGGCCAACCGGCACCTTCCAGGTCTATCGAATCTGGTGGATGCCGAAACGCGGCGTGCCGGTTTGGGCGGCGGACTTCCTGGTCGGCGACGACGGTAGCGCGACGACGGCGGTTGATTTGCCGACGGGACGCGAGAAGGAAATGTCGCTCGAGATTACGCTGGAAGATGAATCGTATAGCGAGGAGCCGAATGGGGCGGTGGCGCTGGTGGAAGAGGCTCCGCCAGTGGCGGGGAATCGGCGCAAGGGGCGGCGTTGAGAGATCACTGATTTAATGTGAAACCCGCGGTGGGTTTCACCCTTCCTTCGGCAGGGGTGACCCCTGCACCCGGTATTCAGAGAATCGCAAAATGTCGAGGACGACATTTTGCTCTCGGGTTTTTGGGGATTGGGTGTTTGGGTCGATGGGCGTGCGACGTTATGGAGTGACTCGGAGTTGATTTAGTCGGCGCCTATGAATTCCAGGAGCAGCGCGAGGCCCATCGCGCCCACGGCGAGGCATTCGATGGTGAAGTCGTTGTTGTTCCAGAGGTAATAGAAGCCGAAGCCGAACGCTGCCAGACTGAATATTCGCCGCATTTTTCAGGTCCCCTGACGGGAATTGCGACAAATTGTAGTATGAGGTCGTGGGCGATGAAAGTGGGTGCGGCGGCGGCGCGGCGGCGTAATTTTTTTCCGGGGGGCTTTACACGGTGCTGCGAGATGCGTAGATTCATCTTCGGCGGCGCCTCACGGCGACGGCCTTGGAAACTTCGCCTCAGAATCCCTCAGATGCCCGTTGACACGGACCGGATTAAGAGAGTACTGTTTCCGTTCGCCCTGAATAAGGGTTGGTCTTTGAAAACTGAATAGTAGTGCATGCCTTAATCGGCGGCGGGGGTCCAGGAATGGACCTGATGCCCGACCGATTTCTTTGATTTAATATGCGGTCAGTCCTGCCGTTCTTTGACCCGTTAGCCGGGTCTCGAACGGTGGATATACTGAGCTATAATGGAGAGTTTGATCCTGGCTCAGAACGAACGCTGGCGGCGTGCCTGAGACATGCAAGTCGTGGGAGAAAGTCGTAGCAATACGGCTAGTACACCGGCGCACGGGTGAGTAACACGTGGACAACCTGCCTTAGAGTCTGGGATAACCCGTCGAAAGACGAGCTAATACCGGATAAGACCACGGGAAGTTCGCTTCCTGAGGTAAAAGATGGCCTCTGCTCCTGCAAGCTATCACTTTGAGAGGGGTCCGCGTCCTATCAGCTAGTTGGCGAGGTAATGGCTCACCAAGGCTAAGACGGGTAGCTGGTCTGAGAGGATGGTCAGCCACACTGGGACTGAGACACGGCCCAGAGTCCTACGGGATGCAGCAGTCAGGAATATTGCGCAATGGAGGAAACTCTGACGCAGCGACGCCGCGTGGGTGATGAAGGCCTTCGGGTCGTAAAGCCCTGTCGGAGGGGAAGAAAAGTCTGTTGGCTAATATCCAGCGGACCTTTGACGGTACCCTCAAAGGAAGCACCGGCTAACTCCGTGCCAGCAGCCGCGGTAAGACGGAGGGTGCAAGCGTTGTTCGGATTGACTGGGCGTAAAGGGCGTGTAGGCGGTTGGTTAAGTCGGGTGTGAAAGCCTGGGGCTCAGCCCCAGAAGTGCATCCGAAACTAGCCAGCTAGAGCGCGATAGAGGAGGGTGGAATTCCTGGTGTAGCGGTGAAATGCGTAGATATCAGGAGGAACACCGGCGGCGAAGGCGGCCCTCTGGATCGTTGCTGACGCTGAGACGCGAAAGCGTGGGGAGCAAACAGGATTAGATACCCTGGTAGTCCACGCCTTAAACGATGGGTACTAGGTGTTCGGGGTGTTGACCCCCTGAGTGCCGCAGTTAACGCATTAAGTACCCCGCCTGGGGACTACGGCCGCAAGGTTAAAACTCAAAGGAATTGACGGGGGCCCGCACAAGCGGTGGAGCATGCTGTTCAATTCGACGCGACGCGAAGAACCTTACCTGGGCTAGACAACGGTGGACCGCCTGAGAAATCAGGCTTTCCCTTCGGGGACTGCCGGTTCAGGTGTTGCATGGCTGTCGTCAGCTCGTGTCGTGAGATGTTGGGTTAAGTCCCGCAACGAGCGCAACCCCTGCCCTTAGTTGCCACCGGGTAATGCCGAGCACTCTATGGGGACTGCACGGGTCAACCGTGAGGAAGGCGGGGATGACGTCAAGTCATCATGGCCCTTATGTCCAGGGCTACAAGCGTGCTACAATGGACTACACAAAGGGTCGCAAACTCGTAAGAGCCAGCTAATCCCAAAAAGTAGTCCTCAGTTCGGATCGGAGTCTGCAACTCGACTCCGTGAAGTTGGAATCGCTAGTAATCGCGGATCAGAACGCCGCGGTGAATACGTTCTCGGGCCTTGTACACACCGCCCGTCACGCCATGGAAGCCTGCTGTACCGGAAGTCGGTGCACCAACCCGCAAGGGAGGTAGCCGCCTATGGTATGGCCGGTGACTGGGGCGAAGTCGTAACAAGGTAGCCGTAGGGGAACCTGCGGCTGGATCACCTCCTTTCTAACGAGTACGCCAGGTCTCTTCGGAGACTTGGCCATTCGAGGTCAACCGCCGGGTAACACCGGTCGGTTTCGGCCGTGGCATTGAAGATCGCTTCCACCCCCGCTCGCACTACTATTCGGTTTTGAAGGGCCGCCCTTTTTCTGGGTGGATTGCTCTTTGACAAGAATTTGGATCGATACTGGATTCGAGCCTGCGCAAGGCCGGCCGATGCGCGCACTTATCAGCTGGGCCCATAGCTCAGCTGGCTAGAGCGCGCCCCTGATAAGGGCGAGGTCGGAAGTTCGACTCTTCCTGGGCCCACCATTTAGAAGCTCTCGCGAGAGAGCTAGAGATGGAGTAGGGCAGCGCAGCTCGAGAGTTAGCGGATCAGTAGACAGGGTTTGGGGCGGTAGCTCAATTGGGAGAGCATCGGCTTTGCAAGCCGAGGGTTGCCGGTTCAATCCCGGTCCGCTCCACCAGTATTAATGACCGGACGCTGAATAGGAGTCCGATGAATTTTCGCTC
>Ga0210391_10001162_pt1 | contig 24555 bp, 24 predicted proteins | sample IncBWC12OmetaG_FD_160573 | JGI IMG/M metagenome (GOLD analysis project Ga0210391, IMG submission 160573) | Forest soil microbial communities from Barre Woods Harvard Forest LTER site, Petersham, Massachusetts, United States - Inc-BW-C-12-O ...
GGAGTGGTGCCGAAGCCAGCGGTATTGTTGGTCGCCGGATTGATGGAGAGAGGCAATCCAGATTTGGCAGTCAGAATTCCACTCCATTGCCATCCGCCGAGAACCGCATTCACCGCCTTATTCCAACCTTGGCCGATCATTTTGTTCGCTCCGAACGGCAATTCGTAGTTGTAATTGACCACAAGGCTATGAGGGGTATCGCTGACATCAACCGAGTGCTCGGCAGCGAGATTGTACGAATTGCGGACCGAGCTGCCGCTGCCGGGAAACGCCCAACCAGCGCCACCTTGGACGTTATCCTCGAACTTTGAATAGGTGTACGAGACGTTTAGATCGAGCCCGGAATGCCAACGACGCGTGTACGTAGCTTGCAACGCATTGTAGGTTGAACCGCCGACAGCAGGTGGCGCTTCGGTCACACTGCAATATTGTGGAAAACGCCGCAACAATTGCCCTTGGGCAACGGTTGGCTGGTCGAGGCCACAACCGCTAGAGGTGATCGCCCCGAAAAATGGGTTTGGGACTTGGTTAAGGAGAGCATTCCCTAAAGCCTGATCCGCTGCTGGCATTTCGTCCCACTCCAGGTATTGTGACAGGACGTGTACTCCGTGGTTGCCGACATACGCAATATCGATCAGATCGTTGTTCGTCAGCGAATATTGAACGCCGGTCATCCATTGCTGCACGTATGGAGAATGGCGAACCGGATCGATGACTGGATTGAGTCCGAAGCCGACATCCGTCAAACCGCCTAGAGAATTTCCAGTTGGTTCGACCTCTCCGTTCGGAAACGCGCTTTGGCAGGCAATGGTCGTAGCGCCATTGCTGCAAGATGCGGTTGAACTTCCGCTCAGAGTTGTAAAAGGATTCAACCCGCTGTTCAGGCTCGTGACCCACGGCGTACCTTGCGAGAACCCGGTGTTCGGACCTTGCCCGTAATAATTCGGTACAAAAAAAATTCCATAACCGGCGCGAAGCACCAACTTGTCGAGCAGTTGATAAGCGGCTCCAATACGCGGGGCAAAATTCTTGAACGAAGTGTTATACAGGCCGCGATTGCCGCCGGAGTTGAAAACGAGTTCTCCGGGATAATTCGTCCCTACTACTGCGCTGATCGGGTTCGTCGCCGTGAAATCGAAATATTCCTGGTCGTTGCGGCGCTCAGTCGGCGCAGTTTGAATTTCATATCGCAGACCTAAATTCAAAGTCAGCTTTGGTGTCGCCTTCCAGTCGTCCTGCAAATACCAGCCGAGCATGTGCTTGTCAGTCGCCGGGAACTTGTTGAATCCCGTGTTGTCGTTTCCGCTGCCGACGCCCAGCAAAAACGAAGCGAAGCCGTCGCCAGTCCCTGCGGTTGCGTTCTCGGGATCAGGACCTGCGGTTGATGTCGTCTGAAACTGCAGGACGGTGTTGGCATAGTGTCCGCCATCAATTCGAGCCCAGATATCCATGAAACCGAAGGCCAACTGGTGCCTGCCGTGGATCTTTGTGAAATCGACCGAACTGGTCCACATGGTTTGCGGCACGATGTAATTGTCGAGTCCCGCCTGTGCACCCAGAGACGAATAACTTTGCGGCTGGATCTCTGGGAAGCTTGGGGCGATGGCATCAATAAACGAGGGAAGATTGAGCGTAGAAGATTTGAAGCCAAGACTCTGGGTGGTGGACTGCTCGACGTGCCGGTTTACGCCGAGATTCGCGCTCAGCGCGAAGGTTGGACTGAAAATATGGCTGTACCCGACGTTAGCGCTATACCGATTGTTCGGAGCAACGACGCCAGGTCCGCCTGGATCGGAAGCGCCGTAATATGTTGGGAAGTTTACTTTTTGCTCGTACTTTTGAGACCAACGCCCCCAGATCCGATCATTATTCGAAATGTTGTAATCAATACGGATTGAGTACTCATTGGAATGCGCTGCGGCCGAGGAAGCCGAAGTAAAGTTGTTGAAGAGGGCGGAACCATTCGGTTGTGGCCAGTAGTTTCCGTTCGCAATGCTCGAAGCAATCGAGTCCGTTAGGCCGGACGGAATCGTGTTTGTGATACTCGTCCCTGAGGCAATATTCCCCGAAACCGGATCCCGGATGAATTCTGTTGTTGCCCCGGCCGGACATCGACTCACTGTGTCGCCAGTGACGCTATCGATCCCGCCGCAGGTCACTTGTCGCGTGCTGAAGGGATTGTAGATCTCCCCTGCGAAGATGGGTCTGCCCAGGTAGTCGGTACCTACCTGGCTGCCTAGCAGCGCCGAGAAGTTTCCGCTTCTTTCATTCGACGTTGGCATCGTACCCAGGAAAGTTGCGGGAGTCGCCTGCCGCAGGCCTTCGTAGTATCCAAAAAAGTAAAGTTTGTTCTTAATGATCGGCCCACCGATCGTAGCGCCGAACTGATCGCGATGGAAAGCCGGCTGGTTGCGGTTGTCGAAGTAATATCTCGCGTCGTACGCGCTGTTTCGATAAAACATCCAGGCATCGCCGTGCAGCTGGTTGCTGCCCGACTTTGTTACCACATTCACGACATTGCCACTGCTGAATCCATATTGCGATGTGAACGCATTGGTCTGAATTTTGAATTCCTGGACAGCGTCAGCCGAAGGAACGTAAATCACACCTCCCCAATCCACGCGAGTGTCCCAGCTTCCATCCAGTAAGTATTGCGCGGTGCCGAAAAAGGTTCCGCCGAAGTTAAGGAACGAGACATCCTGATCGGCGCTTCCCGAGATTCCCGGTGCGCCGACAATCTGTTCTTCTGCAGTGTTGCTGACTGAGGAGTTGAGCTCCGCCAGGCTGATCACATTCCGCAGATTTAAAGGAAGATCGACGACCTGCCTCGCAGAAATATTCGATGAAATATTGGCATTGTCCGCATCGAGGAGTGGACCTTGAGCGGTTACTTCGATTCTTTCTGACGTCGACCCGACCGTTAGCCTTACGTTCTGTTGAACGGTTTGGCCAGCGTCCAATGTGATCCCGTGTTGCGTGTAAGCTTTAAAACCGGTTTCTTCAACCTCAAGCGAATATACGGCAGGAGGCAACAACGTAAACGAGAACAGGCCGGCGTCTTGTGTCGTATAGGTACGAACGACGCCATTTTGCGCGCTGGCAAGAGTGACCCTGGCGCCATTGACGGGTAGGCCGGAGGAATCCATTACGATGCCGTTCAATGTGGCGGCGACTTCCTGATTCTGACCATGAACCAGTAGGCTCCCCATGAGCACAAACAGAACAATGCCTACCAGCGCACAAATCTCCCAAAAGCAGCGGCTGCAGAACATAGTTATCTCCTCGCGGTTTGAATCCCAGACTGGTGATGAAAAATTTTAGAGCACGCCCAGCAACAGGCCACACATCTAAAGCATGCTTTCGTCACACGCAAGGGTTTACCGGTAAAGCTCAAGAGATAATTTGGAAACTGGTGCAGCAGCCAACCTTAAGCACTGTTTTCAATGACTTGAACGACCGTAAAGAATTACGTTAAGAACATCCGAGTGTAGCGTTTTACGGTTGAAAGTCTGTCATCCGGCACAGTAGTATCCTCCAGCCAGAGTTCCTTGCCGAACCCTGTCCACCACGTTTGTGATCTTGCATGAAGCAGGGAATTTAAAAAGTGATATCCGATCCAGTAGCGGAAAGCTGGATGCCGACCAGCGACTACGAAAAGGGCGCCGTTGAGCAGCAGCTTGAGCACTTGCTCGCTTCTCCCCTATTTCATTTCAGCAAAAGGTATGGCCAGTTTTTGAGGTTTATTGTGGCGCGTGCGCTGGATGGCCAAGGAAGTCACCTTAAAGAACGCGTTCTCGGGGTCGAGATCTTCGAACGGCCTGCTGATTACGATACAAACACGGACCCCATCGTGAGGGTCACAGCGGCCGAAATTCGTAAACGCATCGATCAGTATTATCAGGATCCAAAGCATAGTCAGGAGATTCGGATATTCCTGTCGTCCGGATCCTATGTGCCACACTTTTCTTGGCCAGGTCACACCAACGGCTTTCCCGATGCTGCGACGGCGTCCCCTGCCAACGGACTAGCCGTGCTCAAAACAGAATCCGTTACGGCGCCAGCAAATCGCCCGGTTTTGAGCTCCAAGCGGGTTTCAGCTCGCGCCAAAACTCTCGTGATTATTGCGGCCCTGATCCTCACTCTGGTTAGTGCTTGGGCGGCTTTACGGGAACCACGCTCGAGTGTAGTTCGGCAGTTTTGGCAGCCGTTCGTGAATTCACCAGAGCCAACGCTCTTCTGCCTGGCGGACCAGCCGCAATACGCCAGCATCCGACTCCGCGATGCCGCCGATCCCCAGCACGTGACTATGCTTCCCGACACCATGGTCACGGTCATCATCGATGACGTAGATCCACTGGTTAATATTGCGGGAATGCTTCGCACCTACGGCAAGAACTATCGAGTACTCGGCGAATCGTCAACCACTTTGACCGACCTTCGGCGCAGCCCTTCCGTATTTATCGGAGCGTTCGATAATGGCTGGACTTTGCGACTGACCGCTCCTTTGCGCTTTCATTTTGGCAACGATGTCTCGATGACGAAGTTCTGGATCGAGGATCGCGACAATCCAGAAAAACGGGAATGGCTGCTCGACCGATTGCAGCAGAAGACAGAAGACTATAAGGACTATGCGATCGTTGTACGATTCGTCCCTCGAGATACAGATCAGGTATCTGTGGTGGCGGCGGGTATCGGTCGTGGAGGAACCGTCGCCGCTGGCGAATTTTTGGTCAACGAGAATCGCATGGAGGAAATCGTTAAACAGCTACCGGTCGGCTGGCAGAAGAAAAACATCGAAGTGGTTCTTGAGACGCAGGTGATTCAGGGCAGATCGGGGCCGCCGCGCGTAAAGGCCGTCCACGTTTGGTAGTGACGCAATGCCCGGACCGATTCCACTCGCGCCAGGTTAACGCTTCTTGCGCAAACGGCTGGCGGCCGATCAGCCATCTTTTTCCCAATCAACTGATACCATCCAAACAGAACTTCCCACAAGCCCGTATCTGGACCGCGGGGAAGCCTCAGGATTACTTCCGCATTGCCGACTACACATCCAGAACGTCGTATCCGCATGCAATGTGTTGCGCAGGCTATAATTACGCGCACGCATGGCCCTGCGCTCTGGCACAAAACTCGGCCCTTATGAATTCAGTCGCCCTTAGGCACTGGCGGGATGGGCAGGTATATCGGGCGCAGGACACGCGCCTCGATCGCACGGTCGCCGTCAAGATCCTGCCTACTCATCTTTGTGAGAATCCTGAGTTCAAACAGCGCTTCGAGCGTGAAGCTCGCACCGTTTCCTCCTTGAATCATCCTCACATCTGTCATCTCTATGACATCGGCTCTCAGGATGATTCAGTCTGCGCCTACCGTGGGAAACTCTAGCTCAGTTCTTGTTGCCTTCTCGGAATTCACCGCTCTGTTGCATTAGCTTGGTGACCACGCCGGTCCATCCGGTTGGATGACTGGTGCCCACTCCGGAACCGGAGTCGCTGTGGAAGTACTCGTGAAAGAGAACCAAGTCGCGCCAATGGGGATCCGTCTGAAACTTCTTCAAGTTGCCAAATACCGGCCGGCGGCCCTTTTCGTCACGAAGAAAAACGTTTGTCATCCGGCGCGACAGCTCACCCGCCACGTCCCACAACGTCTTCATGTTTCCCGATCCAGTCGGGAATTCGACTTTGAAATCGTCACCGAGATAGTGGTGGAACTTTTGCAAGGATTCGACCAGGAGAAAATTCACTGGGAACCAGATCGGGCCACGCCATTTCGAATTGCCTCCGAATACTCCGGTCGCCGAATTCGCCCGGTTCATAATCCACCCGGTGCTCGGTTCCGTTAACCTGGAGTGCGTAAGGGTTCTCCCGATGGAACTGAGACAGAGCGCGGATTCCGTACGGCGATAGAAACTCATGCTCGTCCAGCATGTAGTTGAGAATGCGGCGAAGCTGATCCTCATTTGCGATGGACAACAACCGGCGTTCGCCCATCCCAGTGCTGCGCATGCAGGCGAAGCTTTCCGTGAGATCGGGACGGTTATCGATAAACCATTCCAGACGTCGCTTGAAGTCGGGCAGCCGATCGAGCACTTCCGGCTCCAGAGTTTCCACTGCAAACACCGGGATCAATCCCACCATGGAGCGAATCTTCATTGGAAATTGTGAGCCGTCAGGGAGCTTCAGCACGTCATAGAAAAAACCGTCTTCTTCGTCCCAAAGTCCGATGCAGTTGCGGCGGCGATGGCTCATGGCATGCGCAATGTAGATAAAATGCTCCCAGAACTCGCTGGCCACGTCCTCGTAGCAGGGCTCTTCTTTGGCCAGTTCCAGTGCGATCGCCAGCAAATTTGGGTGTACATGGCCATCCAACTGGTTCCGTCGGACTGTTCGAGATAGTCGCCGGTAGGCAGGGGAGCGCTGCGATCGAACACCCCGATGTTGTCTAGTCCGAGAAATCCGCCCTGGAAGATATTCATGCCCTCGGCATCTTTGCGGTTCACCCACCAGGTGAAGTTTCAACATCAACTTGTGGAAGATGCGTTTCAGAAATTCGCCGTCCCCTCTGCCTGTGCGCTTCTTGTCGATCTTGTACACGCGCCACGCGGCCCATGCATGCACGGGCGGATTGACGTCCCCCAAAGCCCATTCATAAGCAGGTATCTGCCCGTTAGGGTGCATATACCACTCGCGTAGCATCAGTGTGAGTTGCTCTTTGGCGAAGTCGGGATCGACGAGAGCGAGCGGAATGCAGTGGAAGGCCAGGTTCCAAGCCGCATACCACGGATACTCCCACTTGTCGGGCATGGAGATCACGTCAGCGTTGTACAAGTGAGTCCATTGATGATTGCGCCCCCTTCCTACGCTCCTCGGGTGCGGGTGGCCACAAGCACGAACGAAATCACGAAAATAGTTACTCCTATTGCCTTCAGCGACGAATGGCTATGCTTGTAACGGCGTGCGATCAATATCTTCAGGAAGAGCACAGGCATGAGGACGAGCACAAGCACAATTGCAAAACCAGATGCGTAGGTAAGTGACCCGTTATCCCCAAACCAGCAAGTCTCTGACTCATGCTGTAAGCCATGATGCAGAGCAAGATCACAAACAAGCATCCCCCCCGATGAAAAGCGATCAAACGGGTTCTCGTCGTTATGCTGCGCGAGGGCTGAGAAGCCTCCAGCATCACCACCACGTTGGCGGCAGCCAGTGTGACAAAGGCAATGCCGGCCACAATAGCTGGAATATTCGCCATAAATTATCGATCTTCGCCGTTCCCCGAAAGCATTCCTACCGACGGCTCTGGGACTTTGTGGAGGAACTTCAGGTCCAGAACAATTGTCGTCTGGTTGCCCGCGGGCGGCGTGCACACGGGGCCGCTGTAGCCTTCTCCTCCACCCTCGTATGCATTCTCACAGTTGCCAGCGTGAGTCGCTGCGATCAGCGTTCCTGTGCATGCAGGGCCGCTGTAGCCTTCTCCTCCACCCTCGTACGCCGCCTGACAGTGTTCATTTTGCACAACCGACGGCCAATTCGTATCTTGTATCGCACTTAGCAGTTCAGGAAACTCCTCACTGTCGACGCGCGCTGCCCCCACAACCTCCAGCACTCCTCTTGTCTGCTGCACTGCCGGAGTCAAAGGTCCCGATAAAGGTGCAGCGCTCTCACTAGGAAATAGAAACATGATTTCGCGAGTTTCATTGTGAAGGACAGGATCACCGTACACTGGCCCGGCATAGGCTTCCGTCGGCGTCGCTATGACGGTGCGCTCCACGCGAGTCAATGTAAGATCTCCGATGACTTCCAGCTTGCCGTTCCCTGTCCTCAGAATCCGTGTGGACTTGAATGTCAGCAGGGTCTGATCCGCCGAGTCAGGGACGTAGCCCGTCGGCAAGGTACCTTCAGAACTGATTGCATGCCCCCAGTCTTCATCCGCAGGATAGACACTCAGATCGAAGAACGAGGCGTTCAGATCGTTTGTGTCCAGCTTTACCTTCCCCGTCACGCGTGCGACACCCGTGTTCACTGACTCTGAGTTCGCTCTGAAGCCTTGAAACAATTGGGCATTGGATCTGCTGGAGTCGAGAATCCAGGTATCGCTGGCAAGAGCTAGAGAAGTAACAAAGAAAGCCGCGGATGCAAATGTTAAAGCTCGATATTTCATGTTGTAATACTTCCATTCCTCGTTTGAAACGATCTCATGTAGCGCAACATGGACTTCTTGGGCCCCTTTTAGGAGCATTTGCGCGCTGTTAGTGTTAACTGGATCGACCCCGATTTATTCCAGGGCTGGGTGCGTTTGTTCGCGAGAGACTCTTTGAGATATCGCCCACGCTATGGCTTTCGTTTAGTCTATTTAGACCAACCGAAGTAAAAAGGCCGCCCGGTGATTAGGACGGCCCTTCGGTTCTTCCAGATGTCTCGTTTGGAGTCGCAGTGGTGTCGGGCGGAATTGCACGTCTACATCCGACAAATGAGTGCCCAGGAGGGTTGACCGAATCGTCGGTCTTGAGAATGCTGATGTGGTAGTTCAGCTTCTCATTAGGACGTCTTCCGCAGGCTCCCGAGACTCCGGTTCAGATTTGAAAGTTGAACAAAGGTCACAGTCCCCAACCAATACGTGAGAGCAGCCGGTCTTGCTGGGACCGCGGGAGACATCGAGTTCGGCTGCGAGTTGAGATCTTAGTCCATGAGTAGCATTCTGGAGATCAGCTTTAGCCCGCGCCACGTGGGCCAGAATTGTGTGCATTTGCTTTGGGCCTAGTATCAAGAGCCCCAGCATAAGCACAAAGAGAATCTCCATACCGAAACTCACGACTCACCCCTTGGTTATGTTTTGGTCGTTGGAAGCAGTGGTTGTTGTACTGGCCGGCTTCTCTTCATCAGCTTTCATGGCTGACTTGAAGCCGCGGATGCCCTCTCCGATTCCTTTGCCCAGCTCGGGAAGTTTCTTAGGTCCGAACACTAACAAAGCAATTCCGAAAATGATCAGCAGATGCATCGGTTGAAACAGACCTTCTAACATATATGCTTCTCAATTTCTCGTCGAGAGACGTGCAAACAATGGCGTGGTTGGTGAACGGTAGGCGCCGCGACCCGTGTATCAGGTGTGGCGCCCCCGATGGACCACAAGCAATCCGCAAAAAACGGCCAGTTAGAGTTCACCCGCGTACTGCGGAATCGGCTTCGACAGCCATAGTTAGCAGTATGTTGAGGAACTGCTGGCTTTGGCCGAAGAAGAGACCATCGGCGATGAAGCTTTTGATCGTAGCTACGGCGCCCCCAAATTTATCGGTCAGCGGACGAATGATCGAAACATGGGGAAGGTTGGGCCTGAATTCGCAAGGGACGGGGAAGATCAGGCTGGGCTGTATCAGCGGATTGAGCGGATTGAAAAAATTGGGAAATGTCAGGCCGGATATGGCATCCGTAAACGGCGCCACTGGAGCTTGCACTCCGTTGCCCGAAAAATCAACCCATTCCAGAAAGTGAGCGATCTCGTCTCCACCAATGCCAAGGGTGATTTCAAGCACTTCCGGATCTGTCACTTTTTGACTCATGGCTGCATAGAGACTCGAGCCGCCCTGCTCGATGTATCCGAAGTGAAAGCCCGCGACATTGGCGATCGCCTGGATATGGTCGTTGCCAGGAAAGTTGGGGTTGGATTTGCCCTCGAAATCGGCATCGGTTCTGGGAATGGCGGTAACTCCATTGAGGGTGATCGCCTGAGAAAACAAGGCGCCGAGGTCCGGATTGGTTGCGCTGCGGTAGCGAACGTACCAACTGGTATCGACGTTGAGATTCATGAGGTTGGTGAGGCGCAGCTTACCGGATGATCCTTTGGCTGTGCTTCCCGGCAAAGTCTCGAACTGGGTAAAGTCGACCGGCTCGGCTCCTTTGAACTCGAGAAAGGCGTTGAGGAAAGTAGCATGGCTCACTTCATCCAGCGTGTTGCTGGAGATATATTGCGGGCCATCGGAATCGAGGTTTGACAGAGCCACCTGATAGGGGTTCAATTTTTCGTTCGGGTCTACCTCAATGGGCGGAAGATCACCGATACCACCGAGTTCCGCATACTGTGTCCAAAGGTCTGACTCGATCAGTTCTGCCGCTGCTAGAAACCGGAGGATGGCGACATCGCCCGCATTGAGGGAACCGCTTTCTTGTGTCTGGGCTTGTGCACGGGCCAAAGGTCCACTTGCTAACAAACCGGCGCCCACTGCTGCGCCTCCTGCCAGAAGACCACCTTTCAGGAAAGAACGGCGGTCAACTGAACGACTAATGCTGTATGGGTGAAGTTTTTTCTTCATCTTTATGCTCCAATTCCTTTGCTTATGATTTTGTTCCAGCAGTACTGCGTTAGACACGCACGATGAACGACGAGATACGCCGAAAATGTCATTTAGTTGTCAACTCTTTGGAAGAACCGTTGACAATCTCGTCGCGATAGTTGGAACAGAGATACCGGATAAGTGGCCCGAGATGCCCTCCTCTCCAGTTCATCATGCCCTGCGATTTCGATCTCGCTATCTACAAAACTTAGCGGGGCGGCCTTTTATTCCCAAGTCAACGAAATATTCGTACACCGTGGGATATCGGGATTGACTTCAGGAGATGCGCAAAGGGAGAGCAACACTCCGGACTAGAGGGTGCGGGTTGCACGCCTTCGGGCTGAATTCACCACCCAAGCCACTCCGATACTGAGGGCGTAAAGGGCTATCAAGCGCCACCTCAAGATAGAGATTTAGGGGCTCAGTTGGGTTTAGGTACACCAACCCGCCGCCGATGCCGTGGTGACGCAGCGCCCCAATAATTAGGTTGCTGCATCAAACCGAAAATGCGATCGGCAAAGGACCAGCATGAGATAAATCCGACAAGTACCGCAAGCACTGAAAATATGATTCGTTTTCTCAACTCCTCCAGATGAGCCAGCAGCGGCATAGACCTCGTGTGTAATGACAGTACGGAAGCAGCCGCGTCAGCCATGCGAGGCCTCTAGTATCCCGCGATCGTTTCGAAAACTACCGCGGGACAATGGATAATCATTCACATGTGCGTTGTTGATTAGACCGTACGAGGACTTTTCACGAGTCCGTGGAAGCTCATCACCGTAGGCAAAACAGAACGCCATAACCAGCATTGCGGTCAACCCGTAAGTCCGTAAGACATTAGTTCCAGCATTCTTTCTCTCCAGGTATCCTTTTCTGCGCCTCTTCGCAATTCAACCCGAACTGATGGGCGTCAACGTTTGCCTTCGATCCAGTATTATCGAAACGGCGCTATGTACCATGCCCAGTACATTCCCACGCCACTGAGTAAGGCTGCTCCCCAAAGCCCTAACTCCGTACGCATCCACCACTTCCAATGTGTGAACCGCAGAAACTGTGGAACAAAGTTCGTGCCAGCCACCATGACGATATAGAGTCCCAGAATCTCAGCCGTTACCCCTAGGGCCGCGTGTAATATCGCCGCCTGGTAATACCGCTTATGGAGACCGTTCGATAGCGCTGGTTCCACTTGTTGCCGGAACGACGGCCACATCACCAGTCCGATCATTACTAGGTTCAAGAGAAGTACAGTTGTTTGGCAGATACCGTGAGCTTTGTAGCATTTTTGTTTCGCGAGGAGCACTCCCGCGATCAACGTTGCTCCCATGATGATCTGCAAGACGAGGTTCAGATCTGCCCCGAAGGGGGCGCCTGTACCTAGAAAACCCCTCTCTGGGAAGAAACAGGACACAAATTTCAGCTCCAGCAACAGATTTCTGACTCTCAATAGGCAGCAAACTCTTCCGTCCGAATATCGTCTTCATCCACCCCAACCTCACCGAGCGTTCGGCGCATCGCCGCGACCATGGTTGGTGGACCCGCTATGTAATAAATCGGCCCTTGCGTGGTCGCTACTTCTGTGAAAAGCATTTCCGAACTGATGTGTCCTGTCTTCCCCTTCCAACTGTCGTTATCGCTGGGCGTACGAGTGAACGTTGGAACAAAGCGGAACCTTGGATTTATACGCTCTAGCTTTCGGAGATTATCGAGAAAGGCCGCATCCTCCAGGCACCGGTTCGCATAGAACAGAACAATGGAATGGCGAAGCTCCTCGCCTGTTGCGTAGGTGAGCATGCTGAGGAACGGCGCAATCCCGATTCCTCCAGCCAGGAAGACGGCTGGCTTAGCTAAATTGTTGTGGAGAATAAAAGAGCCCATAGGTCCTTCGATCTGTACTCTGCTACCGATCGGCAGATTGGATAATGTCTGCTTGAAAACTGTACTCCGCATGCGGGTTGTAACTACGAGGTCTTCCTCGCAGGGAGAACTTGCGATAGAGAAGGTGTGAGTTAGTCGTTGTGATGGTGCATGGTGGTCACTCGATATGGTCAGGTCAATATACTGACCAGCCTCGAATACAAAGTCACTTGGCCTTTCAAATTGAAATGCCATCGTACCTTCAGCAACTTCTGTTCGGCCCAATAGCGTGCTCTCGTAAAAGCTCATGCTGCCTCCTTGTTGTGCCTTCTGCTCTGTTTCTCACAAGGTCCAATCTTCGGGATCCATCGGAGGAGACGCAAGCACTGCTATAAATGAAATGCGTTCGCAGTTCAGCTTTTTGCAAGGGCGCACCGAAGTGCACCCTTGCTTGGGCTGTCTTGTTAGTTGATGGTGACCGTTACTGCGCTGGAATGCGTCAATGAGCCGGATGTGCCCGTCACCATGACGGTGGCTTGTTGAGATGCAGCCGCTGTTGGTTTGTTCGAATTGTTGCTACCACACCCAAGAGCGAATAATGAGATAACGAGCGTCAAGCCCAGTAGGCTCATCCACCGAATGCTCCTGCGCGTAAGCGGTTTCCGTTTGCGACTGGTCAGCAGCGTTCCGAATGCTCCCAGACCAGGCATCAGAAAAGCCACACCGGACAAGCTGTAACCCGTAGGGGGCGGGGTCGAGGCAGCGGAGATAGTCAACGTCGAGGACGCAGCGCTCGACCCGGGAGAGATGGTTGATGGGCTTAGAGCGCAAGTTAACCCGGTGGGCGCAGAACAAGTAAGCGTAATCTGACTATTGAATCCTCCAACTGCAGCGGCACTGACCATAAGCGTAGCCGAACCTCCCTGGCTGACCGTTGCGCTGGAAGACGAAAGATTCAACGAGAATCCGCTTCCAGCTGCAGCCGCGGGTGCCAGGCTGGCGAACACGGCCGTTGCGCTTCCTCCAGCCGGGAAATTCGGTTGCCCGGCGCTACCTCCAGCGGTTATGTAAAGAGTGCCAGAAACGCCTGGAGTATCATTGGCACCACCACCTCCGCCAAATACCATATCCCACAAGCCAGGATTGACCAGTATGTTGCCTGCAGAGTTGGTGAGTTGCCCGAGAAATTTCCCTGTGGTGTCGAATGCACTGATGGTGCCGTCGCCGAAATTCCCGACGAGGATATCGCCCGCAAACGCTCCGAAACTGGCTGGAGCTTGTACCACGCCCCAAGGAGCGTTGAGATTATTGTTGGCGCCGGCAGCAACGAAGGTGCTCACGAAATTACCGTTGCTATCGAAGATATCCACCTGTCCGGCTCCAGCCCCAGGCACGGCATCGTGCTTAGGAGTATCCTGCGTCGCGTAGGCGACGTAGATCTGGTTACCAATGACGTGGATGCCGTGCGGAGCGAAACCCGCGGGAAGGTTCGGATCGGTGAAGGTGCCGCCCAACGAAGTGAGGGTGTAGTTCGAATCGTAGACGTCTACCTTACCGCTGTTGAAGTTGGCCGCCAACAGATTGGTGCCCAGCAAGGCGAGACCTTTGTAAACTGCACCGCTGGCGGAGTTGTCTTTACCGATGATTGCAGTGTTGCTAGAGCCGTTCCAGTAGACGACGAGGCCGTCCTCGGTGTCGAAAATGAACGAGCCGCCGACGAAGTACGTACTGTTGGGGTTAGCAACTGTTCCCGTTGGGCAACCAGGGCTGCAATTACCGTTTGGATTGCTTGTGGCCACGGGTATGGTCACGATCAGTCCAGTGTCTTTGTTGCCATTTTGGTCGTAGAGCGTGGAGACGCCGCTGTTGTTGTCGGCGATCCAAAAATCTTGCCCGGGAAGAACTGAGATTCCCCAGGGGTTCAAGAGCTGAGTGTCTGTCGTGGTGGCTACGCCGGTAACATTGGAGACCAGGTTGGTCTGGGAATAGCCGGCCTGCTGTGCCCACAACCCTGACGGAATCGTCAACGCCGTGAGCAAACCGAATAACAAGAGTGCTTTTTTCATGTTGTCCTCCTTGACTTTCTTTTATGATCTGTACGACGTTGCTGAATACCGTTGTTTCCTTTTCTACCGTGAAGCTGTTGTTGGGGGATGGAGGGGAGTTCAGGCACACTGATGTAATTCCTATCCCTGAACTCCCCATCACAACCGTATGAAAGCCGATGTTCTGCTCGACTTAGTTACCGGCAGAGGAGGACACAGTGGAGTGGTCCTTTTTCTGGGCTAGCGTGACCATCGCCCGTGGTACCGCGAAGGTATAGACGCCTCCCGGTGTCTCAGCCTCGCTCAGAAAGTACTTATCCCCTACATGCTCGAAGCTAAGCTTTAGCTGCTTAACAGGAGCTCCATCGACAGCTATAGGGAGGGCAAACGCCCCATGGCCGGAGCCGAGGATTGCTATGCTTGAGAAGGCCTCAACAGAAAGGCGGCCAACCGTGTAAGTGCCCGCAGGCAGTGTCTTGCCTCCTGCGACGAACTCAAACGGAATGCTCACACGAACTCCCTCGGTGTCCTGAGCGCGGGCACTTATGCCCACCCCAAGCAAGCAAGTCAGAGTAAGGACGGCTGTTAAATACGATTTCTTCATGATTTCTCCTTATTGAAATGGTGTTACGTGCTCATTAGTGATAACTGCGGTGGTGAGACTCTATTCCACGCGTCTGTCCTTAGCCTCATTTATCAACTGTTTTCACAACGTATGAAGGGTTAGACGCGGCAATTAAGGGCGAGTTGCTGATGGGATGTCATTTGATTGTCAACTCTTTGTAGAGATCTCGTAACACGTGGTGAGAACATCGCTGGGAGTGCGCAACGAAGAGTACTGCGAGGTACTGCCGGGCTATATCAGCGTGAATCAAACATTGTTGAGGTAAGGGTCGATATTCTCAGCGGCTGCCGTAATGGTCACCGCATGCATGTCGGACTCAGCGACATTGATCGAGGGTGATCGAGATATTGAGTTGCGCAGGCATTCGGCGAAAAGGCCGAGAATCCGACCTGTTTGCCGGCCTGAAGGGAATGACTGCGTTCGCGCAGGGTGTGGTCGCTTGCTGAAGTACTTGTTCAGGCTTTCGCGAAGCTGCAGCCGAGCTCGCAATAGCCGCGCTTTCACTGCCGTCTCAGTTACATTCAGCACTTCTACTGTCTGATCTATGGTGAGTCCTTCAATATCCCGCAGCACAAAGACCGTCCGCAAGATTGGGCTTAGCTCTTCCAAGCACTTGATCAGGATGTCTCGTAATTCAGACGCCCAGTAGAGCTGTTCCGGATTAGGAGCCCAGTCGGTGACCTCTTTTGGAAGCACGTCACCATCGGCCTGAAAATCCTCATCTAGGGACGCCTCTCTTGTGGTGCGCTGCCTGCGCAGCTTCATCAACGACTGGTTCACGGTGATGCGAAAGAGCCAGGTTGAGAATTTGGAATCCTCGCGGAATGCGGACAGGTTTTGGTAGGCCTTCAAAAATGCTTCCTGAACTGCATCTTGCGAATCTTCCCTGTTGTGCGTGATGCTTTGAGCAATTCGGAGAAGTTTGCGATCGTATCGCCTTACGAGTTGCTCGAAAGCGGCAACATCCCCATTCTTGGTGGCGTGGACAAGAGCCATGTCGCCGCCTGCCTCTTCGGTTACGTCGAATTGTGTCAAGTTATCCGTCATATCGTTCAATATGCTTGAAAATGAGAATGAAAAGACGTTTTGGTGCAATTACCATCCAGCTCTTGGTTCACTGCACTACGATCTTGCCGGTCATCTTCGGGTGGATCGTGCAGTAGTATGGATACGTTCCCGCTTTAGTAAACGTGTAGGAGAATTTTTCATCCGTATCCAGCACCTTGGACTTGAACACACCCTCTGTACTGACTGACGTATGAGGAATGTCATCACTGTTGGTCCAGGTTACTGTCGCTCCGACCGGTACCGTGAGTGTCTGTGGCCCGAAAACAAAGTTATCGATTTTTACCGACGCTGCTGCCGCCGAGGGCTCGGCATTCGCCGCGACGCTGAACGATCCGGCTAGCAGTATCATCGCAATCATTACGGGCACTGCCACACCTGCAATCCACATATTCTTGTTTGTCATGGTCATATTTCCTTTCTTATGTTGATCTTTGTTATTGTTATTTGCGCAATCTCCTCGGCTACCTACACCAAGGGCAAGTTAACTTCCGAGTGGTGAATCGACAACTGCCAGGCTGCGACCGCTGACCAGATAGTTCACATCGGTGATACCCAACACCCGCTGCAACTGGTCGGCTGGCACCTTCATCGGTCCGGCTGAAGGGGCGGTTCCCGGCGCAGGTTGAGGGAAGGCGGTCGACATCGCCGTGTGGAACGAAACCTTGCCCTCCACCTTCTGCATGATTTGGTGAATATGGCCGTTCAACACAGTCACGGAACCGAAACGCTTGACGTAAGACAAGGCTTGTTCGCTGTCGTCGGTTCCCCAGCCCCAATCGGGATAGATGGTCCACAGAGGGATGTGTGCAAAGAGCACAATTGGAGTGCTGGCAGAGCGGCCCTTGAGATCGTTCTCCAGCCACTCCAGTTGTTCGTTACCGAGCGACCCCATACCTCCAGCTTTCAAATTGGCGACATTCACGAGACCAACGAAATGCACACCTTTGTGATCGAAGCTGGACCACCCTGTGCCTTTTGTGCCTTTGCCATAACGCTCAAGAAATTGCTCGCCATTATCGGAGAGCATGTCATGCTCACCCGGCACAAAGTAAATCTGTTTCGCGGACACTCCTTTTAATACCTGGTCCAGTGTGTCGAACTCGCTCGGCTTTGAGAGCTGGCTGAGATCCCCGGTGTGAATGATGAAGTCCGGCTTTTGGGGCATCTCATTGATCTTGTTGATTGCCGTTTGCAGCGTAGCGGCGACGTCCGGATTTGCCGGCTTGTTAAAACCGATGTGGCTGTCGCTGATCTGCACAAAGGCGAAGTCCGCCCCTTTGTCGGCATGCTTGCCGTAGCCTTTGGCGAATGCCTTGGACACCGGGATGCCGCCGCTCATGGTCCAGACCAGGCCTGTACCCGCCCATGCCATGCACTTCAGGAACCCGCGACGATCGACGCCGTCGTTGTTGAGGTCTTGCAAACTCTGATCGATAAGATCTTGCTTCTTGTCCGGCATTTGTCCTCCGTGGTTTGTGACGTTCAGAGTTGATAACTTGCATAAGCCGCTTTTATTCCAGTCGCACGTAGCAAAATAATTTGGGCGATCGTTCGGCGGCGTATTTCCTTCGACGACTCCCGGGAAGAGAACGGGCAGGGACATTCCTGCGAATCGATTGACCTTTTGCCAGCCGGTCCGACACTAAGACTCTCGAGAAACAAGAAGGCGGAGGGCCTCCGGCACCCTCCGCCTCCGTTGGCCAACGCCAGAACTAGAAATCCGGGCCAGTCGTGGTGTGGATAGCCAAAGTATCAACAATTGAAAAGTCCCCGAAAATCCAGACGTTGTCCGCTGATGGAACAACTCCGGCAAACAGAAGATCACTCACGAACTTTCCTTTCGTGGGATTGGGACTGGGTACAATCTTCCAGCTGGTCCCGTCCCAGTGCAAAAGCAATGTCATCTGGTGCCCCGATCCGTCGGCCGCGAAGTAGGAACCAAACGCCCAGATGTCGGTCGGTGAATTGGCCGTCAATCCAAGCAAACGGTTCGATTGATTGACGCTGTGCGGTCCAACATTCGGGCTCGGCACCACCGTCCAACTCGTGCCGTCGAAGTGTTCGATCAAGGTCAGTGTGGCAGACTGCTGCGGAGGCGCATCCGGCGTGGAAAAGCCTACCGCCCATACATCATTCGGGGCCAGCGCCAGCACGGCATTCAACTCGTTTTCACCCCCGCCTACATGTGGAGTTACAGCACTGACCCAGTTCGTGCCATTCCAGTGGATCGCGAGGGGTTCGTTGCTGCCTGCGCTAAGAGGAGCAACCCAGCCCACCGCCCAGGCGTCATTGATGGCGTCGGCGGAGACGCCGGTCAAGGCCTCAAAGGTGTTCGTGTTTATAAGTGTCGGTGTCCACGCCGAGCCGTTCCAATGCTCGAAAAGGCTGAAGCTCAAGGCCTGGCCATTTGAAAGGTCTTGCACCAGATTGCCGACTGCCCAAATATCATTCGCCGAAGTCGAAGTCATTGCGAAGAGATCCGCCTGCGAGTTCGGCGGGAACGTTGGGTTCGGGAACAGGCTCCACTTGGTTCCGTTCCATCGTTCGATGATTTGCCCTGGGTTGGCCCCTAGAGTTACGTTCCCGACAGCCCAGGCAAGCGTCGGTGAAATATCGACGACTCCTTGCAGGTCCGCAGTAAGTTGACCATTAATCAACGGTGCCGGAAACGCGGTCCACTTCGTGCCATCAAAGTGGATCGTCGAATCTCCCACCGCCCAAATGTCGTTCGCCGAGGATGCCGATGCCGCAAAAAGAGCATTATTGAGGTTCTCATTCGGGGTTGGGACTACTTTAAAAATTGAGCCTGCCCCTGTTTGTGCTTCCGCAGGCGCGCCGTGAAACATCACAGCTAATCCTAGGAACATCACCACGCTAAACGTAAGTTTCACAATTCCTCCTATAAATATTGTTTTGGATGTGTCGGTTTCGACTTTCCCACTTGATAACTTGCACGAATCGCTTTTATTCCCAGCAAAGTCAAAGATCGAAGTGAAAAGTTGTGGGAGAGCATTGACGACTTCAGTAAGTGGAACGAAAGCCTAGGGGATAGAACGACGGCACTCTCGCCGAGGACAGGCCTCGCGCAAAATACGCAACGTATCCCGAATCAGATTTTGACGTTGTAGCGCCGTCACGTCTGTTCGCCGCCAGCTGGGGCGAGAGGAATGCAGGGTAGTGAAGCATCCGCGTCGAATCCTTCGCCGGACCTGCATTCCTTTCTCTAATTCCTGATCCGGTTAGTTCCCCAGGTATCGCGCCACTGTTAAAGTTGTGATTCCTGTCTCGACGTTCACCTGTTTGCCGACCACAACGATGTTACCGTCTGTTTGTATCAGCACTCCGGAAATGGCAAAAGGTGTGGCCACTGATCCGCCGGTGGCGAATGCAGTGTCCAGGACGCCGTTGGATTCGAATCGCGCCAGACCACTGCCGCCGCCGACCACGATTTGCCCATTCGATTGGAGAGCGATTGCCGCTGGCTGGCTCTGCTTCCCTCCGCCGAAGGTGAACTTCGTGGAGGTGAAAGTAGGATCAAGAATTGCTGTTTCACTGAAACGAAACAGTTCGCCGGCAGTCCTCTGGAATCCGTCACCCACAATCGCAGCCTGAACAAAGTCGCCGTTGGGCTGGAAGACAATTGCCTGGGAGGATGGGGACGACGGGTTGGACGCCACCACTGTTTCGGGCGTCACGGTCGATTGCAACACTCCCGTCGAGCTGAACTCTTCGGAGCCCGCGCCGCTAACGGCCAAATAAGAACCGTCGGAGAGCTGCGCCAATGCTGTGGGAACGATAGGAGTGGGCTCCTCCACAATTCCTCCCGTGCCAAAGGTCGAATCGAGACTACCGTTGGGGTTGTACCGAACCAGAACCGTTGGAGACGGAACTCCTCTCATACCCGATCCCGCACCCCCAGCCACTAGTATCTGGCCGTTAGGCTGCACCAGGAGCGCAAAAACTGTAGGAAAAACTCCCGTGGGAACGGTCGTCACCAATCCACTCTGACCAAAAGTCGTGTCCAGTTGGCCAGTGGGCAAGAACCGCGCTAGCGCGAATTCAGTGGCCGCCGTAGTTCCAGTAGTTGTTCCTGCCACTACGATGTCGCCGTTGGACTGCATCGCGGCCGCAACCGGCATACTGTTGCCGTTGGCGAAGAACGTGGCGGTCGTCTTGCTCAACAGCTTCCCGCTGGATGTGTATCTGAGCAAAGCAAACCCTTCGACGCCGGGAACACTGGTCTTGTCGAGCGCGGTGACGACAGCGATGTTGCCGTTGGATTGCTCGAAAGCGGTTAAGGTCGTGTCAGTGAGGCCGAGATTTGCGGTTACTGTCCCGCCCGTGCCGAAGGTTGTGTCCAAGGTGCCGGCCTGGGCTTGTGCGAAGTTGACGCCAAACGCCAGTCCAAGTGCCAATAGTCCCGTGATCGCATGAAATGTAGCTTTCTTCATTGCTTTTCCTTTTGTGTTTGATTTTTGGTTCAGAGCATTCCTTCACCAGGGCCGTGCTTCCCGGCTGGCTCCGAATGTCTGTCAGTGTTGATAACTGGGAGGCAATATATTTATTCCAGGCCTGTTCCGAATAAGTCGTTAGTTGTCTGCAAGTTGTCTGAAATTGTCTGCGGGATGTAAAGGTTGGGTAGGCTCTTGATAAAGGGTTTACCTTGCCAACCACAAGACGAGCGCTAACCACAACGGCGTTACCGCCAACAGCGCATTCCTGATTCCCCGTGCCAATGCTCTGACGTCGGAACACACTATTTCACGATCCCGGTCGTCGCAGGCGCGCCTTTGCGCAAAGAATTCCAACAGCTCGACCTTGCCCGCGCGTGTCGGGGATTTCCGCGATGTGCTCTCCACATTTACCGTCATAAGTACCTCTTTGCTATTCCGGGCCCCAACAGTTGCCAACCAAACCAGGGAAGTTCACGTCGCTCAAGAAGCCGCCCAAGTGGCCCTGGCCTCCACTGTTCTCATAGCGCGTTCACAGTTGATAACCCGACTGAGTTAGTTTTATTCCAGATGGAAATAGAAGCCCGACCAAAGACTTTCGCAGTTGTCAAATGCGTTGCCCACTTTGAAGTGGGGGAGATATTGCGTAGCAGCCCCCAACGGTGGCGCGGTCCCCGGAGGGATAAGAAGACGCTGGCCGTGGTTGCGGTCAGCGTCCTCTTCCTTGGGGGATTAAGACAGGCTCGGCGCAAGTTCGCGAACGAGCACTATCCGGGCTGTGGGTCTGCCGACCCAAACAACGCGCCTAACGGTTAATTCGCCAGATACGCCGCCACGATGATCCCATCGTTGCCAGTTCCCTCGATGGCAAGAATGTCTCCGTTGGTGTCGATCAGCAGTGCGGTCACATCATTGTCAACCGTCAGCGTGCCGCCGCTCCCAAACGTGGTATCCAGGTCGCCGTTGGTGTCAAGCCGTGCAATGCCACCGAAATTCGGCCCGCCGGTGGCAAGCTCAAGGCCGCCGACCACGACCTGTCCGTTCGATTGCACAGCCAGGGCCTGCGGGGTGTTATTTGCCGTGGTGCCGAAGGGGAATGGGATGTCAGCAAAGGTAGTATCCAGCATACCCGTTTCGCTAAAGCGCGACACTTGCACGTCAGTGCGGTGACTGTTCTCGCCGCCAGTGCTGCGAGGCTGGGCCACGATATAATTGCCGTTTGACTCGAAAATGGTCGGGAAGGGTTCGAGCCCTGCCAACGGGCTGCTCGCCGCCAGAGTTCCCGCAGTCACCGTGGGTAACAGCTCTCCTGTAGAGCTGAGCTCCACCACTGTGCCGACGTGCGCATCTCCGTTCTCACCCACAGCCAGGTAGTCGCCATTGGAGAGAAGGGCCAGCGCCTGCGGCCCTAATATAGGGGCCGGCGTAACCAGCGCAATCCCGGTCGTGCCAAAGTTCGGGTCCAGCGCGCCATTGGAGTTGAAACGCACGAGCGACAGCGACCCCGGGGTGTGCCTGCCGCCATCTTTAAAGCCGCCCGTTAGAATTTGTCCGTTGGGTTGCAGCAGAAATGCGCTCGGAGCGTCTGCACCGGCGGCGAACGCGGTCGTCGCCACGCCGTCGGTGCCAAAGGTTGTGTCCAGCTTGCCATTGGCCGTGAACTGCGCCAGGCCGAATTGGGTTATACCCGAAGGGGTGCCGGGGGTGCCGGCTTCCGTTCCTGCGACAAGGATTTTGCCATTCGGCTCCAACGCAAACGCAAACGGTTGAAAGGTGAAGGAAGAGAACTTGGTAATTGTGCTCCCCTTGGTACCAAATGTTGTATCCAGCTTGCCGGCCGAGGTGTAGCGCGTCAAACCAATCTGAGTGCCCTCGCCCGCCACGAAATCAAACTCGGAGAGCACCACGATGTCGCCGCTGGCCTGCTGGGCCGCGCCGATCGGTAGCATGACCGGCGAACCAGCGCCGGTGAAGATGGTCGTTACGGTTCCATCCGTGCCGAAATTCGGGTCCAGGGTGCCTGCCTGGGCTTGTGCGAAGTTGACTCCAAACACCAGACCAACTGCTAATAGTCCAGCGATCATATGAAATGTAAATGTCCTCACTGTCTTCTCCTTTTTATTTCGATTTTGGCAAACGGCAGACCATCTAGGATTAGTATTGCGTCGGTGCGTTCGATGTCTGCTCGTGGGCCATGGTGAGAAGGTAGCTTCGCGAGGATTGGCGGTTGTCAGCGAGATGTATCGGGTGAGTAAAATTTAAGTAACAAAACTTTTTTCAGTCCCGGTGGGCCGCCAGCTTACGAACCGCAAGCTGGGACTCGTTGGCGCATCTAACTTGGTAGATTTACGCCGCTAAGAAAGCCACCCAAATGCCCGGTCACCGCCACAATGGCAACTGCCAGAAGCTCAACCACCAGGCGATAACTCGGCAAGTAGACTGTCTTTCGTCGAGCGCGGAAATGGACCCACCACACCAGCCAGATCATCACGGTCGAAACACACGCCAGAACAAGGTGCAGCAACAGGATGCCCTTCAGTTTCTGTCCCTCGAGTTGGAACTGCCACGCGAGTAGCCCAGTGGCGACAACCGGAACAGTCGAAATCGCTGCTGCCAGCAGGTTGTAATAAGCTGCGTGCGCGAGGCCACGGTGCTTCGTCCATTGCGCGATAAGGTCGAACACGACCGCCGTGATGAACAGCCCGATTGGGAAATGGATCAGCACTACATGTTGCGCGTGCTTCGCCAAAAGTGCTGTCTTAAGATCAAAAGGATTTACCATTGCCATACCCCTTCTAGATTTGTCTGCCCGCAGCGCGTGTTCATAGCAACCCGAGTTCGTGCAAGCGGTGGAAAAAGACCTCACCCCCGCGCAAAAGGAGAGAGCAATCGCGGAGGTGAGGCTCGCACACGCTACGATAAGTAGTAGCGGAACGAAGTAAAAATCATTCCATCCAGCCCCTGCGGCTCCCCGCCCAACTCCGACCAAGTGTTGCGGTCTACCTAGGAGAGCTTCGGTCCCTCTGGATGCGGCCGCCGGTTCACTTTTTCTTTCGACCGTCAGACGGCTAGAAGCTGATGCCGCATTTGAGTTGCATGAGTCTCAGTGGAGATAACAGACCTTCTGATCTTTTATTCCAGGCGGGCCTAGAGAATGTGACTCCAGTTCGCACTTTGATAGTGGCTACGTTACTTTGTGTATCGAATTGCTTCGGGAAAAGGTTCCATCCGGAGGAGCACTGAAGATTTCGTGGAATTGTGAGAGATCCACGCTGAGTTTAGAGAGTTTCCCCTCAAGTGGTGCAATGGATAAGGGGAGAAAAAAATCCTCCCCACAAAGCATCTATCCTTTGCTTACGCTAATCGAGCTAGTTGGTCACACTGAAATTCTTGTTGCTTTGCAGCGTGGCCTTCGGAGTGGTCACGGTCACGAGGCCTGCGGTCGCCCCCGTGGGCACTACGGCGGTCATATACGTGTTTGACACGACAGTGAAGTTGGCCGCAGCAGTTCCGTTAAATGAGACGGCGTTGGTTCCCATGAATCCCTGCCCGAGAATTTCGACAGTCGCACCGACTTTCCCCGACGTAGGCAGCAAGCTCACAAACGGTTTAAGACCGAGATTCAGGGAGTAAAAAACCCCCGTATTGTTGATGTCGCCGCCCAGATACGCGTCTCCGTACAGGATGCCGTTCGTGTGCTGGATCGGCGTCACCAGAGGTTCCGCGCCATCAGTGGCGTTAAAATCCTCACATACAGTGAACGTACCCTTCGGGGTGATCCGGAAGAAGGTCCCGTTGCTGTTTCCTCCTTTCTCCGCAGCGCCGTAAAAATTGCCATCTGTTGCCTGAACTAGCCCTGCGTAACCGTCGGCCCCGTCAGTGCTCCCATTAAGAGGGTGGAGTTCCGCAAAGGAGCCTTCTGTGGTGATGTCAAACACGTTACCGAAGAGACTGGCGCCGGTAGTGGTTCCGTAAAGCTTGGCGTCGCTGCCCTGAACTAACCCCGCATAGGGATAGGCGCCATCGAAGACGTCAAAGCTGAAGAGCACCGTGAGTGCAAAGTCTCCGGACGGCACTATCTTGAAGATCGTACCGTAGTTGAAACCGAATCCGGCCGTCGTTCCGTATAGGTTCCCATCAGTGGCCTGAACCAAAGGACCAATCGGAAAGGCGCCACGGATCGCGTCG
>Ga0210391_10001165_pt1 | contig 24527 bp, 19 predicted proteins | sample IncBWC12OmetaG_FD_160573 | JGI IMG/M metagenome (GOLD analysis project Ga0210391, IMG submission 160573) | Forest soil microbial communities from Barre Woods Harvard Forest LTER site, Petersham, Massachusetts, United States - Inc-BW-C-12-O ...
CCGCTGCGTCGACCATGATTGCCTGATCTCGCAGCCGCCCGCCTACTCCACCTTGTAACTCCCCGTGCCCCAATGGAATGTCACCGACGGCGCGCAAGTCGGATCCGGCGCAGGCGTCTTGTCCGTTTCCAAACTCGGTACATGCGCGACCCCCGCAAACTTCACCGTCGTCTCTCCGCTCGTCTGCCCCTTAATTACCGGCAGATCCACGGAGACCAGCCGCCCGTCCGGCGTCGTCTTCGGGCTCAGGATCCGCGAATGCCCCGCCGTCGTCGTCTCCAGCCGCAGCGGCGTATTCGCCGGGAACCCGGTGCCCTCGATCAGCACCATCGCTCCGTCCTTCATCCCCAGCAGCACCTGCAACCGGCATCCCTGGTCCTCATTCGCAATCGGGAAGGGAACCGTCGTTACCGCGGCGCCATTCTTCCGGTCCTCACTCACCAGCGCTACCCGCACCGGCTCGCCCGCAGCCACCGTCGCATGAATCTCCACTGGCTGATCCACCTGCATCTTCGTCGTGCAGCTCGGAGCCATCGGTCCCGGAGCCGGCGCTGCTCCCGGCGCATTCGGCGCTGCCGCCGCCGCAGCCGCGGCCGGAGCCGGCGCACTGCAAACCGCCATCCCATTCGCGTCCAGCGTCAGCCCGCTCATCACGTTTTCCGCCTCCGCGTTCAGCGGCCAGCGCACCAACGTCAGCGTCTCACCCGGCGCAAAACCCGTCCCGGTCACGTGATACGTCAGGTCCGTGCCCTCCGCGCCCTTCGCCTTGCCCGCTTCCACCAGCGCGATCGACATTCCTGGCGTCGACATCTCTGGTCCCCAACGCGCCTGCAGCGAAGCCAGCCGCTGCGCAATCATCATCGTCTGTTGCTGGCGCATCTGCGCCTGTTCTTCCGGTGTCATCGTGTGGCTGTCCGGTGGCAGTCCCTGCAACTGCAAGGGCTGCGTAGATCCAGGCTGCTGCGGCGCTCCTGGCGGCCCGGCAGGTTGGAGACTCGGCGGACCCTGCTGCTGCGTGCCCGGATTCTGCGCCGAGGCACTCACACCAAACGAAAGCGAACAAACGACGGCCGCGAGACTGCCCACGGCTGGAAGCGATCGGAAAACCATATGTGTGAGGATATTCCAAAAGCCGCACCCCGCGACACCTTCCCTCGCAACCCCCCCATCCCTCGTCACCCGCACTCCGCAATTCCCTATCCTCTTACAGGTGACGGAACGCCCCAACCCCGTATCTAATGGGAAGCGCGGAAGGGGACCCTCCATGAAAGGTCAGCGTTGGATTGCAGCACTGTTGCTCTTCCTCACGCTCCCGCTCGCTCTCGCCGCCCAAAACGCCCCCAAACAGCGCCTCATCCTCAAAGACGGCTCGTACCAAATCGTCACCAAATTCGAAATCAAAGCCGACCATGTCCACTACTTCAGTGCCGAGCGCCAGGTCTGGGAAGACATCCCTTCCGCCCTCATCGACTGGGACGCCACCGCCAAGTGGAATAAGCAGCACCACCGCGATAACTCGACCGACAACACCCCCGCCACCGCCGACAACAGCACCCAGGTTTCGCCCTCCGGTGACGGCGCCCTCAGTGAAGCCGCCAAACTCGATGCTGAAGCCGCTGCCGAGCGCGCCGACCTCCGCTCCCGCACCCCCCGCGTCGCTCCCGGCCTCCACCTCCCCGAACAGGACGGCGTCTTCGTCCTCGACAATTTCCAGGACATCCCCGAACTCGTCCATCTCGACCAAACCTCCGGCAACGTCAATCGCGACCCCGGCCACAATGTCCTCCGCGCCGCCATGAATTCCTTCCACGGCGCGCAGGAGCCAGTCCGCATCGCCGGACAGGCCGCCAAAGTCCGCGTCCACGTCGACGATCCCGCCCTCTACGTCAGCCTCGATACCCCCGAGCAGCAGGCGCCCGAGGCCGCCATGGTTGTCGATACCCATGGAGCCAGCTCCGCCCAGGACAAAAACCAATACAGCTCGCCCGACAGCCGCTATTCCATCGTCCGCGTCGACGTCCGTCCAGGCGAGCGCTTCATCGGTGCCGTCCGCATCAGTCGCCTCGGCGCCGTCGCCCAGTCTGAAGACATCATCCCCACCAACGCCGAAATCCTCCCCGGCAAGCACTGGATGAAGCTCACCCCCAAAGAGCCGCTCCCCGTCGGCGAGTACGCCCTCATGGAAATCCTCGGCCCCGGCCTCGTCAATCTCGATGTCTGGGACTTCGGCGTCTCCCCCAACGCCCCGGAAAACAAACACCCCGTGACGCCGATCAAAGACGGCGCCGACTAGCGTTCAGAACCTAAAACCTGGTTTCTGAATGAGTATCCGTGGCTGGTCAGAAACGCGCTGATGCTCGCCCAATCTCCCCACCCATCGAGAATGCTTCCTGTGTGCGCGACACTGAATGTCGAGCCCGCCGGGAATTGCAGCAGCTTCTGTTCGAGAGTTTTCAAATCCGCGCATTGGTATTGGTTGAGCGAGTAATGAAACGGCTCCGTCGGCGTCAGATAGTCGACTCGGCTTTGCTCTGGATATACCGGATCGTTGTAGTGACCGAAAATGTAGTAATTCCCAGGCGCCGGCCCCACGCTGACTCGACTGCTGCAGTTAAACGCGCAGGACAGTCCCTTACTTTCCTGATCGCCTAACAGCTTCGCAAGCCGATCCTCATCGTCCGGCGAAAGCGTCCAGCCCTGCGCATTCACATACGCTCTCAGCATTCGCGAATCCAGATTGTAAAGTTGCATGTCATCCTCCGTGCTCTTCTGGCTGCTCATGCGCAGTTCCGCTCCGCTCTCCGCATACTTCCTGTGCCAGCGGGAAAGCTGCTCCCACACCACCGGCTTCATGGCCGCACTCGCATATCTCTCCAGATAGGCTGCGGCATCCCCAGCCAGTGGTGTGCCATCCTCCACTTGCCGGACCGCCAGCGTATCGAGCACCGGGCTCGCTTCCACATGTCCGAGGTTCGGAAAGAATTCCCCTCGCGGACAATAGCCCGGACTTACTTTTCGAACAATCTGTTCCACCCTGGGCCGCGCCTCGTCCGGTGAATCCTTCAGCAGATAAGCCAATACCGGGATCTGCAACTCGCAGGGCCACTCGGCCAGATGTTGATCGATAAACGGAAGCACGATGGGCAGCGTGGCGCGCGTCGTGTAGCGATGCAGCAACGTTGCCGCGCGTTCCAGTTCTTCCGGAGCTTTGAGCGCCACAAAATTCGCGGCGATCTGCTGCTCCTGACCCGGAAGCGACTCGTCAGGCAGCCTCAAATATAGCGACGAGAACCGTGGTGCCGCACGAACTACCTCTTCACGCATAAATGCGGTCGCGGGAGCGGGGTCCAGTTCCAGCCAACGCAGCAACGCCTGGCCGTTGCCCGCCTCAGCTTTCCTGCGAACCACGGGCAGCATCAGCGGAGATCGCACGTGATCCCAGTCGGTATCGAGCAGCGTTGCTTGCAATTCGCCGGAGAGACGATCGAAGTTTGCCGCGGCCATGGCAATCACAGCGTCTGCATAAGGATCATGAAGGCCGTAAATCGACCCTTCCATAACCGAATATCCGCAAAACGGGCACCGCAGCACCGTTTCAAGAGAGGGAATCATCGCCTCGGGACTCTTTTTTGGCAGAGCCGCAAACAGCGTCGCGCGCTCTTCGTTCACCGCCTGAATCGTCAAGGACGAATTCTGCCCCGCCTTCCGCTCTTCCTGGCTGAGCAGGTTCGCATAGGCGTTAAAGAAGACCGGCCGAACCCCGACATTCGGATCCACCAGCAGGCGGCGCATCTCCGCCTCAGCGACCTCCTGGTTCGAATTGATATTCAGGCAGTGTGTAACGTCGACTCCCCGGCTCAATAGCCCCACCAGTGCAACCGCTGCCTCCGGCGTCCCCAAATTGCACAACGCTTCCGTGTCCTTCTGGTATTTCAGATACTCCGCCGACGGCGGTTCGGTGTGAGGGGGCGGCCCTGCGATCGCGCCCGCGCTCCATGCCGCCACCCCCTTCTCAATCACGGTCCCCTTCCACGCATTTCCCGCTGGAGTAATCTCCAGCACGACCTCCGCCGTCTTGCGCACCGAATTCGACTTCGCCTTGGAATCGGGCGATCTCCCGATCTGGTTCGTTGCGTCATCCAGCCCAATCGTTAGCGACAACCGCACGGTGTACTTTCCCGGCGCGTCGAAACGGAATCGGTTGGTCAGCGTATACGGGTATGTTTTCGGTTCCGCCGTCAGGTCAGCGCTTGCGATTTCGGTTGTCGGGCCACTCATCGCACTGCAGCCATGCCAGCCGATATCGGTCCATCCCGTGCTTGGATTCACGTCGAAGGACCACTCCGTGACGAACCGGCACTGCGGGAATCCGAAGCAACTTTCCCAAAACATCTTGCACGGCTCAAGGTAACGGTTCGGCGTGCTGCTGGACATGAGGACCTCCAGTGGAATCACTTGGCCGAGTTGAAATCGGTTCGATCCTGTGGCGGAGCGCAACTCAATCTTCAGGTCCGCCGGTTCGTGTTCAGGCGAGTCCTGCGCGAAAAGTGGAGCGCAGCAGACGCCAGTCGCGAGAATCAGCGCAATGAGGCCATTCCTGATCATTCCATCCCCCTCAAAGCCAAAAGCCCGCGGAGACAACGTCGTCGAAGCAGCCTCAACCGATTCCAGGTTTCGGTTTCTAATGCAGTAGACACCGATGACAGGAATTGGGCATCAGCTCTGCGCACATTCCATTCAATTTGTGAACAACGGACACCGGCAAGTGCCGCCCAGGCCTCGAGTCAAAAACTGTCAAGCCCCACGCGTCCGCACCAAAGTAATCAGCCATGATTCAAAAGCTCTTACCAGGGCACCAATCGACCTGGCTCATCAAGAGCCAATCTGCACCAAAACTGGGGCAAATTCCGCCGGGATGCGGGGGTGAGCTATGATGGTGCCGCCGGCGAATCCTTCGACAATCGCAAGCCAAGAGGAGCATCCTCCGTTCATGCTTGAGCAATTTAGGATTTCTGACTTTTTGGACTGGGATTCAAAAAAGACTCTCGAACTGAATCCCGATTTTCAGCGAGGAGACGTGTGGAAGCCAGCCGCTAAGACTTTTCTGATTGATACAATCCTGCGCAATCTGCCAATCCCCAAAATTTATCTGCGTACGCGAGTGGATGTGGCGACCAAGGTAGCGATTCGGGAGGTGGTAGACGGTCAGCAGCGGCTTCGCGCAATTATTGGCTTCGCAGGAGATAAGTTCATTCTCTCAAAAAGGGCAGGAGATGATTTCGTCGGCAAAAAGTATTCCACGCTGCCTATTGAATATCAGCAACGATTCCTTGAATACCCCATCGCGGTTGATCAACTTTTCAATGCTTCAACCGAAGAGGTACTGGAGGTTTTTGCGCGGCTCAATTCATATACAGTAACCCTCAATGGCCCAGAGCGGCGACACGGGAAGTGGCAGGGTGATTTTAAGGCGGCGATACGAGCGGCTTCGCGGCGGTGGGCACCTCTTTGGACGACATACAAGGTTCTGAGTACCACTGACCGTGTCAGAATGTTGGACGACGCGCTCACGGCAGAAATGGTGGGAGTCCTTCTGGATGGGGTGACCGATGGAGGAGATAAGAAGTTAAACGCGATGTATAAGAAGTACGATCTCTCCTACGACACCACTTCCATTACGAAACTGGATACAGTTCTGAAGACGTTAACGAAAGACTTTGCTCCGTATATAGCGGGAACACCAATGGTCAATCCGCCTCACCTACTTATGCTCTTTGCGGCGCTGGCGCATGTATTAGTTGGTATTCCAGCGGGTGAAATGGCCCCAGTTGCTATGCCTGCGCGAAAGCCGATTACCAATCTAGATGCGGCCAGAGAGAACCTTCTTAACCTTGCAGCTGTTATCGGAAGTCCGGATGTAGCGCCGGCCCCATACACAGAGTTTTGGAAGAACTCGCGATCCACGACTCAGAGAATATCCAGTCGGAGACTCCGCTTTCCTGTGTATTTCGACGCCCTAACAAAATGATGTTTGTCGAGCCATGTACAAGCGTCCTTTCGAGAGAGCATTGCAGAAGTTTTCGGGCGAAGTTGATTGGGTCTGTAAATCGTTCTCCGATGCAAATCTGCACCCAACTTGGAAACATGCAGACTTTGCGCGTGAAATGATGCTGATCAGGCTGCACGATTCGTGGGCGCGATTTTGTCGAGAGATTATCGTTATATCCGCTTATGGAAAAGCGGTGACCGTTGGCGGCATGAGGCTAAATACCAGCCTCCCGTCCATAAAATCACGCTCTCACGTGGTGCCCGTTTTAGTAGCCCTGAATAATGGCAGATTCCCAAAATGGTTTGCGGCGTCTGATTGCATCCGGTCAGCCAACCAGCTAAAGATAGAAAACCTGGCTACGGTTGTTAATGCGCTTGGCGCGTCCAACTCTCCGGCGGATCAACTCAGAGACATACGCAATTTCTACGCGCATAGAGGCAGAGGGACGGCAGGACTGGCTTGTAACGCCTATTCCTTCGTGGGCCGGCGCAAGCCAGACATTTCCCAGCTTAATGATTTCGTTGCCGGGGGGAACACGGTTTTAGAGTCATGGTCGATGGTATTAGTAGCTATCGCAACGGCAGCGGTACAATGAATGACGCATGAGCCATTCACGAGAATATGCGGCGTTCACCAAAGTGGTGGACGCCGTTCTGTCTGTACCCCGCGAAGAGATGCTGCGACGTGAAGCAGAATACCGAAAACAGGTAGACGCCAATCCCCATCGGCGTGGACCCAAACGTGGGTCGAAGCGAAAACCTAAGCAGGCTTCCGCTTCCCCCGACCCTGCTTCTTCTTAAAAACTGGCGGCAGGTTTTTTCGGCTCCTTCCCCGTCAATTCAGCGTAGGTGAGTCGCTTCCCTACGATCTGCGAAACCGCAACAGCAAAGCGGTCCGCATCATTCAACGGGTTTTCCTTGGAGTGACGATTGTTGTAACGAAACACTTGCTCCGTAACGTAGCGGTCCAGGTGAAACGGTTCGACGGCGATGTACGTTCCACGCAAACCACGCTTGAGCAATGACCAGAAATTTTCAAGTCCCTGCGTCGATACCTCGCCGCGCACATACTCGTTAACGTGGTTCACAGTTTCGTGAATGTAGTTCTGCGCCTTGAGTCCAAGGTAGGACGTGGACGATTCGGTGTAGACCTTTGAGCCGTCCTGGATATGGTTCAGAATCTCTTCCTGTAACGTCTCGCGGCGGACATTGGGAACAACCTTCGCCCGAATCTGACGACTCTCCCGATCCAGCATCCCCATAACGGGAACCTTGGATGTGTACTTCTCCGTCGCCTTCCAGTTTGGAATCTCATTGCGCTTGCGAATCATCTCCAAGCGGCGATCCGCGTGCATCTTGCGAGGGTCCGCGCCCACGAAAGTCTCATCCACTTCGGTCGGTCCGCCGGCGGTCCCCATCTTCGCGTTCGGGGTGTTGCCGAGAGCCAAACGGATGCGATGCAGCATGAACCAGGCGGACTTTTGCGTGACTCCAAGCGTGCGGTGCATCTCCCAACTGGAAACACCGTTCCGGCAGTTCGCTACCATCCACATCGCCAGAAGCCACTTATCCAGGCCAATCGGGGATTCCTCAAAGATCGTGCCGACCTTGATGGAGAATTGCGCCTTCGGATGCCGCGTCTTGCACTGCCACACGCGCCGCGCTGCCACGTAGGACACGTCCGTGCGCCCGCAGGTAGGGCAGACCACTACTCCGTCCGGCCAACGCCGCTCAAGCAGGTAGCGGACGCAGTTTTCGGGGTCGGCAAAGTACAGAATCGCTTGCTGTAGGGTTGTGGGTTCGTGCTTCATGAACCTACATTAGCGGAAATAGTCTGATGAGTCAAGTATATTCTTGCCCTTACCAGCCATACACCCTCAACAAAGTTGGCGTGATTGAACGCGCAACTTGGTATTCTGGACTTCATAGAGTGAATTTCAGAAAAAGCCGCCAACCAGGCGGCTTTTTCCATACCCGGGGCCTCCACCGTACGAGGTCCGCAGGCACCACAAAACAAAGTGGTTGGCCGCAAGCACTCTCGAATCAAGTGCATACGCATCACGGAAAGAGGATCATCTCAAAGGAATCAAACACTTACAGAAATCATCCCCCTGGGGGGGTACCTTGCAACAGAGATTTCTTCGAGCCACCAGCCACCACTGGAAACACTTCTTGCCACGCGAACCCTTTCCGGCCATACTTAAACGTGCCCGCCTGGTTCGTCCAGCTCACAATCCAAAATAAGGTGAAGCAGAAATGTCCGCAAAGTACATTTTTGTGACCGGCGGAGTTGTGTCCAGCCTCGGCAAAGGCCTTGCCGCGGCTTCCATCGGCTCCCTCCTCGAAAGTCGCGGCCTCAAAGTCAACCTCATGAAGTTCGATCCGTACCTGAACGTCGACCCCGGTACCATGTCGCCGTTCCAGCACGGCGAAGTCTTCGTCACCGACGACGGCGCGGAAACCGACCTCGACCTCGGCCACTACGAGCGCTTCACCCACGCGAAGCTCACGCGCGATAACAACCTCACCACCGGCCGCATCTACGAGCAGATCATCACCAAAGAACGTCGCGGCGATTACCTCGGCAAAACCGTCCAGGTCATCCCCCACGTCACGAACGAAATCAAGAACGCTATGCGCAAAGTCGCCTCGGAAGGCGACATCACCATCGTCGAAATCGGCGGCACCGTCGGCGACATCGAATCGCTCCCTTTCCTTGAAGCTATCCGTCAGATGCGCCAGGAGCTCGGCCGCGAAAACACCGTCTTCATCCACGTCACCCTCGTTCCCTGGATCGCCGCCGCGCAGGAGCTCAAGACCAAGCCCACCCAGCACTCCGTCAAGGAAATGCTCTCCATCGGCATCCAGCCAGACATACTCCTGTGCCGCACCGACCGCCATCTTTCCCGCGAAATGAAGAGCAAAATCGCTCTCTTCTGCAATCTCGAAGATCAGGCCGTCATCACCGCCAAAGACGTCGACTCCATCTACGAAGTCCCGCTCACCTTCTCTGAGGAAGGCGTCGACCGCCTCGCGCTCCGCTACCTCCACATCGAAACGCCCGAGCCCAACCTCAGCAAATGGTCCGATCTCGTCCACCGCTGCTACCACCCGCGCGACGAAGTCTCTATCGCCATCTGCGGAAAATACGTCGAGTACGAGGACAGCTACAAATCCCTCAAAGAGGCCCTCGTCCACGGAGCGCTCGCCCTCAATCTGAAACTGAATGTCACCTGGATTGAAGCCGAAGGCCTCGAAGAGCCGGCCTACGAATCCCAGCTCACCGGGTTCGACGGCATCCTCGTTCCCGGCGGCTTCGGCAAACGCGGCATCGAGGGCATGCTCAATGCCATCCGCTACGCCCGCGAGCGCAGCGTTCCGTACTTTGGAATCTGCCTCGGCATGCAAACCGCCTGCATCGAGTACGCGCGCAACGTCTGCGGACTCCAGGGCGCCAACTCCAGCGAATTCGATCCCGCCACGCCGCACCGCGTCATCTACAAACTCCGCGAGCTCACCGGCGTTGAAGAAATGGGCGGCACCATGCGCCTCGGCGCGTGGCCCTGCGTTCTCGAAGCTGGTTCGCTCGCCGCCAAAGCCTACGGCAAAACCGAAATCTCAGAACGTCACCGTCACCGTTACGAATTCAATCGCGAGTACGAAGCCCTGCTCACCGGCGCCGGCCTCAACATCACCGGAACCACGCCCGACGGAACCTACGTTGAAATCGTCGAAATCCCCGGCCACCCGTTCTTCCTCGGCTGCCAGTTCCATCCCGAATTCAAATCCAAGCCCCTCGAGCCGCACCCCATCTTCGCCGCCTTCGTCAAAGCCAGCTACGAAAATCGCGTGAAACAAAAAGCCGCGCAGGAACCCGCAATCATTGCCGTTACGCAGAGTTAATCTTTTGAATCGCCGAATTCTCCCGCAAACATCGTTCGAATCCGTCGCCGGAGCCATCTAACCCCGCATGCCGACGGTTTCAGCCGAACCCGCGCGTAAGCGCCACATTCTCCCAACGATCCTCGCCGCCATCCTGCTCGGCGGCCTCTGCGGCGTCGCCGTCCTCACCCTCTTCCTCCACGAAGCCAAACACGGCCTGTGGGATCGCCTCGCCACCGCATTCAGCGCCCGCACCACCCGCATTGACACTTCGCAGCCCACCGTCGTCACGCAGATTCGCCGCCTCGCCCGTCTCGAATCCGTCGCCTTCACCATGGACAAGATGGTCTCCGGCGATCGCGAAGGCCGCGTCCTTCCCGCATTCCTCACCGGCGATCGTATTCTCCTTGAAGTCCACGGCGAAGCCGTCGCCGGCGTCGACCTCGGCCAGCTCACATCCGCCAACGTCCAGGTCAGCGGCCGTTCCGTCCACGTCCACTTGCCCGACCCGCAAATCTTCACCGTCGCGCTCGACGACCAAAAAACCCACGTCTACTCTCGTTCCACCGGACTCCTCGTTCCCGTCGATCCCAGCCTCGAGGGCGAAGTCCGCGAGCAATCCGCCGAAAATCTCCGCCAATCCGCGTTAGCCGGCGGAATCCTAACCACCGCCCACCAAAACGCCTGCGCCACAGTGACCAAGCTTCTCCTGGGCCTGAACTTCGAACAGGTCACCTGCGACTGAACCCCCTACCCCCTACACGCTAAACGCTATACGCTAGGGTAGTGACCCGCGAATACGAAATCGGCCCCGTCCGCGTCGGCGCCGGCCAACTCTTCCTCATCGCCGGACCCTGCGTCATCGAGAGCGAAACCCACGTCCGCACCATGGCCGACGCTCTCCAGCGCATCACCGCCGACCTCGGCATTCCGTACATCTTCAAAGCCTCCTACGACAAGGCCAATCGCACCTCCGTCACCAGCTTCCGCGGTCCCGGCCTCAAAGAAGGCACGGCCATCCTGCGCCGCCTTGCTGAATCCACCGGCCTTCCCGTTCTCACCGACGTCCACGAGCCGTCCCACTGCGAAATCGCCGCCGAGGGCGCCGACGTTCTTCAAATCCCAGCCTTCCTCTGCCGCCAAACCGACCTCCTCGTCGCCGCCGGACGCACCGGCCGCGCCATCAACGTCAAAAAAGGCCAGTTCGTCGCGCCCTGGGACATGCGCCACGCCGTCGACAAAGTCACTTCCACCGGCAACCCCCGCATCTTCCTCACCGAACGCGGCGCTTCCTTCGGCTACAACAATCTGGTGGTCGATATGCGCGCTCTCGCCATCATGCGCGCCTTTGCTCCCGTCGTCTTTGACGGCACGCACTCCGTCCAAATCCCTTCCGGATCCAACGGCGTCTCCGGCGGCCAACCCGAATTCATCCCGCTTCTCACCCGAGCCGCCATCGCCGCCGGCATCGATGGCCTCTTCCTTGAAGTCCACGACAATCCCGCCGAAGCCAAGTCCGACGGCGCTAACGCCCTCCACCTCAACAACCTCAAGCCATTACTCGAAACCCTGTTGGCGATTCATCAAGCTGCCCAGGTTCCGGTTTCCTTGTAGTTATCAACTTGCCGCGGGAACGGCACTGAACAACGGACCCCTCAGGCCGCCCGCTTCCTGAGTAGCACCGCGTGACTACCGGCCACCACCGGGCAGTCCGCTTCGGACAGCCCTGCTTCCCCAGCCGCCGCCAACTCCTTTAGAAATTTGTCATTCCCCACGTGTCCCTTCGGTTCCACCAGCAGTAATTGTGCGCCCGGCCGCATAGCAACCTCGGCCTCGCGGAAGAAATTCACTGCTGAAGGCAGTTCGTGAACCACCGCAAAGGCCAGCACAAAATCGACGGAATTAGCCAGATCGTCGACGACCAGCGAATCCCGCTGTGCCAACCGGGTATCAATCCACGCCTTCAGTCCGGCCCGCTCCGCTCGAAGCCGGAGACCGTCCAGCATTTTCGGCTGGATATCCACCGCAATCACGCGCCCCTGCGCTCCCACGCTCTTCGCCAGCCATAGCGTAAAGAATCCTAATCCGGGCCCGGGCTCGAGCACGGTCATGCCCGTCCGGATGTATCGGCGCAGCAATTGCTCCGGCTTCAGCCGCCAGCTGCGCAGCGGATTGAGCAGCAACGGCCCCATCCACGAGGGAAATACACGATCCGTCATAGGTTTTGTCTCCTGCAAATCAATACGCAACTCCTGCCTCACGGTTCCCTCCGCGAGCAGTCACGCGCCACACAATCGGCTTCTCCATTGGTCCCGACGCAAGCCCTGAACAGCCGTGCGACAATGTTCTTGAACAGGCCATGAAAACTCCCACCTCCGTGGCACCCTCGCCGGCCACCGTTACGCCGGAGCTCCTGGCGCAGCACAGCATCACCACGGACGAATACCGCCGCATTGAGCAGGCGCTGGGCCGCACCCCTTCGCTCACCGAGCTCGGCATTTTTTCCGTTATGTGGAGTGAGCACTGCTCCTACAAATCCTCCAAAATCCATCTCAAGCGCCTGCCCACGCGCAGCAAGCTCGTCGTCCAGGGCCCCGGCGAAAACGCCGGCATCATCGACGTTGGCGACGGCTGGGCCTGCGCCTTCAAAATCGAATCGCACAACCACCCCAGCTACATCGAGCCCTATCAGGGAGCAGCCACCGGCGTCGGCGGCATCCTGCGCGACATCTTCACCATGGGCGCGCGCCCGCTCGCCGTCATGGACTCGCTCCGCTTCGGCCCGCTCGAAGCCGGCCCCGACACGACCGAAGATCTGGTCCGCAAAAACCATTCCATCGTCGAGGGCGTCGTCCACGGCATCGCCGGCTACGGCAACTGCTTCGGCGTCCCCAACCTCGGCGGCGAAACAAAATTCGAGCCGTGCTACTCCGGCAATCCTCTCGTCAATGCCTTCGCTCTCGGCCTCGTTCGCCGCGATGAAATCTTCTACGCAAAGGCGTCGGGCATCGGCAACCCGGTCATCTACGTCGGCGCGCGCACTGGCCGCGACGGCATCCACGGCGCCACCATGGCCAGCGAAGAATTCAAGGAAGGGTCGGAGCAAAAACGCCCCAACGTCCAGGTCGGAGACCCCTTCATGGAAAAACTGCTCCTCGAAGCCTGCCTCGAAGCCATGAAGACCGGCGCGGTCGTCGGCATTCAGGACATGGGTGCAGCGGGCCTCACCAGCTCCAGCTGCGAAATGGGCGGCCGCGGCGGTGTAGGCATCGAGATGGATCTCGACCACATCCCCCAGCGCGAAACCCACATGACCGCCTACGAAATGATGCTCAGCGAATCGCAGGAGCGCATGCTCCTCGTCGCTGAAAAAGGCCGCGAGCACGAAGTCCTCAACGTCTTCGAAAAATGGGGACTGGAAGGCGTCATCGTCGGCACCGTCGTTCCTGAATCGCGCCTCCGCATCTTCCATCACGGCGAGCTCGTCGCCGACATTCCTAACCAGTCCCTCACCGACGACGCGCCTCTCTACCACCGTCCCGTCGGCCAGTGGGCGCGCCCCGATCAAATCAAAGTCCCCCTCGATCCGCCCGCGCACATCCTCGAAGAACTGAAGAAGCCCCGCGACTACACCGCCGATCTCAAAAAGCTCCTCGCCTCCGCCAACATCTGCTCCAAGCGCTGGGTCTTCGAGCAATACGACAGCATGGTGCAGACCAACACCGTGCAAGGCCCCGGCGGAGAAGCTGGCGTCATGCGCATCAAAGGCACCGGCACACCCGCCCACGAGCGCGGATTAGCCATGGCCTTAGCCGGCAACGGCCGCTGGTGCTACCTCGATCCCAAACTCGGAGCCACGCACGCCGTCGCCGAAGCCGCCCGCAAAGTAGCCTGCACCGGTGCCACTCCGGTAGCCGCCACCAACTGCCTCAACTTCGGCAATCCGGAAAAGCCGGAAATCATGGCACAGCTTTCAGCAGCCATCGACGGCATCGCTGAAGCCTGCACCGCCTTAGGCACACCCATCACCGGCGGCAACGTCTCCCTCTACAACGAAACCCGCGGCGAGGGAATTTACCCCACACCCGTCGTTGGCGTAGTCGGAATTCTGGACGATGTAACCAAAGCCGTCCCCGCCGAGTTCCAGCGTGAAGGCGATGCGATTTTCTTTCTCTCCGGCAGAGGCGCGGAAATTATTGAGGCAGACGGAAATCCGAGAATTGACGATATGCGCCGCTTCGGCAGCTCAGAATTTGCGCGCGTTCTGCTCAACAGCTTCTGGGGGCTGCCGCCGCAGTTGAGCCTCGAAGCTGAATCGCGTCTGCAAAAGGCGCTCGCCAAACTGAGTTCAGCCAGCCTTCTGTCGTCGGCCAGCGATCTGTCCGACGGGGGCCTGGGCGCCGCGCTCGCGAAAGCCTGCATCGAAGGCCGGATTGGAGCGGCTGTCCAACTGGGTAAGGCGCCGAATCCTCCGGTCCCGGCTTTCCCGTGGGAACTGCTCTTCGCGGAGCCTTCGAGCGCCGCCATGGTCACATGCAACCCAACGCATCGCGGGGAACTGCGCAAGATTGCCCAGAGCTCGGGCCTTTTCAACCTTGAGATTGGTTCTGTTCGAGGAAATTCGCTCGATGTGAGCGTCGATACGATCGGAGTTCTCTCTGTACCCATTGCCGAACTGCAAACCGTGTGGTCCACATCTCTCCAATCCCACCTCACCGAAGAGGTGACCGCATGAGCCACCTCCTCATCGAAGGCTTCCCCGGCGAACAATCCGCGCTTGTATCAGGGCACGACTTCAGTCGTGCCGTAACGTCGGCAAAACTTAATGGGGCTTTAGCCCCTGAAGCCCAGGCCAGCGCCGAAGACGACCCCAAACTCCGCGAACACTGCGGCGTAGTAGCCATCCACGGCCACCCCGACGCCGCCCGCCAGGTCTACCTCGGCCTTTACGCCCTCCAGCATCGCGGACAGGAATCCGCCGGCATCGCCACCGCCGACGGCACCCACCTCTCCAACATCAAAGGCATGGGCCTCGTTTCCGAAATCTTCACCGACGATGTTCTCGCCCGCCTCAAGGGCGACATGGCCATCGGCCACACCCGCTACTCCACCACCGGCGACTCCGCCCTCCTCAACGCCCAGCCTATCCGCGTCGAGTCCACCAAGGGCCTCATCGCCATCGCCCACAACGGCAACCTCGTCAACCTCGGCAACCTTCGCGTGCAGCTCGAGCGCCAGGGCGCGTTCTTCCAGACCACCAGCGATTCCGAAATCATCGTTCAGCTCATTGCGCACTCCCAGGCCACCACCCTCGTCGACGCCATCGCCGACTCCCTCCGTCAGGTTGAAGGCGCATTCTCCATCGTCATGATGACCCGCGACCGCGTCTTCGCCGCCCGCGATCCCCACGGCTTCCGCCCGCTTTCCATGGGCCGCATCACCAACCCCGAAGGCCCTGACACCATCGTCTTCGCATCCGAAACCTGCGCCTTCGACCTTCTCCGCGCCAAATTTGAGCGCGACGTTCTCCCCGGCGAACTCGTCATGGTCAGCGCTGACGGCGTCACCTCGCGCCAGTACGCCCAGCCCAACCAAACCAGCTGCATCTTCGAGCACGTCTACTTCGCTCGCCCCGACAGCATGATCTTCAATCGCTGGGTGCAGGAGAGTCGCGAAGAAATGGGCCGCCAGCTCGCCCGCGAATCGCACGTGCCCGCCGACCTCGTCGTCCCCGTGCCCGACTCCGGCGTCACCGCCGCCATCGGCTACGCTGCCGAGAGCGGAATCCCCTTTCGCTTCGGCCTCATCCGCAACCACTACGTCGGCCGCACTTTCATTGAGCCGGAGCAGCGCGTCCGCGACTTCGGCGTCAAGCTCAAGCTCAACCCCGTCCGCAATCTTCTCGAAGGCCGCCGCATCATCCTCATCGACGATTCCATCATCCGCGGCACCACCAGCCGCAAAATCGTCCGCATGGTCCGCCAGGCCGGCGCCTCAGAAGTCCACCTGCGCATCAGCTGCCCGCCCACCATCTCGCCGTGCTTCTACGGCGTAGACACGCCCCGCAAATCCGAGCTCATCGCCGCCAATAATTCCATCGAAGAAATCCGCCAGTACATCGAAGCCGACTCCCTCGCCTATTTGTCACTGGAAGGGTTACAAAAAGCCTGCGATGGCGGCGAAGGTAATCGCTACTGCGTAGCCTGCTACACCGGCGAATACCCCACCCAGTGGGTCGACGTAGAAGACATCCTCCCCGCCACCGCAGCTGTTCGCTAAGCCGCCTCTTCTTTTACGCGCACCGCCCTCGCCCTGATTTTCCCGATCGTCTTGTCCTGCGCCGCCTCCGCGAGGTCGTAGCGGTTTTGCAGATTCATCCAGAACTGCGCAGACGTCCCGAAGTACCGCCCCAGGCGCAATGCCGTATTCGCGGAGATGCCGCGCTTGCCCCGCACGATGTCGTTGACCCGCGGAGCCGGGACTTCCAACTCCCTGGCCAGCCGCCACGCCGAAAGCCCCAGCGGCTCCATAAACTCGCTCTTCAGGATCGCCCCGGGATGAAACGCAAATGTCTTCATAAATCTCTCTCAGTGATAATCGACGATCTCCACGTCGTGGGCATTGCCGTTTTTCCAGACGAAACAGACGCGGTACTGATCGTTTACGCGAATTGAATATTGGCCGGCCCGGCTTCCTGTTAACTTTTCGAGCCTGTTTCCCGGGGGCGCCAGCAATTCCAGAAGTTCAACGGCCGCATCGAGAATCGCCAGCTTTTTACCTGCAACATTGCGAATTGAAGCGGGAAGTCTCCGGCTCTTTCCGGTCTCCCATAGAATCTCAGTCTCGCGATCTTTGAAGCTAACAATCAATCGTCATTAGTAACGCGATCCGTTCATATTGTAAAGCGTTATCATTCTTGCCGTCCGAAACTCAAAATCGGAAGTAATGGGCCGCTCCGTCTTTTCTGCACCCTGCACCCTGCACCCTGCCTGCGCAACCCCTTCATCCCTCACGGCTTCCCAATAGAAGAAGGGAGAATCATCGATGGCAGCAACCAAAAAATCTACCGGAGGCCGCAAGTACAGCCCCAAAGCAGGCAAGAAAGTCGAACGCGCCATGCGCGAGAAAAACGCAGGCACCCTCAAAAGCGGCCGCAGCGGCAAAAAAGTCACCAGCCGCAAACAAGCCATCGCCATCGGCCTCTCCGAAGCCCGCAAAGAAGGCGCCAAAGTCCCGCCAGCTAAGAAAACCTCCGCGAAGAAGAGCACCAAAGAGAAGTAGCGTCTCGCCAGCAACAACCGACAACCGACAACCGACAACCGACAACCGACAACCGACAACCGACAACTGAAAACTGAAAACTGACAACTGGAGCCCACCCCGCAGCAGCATCCATCACACCGCCGTTCAACCCTGGGTGACCACCGTCATCCAGGGTTCGCTCTTTCCGTCCATCCCAATCCGCCCCACACCTTCCCGCCCGCCGGACCTTCCTGCTACCTTCTATGGGGTAGCCCCAATGTCCATCATTCCGCCCATCATTACGCCCGACCTCCAATCGTCCGCCACGCGTTTCGTCCGCGCCTGCCTGCGCAAGCCCGTCGACCGGTCGCCCGTCTGGTTCCTTCGCCAGGCCGGCCGCTACATGCGCGAGTACATGGAAGTCCGCCGCCACCATTCGCTCCTTGAAATCTGCAAGAGCCCCAAACTCGCCGCGGAAGTCACCATCACCGCCGCCGAAAAACTCGACGTCGACGCCGCCATCATCTTTGCCGACCTCCTGCTCCCCCTCGAATGCATGGGCCTCGATTTCGAATTCCAGCAGGGCGAAGGCCCCGTCATCCACAAGCCACTCCGCGACGCCGCCGCAATCGACGCCCTCGTCACCACCCGCGCCTCCGAGCTCGCCTACGTCGGCGAAGCCATCCAGCGCGTCGTCACCCACTTCCACGACCGCATCGGCATCATCGGTTTTTGCGGAGCGCCCTTCACCCTCGCCAGCTACATGATCGAAGGCGGCGGCTCCCGCAACTACATCGAAACCAAGAAAATCATGTACCGCTACCCTGACGCCTGGCGCAAGCTCCTCGACAAGCTCGTCGTCGTCCTCCGCGAATTCGCCGCGCAGCAGGTCGCCGCCGGCGCTGATGTCATCCAGATCTTCGATAGCTGGGCCGGCGCGCTCTCTGTCCCCGACTACCGCGACTTCGTCCTTCCCATCACCCGCACCCTCGTCCGCGAAGTTCAGTCGCTCGGCGTTCCCGTCATCTACTTCGGCGTCGATACCGCCAGCCTCCTGCCCGCCATGCGCGAAACCGGCGCCGATGTTCTCGGCCTCGACTGGCGCACGCCTCTCGACCAGGCCTGGCACGGTCTCGACTACGCCTGCGCCGTCCAGGGCAATCTCGATCCCATCACCCTCTTCGCGGAGCCCGAATTCATCCGCACCCGCGTCCATCAGATTCTCGACCAGGCCGCCGGCCGCGCTGGCCACATCTTCAACCTCGGCCACGGCATCGTCCCCGGCACCCCCGTCGAAAACGTTCAGGCCGTCGTCAAATTCGTCCGCGAATACGTTCCCGCGCACAGGGACGTCCGCCATGCCTGACGCCGTCCTCCTCCTCGCTCACGGCACGCCCGATCGTGTCGAAGAGATTCCCGAATATCTCTCCCGCGTCACCGGCGGACGCCCTCTGCCGCCAACCGTCGTGGAAGAAGTCAGCCACCGCTTCTCCCTCATCGGCGGCAGCCCCCTCACGCCTCTCACTCTCCAGCAGGGCAGCCTTCTCCAGCAGGAACTCGGCCTTCCCGTCTACGTCGGCATGCGCAACTGGAAGCCTTACATCGCCGAGGTGGTCCACCAGATGCGCGCCGACGGCATCACCCGCGCCGTCGCCGTCTGCCTCGCTCCGCAGAATTCCCGCACCAGTGTCGGCCTCTATCGCCGCGCCGCCTTCGCCGCCGCCGAAGGCGCCATCGAACTCCGCTTCCTCGACGACTGGGACGACCACCCCCGGCTCATCCAAGCCTTTGCCGAACGCCTCCGCGACACCCGCGATCCCTTCATCACCGAAATCGGCGAGCCCATCCCCGTTCTCTTCACCGCCCACAGCGTCCCCTGCCGCACCATCATTTCCACGCCGCAAACGTTGTCATCCCGACCGGAGCCGCCGAGCAGCGCAGGCGCAGCGGAGGGACCTGCTGCAAATTTGTCATCCCGACCGGAGCGAAGCGCAGCGGAGGGACCTGCTTTTTCACCCCCCGATCCCTACCCCATCGAAGCCAAACTCACCGCCCAACTTGTCGCCTCCCAAATCTCCGGCCTCACTGAACAGGATTGGTTCTTCGCCTTCCAAAGTCAGGGCATGTCCGATGGCCCGTGGCTTGGCCCCACCGTCGAAGACACCCTCACCGCTCTCCGCCAGCAGGACGTGACCAACCTCGTCATCCAGCCCATCGGATTTCTCTGCGATCACGTCGAAATCCTCTACGACATCGACGTCGCCTTCCGCGAATTCGCCGCTGGCCTCGGCATCACCATCCGCCGCCCCGCCTCCCTCAACGACTCGCGCCTTCTCACCCAGGCGCTCGCCGACTTAGCCCGCCGCGGCCTCGCCTAAATCCCATCGCTATAGATTGTTGTCATCCCGACCGGAGCGCGTAGCGCGCAGCGGAGGGACCTGCTGTTCGCCCTTCCTTTCGCCGGGAGCCCCTATCTGCCCGGTTTTGGCGGATGGGTGAAATGCGCGAAGCGCATCGCTTAAAACCGACTTCACCTAAAACCTGGAACCTGGAACCTAAAACCTGGCCCCCGCAGCTTTCCCCCAAATCCCGCATCTGAATATCCTGAGATCGCAATGAAGACCTGGCAAAAGCTCGCCCTCCTCATCCTTATCCCGGTCGCCATCCTCGCCATCGGCATCTGGCGCATCAATGTAGCCCGCAACCAGCCCCTCAAAGTCTCGCCCCAGGCGCAGGAGCGCCCTCTCAGCCAGGACGAAATGGTCCAGCCCCGCCAGCTCTTCATCGACGATCTAAAATCCGCCCGCGACCTCATCGGCAAACCCGTCTGGGTCCAGGCCGGCTATGAGATGGAATATTTCGCCTACACCGCGCACCACGTCGACTTCGCTCACAAAATCGGCGTGCTCCCCAGCGCACAGCGCCTCGACATCAAAGACATCGTTACGCAAAAAGAGCCAGCCAGCATCACCAGCCGCATCCCCGCGGGCGACAAGCAGGCCTTCGCCGTCTTCACCATGCCCGGCGACGACAAGCAATACGCCGCCGCCATCGGCTACCTCCAGGGCACCGACTCGACCTACTATTGCGACAAAATCCTCTACTACGACGACCCGCACCAGATGTACAACTTCTGGCCCGCACCCATCTGGCAGGCCATTGATCAGCACCACCCCATCAACGGCATGAACGAGTTGCAAACCGCCATGGCCCTCGGCGTCATGCAGCAGTCCGATTCCTCCGACTACGGCAACCGCACCGTCTACTACGACGCTGGGCCCAATCGCTGGTCCGTCACCTTCGAAAGCAACAAGGCCACCTCCGTCCAACAGCAACCACCGACAACCACCGCAGCGAAATAGCCGAGCCCATGCCACCGGCCGGCTTTAAGCCCGCTCCGCAAACCGCGCCGGCGACGACAAAAATCGATTTCGCATCAGCGTGATCCAGTCGCCGAAGCCGCTGTGCGGCTGGCTCACCTCATCCGGCACACTCTGCGCCACCGGCTCTTGCGTCTCGCTGGTCTCGAACCGCTCCGCCTCGGGCTCGTTGCGAGGCGGTTCCGTCCCCAGCGCCCGCATCCGCAGATATGTTGCGACTGTCACTCCCGCCGTCGCTGCACATTGCCTTAATCGCACCTTCTCCGCATTCGACAACGGTACCGAGATGCACTCTTTCCGCTCCGTCGCCTCTGCTTTTGCGAATCGCGTCCTGGGCTGGTCCCGCCGCACGCTCTTCGCCAGAACCTGCCGAAACTCCTCCGGCTTCCCCTTAACTGGCTGTGCATCAGGCGCCTTCAAAGCCGCGCGCCTGTTCCTCGCCGGCGTTCTCTTCGTACTCGCGTCCGCAACCGCCGAGTTCCGCGCCTTGGCCTTGCGCGCTGTCTTCGCTTCCGGCTGTTTCGCAGCTTTCTTCGCCCGCGGCGACGCTACGATCGAAGCCTGCAGCAAAGCCTCTACAGCCTTCACCGCCGTCCCATCTGGCTTCACCGGTTCCCCAACGGGTAACTGCTTCTCTGCAACCGGAGCGACAGCCGGCCCAACGCCGTTCGCCGCCATATTCCCACCGCGCACCCGGTTCCGTACCCGTCGCATCGCCTCGTCATACGGAATCTCGCGCACCTCGTCATCGATGACCTGAACCGCATCCCCGCTTTGCTTCCCCGACCAGCTGTTGAACCGGCTCAGAATGGTGTGGATGTCATCGGTATTCTTTCCCGGCTGCATGGCCCATTCCCTCCATGCGCCGAGATTATGACGAGTTCCCCAAGCTTGAGCAGAATCCCTAAGAGATTTCTCACCCGCATTCCGCAATCGGAACCCACTCGCACCACCGTCTCAATTCGGAACGCCCGGCCCCGCCCAACCCCTCAGCCCGTATTCCGCAACCCCGCCGCAATCCCGCTAATCGTACCGGAGATCGCGCGGTTTACCTCGTCCGTGTCCTCGCCCGCCCGCTTCCGCCGCAACAGGTCCACCTGGATCAGGCTCATCGGGTCCACATACGGATTCCGCAGCAGAATCGACCGCGCCAGCACCGGATTCGACTCCAGCAGTTCCTTCTGCCCCGTCACCGCCAGCACCGCATCCCGCGTCCGTTCAAATTCTTCCTTCAGCATCCCAAACACGCGCTCCCGCAATTCCACATCCGGAACCAGCCGCGCATACAGCGACGCAATTCCCAAATCCGCCTTCGCCAACGCCATCTCCACGTTGCGCACCACGTCAATGAACAGCGGAAACTCCGTCATCTCCCGCAGCAACTCTGCCCCGCCCGGCTTCTTCGCAAATTCAGCGAACGCCGTCCCTACCCCGAACCATGCCGGAACCAGCAGACGGCTCTGCGTCCATCCAAACACCCACGGAATCGCCCGCAGATTTTCAAAACTCATCTGCCCCTTGCGCCGCGCCGGACGCGATCCGATCCGCGCATTCTCCAACTCGCCTACCGGCGTCGCAACTTCGAAATAGTGGAGCACATCGGGATCATGAATAATCCGCTCGCGATAGTACGCGAACGATTTCGCCGACAATTCCTCAAACGCGCTCTCCCACTCCGGCCGCAACACGCCCGAATACCGCGCGTCCGGCAGCAGCGCATTCGGCCGCGCCAGCGCATCCAAAGACGCCGCCACCATCAGCTCCAAATTCCGTTCCGCCAGCACCACATCCGAATACTTCCAGTGCAGCACTTCGCCCTGTTCCGTTATGCGAATCTCTCCATCGAATGCGCCAATCGGCTGCGCGTAGATCGCGCGATGCGTCGGGCCGCCGCCTCGTCCCACCGTCCCGCCCCGCCCATGAAACAGCCGCAGTTTCACTCCGCACTCGTGCGCCACTTCATGCAGCGCGCGATGCGCCCGGAATATCTCCCACGTGCTCGTCAGCATCCCGCCGTCTTTATTCGAGTCGGAATACCCCAGCATCACTTCCTGCGTGTTTCCCCAACTCGCCAGCAGCTTTTTGTAACCGTCAGAGTTCCATAAAGTCCGGCAAATTTCCGGCGCATTCCGCAAATCCTCAATGGACTCAAACAACGGCACCGGCATTAAACCAGGATCCCCGCAGTGAGCTCCAGCCGTCCCGCTGTTCCCCGCCACTTCCACGCCGCCCAGCCGGGCCAGCCACACCACCGCCGTCACATCTTCCACACTTGTCGCGCCGCTCACAATGTAGTGCCGGATCGCCTCCGGACTGCATCCCGCCTTGATCTCCGCAATCACGCGAAACGTCTCGATCACGTCCCGCGTCTCCGTGCTCAGTTGCTGGGGCGTGTCCGCACCCTTCTGCGCGCACCACGCCGACGCCTCTTCGAGCGCCTTGCGGTGCACCCGCGCATGCTGCCGAATATCCAGCGTGTGCAGGTGCAGCCCAAACGTCCGCACCATCAGCAGCAGCGGATCGATTAGCGTTTCCGCCACCCGAATTCCCTGGTGCGCCGCCAAACTCCGCCGCACCACCTGCAAGTCCTCCAGGAAATCTGCCGACGAGCAATAAGGCGCCAGCCCCAGCAGCGCCGACTCCAGCTGCGCCGGATCCTCCGCCGTCTTCCCCGCCGTCCGGTGCAGGCGCGCCCGCACGCAAACCAAATAGCGCCGGTACGTCTCAAACTCAAACGTCGACCCGAACGCCGCATCCGCACTCAAATGCAGCTCGGCCTGGAAATCTTTCAGCCGCTCCTGCAACTCCTTGCTCACCGGCAATTGCTGTGCCGAGGTCGTCAGTAGATCAATCGTCTGCTGCAGCCGCTGGTCGTAGTAGTCCAGCACCCGCGTTCGCGCCGCCAAAATCGCCTGCCGCGTCACTTCCGGCGTTACAAATGGATTCCCATCCCGGTCCCCGCCAATCCACGATCCAAACTCCAGCAGCAGCGGCAACTCACCCAACTCCAGCTCCAGCCCGTACTCGCCCTTCAGCGCCGACGCCACTTCCTCATACAAACCCGGCAGCGTCTCGAAAATCGATACGTCGTAATAATCCAGGCCCATGCGGATCTCATCCGCCACCGCCGGCCGCCGGCTCCGCACCTCATCCGTCTGCCACAGCGCCGTAATCTCCGCCATCAGCGCCTCTTCCAGCGCCGTCAACTCCTCATCGGGAACCGGTATCCGGTCCAGCCGCTCCAGAAATTCGCCCATCCGCCGCCGCTTCATCAGCACGCTGCGCCGGGCAATTTCCGTGGGGTGCGCCGTGAAAACCGGCACCACCAGCACCTTCTTCAGCCACTCCAGCGCCTTCTCCGCGCTGATCCCCGCCTCGCGCATGGCCCGCAGCGTCCCGCGCAGCTCGCCGCGTTGCGCCTCGCGATGCTCCACGTCGCCGCTGATCTGCACAGAGAGCCGCCGCCGCTTGCGATGGTTCGTCTCCGCCAGATTAATCAGCTCAAAATAAAACGCGAACGCCCGGCTCAGCCGGTACGCCTGGTCCACCGGCAGTGCGTTCACCACCAGCACCGCCATCTGCATCAGATTTTCCGCTTCGCGCAACTCGCCCTTCGCCTGCAGTTCCCGCCGCCGGATTGCCGGCTGCCGCAGCTTCTCCACCAGGCTGTAGAGCGCATCTCCCGCCTGCTCCCGCAGCACCCGCCCCAGCAACAATCCCAGCGAACGCACATCGCGCCGCAGCGGAGCTTCCTTGCGCTCCCCCGTCCGCGCTTCCAGCTCAGCAAGGCGCTCTTCCCAACTATCCGGTTTCCAAAGAGGCGGCATATATCCCTGATTAAACCAGACGACCCGCATCCAAAACCGAAATGCGATTGCGTGCTGGATGTTTCATTTCTGCTCGCCACCCCACGCCCCTGACCTGGAGTATCCTGGTTGAGTCATGCGTAGAACCCTCATCTCGCTCGCCCTCGTC
>Ga0210391_10001167_pt1 | contig 24474 bp, 20 predicted proteins | sample IncBWC12OmetaG_FD_160573 | JGI IMG/M metagenome (GOLD analysis project Ga0210391, IMG submission 160573) | Forest soil microbial communities from Barre Woods Harvard Forest LTER site, Petersham, Massachusetts, United States - Inc-BW-C-12-O ...
GAGTGGGCTTTTGTTGATAGGCTCGAGAAGACGGAGCCGGAATTCGGTTCGTACGCGGGATAGCTCGGTACCGGACATGGCGCGCACTCAAACGCCGCTCACTTGAATGGGCATCCCGCTCCCTCGCGAGAGGGAGTTCGAATAACGAATCATGGTCTGAAGTTTACGATCGAAGAGATGTATGGGTCGGACTGAAGCCGACCGCTAGATTACGAGCGAGCCGAAGTCGTTAAGGCTGACAAGTAAGACCACCCAGGAAGCGAAAGAAAAAACTCATTTAAGTGAGTGGACAAGTCTGCTCACAAAGTGTTTGACAGGGCCGGCGTTGTTAGAGATGTCCGGTAACGCGACTTCCATGATAGGTCTTTGTCAAGAGGGCAAGAGCTCTCCTGCCGCGCTTCGGAGGAGCGCGGGTGTAAATTCTTTGGGTTTCTTCGCCGCGTGTCTTGGCCTCTCGGCCTGGGGTTCCTTGGTCGATTGAAGAACCAGACTTCCATTTGCTGGCTCAGCCTTTTCCGGGCTGACCAGAAGATTGAGTTCGTGTTCTCCTGCCAGTCTCGAAACGAATCCATGGGAGTATCCAGAGCTTGCGCTCCTTTACCCGGTCGCGTTACCGGCAAGACCTGGCAGGCGACGCGTCGAAGAATTCCTCCTTGTTCACCGCCACGCGTTACGCAGCGATCGAGTGGCCGGTCTCCGGCACCCGAAAATTCCGCTCCCCACGATCCACCGCCATGAGGTAGGCCACCAGCTTTCGGGCAACCGCCAGCGTAGCGCGATTGGCATTGCCTTTCTGTTTTTCCTGGTCCTAGAACAGAGCCAGCGTCGGACTGTAGCGCGGGGCCATCTTGGCCGCCTCAATCAGCGTCGTCTGTAAATGTTTGTTGCGCTGTTTGGACAGAGGCGTCCGCAACGTCGTGTTGCCCGAACTCTTTTGTGCTCCACACAGCCCGCAGTAGCTAATCGCTTTCTTGATCGAAGAAAACCGCTTCACATCTCCCACTTCCAACGCCCAGGTCAGTGCCGTGATCGGCCCAACGGCCGGAATCGTCATCAACCGCTAAACCGAACGAGCCACCCTCCATACCACCGCCCGTAAAGCCTGTGGTGATCGGCGAAAGCGGGGTGCCATTCGGCGCAAATTTGGTCGCGTGCCCCTCCCACAACGAGTCCTGCCCCTGCCAGCCCACGCTGAAGTTGTCGGCGACCCAAAAAGTTGCTTTCGCTATCGAACATGCCTTTGCCACCTGCGCGTAATCCTCCGCCATCAAATTTGAGCGGAAGACCCAGGCGCTCGGCGTGAAGTTGAGGTAAGGCATGAAAGGTACGGAGCGCAGATTATGGTCCTGTGGCGCCGGGTATAGGTAATTCAGCAAACCAAAAAGTTTTTCGGGTTGATACCATGGATAGCGCGCGATATTTTCCGCTGCGGCCAGCGTGTCTTTCGGATACTCGCCCTTCGGTGACGTCGCTGCATAGAACAAACTGCTGCAAGCGTCCGACCGGATCAAGGTCACACAGCCGGCAAGTACATCGGCCAGCGTCGCGAAATTTGACATCGTTGGAGTCTGTCCACCATTCAGCGGACTCTGAATCGCCGCACCCCAGCCACCCGTTTGCAAGTCCACAAAGTTGGGGACATTGTCCGACGCGATGCGCAGGCCCAGCGCGTTGCCTTGCAGCTCTATGCCGTTAAGAAACTGCGTGTTTGTCCAAACTGACGCAATCGTCGAGAACTCGTTGATGACGACCTGTTCCGGCGGCTTGTTCCCGAGCACCGCGAGTAGCGTAATGGCCGGATTGTCAGCCTTTTGCGCCGTGGGGATCCCCCCGGTCGCCACAAGATACAAGATGGAGTCAGTTCCTCGCGTTGTTGCGGAGCGAATCTCAAATTGGCCCTGCTCATTCGTTTTTGCTTCCGCCAATTTATTAGACTCGCTGGAACTCGCCTCCCACAAAGTGACGGTTGAGTTTGCGATGGGGGCGCCGCCTCCAAGAACTCGTCCGCTCAAGTGGTCAGCAGCGAGCGCCGAACTGGCTAGGAATAGAATGGCCAGCGATAAGCCTCCCACCATCTTCAAGCGAATCCAGCTAGGCATGACTATCTCCTCCTCGGCCATGAATTGGGTGCACCTGGTAATGGTCACGTAAAATGCCGACGATGCTTCCTTTCCTGTGAGCGTCGACCAGGGACAATTCCAAGCGAGTGTTGTCCGTCAGATCCCATTAAGATGCAATTGTCAAAAGTAACGAGTACTAAGCTCGGCCGGAAGGATTTGCGTCATGGGGGCAGTCAGCTAGTTGACTCGATGCCTGATAAACGCCTGAATCGAATAACTGAAATTCGACCCGCGAAGACCAGTCCAATCTCAACGCCCGGTCAGGGCAGAAGGCCTAATTCCTTGCCGCGCTGGACGGCCTGGGTGCGCCGGGCGGCTCCGAGCTTGTCGAAGGCGCGGGCACAGTGGGTCTTGACGGTGTTTTCGGAAACGAAAAGCTGCGTGGCGATCTCGCGATTACTGAAGCCGCGGGCGACCAGGTTCAGAATTTCGAGCTCGCGAGCCGTGATGCCCAGGCTCTGCTGGCGGGCCGCATCGGGAGCGAAGGGCCCGTTCGGGGTTGGGGCTTTCGCGGGGACTCGCACCTCCCTTACCACGACGGTTTCGCGGACAGTGTCGCGACTGCGCGTGATGCGAAGGCCGAGCCAGATCCCGAACGCCGCGAACAGGATGGCGACGAGCGCGCCGTAAAGCTCGAGCGAGTGTTCGATGACGACGAATCGGTATTCGGTGTATTGGAGGGTAGCGATGAGCAGGCCGCCGACGAGACCGAAGATAAGGACGTGGCGCTTCATGGCGGAGTTGTGAGAAGTATAACAAAGACGGCGAGGGAGCGGCTTCGCGGTGCGAAATCCGTGTAACGGACGCTCGGTGTTACGATAACCCGCGAGCAGCCAATTCAGATTCCGAGGAATTCCTATGCGATCCGACATTGTTCCAGGCGCGAAGTTTCCCAACTACGAATTTCCCGATCACGCAGCGAAGCGCCGGAAACTTTCCGACCTGCAGGGACCGGATCCCATGGTTCTCGTCCTCAGCCGCGGAGGATTCTGCCCGAAGGACCGCCGCCAGGCTGAGCTGCTCGTTCAGCTTCACCGCGAGATTGAAGTTTCCTACTGCCGCTTGGTCACGATCAGCACCGACAACATCACCGAGACCAGCGAAGTTCGCACCGGCGTGGGCGCGCACTGGCCTTTTCTCTGCGACCCCGGCCGCGTGATTCAAAAAGATCTCGACATCGCCGAGTATACCGATCCGACTCACAATCCGATGATCCCTCACGTGATTATTCTCGAGCCCGGCCTCGTGGTTTATAAGGTCTACAACGGCTACTGGTTCGTCGGCCGGCCTACGATGGAGGATCTGCGTCAGGACCTTCGGGCCGTCACGAAAAAATGCCGCCCCGATTGGGACATCACAACTCCTGAAATGAAAGCTGCCTGGCAGGAGGGCCGCAAAGACCTCTTCTATCCCTACGGCAAAACGTTCGTCCAAACTCTCGGTGAACAGGATTAGAAACTGCGCCACGCAGAAGAAAAGTTAGCAATATCCGAATCAGTAGTTGAGTTTTTGAATTAGTGATAAGCTCCGCGAACGGCTCCTGGCTTCCAGCCGTTTAGCGCGATTTTCGGCCCCCTGCGCAGTACCCACGGCCCACAACCTAACTTCCATAGGAGCATTCCATGCGTGTTGCTTCTGTTTGTGGACTCATGTCCAGGCTCGTTCCCGCTTTGGTCGTGTCAGCGACCAAGCCAACCGGACCTCACATCAGCAAAATTTAGGGGGAAGCATGTCTTCGTCGGCAAAACGTGTCACGGCTGTCGTTTGCTTCTTCGCGGTTTGCGTTGCGGTGTGTTTGGCGCAGGCGACGCTTTCCGTGGAAGCTCGCCGGAAAGCGCTCAACGATCTTTTTACCGAATATTGGGATTACATGATGCGTACGAATCCCTTGTACGCATCCACGCTCGGCGACAAGCGGTGGAACGACAAGGTAGACGATTTCTCGCAAGAGGAACTCGACAGGGAACTGGTCGACACAAAGAAGTTCCTCGACCGGCTGGAAGCGATCGACACATCGGGCTTTTCAGACCAGGAAATCGTGAGCAAGCGGATCCTGGTCGCCGACCAGTTGATGCCTCCCCGCTTCCTGCTGGAGAAAATCGCCGATCAGTCCAGTGCGATCGCCGCGAAGCCCGCCGACGACTCTACGTTCGCTGAGCCTTTCAAGAATTTCCCCAAGTCTATCCCCGAGGTCGAGCAAACCCGCCTAAAGCATCAAGGCATGGCGGCGATTCGCGACGGCGTCCTGCCCGCCTACGCTCATTTCGCGCAATTCGTACGCGACGACTACGCACCGCACGGCCGAACGGAACCCGGCGTCTGGTCGCTTCCCAACGGCGATGCTTACTATGCCTTTCGCGTGAAAGAAAGCACTACCACCGACCTCACTCCCAATCAGATTCACCAATTGGGTCTCGCGCAGGTGGCGGAAATCGAGGGAGAAATGAAGGTGGTGGCAAACAAGTTCGGTTACGCCGACACGAAAAGCTTCAATGCCGCGCTGGCGAAGGATCCGAAGGTGCACGGCCAGTCTCGCCAGCAGCTTTTGGACTTGTACCAACACTATATCGACCAAATGTATGCGAAGCTTCCCGATCTTTTCTTTCGGCTGCCGAAGGCAAAAGTGGTGGTGATGCCGGTGGAAGAATTCAAGGAGAAGGACGCCGCGAGCGCTTACTACCTCGACCCCGCAGCCGATGGATCCCGTCCCGGCCGCGTGATGGTGAATACGGGGGAGTTCGCTAAGCGCTCCACTCTGGACGACGAATCCACCGCCTACCACGAAGGCGTGCCGGGCCATCACATGCAGATCTCGATCGCCATGGAGACCACCGACCTGCCCACGTTTCGCCAGCATGAATTCTTCACGGCCTACACCGAAGGGTGGGCGCTCTATGCGGAGCGATTGGGAAAGGAGGTTGGGTTTTATCAGGACCCCTACCAGTATTACGGCCATCTTGAAGACGACATGTTGCGCGCGATACGCCTGGTCGTCGATACCGGCTTGCACTCGAAGCACTGGACGCGCCAGCAGGTCGTGGATTACTTCCACACCCACTCCGCCGAAGATGAAGTAAATGTTCAGTCGGAGACGGATCGCTACATCGCGTAGCCGGGTCAGGCGCTAGGCTACAAAGTCGGCCAGCTCACAATTCTGGAGCTTCGCCAGTAGGCCAAGGATCAGCTGGGCGATGAATTCGACATTCGCTCGTTCAACGATGAAGTCTTGAGCGGCGGCGCCGTTCCCATGAACGTCCTGAAAGAACGAATCCACGAATGGGTTGCCGCGCAGAAGAGCGCGCCCGCAAAGTAGCCGACGTTGTCGCGATTACTCAGTGCCCGGAACTGTTGAACCGGCAGAACGCCAGCTCGTTCACTGCGCTCGGTCTTCCGGCACGTTCGTGGTCACGCGCTTTGAGAATTCGCGGAGAATATTTCCGCCGATCCGGCCGGCGAGGCCAACTGCGGCGTTCGTGAAGACCAGGCTGACCCCGCGGTTGGCTCGAGGGTAGTAGAGGTTGGAGAGAGCGGCGGCGCTCACGTCGCCCAGCAAATAAGAATAGTTAGGCGCAGTAAGCCCGTTATCGTTGCGCGTGAAAAACGCCGAGCCCACCGCGTGTGCAAGCCGGGTCTTGAAGGGAGATCCGGGGCCAAGATAGAAGTACCGCGGATCCTGGTGGAAGAGCGACGGGAAGACGGCGTGAGTGAGGAAGTCGCTGTCGCGCCCGTCGGCAAACTTTGCGCCAAAACGTTTTCCGTATCCCGCAGCACCTTGCCCGTAGCCTGAAAAGGCGTTCGTCGCCTGTTCGATGCCGGCGCCGAAGCCGACGCCGAGCATCGAAACCGGGTCGAATGTGCCTCTCGCGGCGAACTGGAATTTCTGTTTGGCGGTCATTGGGGCGGCGTCCAACGTGTAACTCGTATAAAAGTTTGGGATGACGCCGAGCAGGCGCTGCTTCTCGGCGGCTCTGATCTGTTCTGCGGCGACGAACTCGGCGGGATGGACGGTCACCTCGGTGTTTTTCGTCGCAAGTGTCAGCGAGACGTTGGGGACCTCATAAGACTGCTGCACTGCGACGACAAACTCCGCCGATGTGAACGTGGCGAAATTCTCGGCGTTTACCACCAGCGAGTAGGAGCCGGGAAGAATCTTCGTAAAGCTAAATTCGCCGTCCGCCGCGCTGACCGTTGTTTGGGATTGTGCTCCGCCCTCAGGTATCAAACTCACATCGGCGCCGGAAACGGAGGCCCCGCTTACGTCACGCACCGTTCCTACTACGTTGGCTGACGGCTCGACATCTGGTGTCTTCGTACCTGAATCCCGGGGGAATACTTCGGAGTGAATTGCATCAGGAGCGGATTCGCTCCGACTTTCACGCGCGGCGGTCTGTTGCTGAGCGAGCGCACCGGCAGGCACCGAGAACAGAACGAGCGACACACCGGCGAGAATTCCACATAAACGAAGGCGGAGGGCCTTTCTCGCACCGCGCTTGTAAGGCGACCAGCGAGAAGCCGTGCGAGGCTCGGTCCAACTCATGAGGAGCGTGGAACCGCCACGGGAGAGGGTAGTCGGAGACATAACGAAGTTGCAGAGAGTTCGCCTTTGCTGAATCAACTCTGATCCTGCAGGTACCTCTGCATTAGCGCATGGACCGAATCGCAATACTGTCCACTATTGAACATGTTCCAGGACCTAAACCCCATCACGCGGCGAGTCCTCGGAAGTCGCGCTATCGGAATCGCGTGACGGAATCCGTGCTCTGCGGTAAGGTTGGCGATTCGCAGTCGACGGCGGCCGCGCCGCAATCGACTAATTCCAATGTTTAACGGTGAACGGGAGCAAGTGCATGGACACGCCAGACAGCACGAGAGTGATTCAGGGAGATGAGGCGTGCAGGGACGGACATTATCGCGCCAAGCAGAACGTGCGCGAACAGTCCACGAGCAGCGATGGCGCGAAGCAGGTCGCTGCACTGGATCCGAATGACTCTACGTCGCGCCAAGCGCAGAACCCGACGGATTTCGACGATCTAAGGGTCGGGCGTGCTTCGGACGACGCTGCGGGAATTCCAGCCATCTGGAACACCGCGCTCTACGGCATCGGCGACATGGGCCCGATTCGCGCGCCGGAAGCGTTTCTGAAGATCAATCACGTGAAGGGCTTCGATTGCCAGAGCTGCGCGTGGCCGAGCCCCGACAAAAAACGCAAGATGTTCGAATTCTGCGAGAACGGCGCGAAGGCAGTCTCCGACGAGTCCACAGGCAAACGCGTCACGCCGGAGTTCTTCGCGAAGCATTCGATCGCGGAGCTCGCGGCGCACTCGGATTACTGGCTGAACGAGCAGGGCCGGCTGACCACTCCGATGGTGCGTCACGCGAACGCGACACACTACGAACCGATCACGTGGACCGAAGCCTTCGCCATGATCGCGCAGGAACTGAACGGTCTAGAGTCTCCCGATCAGGCGTCCTTCTATACATCGGGGAAGACGACGAACGAACCGGCCTTTCTTCTGCAGTTGTTTGCCCGCCAGTTGGGGACGAATAATCTTCCGGATTGCTCGAACATGTGCCACGAGTCGTCAGGTGTGGCCTTGGTGGAGACGCTCGGCGTCGGCAAAGGCGCAGCGACGCTGGAGGACATGGAGACTTCAGAGCTGATCTTTATTTTCGGGAACAATCCTGGCACGAATCATCCGCGGATGCTGACGTCGCTGCAGAAGGCCAAGGACCAGGGCGCCAAGATCATCGCGGTGAATCCTCTGCCGGAAGTGAGCCTGATGCGGGTGAAGAATCCGAACCCGCAGGATTATCCGAATCCTCTGGAGCTGCCGTTTGCGCTGCTGGGCAAGGGGCAAGCGCTTGCCGATTTATATTTGCCCGTGCGCGTAAATGGAGATGTGGCGGCGATCAAAGGAATTCTGAAGGAGCTTTTCGAGCGCGAGAAGAAGGGAATTCCGTCGGCGATCGACCGCGAATTTATTCGAACGTTCACGGAGGGCTTTGACGCGCTGTTGGCGGACGTGGAGGCGGCCAGCTGGGAAGAGATCGAAGAAGAGAGCGGGCTGACGCGAAACCAGATCAACACCGCCGCCGACATGTACGCGAATTCCAAGAAGACGATCATCGCGTGGTGCCTGGGAATGACACAGCAGCGCAACGGCGTGGACAACGTTTCGATGATCGTGAACCTGCTGCTGGTGGGCGGGAACATCGGGCGTCCGGGAGCGGGCACCGTCTGCGTCCGCGGACACTCGAATGTGCAGGGCGACCGCACCATGGGTGTGTGGGAACGCCCGCCGAAACCTTTTTTGGATGCGCTGAAGAAAGAGTTCAACTTCGAACCGCCCGCGAAATGGGGATACGACACCGTCGAGACCCTGCACGCCATGTTCGATGGAGACGTGAAAGTATTTTTTGCGATCAGCGGCAACTTCCTTTCGAACACGCCGGATACGGCGTACAGCGCGCACGCGATGCAACGCTGCAAGCTCACGGCGCACGTATCGACCAAGCTAAACCGATCGCACCTGATCACCGGCGAGCGAGCGCTGATCCTGCCGTGCCTGGGCCGCACAGAGGAAGACGTACGGGCGACCGGCAAGCAGTTCCTTACGGTGGAAGATTCGATGGGGATCATCAATCCCTCGCAGGGATTTTTCCCGCCGGCTTCGCGTGAGCTGATGAGCGACGTGGCGATCCTGTGCCAACTTGCGCACGCCACTTTCGGTTCGCGATCCACCATCAACTGGCTGGGATTTGCGGCGGATTACAACTTGATCCGCGATTCGATTTCCAGGGTGATTCCGGGATTCGAGAATTTCAACGCGCGGCTGAAAAGCGAAGGATTCTTCTATTTGCCGAATGCCGCGAAGCGCCGCATCTTCAAGACCAGCTCCGGCAAAGCAAAGATGACCGTTTGCCCAATCCCGAAGCACAATCTGCAGCCCAGCGAATTTCTATTGACCACGATTCGCAGCCACGATCAATTCAACTCCACAATCTATGGATTGAACGATCGCTATCGGGGCGTCTTCAGCGGCCGGCGCGTGATTTTTCTAAACCCGCTGGATATGCAGGAACAGAATCTGCGGACCGGCCAAGTGGTGGACATCTATAGTCACTTCGAGGGGGAAGTGCGCAAGGCGCCGCGCTTCGCGATCGTTCCCTATGCGATCGCTCGCCGGAGCGCCGCCGCGTACTATCCGGAGACCAACGTTCTGGTTCCGATACGCAACGTGGCCGCCAAGAGTAACCAGCCCGTATTTAAATGCATTCGCATCACGCTCACTCCAGTGGATTCCGCTGAGGCGCCGCACTTCTCCACGGAAGATCTGAATCGCAACATGGATCGAGCAGTGCCGCGCGTGCCGTGACGAGAGTTCATCGGCGGCGCTGCGTTTTGATGCCTTGCGCTCGGAAATTCTTTCTGTTTTAATCGCCGCACCTTCGGCCGCTACGGCCACGATACGGAGTGATCCCGCCATGAAGAATTTCCATTGGGCAGTTCTCGCAATATTGGTTCTCGCCGCGTTTGGCTATTCAGTGGAAGCGTCGCACGCCGCGCCAAGCTTCACCGCGCCGCAAGTGAACGCGCAGGGGATCCTCACTTGTGCTTCGAATGACGGCCGTCGCAACGTCTGTCCGGCGGACACGCGTTCCGGCGTACAACTTGTGAACCAGCGCAGCGGCTCGCCGTGCGTTTTCGGACGCACCTGGGGCTACGACGCGCGCAGCATCTGGGTCGACAAAGGCTGTCGCGCGGATTTTCAAATCACTCCGTCATGGGGCGGCTGGGACAAGGGCTACAACGTTTACTGCTCGTCGGATAGTGGCGGACGCCAGCGTTGCCCGACCGACACGCGCGGCGGCGTTCAAATGGTGCGCCAGCGCAGCAGCTCACCCTGCATTTACATGCAGACCTGGGGATGGGACAAGAGCGGAATCTGGGTCGATCGCGGTTGCCGCGCGGACTTTCAAATCGGCAGCACCGGCGGAGGGTGGAAGCCCGGCGGTCCGGGCTGGCAGCCGGGGAAGAATATCGTCACCTGTTCGTCGAACGATATGAATCGCAATGTTTGCCCCACGAACACTAACGGCGGCGTGCGGTTGATTCGCCAACGCAGCGACGCGGACTGCATCTACCAGCGCACGTGGGGTTACGACAAGCGGGGCATCTGGGTCGATCGCGGCTGCCGCGCCGATTTCGAAGTCGGCGGATACTAAGGCAGGAAATTAAGTAGCACAGGCAATCTTGCTTGTGGGGCGAGTGGCGCGAGGCAACCCTGGTGTCGCTCGCCTTTTTGTTTTTGCAGTTGGTAGCGTCACGCGCCGGCGGTGTTCACCTTCGGCGGATACGCGAATGACGCGTACCAACTCCCGCGCCCCTGCGGCGTGACATCCATCATGTTGTAAACCGGCACGAACAGATCAATCCCGCGCTCGTTGATCTCCGGCGCCATTTTCGGATGGCACGTGTAGAAGTGCCGGATCGTGCCGTCGGCGTCCTTCGAGAAAACGTTGAGCGTTGAGTCCTGCCCGCCGTCGGTCTTCTCGCCGCCGAAGTCGTACTTGAACGTGCTGTCACCCGCGCTGATCAAGCGCAGATTGTCCCATCCGCGCGTGCGAGCGTGCGCGCGCAGCGTAGCGGGATCGGCCGCCGCCACAATGGCGAGATCGATGTTCTGCGCGATGTGGTGCGCGACGCCGTTGATGCCGTCGATCCACATCGTGCACATCGGGCACGGCTTCGCGTTCAGCTTGCCGTACATAAATTGGTAGATCACGAGCGGCCGCTCGCTTGAGCTGAACAGCGCGCTGAGCTTTACTTTGCGCACTGGCGTGTCGCCGGCGTGCAGATTGCGCGGCCCTTCGAGGAATTCGTAGTCCTTCACTACTGCGCCTTTGGGCAGGGCACGGCGCATCGCCGCCACGTGTTCGCGCTGCTTCATCAATTCCACTTCGGCCAAGCGCAGCTCTTCGCGCGCGGCCAGGTAGTCGGCCGGCTCTTCCGCCAGATTCGTCAGGCGGAAATTTCCGTTCTGGATTTCGTAGGTCATCGATCACCTCGTAGGAGTTCGCGTTCAGCCTAGCTCGGCTTGCTTGCAAACCGCAACCTAGCACTTTCCCGTATGCCACAATTCGCCTCGAATTTCCGATGTGGGAAGTCCAGTCCAAGCACACCTCCCAAAAGGCCCACAGACTATTGTCTATGCCACGCAGGTCTCCACTAGTGTGATCGGCGGTCGTGCGTCGGCGTGCTTGGATCAATTGTTGTGCGCGAACGTTGTAAGGCTGCGGCGTTCAATTTGACAGAGCACGCGTGTTACGGAGCTTTGTGTGGCATAGGCAGTTGCCTGTGGGCATTTGATGTGGACGAGCCGAGTGAGCGTGAAAAAAATGCGAGTTGCGCTCCCACACGGGAAAAACGCTCGGTGCTGCGCAAAGCCTCGCGTTAGTTGCCCGCGTCGATCTCAGGAATCATCTTTAATTCGACGGACTGACGCCCGTTGGCCGCGACGCTTACAGTCTCACCTTTACCGGCATAGGCGCGCATCGCTTCAGCGTCCTCGTAAACATCGGGGTCCGCTTTTTCGAACGCGTACGCGGTATAGTCGCCCGGCGGCAGGCCCTTCACTTCGAACCGTCCGTACTGATCGGTGGGTGCCTCTTCGTATTCCTTGCGGCGTTGGCGAACGGCTGACGACGGCACGAGCACCACGGTTACGCCAACGGCGGGCAAGTCGTCCTTGTTCGTCACCGTGCCGGTTACCGAACCGCTCTCGCTGCTGTAGAGAATGTCGATGCGCGAAGGCGCCGCGCCATCGCTCACCTGAAAGCCTCGCGTGAGAACGTCGATACCGTTCGCATCGGCGGCCTTTACGTAGCACTCCTGACATCCCGAGCCCACTTTCACTTCGTAAACGCCATCGTTGACTGCGCTCAAGACCAAGGAACCATCCTGCTGGCGCGTGCTACGGAACGCATGTCCACCAAAGGGGCTGACGTCCTCCTCGTTGGTTGAGAGCCATGCCATCAGGTCGCTCGAAACGGCAGATGCGGCTTTGCCCTCGACGGTGACACGAACCGCAACGTCCACTCCCTTCGACAAGACCAGAGTGATGTTGTCGATGTCAGAAGCGACAACGGTGACTTTTTGATTCGATTGGAAGCGCCCCTCTCTGGTCTGAAGGACTGCAGCAACTTCGTAATCTCCTGAAGCGACGTTATCAATCTCGAAAGCGCCAGTCTTTTCGTCAGACATTCCGATCCTGTGATCGTTGAACCCGAGGGCCGCAGTTCCGCGGGGCGTGAGGGCAACCATTGCGTAGTGATCGCCCTTCACGCCCGTGTTATCGATCACGCGGCCGCGAACCTTGAATGTGCCGTTCGGGCCGGACGACGGCAGCAGCGTGATATCCATTCCGGTGATCTCATCGCCGGATTTCACGTCTAGCGTTGTAGCGCGGGCGGCATCCGTAGCAGCGGGATAGAACACGCGCTGAAATTCCTGCAGTCGATCGTGACCCGGCCTGGTAATGAATCGTGCATCGTTCGGAGTCGCGTAGAGAATGTAGCGGCCCGGGAGAACATCGAAGATACGGTAGTTGCCGAGATCGTCGGTCTGGCCTCCAAATTCGCCGCGCCCGTAGGCGGTTCCGCGCGGCGCTTTGGCGAGAACCAGACTCACGTTCACTTGCTGCAGCGGATCGCCGTCTGGATCGACGACACGTCCGGTGACTACGGCGAGTCTTCTGAGGCGGAATAGCAGGTCGGTCATTTTTTGTCCCGGAGCGAGAACGAGAACTGCGCCCGATTGCGCGGGATGCATCTGGCCGTACGACGCGCGTTGGTAGCCATCTCGAACTACCTGCAAGTCGTAGCTGCCCGGTGCGACATGCTCGATTGCGAAGTGCCCGGACGAATCCGTGACGGCGCGATACGGATCCTGGTCGGTCTTATCACGCACTTCCAGATTGACGCGTGCTCGGCGGAGCGGCTCGCCGGTGTTGGCGCTCAGCACAGTGCCCGCGAGAGTGCATAGCTTGTCGTCGGAAACGGCGGTGGACTGTTGACTCGATGTGGGCGGTCCCTGCTGAGACTGTTGCGGCGCCGTTTCGCTCTGGGGCACTGCGTGTGCGGGGACAACGAGAGCGGCGGGCAAAATAAAAGCTGCGAATAGCGCTGGGCGGAGGAAGCGCATTCGATCGTGCACCTCAATCGCGCGTTATGTTACTGCCAGTGGTACGTATCGCGCGACGCGATTTGGTGGGTCAGATGTAGTGCGCGGCGGCTTCGTTGTATGGCAAATTCAGCCCCGAAACGCGTTGGCCCGGGTGACCTGACGGCTTTCGCGCATTGACACCCGGCGCGCGCGCGATGTAGAACGCTAACCTACACTTCAGAGACGCGCGAAGGAGCCCCAATGAAACCGTATCCGCCGCCGCAGTGGCAGACCCTATCGGCAACCGCACACAAGACGGACCTGGGCGAGGGCCTTCCGGAAGTCGTGATCCTTCTGCTCTCCGAGGAAGCCTACAAGAAATTCGTGAAATCGAAGAGGGCCGCCATGAAGTTCCTCGACGACCTTCACGTCCTGAAACAGAAGCTGATCAACCTGATCTTCGCCGACCTCGTGCCGTCCGTTAAAGGCCCCGGCGGCGAATGGATCATGATCGTCACCCATACGACGCGCAGCACCGCCGTCGTCGTCGGATGGCAGCTGCCGCCACCACAACCGCCTCCTCCACCACCTCCGCCACTGTCGCAGTCGGACTTGCGCAAGCCACCTTCAAAACGCAAAGGCGGCATGCGAAAGTAAAAACGGCTGGTCACGCTGGACGCATGGCGTTACGCGGTGAAGCCGATGCGCTGCAGTAGCGCGCGGAAACGCTCGTCGGCTCGCAACGTATCGAACGCGATATCGACGTTGACCCACGGCATATACACGTCGCGCTCGGTGTAGGCTTTTTCAAGCGCCGCAAGCGCTTCGTCATTTTTCCCCAGCGCCGCATCGATCTGCGCGAAGTAGTACGTCGGCACGTACTGCCGCGTCCCAAGCACGCGTAACTGCTCCCGAATTTTCTGCGCCTCCGCGCGCCGATCCGCCATTGCGTACGCCCGCGCCAGTCCCACGAGCCGCGGCGCGTCGTTGTTCGAAAGGCTCACGGCCTTCTGAAACGCCGCGATCGCTTGCTCGTATTGTCCCGACGCAAGGTAACTGGAGCCGAGGCAGTCGTACGCGCCCGCCGAAGTCGGATCGAGCTCGAGCGCGCGCCGGCACTGATCGATGGCCTTGTCGTACTGGTGCGTGAAATAGAGCGCGAAGCCCGCGTTCACCTGCGTTGAAATCGAAAGGGGATCGAGGTCCAGCGCCTTCTGGCTTTCCGCAACGGCCTCGTCCGCGCGTCCCATCGCCGCCAGGAAAAACGAATAGTAGCGGTGCGCCTCGGCGTCGCCGGGATTGAGCGCCAGCGCGTGGCGAAATTCCTTGTCCGCGCCGTCCCAATCCCAATCCGCATAAAAGTGAATCGCCGCGAGCTCCGTGTGCGCCTGCGCCAGGTCGTTATCAAGCTCGAGCGCCTTCAGCGCATTGTCCTTCGCCTTCGGCATGCTTTCCACGGGACGCAGATCGAGCGACGACCAGTAGTAATCCGCGAGCCCCGCATATGCAGGCGCGTAATTCGGATCGAGCTGGATGGCCTGCTCGAAATATTCTTTCGCTTTGCGTTGCTGTTGCACGGTGCTGAGGCCGGCGCCCGTGCCTTTGTTCAGATAGATGCCTTTCAGGTAAGCGTCGTACGCGGCGGGATTCACGGGACGCGGACTCGTGAGCCGCGTCTTTTCCTGCGGTGTAAGCTGGACTTTGATTTCGTCCGCGATGGCATGCGCTACCTCCTGCTGCAATCCGAGCACGTCGCGCGTGTCGCCTTCGTAGCTCTTTGCCCAGATGTGCTTATCGTTCGACGCCTGGATCAGCTGCGCGGTGATGCGCACACGATCGCCGGACTGCATCACCGATCCTTCCACCACGCCGTCGACGTGCAATTCTTTCGCGATTTCCGGCAGCGATTTTTTCGAGTCCTTGTATTGCTCAACGGAGGTGCGTGAAATCACGCGCAGGGCGCTGATTTGCGCGAGCTGCGTCGTCAACTCGTCCGTCATCCCGTCGGCGAAATAATCCTGGTTCGGGTCGCGGGACAAATTCTCGAGAGGGAAGACGGCGATCGAATGAATCGACCCTGGCCCTGCCGCCGCGGCACCTGCCTTCGAAAAATGCGGAGCGAATTTCCACGCCATCGCCAAAAGCAGGATTGCGCCAAAGATCGCGAGGTCAATTAGAATCCAGCGGCGGTGGCTTCTATCTTTTGCCGCGTCGGCGACCAGCGCATTCACCGTCGCCTGCGACGAGGGCGTGTGCGCGCCCAGAATGCTCAACGCTGTGCGCACTTCGCTCGCCGACTGGTAACGCTCGGAAGGCGCCTTCATCAGGCACTTGTCGATCACCGATTTCAGGACGGGCGATACGCTTGCCGGAAGCTCCTTCGGCGGCTCGTGCAGGATGCGCGAGATCACTTCGTATGTGGTCTTGCCGCCGAACGGCCGTTCGCCGGTGGTCATCTCATACAGCACCACGCCGAGCGACCAGATGTCGCTGCGCACATCGGTCGGCTCGCCGCGAAAAACTTCAGGCGCGGTGTAAAGCATCGTGCCGATGCCGCCTTCGTTGGTGCTCGAATTCGCTGAATGCGTCTGCTCACTGGCGCCTTCGATGCGGTGGCGTTTCGCGAGGCCGAAGTCGAGCACCTTCGCGCGGCCTTCCGGCGAAACCATAATGTTCGAGGATTTCAGGTCGCGATGTATCACGCCGTGCTTGTGCGCATGCGCCAGCGCGTCGGCGATCTGTTCGCCGTAGCGGATCACCGTGTCGACCGGCAGGCCTTTATCGACGATCAGTTCCGAGAGCGGCCTCCCGTCGAGCAACTCCATCACGATGAAGTTGCGGCCTTCGGTGTCGCCGACGTTGTGAATCGTGCAGATGTTGGGGTGGTTCAGCGCGGAGGCGGTGCGCGCCTCGCGGATCAAGAGGCGGCGCGCGGAATCGTCGGAGAGAAGCTGCGTCGGCAGGACTTTCAGCGCCACGTCGCGGCCGAGCTGCTCGTCGCGCGCGCGGTAGACTTCACCCATGCCGCCCGCGCCAATCTTCTCGATGATGCGGTATTGGCCGAAAGTTTGGCCGAGCATGGAAACGGGGCGCCTCTCTAGCGAAAAATGGTAGTTCGCGCTATGGAGCAAGTCAACGCAAGTACGCTGCGCACACGAAGATGAATGTTAATGGACGCGCGAACTTTCGCCTCCGGTAGCATTGCGCGGGCGGCGTGTTCTTGTTAGCGTCGCAGCCGTCACTACAAATCCGGGATAACAAGCGCGATGTACGTTGAACCTCCCACGGGCCATTACATGTCCCCCGATCGGCCGCCTGCTGGCGTCGGCGGCTGGCTGGCGTTCTTTGTAATTGTCACCGTGTTCGCGAGCGGTTTCTCGTTGATCGCCAATCTCGGGTCCCTCGTTGGCGACACGGGAGCCCTGGTGCGCGAATTTCCGTACATACACGCGCGGGCATTCTTTTTCCTGATGGACCACATCGCATGGCTCACCGTGAACTGCTACGGCATCTACGCGGGAATCCAACTCTGGAGAATCGCGCCAGGGGCGGTTGAAACGACGAAGCGCTATCTTGTTTTGTGCGGGCTCGTGGCCTTTGCTCAGTTCGCGGGACTGTTGATTCTGTGGGCTGTCGATGGCTCCGCGGCCGTTGGGCTGACGCGCAACGCGAGCGATGGCAACTTCGAGACCGTGATGGACTTCGGCCGATCGATAATTTATTCGCTACTGTGGTATTCGTATTTCAATCAATCGGTTCGTGTCGCCAACACCTACAACGCGCCGGCGGCTACCGGCAATGAAGGAGTTCCTGCATGAAATACGTCGTCATGTTTTTTTGTGCTTTGGTCCTGTTCTCCACGGCGAGCGCCGATCACGCGCAATCCGCGCCCGAAGGCATCTGGGAGGGCTATGACGGCGAGTGGCAGCACGTATCGAAGCAGCTCGTCGATCTGGCAAACGCGATTCCCGCCGACAAGTATTCGTGGCGCCCCGCGCCCGGCGTGCGCTCTGTGAGCGAAGTTTTCACGCACATCGCCGTATCGAATTATTGGCTGCTGGCTCAGACCGGCGCGATCACGTACCCCAAGGCGCTCGAGCCCGACGATATCGATACAAAAATCACCTCGAAAGCCGAAGTGATCGACTGGCTCACGAAGTCACTCGAAGCGGTGAAGACGGCGCGCGCCAAGGAAACGCCTGCCGCGCTCGCGAAAAAAGTTCACATCGCCGATCGCGACGCCCCGCGCGACGGCATCTACCTCCGCATCCTGGTCCACGCGAACGAGCACATGGGCCAGCTCGTCGCTTACTCGCGCGTGAACGGCATCGTGCCGCCGTGGTCGAAGTAGTGGGATAGCCGAACCGGCTGTCTTCCCGCGAACGACAATCTAGATCGAGCAGCATTCGATCGCGGAGCGAAATCATCGTAAGAGAGTCCGTCTTGGAGTGCTCGCTCCGCGAGTGATCTCGGCCTAATGTGAGCGCTCTTTCGTAGGATGACAGCCAGGTTGGCTATCCCACTTCATCCCATCGGAAACACTGTACGCAAGGTTCTTCACTCCGCGGTCACATTCCCGCAACATCGCAGGGCCACGGTAGCTTCGCAGGACCGCATCGCACCGGTTGCGCTCAACGCAATCGGGCTGGAGGAGTCATGTCAAAAGTGGCAGCAGAACACCATCACGCAGCGGCCGAGCATCACGAACACGCGGCTCGTCATCACAAGGAAGCCGCCAAGCACCACGAAGACGGCAAGCATGAAGCAGCCGCGCATCACGCGCACCTCGCGCACGGCCATCATGAGCACGCTTCGCACCACGCCGCCGAGGCCGCGAAGGCGCACATCGAACACCACAAGTCGTCCGCAGCCCACGCCTGAGCGCATCACCACGGCGGGCGGGGCGGCCCGCCCGCCACTTTTTTTCACGCGGCGCGAAGTTGTAGAAAGTTCAATCCATAATCGAATATTCGAGGTAGGGTCGCGAAACGCTGTCGACCTTGTCGTCCGGTCCTTCGTCGGACTGGTCAGCCGGGCCAACCGGCGTAAATCGAACGACGACCTTGATGTACGGACAGCCGGGGTAAACATACGTTCGTTGGGTTCGCGTGGAAATTCCGCCTTCGGTGGTCATCACGCGAAGCACGTCCTTCCGCGTCATTCCGGGCTGGATTCGCGCGATTTCGCGCATAACCTTCCCGATCCACATCGTGCGTTCCTGATTCAGAGCGTCGTTCTCGGGCACGGCTTCGGCCGCGAGCAGTGACCGGCTCTTCGCCCACGCCGGTAGACTATTCGTGGCGTCCAGCTGACCTACGTTTTCCAGGAGCTTTCCTGTGGCGGCGTCATACAGCTCGTAATGTCGCGACAGTTCTTGATCGTAAACCTCCAGCACCACCTGCGAGCCTCCGTTCCAAATGCGCCACTCTACAAAGGGTCCTCCTTCCGGGCTGATCGTGACAGTGGATCCATTACGGTGATACACCTCGAGTCCAAGATAACCCGCGATGCTGCCGTCGGCGTTGCGACGAACCGCCCGGCAAAATATCGTCTGTTGGTCGGGCTCGACCTGGGCTTCGCTGCAATGATCTCCAGTCGCAACCGGGATCAAGTAGCCGGAGTCTGAGGTGACGTACCACTCGCCATCGAACATCCCTGCCTGGTCGCCGCGGCGCGGTGCGTTCTGCGCCTGCGTCCCTGTCGACGCGAATATTGCTACGCCCAACGCGACAGCCCACGCCAGCTTCATCGACGCCTCCCGGGACACACTTGTATCTGATGCAGTTCTTAGCAGGAGCGTTATGCCGCCAGACGCAACAGCTGAATGGTACGCAGGTTTGGGAAGCGAACTCGAACGCGAATCAGGCTTGTTTCAGAGGATCGGGCATGCCGGGGGCGGTTTCGGGCGTGATGTACTTGATGAAGACGACCTCGTTCTGCTTCTCGTTGTAGACCACTTCGTCGGCGATGGCGCGCGTGATTGCGATGCCGAATCCGCCGGGGCGCATCCCGCGCTTCTCGCGTTCCAGCGCTACGGCCGTCAACTCTTCCGGCTTTGTCGCACTGAGCGACGCGTACGCCATGTTCTTGAACGTGAATCCCGAACCGGGATCGGCGATGCGATAGAGGAGCATCCGCGCGCAGCGAATGTGCGCGATGCGAACTTTGCGCGTGGGATCCAGTTTCCCGCCCCACTCGACCGCGTTCAGCAACAGCTCGCGCAGCGCCACGCCCACCGAATTGCGCAGATCGACGGGCAAGTCCGAATCCAGCTTCAACAAGAATGACTGGATGCGCTCCGCCGCCTCGCGCGTGCACGGAATTTCCAGCTCCACCCACGTGGGCCGCGCCGAGATCACTTCGATCGGGAGCGTCGCCTCTTTGTCGAGCGCCCACTGCGCCGCTTGCAAAATCTGCTCGCGCGTCAGCGGCTTGTTCAAGTATTCGAGCGCTTGGTCCTTGATCGCCTGCAGAACGCTCTGCGGCGTTTCATCCACGGTCATGATCACGGCCTTCACGTCGCCGCGCTTTTTGCGGACGTGTTCGAGCACTTGCAACCCGGTGTGGCCCGGCATCCAGATATCGAGGAACGCTAGATCGAAATGTTCCTTCCCAAGCGCGTGGCAGGCCGCGTCGCCGTCCTTCGCGGTGGTCACCGTGTAACCGGCTTCCTTCAACACGCCGGAGACGGCCACCAGCGTTGCGTGGTCGTCATCCGCCACGAGAATGCGCTCGGACGAGCGAGCGCGGAGCATCTCCGTCCTGATATCGGGAGCGGGGCGCCGCGCGCGCGGTGTGTGGCGTCTTGCGCGTCTCATTGGACGCGCTCCGCGTGTCGGTTCACTTTTTGTGTGGCAGAGGCGGCGAGACGCATTGCCCACACTATACATCGAGATGCTCCCGCCCGACGGTTACAGCCGCATCACAGCCCGGTGAACGGCAAGATCTCGCAGCATAGATTCCATCCCAATTCTGACGATCACGGTGGGCTTGGCTCGGTGATAGCAGGCGCGAACGGTTGTGGAATAGACAGACCTGTCTGTGCCCTTGACTCTGTCTTTGACTTCACAAAGGCACAGGCAGGTCTGCCTATTCCACTGGCACGCTCACCTAGTTCGATCGTGCATGGCCGCGCGTATTGCCAGGACCTGGGTCTGCGCCACTGCATCATTGTTGAAACAAGTGTTTCAAGTATGCTAGCCTTGGCGTGTGAGCCGAACCGCCAACCCCGACCGCCCCGACGAACTGATCGATCGCATCGTCCCGTATCTCACCGCGCGCGGCATCGCCGACCTATCCCTTCGCCCTCTCGCAAAGGCCATCGGCTCGAGTCCTCGCGTGCTGCTCTATTACTTCGGCTCGAGCGAGAAGATGATCGACCGCGTCATCGCCCGGATCCGCGAACGCCAGCACGCGCTGTATCACCAGCTTTCGGCGCAGGCCGCGCCGACGGGCCGCACTCGCGCGACGGCCGATCCGGCCAAAGCCTACTTCGCCATCTGGAAACACATGACGTCGCGCGCGTCCGAGCCGCACTTCCGGTTGTTCTTTGAACTTTACGGCCTCGCGCTGCGCCATCCGCGCCGTTATCGCGCGTTCCTGCACTCGACGATCAACGACTGGCTGGACTTCATGGACGACGCCGCGCTGCGCAAGCAGCACGGCCGCAAGAAGTCGCGCGCCCTCGCGACCATCGCCATGGCCGGCTATCGCGGCTTCCTGCTCGACTACTGCGCCTCGCATGACACGGTGCGTATCGATCGCGCGGTGAAATTGTGGATTCAATCGTTCGTTGCGCTCGAAGCGCAGCCGAGCCGGAGGTCGAAACGATGAACGCATCCGTTGAACCACTCGGGTCTACAGCCGCGCCCGCCACGCCATCCACGTCGGGGCGCAAGAAAATCTTCGCCCTCGTCGGCGTGCTCTTTGCGCTCGGCTTTCCCGCGATTCCAATCTCGCGCTTCTTCGACGAATTCGCGAACACGCGCACGCTCATCGGCTACGAACTGATCTGGTGGGCTGCCGTCGTCGCGCTTCTCGCATGGGTGCGCTTCGCTGGACGCGAGCCGCTCAGCTCGATCGGCTTTCGCCGCCCCGGCATGAAGAACATCGCGCTCGGCGTCGCGACTGGAATCGTCAGCCTCGCCGGGCTCGCCACAATCCTCTATGTGATTTTTCCCGCGCTGCACATAAACGAAACGCAGTCGATCGATCAGGTGATGTCGATGCCGCTGTGGTGGCGCTGGATCATCGTGATTCGCGCTGCGGTAGGAGAGGAAGTTCTGTTTCGCGGCTACGCCATCGAGCGCTTGCAGCGCCTCACCGGCAGCGCGCGCCTGGCGGGCATAATTTCGTGCGTGATTTTCACGATCCTGCACGTCGGCTACTGGGGCTGGGGCCACATCCTGATCGCCGGATTTGCCGGCGCGCTCCTCACCATCCTCTATATTTGGCGGCGCAACCTGTGGGCCAACATCCTCGCCCACTTCATCGTCGACGGCGCCGCCTTCCTCGCGTAGCCAGCGCGTTTACTTAGCGGAAGCATATTCAGGCAGATCGGGAATATTAAACTTCCACGCCATACTAGGCTGCCAGCGCCGCGCGAATTCACTCGCCTCCATGCGGCGCGCGATTGTTCCGCCCGGCACGGAGACCTCGTAGCCCATCACCTGACACATGATGCCGCCCATATATGAGGTGCACGGGACTTGTGCCATAACGGCGATCGCCGAGGAATCGCCGGACCAGCCAACGGCGGCGGATGGAATGAAGCTTGGATCGGAGGCGATCTCGGCGCAATCCTGCGGCGCGTACGCCGCTTTGCACGGCGGAAAAGTGCGCACCATGTCTTCTTCAACTTCACTGGTGAACGAGCCCGGGCCGAGGTCCGGCTTCGAGAGAACGTGGACTGCAACGTGATAGTCGTCGTACCCGTTGCTATTGCCGTTTACGAAGAATGCCTTTGAGTCGGGCGCCCACGTGAGTTCGCTGTCGACCATTCCGACTGGACCAACAGCGCCGATCTCTTTTCCATCGGTGACCACTCGCAGAGTCGCCGTGGCAATATTTGGATCGTCCACGGTCGATGAATACCAGACGATCACTGAGCTGCGGCGATTCGGCGCCTGAATCACGAGCGTCTTGCAGTCCTCAAACGAGTCCACGCAGGCAACTCGGAACGACACGCCCTTTTTCGACCAGATCGGCGCGTTAGCCCGCGGGGCAGCCGATAGAATCGACGCCCCCAGGAGCGCAAGAGCGATCCACATTGCTCGGTGTCGCATTTTCAAAGTCATCGCATCTTAGCGGTGGGAGCTTGCAGCTTCTGATCCGTAAGGACTGCGACCTTAACGTCGTTGTGTTCGCGCTTGGCGATGTCGAGCGCCGTTTCGCCCGCGGCGTCGCGCAGCGACGGGTCGGCGTGGTTCAGCAACAGGATGCGGGTCAGCTCCGGCGTCTCCGCGCGCATCAGCGCCGTCTCGCCCGCATTATTCCGTGCGTCGATCTTCGCGCCCGCCTGAAGCAGATATTGCACGACGCCCGCATCATAACGATTCAGTAGCAGCGGCGTGTTGCCGTCCTTGTCCGCTAGATTCGGATCGGCGCCCGCTTCCAACAGTAGTCGCGCCGTCCACGCGCGATCGATGTCACTGCTTTGATCGACGCTCTGGCGGCGGCTCACCGCAATCATCAATAGCGTAAGGCCGCGCCAGTCGCGCTTGTCGACATCCTTCTCGATCTTCAGCGCCTCAGCCATGAACACCGGAATGCCCACGTCAGCCGCAAGCGCCAGAAGGCTCATGTCAACGTTCGCCATCTTCAGCAGCTGCCTTGCTGCATCAGGATCATGTTTGGAATGCGCGTCAATGAGCGCGCGCCGCAGCACGATCTCTTCACCCGACCCCGCACCGGCGGCGGCCAGCGCGAGCAGCAACTTTGTGTTGCTCGCCCGATTCCGCTTCAAGCGATCAACAGCCTCCGCCGCCTCCGGCGAGCGAAAGTCAAAATTCTCCGCCTGAAGGCATCGCATCGTGTCGTCGTTTCCCCAGAGCCAACGGCCCACGCCCATAACGCGTCCGATTTCGTTCTCGATCTTCGAGACTCCACCGGGCATGCCCATATAGGTGCCCATGTAGTCGTAGACCGATTTGTGCTTGTCATCGAACGTGATCGACGTCTGGACGATGCCGCCGTCCATTACGTTGGTCGCTTCGTATTTGTCGTCGTAAGAGAAGTATTCGCGCTCGCGCATATATTCGACCAGCGCGCGCACGTTCTCCGCCGGAATCGAGCAGCGATGAGGACCGGGAAACATCACGCCCCCGCTCCCTTCAAATAAGATCGTGCCGTCGCCATGCAACTCGGCGTCGTAGCCGAAGAAGACCGCTTGTCCCGAGAGCTTGATCACCACGCTATTGAAATCGTGTATCTCGGGGAAGGGCACGCGCACCCACGTCTTGACGGGTGGCCGCGGAGGCACAGGCATCGGTGTTCCGCTTTTCAGTTGGGCCCGAGCGGCGGGTGCCAACACGGCGACGCAAAATAGCAGCGCTGGCGCCAGGCACGCGGCACGAGGGCGACATGGAAAGGAGGGCATGGGCGCGGCTCCTGGATGGATTATAAGGTTAGAACGCGGCTGGGTGGTTTTCTTGCGGGCATGGCCGGCGCTTAAAATGGACCGGGCCGCGACCAAAAATCTGAGTGGGGATGTCCAAATGGACGGGGCTCGCGCGTCATTGCTATAGAGGGGCAGAGAAGCGCAGCCGCCACGTGGAGCAGCACGTGGCCGATACGAGCGCTTCCACCGCCCCCAGCAGTCATATAAAGGTGGCAAAGGAGATTGCGATGCAATTCATTTTGATGGCGTATGTGCAGGAGGCGGGCTGGCCCGCAATGACGAAGGAGCAGCAGGAGCAGGGGCTCGCGGCTTACAAATCGTTCTCCGACGCTCTGAAAAAAGCCGGCGCGTACATTTCAAGCAACCGCCTTGCGATGAGTTCGAATGCCACCACGCTGCGCCAGGCCGACGGCAAGATGCAGGTCCTTGACGGCCCGTTCGCCGATTCGAAGGAACAGCTCGGCGGCTACTACCTGATCGAGGCGAAGAATCTCGACGAAGCGATCGCCTGGGGCTCGCGTTGCCCGGCAACGGGGCACGGCGCCGTCGAAGTTCGGCCGATCATGGAAATG
>Ga0210391_10001168_pt1 | contig 24466 bp, 15 predicted proteins | sample IncBWC12OmetaG_FD_160573 | JGI IMG/M metagenome (GOLD analysis project Ga0210391, IMG submission 160573) | Forest soil microbial communities from Barre Woods Harvard Forest LTER site, Petersham, Massachusetts, United States - Inc-BW-C-12-O ...
ACCAGGTATCCGTGCCGCCCCAATAGATTATGTCGTGAACCCCGTCGCCCGGAGAGCCTGGATCGACGGCGATCGTATTGGTGTAGAAGCATTGGCAGACCCCGCCTACGCCGTTAAAGGGACCGGTACCTTGAAAGGTCCAGGTCGCGCCCTGATCGGCGCTCTCGAAGATACCCAGGATGTTGGTGTAAGGACTGCTTGCGAGGGTGAAGTTGCCTCCGGTGCCCTCGATCGTAGCGTAGATCACCTGCACTCCGGCCGGGTTGGGGACCGCGGTAGGAGGGGCGAGAGAAATCGCTACCTTGCCGATGCCGGCGGTGCTTGTCGCGGTGTTGTGAGACGTCAACTGGGCCGCAACCGCAGGCGTAGATTTGTTGAGAGATTGGGTCCAGTTCACACCACCGTCGGTTGACTGCAAGACGCCAACGCTATTGGCTCCGGCGAAAAGGACGCGACTACCCACGGGCGAGGACGCATCGAACGCCAGCGACTCGATAAGATCTCCGCTACTCCCACTTCCAACAAACCAGTTCTGTCCGGAGTCAGTCGAGTAATAAACGCCGCTGCTCGCGGCAAGGTACAGATCGGCGTCGTTGGCAGGGTCTACGGCGATGCCAAAGATACTCTGGTTTATGAATTGATTCGCGTTTCCGACGTTGCTGGCCGGAAATCCGGAGCCGAGGACGATCCAGCTCCCGCCGCCATCGGTGGACTTCAGAATTCCAATCGTAGTGTTGAGTTGGGTCCCCTGATTTCCAACTTTAAGAAAAGAGGAGGTGCCGACATATAGAGTGTTGGTATTGGTCGGATCGATTGCGATCCCGGTTGGCTCACCGATAGCCAGCACCGGCTCATGGTCGGTCAGCGGAGTCCAGTGAGCGCCTGCGTCGATCGTTTTCCACACGCCTCCGTCCGTCGCACCGATATAGACCACGTTCGGGTCAGTCGGATTGACCGCAATCGCATCGATACGCCCATTCCAAATCGACGAACCAGCGGTGATTCCACTGGGTCCGATCGGCTTCCAGACCATTCCGGTAACGCCACTGAGAAGCGGAAGGAATTTATTCTTAGCGCTCTTCGGCGGCGCTAAATTCGTCGATGGCGGAATCGCGGCCCATTGTTTCATTGCGTTCTGGTACGCACTGGGAGGAATTGGATTGCCGTCGACGGTGCGTTCCGCCGCCATCCGCGCGCCGGCGCTGGCAGCGTCGTACGGGATAAACTTAGGTGCGTTTACCGGGCTGATCCCGTCCTGAGAAAACGAGACGCTCATCCATAATGTCGGAAGTATAGCGAGCACTGTCGCGAAGATAAGGGCACGGTGCCTCAACGTTTTAGCCATCGATGCGAATTGAAACTTCATGACCCCTCCCCAAATCAATCAGGAGTTTTACGTTTGAATCCGGCGCCGCAATTATTTCTTCGGTTCCTTACCGGTACCTTTCAGCGAGACCTCCTGCGGTGCTCCCGTCTCGTTGTCGCTGATAGTCAATTCTCCCGTTTGCTCGGTCGTATCTGTTGGGCTGAAGGTCACTGAAACTTTACAGCTCTCTCCTGGCGCCAATGTGGTAGCGCATCCATTGGTAACCACGAATGGCGCGGCGGTCGATTCGCTAGTGATCGACACGGAAATTCCAGACTTCTTCGAGCTCTTGTTCTGGATCTTCACCGTCTTGGTTTTGCTGATCGTGCCGATCGCGACCGATTTGAACTTCAAGCTGTGGGGTGAAATCTTCAGCTTCGCATCGACGACAGGTGTCGCCGTCGCAGTAGGTGTAGCGGTAGCCGTGGACGTGGCCGTGGCCGTCGGCGTTGCAGTTGCGGTAGCCGTCGAAGTCGCAGTCGCCGTTGGCGTCGCAGTTGCCGTCGCCGTTGCAGTTGCGGTAGCCGTCGGCGTCGCAGTCGCCGTTGCGGTCGCCGTAGCAGTAGCCGTTGCGGTCGCTGTAGCAGTCGCGGTCGCCAACGGTGTCGGGCATCCTTTGCCTGCAGGGTTCAGCACCGTCAAGAACGCATTGCTGCTTCCTTGTCCGGCCGCATTATTTACGATCTGGTATGCACTCGGCGTGACCGGGAAGTCCGTTGAATACGTAACTCCCGTCACGAAAATTTGGCCCGCTACCGGATCGAATGCCAGCCCGGTTCCAACGTCCGCGGTTCCCGAACCGCCCAGCAAGGTCGAGAACGGCAACTGGCTCGCGCCGGCCGTTGCCTGCGTAGTGTCCACCGCCGACGCAAACGCGGTAATCGGTACGTTAACGGTCGGAATTCCATCTGGCTTTGACGCCGCGGGATCGAACGGGGCAAAATCGGCGAAGGTCAGTGGCAACGGGAGGCCGGAGCTATTATTCGTTGCTCGGCAAGCATTAGAGGTGGTCGGGAAGATCCCGCCGGCGTAGCCCGACGTAGTGAGGCCGGTCACATAGACAATGCCGGCGTTCTCGGCCATGTCGCCAATTGCATCTCCGGTACCGAACATGCAGCCACCGTCGAAGTTCGGGACCAGGCATAGTCCATTTCCACCGAAGTAGGTCGAATAGATGACCTGACCAAGCCCAGGGCTGCCGTTCGGATTTAGCTCGGTGATGAATCCTGTCGTCGCTGGAGAGCCCACGTTCACATTTGCTTCAGGCTCGTTCTGGGACTGATAGGGAGGGTTGGTCGTGCTGACGCCCGTCACGCCGTTCACAGGAAAGTTCGTCGAAGCCGTCGAACCGGCAACCCAAAAATTCCCCGTTGAGTTGTCGTAAACGATCGCGGTTCCGAAGTCGCCGTTCGCAACACCCGAAAGACTGTTTTCGGTACCCGAGCCTCCCAGGTAGGTTCCGTAATGCAGCGCCTGTGCGGCCACCTTTTCCTGATCGAACGCGGCGACGAACGCCATGCTGGTAGTCGTGCCGCCCAGAAAGCTGGATTGCGCCGGATTGGATAGAGGTATCTCGTCTGCAGTCTTTCCGCTCGCACCCGAGAACGTCGCACCGGTAATGGCCACTTCGTTCAAGCTGGCGACCGTGATGCCGAGGCCCACGTCGCCTTCTGTACCGTTGCCGGTTCCGCCGTAGTAGGTCGAAAAGACGGGCGTTGATCCTGATCCGTCTCCTCCGACGATCATCATGAATGCGTTACTCAACCCGCCCTCACCGGTTGCGAGATTGGCTTGCGGGGCGTTAGCGGTTACCACAAACCCGTCCGCTACGGTGCTTTGCGTCGATCCGACAATGAATGCATCGCAATCCGACGAGCACCCGGGGACGAGCGCCACGCGTGCCGCCATCGCGTTGTGAGAGCCGGGGATGTAGCACGAGTAAACGAGACTGTCGCCGCCCGCGGCCAGCTCGCTCACGAAGCCGACGCCTGTGTCGGCGCTCATCCCGTTATTTGTTCCCGTCGTGCCCCACGCTCCGCACGAAGAGACGCCGGGAAACTGCGGCCCCGTTGAATTAGAGTTGCCCGAATACGTCTGCCCGACGACGTAGGCATCTCCCGAACCATCCACCGCTATGCCGTATGCCAGGTCGCCGTTTCCGTTTCCTTCGTCCTGCTGAACGGCCATCGTCTCGCCCGCACCGCCCAGATAGGTCGCGTAAATCAACGAAGCGCCATTGCTCTCGTTCGTATTGAACTCTGCGATGAAGACGTTTGGATTCTGTGTCGGAGGAGAACTGTCCCCTGCCAGCGCAGGCTGGAAAAAGCCGGCGGTCGGTAGATCGTTCGAGTACGCGGTCCCGGTGATATAGGTGTTGGGAGGAGACGCAGAATCAAGGGCAACGTCGAGTCCGCTCTCAGCTACCCCTGGAAGGGGAGTGTTAAGCAACAACTGCGAGAATTGCTCAACGTTCAGCAGACCGGTGCTCGACGCGTCTCCGCCGAAGTAGGTTGAGTACGGGATTACGGGCGGGACGACGGCTACGTTCGGAGTGACCGTCGGATCAATGTACAGCGCACGGCCACGGTCGTAGCTGGCGAGCTCGACCGCAACCTGTCGCGTCGGGATTCCCGCTACCGAGGTGCTGTCTTCCGCGAGCTTGAAGCTGCCCTCCACCGGCGCCCGGCTACCGTCGGCATTTTTCTGATAATTCTGAGGCTTCGAGATCCTGATGGTCCCGGAGGCGGTCGTAATCAGCAAATCGCCCGCGGCAGTCTGCGTGGTCTTGGCCCGACCTTCGATCGCAAACTTGATCTTGCTCGTGTCCGCGCCCGGCCCGGCAACGAGATCATACTCCAGGGCTTTGGGCGTGCCGTAGTAGACGACATCGACGCCAGGGTAAACGTCATGGAATCGCACACGGCCGAAGGTCGGGACGTCGCGATGCCAGTTCTTTTGCTCACCAACGAAGTAGTTCACATGCCCCGGCAGGGGTTCCAGCCCTTCGACTTCAGGATGCGGATTCGCGCCAAGCAGGCGCACTCGCACCGCAGACTCGGTGAGCTTGGTTGCGCCGTAGTCCTTAGGTATGAATCCCGCTGGCAGCGGGCTCTTGTGGACGTCGCCGCCAATCAAAGAGAAGACGGCAGCATCGTCCGTCAGAAACAACGAGTAGCGTCCGCTGCGCGAGAGATAGCGCACGCTCGGATCGACCTGGCCTTTGTTCGCTTCAAAGTACAACGGCAGCCCGGCGATCTTGTTCATTGCTTCCTGGCGAATCTGCTCCGGGTTCTGCGCTGCTTCCGACGCCGTTAGCGCCGGACCGATTCGCGATCCGAACCTGACGTGCATGAATGCTGCGATCGCGACTGCTCCTATAGACACCGCCGCAATTGTTAGCCGCGCGCGCAACGAGACGCCGCAATTACCAACCGTCATTGGGTGTTCCTCCCTCTAGATCCTGTCCTGCAAATTCGAACCCCCGCGCTTGAGATTATCGGTCCATGGGACGCAATCTCCGAAGGCACTGCGGACTGCCGCGTACGATCCCTCCGACTATCGGCGACTGACGCGGCTCACGTCAGCGTTCCTCCCAGACAGTCGGCGCGAAAAACTAATAAGAGTGACTCAGTTCTTCGCGGATACCGTCACCTTGATCCCAGATTAAGTCAAATTTTTTCAGGATTGGTCGGGAATCAAAGAAGAGTCACGATACACCAAGCGTCGAGTCATACCTTGGATAGGCGAATTGAAACGTAAATAATGATCAGTACTGCAAAGTTATTCGTACTGATTTTTGTAAACAGGCATCGTGCGCGGCGGAAATTACGAAAGTTTAGACGCGCTTATTGATATTGACGCCCGAGTGGAGGGATCTGAACACATCGACTTCGTCGAGCACCGTCCTAGTTTGCGAGTTTAGTGTCCTAAGTGCGGAGCGCGAGTGTCTATGTGCATAGACGCTCACGGGGCAATTTAGTAACACGAAGGAGTTGGCTGAGATTCTCTCCCCCGGGGTTTTTCCAGTCAGCGTCGGGCTGGCGACGGGACCCCTCCCCGCTGGCCCGTTCTTTTTAAGACGAGTCGCAGCAGCCGTCTTAGCGGGCTTTCGCCGCGGAGCAAGCATGAAATCGCCCGCTTCGATCGTCGGCTATCACCTTTTCAAAGCCGAGATCCGGAGGCGCCGCGCGCGACTGCTACGCACGTGGGCGGCTTTTGAAATTCAGGGTGTTGCTGGTTTCTTCTTGACACTGCTGGGCGAGGCAGAAAGGGAGGAGTCCGCCGGAGCTGTATAAGTTCCTACAGCAAAGAGCATCGCATTATTGATGGCGTAAACCGTACCGTCTACTCCGATCACAGTCGGAGTGTAGGCTTCGCCCAGCCCCAAGGTAAGCGTCACGGCCTGAGACAACGTATTGCTCGTTAGATCCCATCGGTAGAGCTTCCCATCCTCGCTGTTGGCCATGATGGCCTTAGTAGCCCGGTCGACCGCCGCCGAGTTGATGCACCATTCCTTCACTCCCTGCAACGGCGGATTCGGCGTCGGCCCGAGGATCGTCAACACTTCTTGCATCACTGTTGCTCCGGTTACAGGATCGATCTCGGTGGCATTCGGATCGAGGACCGCAACTTTGTTCTGCCCATTTCCCGACCCAACATTCGCGTAGTTGTTGTACTTCGACATCAGTAGGTAGGTGGACGTGCCTTTATAGGACTTCACCAAGGATGAGGGAACCACAGCCGCAGTATCGTCCCAGCCGAAAGCACCAGGAATTTTCGATTCCGAGAGGGTGCTATCGAAGTGCAACAGCCAGCCTCGGCCGTTGTTCTCCCGAGAGGGGTTCTCCAAGACTCCGAAATACACCTCGCCATCCGATCCGACCGTCGGTGAGGCCGACCCGTTGTCGCTCAACAACGAATCGCTCCCGGATTTCGGATCCTTCAACGGCACGCTTGCCTTCGGCGCGAGTGTTCTGCTGTCCAGGGCCACCAGATATCCGGCCAAGCCGTTGCTCACGGCTACGTAGACCGTCCTCCCATGCGGACTCAGAGCCGGTGCACAGTTGTCCACCACTTTCGTGATTGAGTTGTCGTTGGCGGCGGTTGCAGCGGCAATCCACGTACCCGTCCTGCTGGTAGTGTTGATTCGCGCGATCCCGCTGTTCAGCGCCACAGGTGTGTCGCCGATCACCTGAAACCCGAAAAAAATGTTTCCTGAATGATCGGTGGTGATCGGCGTGTTGATCATGACACTCGCATTGTAGGCACTCGGATCTGCGAAGAAGTTCTTCTTTCCATAAAATACCAGTCGACCTTCGATCCCAGCAGCAGAGTCTGGCGAATCCCGGAAATACACTGTGCCGCCCGCTCCGGGAAAATAAACGCGTGGCTCCAAGCTCAAAGCTGGCCCAAACACGGGCGTCCAGTTGTGCGGTGGCAGAATATAGTCCGTCGGCAAGCTCCAAATGAGTCTACCGCTGGTTCCACTGCGCGCCTCTACTTGAAACCCGCCCTGCGCGCCAGTTTTTACTGGCACGATCACGGTATTTTTGGCCGTCACCAAAGGAGACCCATAGTGAATTGGCAGTTTGTTCGAGACGTATTGGGGATTCAGATCGACCGGGGTCTGCCAATGAACCTGCTCCAGTGACTGCGACGCGGCCGAAGACAGCGCAGAATGGTGTGGATCGCGTGCAAAGTTGTTCCACCGTGCGGCCAGACCGAGCGCCGGTCCCGCCAAGGACAGAGTAGCCAGAACTGCCCCAACGGCTGGCCGCAAATTCATACGAGTAAATTACTCGCGAATAACAGGCACGTGCGGATCGCAAGGGGTCCTGCAGCTTCATCCATTCTTGGCATCAAGCAACAGGTTACCCGAGACCAATCAGAGCGGCGAGGGGAAGGCCGCCCTCGCTCTCCCTCTGATAAGACGGCGCCGAGGTGGGTCAGTTTTACTTCGGCGACTTCCCGCGGAAGTGGGTCAACATTCAGAAGTATTGGTTCCATACCCAACCGGTCGTTCCCGCTATTCACGCGATCTACGGTAGAGTCGCTGGACTCGTAGGCGGGCGCGTATGAAGAAACGGGAATCGCAGGCTTGGCTGATTGTCGGGGTCTTATTCGTTTCCTGGTTCCTGGTCTGGGGCGGCGGCCCCAATACCGGCGCAGTATTCTTTCCGCCGGTCCTGAAGTACTTCGGATGGAGCCGGGCGAAACTGTCGGCCGGGTTTGCGATCGCCGCAATTTCCGCCGGCGCGAGTGGACCGCTGATCGGATGGCTGCTCGACCGTATCGACGTACGCAAGGTGATGGTTTCGGGGGTGGCCCTCACCTGTTTGGGCTACGCCGGGCTCAGCCGGACCCATACCTTCAATCAATTTTTGGCCTGCAATTTTGTCATCGGCATCGGACTCTGCGCCTGCACCGGAATCCCCACCTCGCTGGTGGTAGCCAATTGGTTCCGCGAGCGGCGCGGATTGGCCATGGGCCTCGCGCTTTGCGGAGCGTCGGTCGGCGGCGCCGTGATGACGGTGGTCGCCAATCGCATTATCTCAGCGGCGGGATGGCGCGTCGGATACCTGGTGATCGCGGTGCCGCTGGCGGTGATCGTGATTCCGCTGCTGCTGGTGTTCGTTCGCAGCCGCCCGGCGGTCGAAGGCCAACCTCTGCACGACGTATCGGCAGCTCCCGTGGTGCCAATCGAGCTGCCCGGCCTGGAGGTGAAGGAGGCATTAGCAACTCGATCGCTATGGCTCGTCACCCTCGTACAATTTTTTGGCGCCTCGGTGTTTGCGGGCCTGGGACAACACTTCGTTGCGTATCTGATTGGGATTGGCTATTCGGCCACGTTCTCAGCGCGAACCTTGAGCGTGATGTTCCTGCTGACAATTTTCGGCAACCTGTTGTCGGGGCCGATGGCGGATCGGATCAACGCGCGCCTCGTGCTAACAGGCACCTGGGTCCTCGGTGCGATCGCGATGTTCGCTCTGTTGGGCGCGTCGCACGTCGCCGCGTTGGGAATCCATGTGCTGCTCGTCGGCTTCGTACTCGGCGCCACCGGTGTGCTCACGCCGCTGTTGATGCTGGAGTCGTTGGGAATAAGGAGACTCGGATCGTTGATGGGTATCTCCGGAGTCTTTGGAACCCTCGGCTTCGCGGCGGGTCCAGTGATGACAGGCCGGATCTATGACGTGACCGGCAGCTACACGATCGCGCTATGGCTCTACGTTGCGATGTCGATCGCCTGCGCACTCGCAGTGTTTGCATGCCGTCCATTCGAGCGCGAACAGGAGCGAATCGCCGCAACGCGCGCCGCCTCCTAATGGAGAGATCCCGCAGCCGATGCAGTAATGCCGTTCGTTTTCGAACGTAGAGTCGTCACATGGCGAGCGTCGCTGTTCTAAAGTAATGGCCGGTCTGCGTGGCCCGCATCACTTCATGTCCTTTGTTTTTTGCGCGGGTCGCGCGAGGAAAGTTCTGAACTGACGAATGTTGGCGCGCTGAAGATCGTTGAGACGCTCCAGCAAAGCGACGCCATGACCAAGCGACCGGTCATCACGTTTCGTTGTCCGCGTCTTTTTTTTGATGTTGCCCGATTTCTCGTAGAGCGTCTTAATTTGACTCCACAATTCGTCGGTCATTTTCAGTCTCGCCGTAAGTTCATCTGCCTCAGATCGAAATATCGTCGTAGTCTCGCCCGCTCGCCGCCTTCGTTCCCACTCGTCCATTACCTCTTGATACTCTCGCGCGCGGACAACGAATTTCGCTGACGCACCAAAGACTCGACGACGATCCATGATGGGAGAGAGAATCTCATCGTGCTTTCCGTATGTCCAAAGCGAGACCGCTCTATGCGTTGCGCCTCCAGCCTGATGACCTTAGGCACCCTCCTGTATTATGCTCCGGGACGCCGGCGTCACAGCGCGGCTCTGAAGTATGGAGAGTCCCAAGGGCAACCTGCCCTACCGGTTGATTTACGAACTGGGCAACGCCTTTGCCAGCCGTCTTGAACTCGTTCCACTGATTGAGCTGGTGACGAGCAAGTGCCGCGAAGTGCTGGACGCGGATGGCGTCGCGGTAATGTTGCTCGACGCCGAGAGCCAGGAATTATATTTCCCGTATTTCTCCGATCGCGATCCCAAAGTTGCAGAACGCCTTGGGCGTGTGCGCGTGCCGGTCGGCAAGGGAATAGCGGGCGAGGTCTTCCAGACGTGCCGCTCGGTGAAAATCGACAACGTCTCCACCGAGCGCCACTTCTATTCCGGCGTCGACAAGAAGACCGGGCTCACTACCCGCTCGCTGCTCGCAGCTCCGCTCATCGCCAACGAGGTTCGGCTGGGTGTGATCGAGGCGGTGAACCCGCTGGGGAGGGGGGCATTCTCGGACAACGATCTGGCCCTTTTGGAAGCGCTGGCAGACAGCGTCGCTCTGGCGATCCACAACGCGCATCGAGTGGCCAAACTAAAGGCATCCCAGGAAATGCTACGGACCGAAGTCGGTGCGCTTCGGCGAGATCTGGCCCGCCACGAGGTGGTCGACGAAATCATTGGCGTCGGCCCCGAGATGGCCGAAGTCTACCATCTCATGAACAGCGCCGCGGTCTCCGCGATCTCGGTACTGCTCGTTGGTGAGACTGGATCCGGCAAGGAGCACGTCGCGCGTGCGATCCACCGGATGAGCGCGCGGGCCGACAAGCCCTTCCTGGCGGTCAACTGCGCCGCGCTCTCTGAGCACTTGCTCAACAGCGAGCTGTTTGGTCATCGCCGTGGCGCCTTCACCGGCGCTGACCGCGATCAGCCCGGTTTCTTCCGCGCCGCTTCTGGAGGGATTATTTTTCTCGACGAGATAGGCGAGATGCCGCTCTCGATGCAGCCGACGCTACTGCGCGTGCTTCAGGACGGAGAGATCACTTCTGTCGGCGATACGCGGCCCGAGAAGGTCAACGTGAGGATATTCTCTGCGACCAACAGCGATCTCAAGGCCGGAGTCGCGGCGGGCAGGTTTCGCGCCGACCTCTACTACCGGCTTGCTGCTTTCCCGATCCAGCTACCACCACTACGCGCGCGGCGGCGCGACATACCCTTGCTCGCGGCTCGCTTCCTGGCGATGGCAAGCGAACGCCAGCAGAAGGAGATCCGCGAAATTGATCCGACCGCCCTGGAGCTGCTTGAGAAGTACGATTGGCCGGGCAACATTCGCGAGCTCCAGAATGAAATTGAACGCGCGGTGGTCCTGACACCCCACGGTGAGAGCATCGGCGCAGAAGATTTGTCCGACGAGTTACGAGCAGCGGCCGCAGATTCTAAAGCCAAGCCCCAAAAAATTTCCGCGACTCCGGCTCCGAATGGTGCCCTTTTGCGCGAAGCGCGAGCAGACTTCGAGGCTCGCTACATTGCCGAAGTGCTAGCCCACAACGGTAACAACGTGTCGCGTACTGCGACCGTGCTCGGCATCTCGCGCATCTCGCTTCAGCGCAAAATCAAGGAGTACGGGCTGCGCTGACGACACGCGAGCCTCAGAGCACTCGGCGTTCCAGGGCTGCTGAAGCGGTGCTTCATTTTTGAGGCGGCTGCGGAAATGTAGCAGATCAAATTTAGCGTCTTGTCGCCTAGGATCAGTGGGCCAGCTTCGCTAGTCCAGCAAATCAGGTACTTTTTGGAGGCTTGTCTTAGAGACAGTCATTGGCACGCCTTCTGCTGTCGATCAGTGGATTGATTCGATCTGGGAGGCCCGCAAAACTTCATGTCGGCGAACGAATCGCCGGTCACGGCTGCGATGAATAGTCTTCGCGCCGAGCCGGCAGGAGCCGCGTGCGAGTGGTTGAGCCTGGAGCATCTTGCGCATGGGTCGGAGCGGATTGGTGGGATGGTGGTGCGGTCGGCGCAAGTGCGCAAGGTACTGAAAACCATTTCACGCTTGAGTCCGTATAAGGCAACCGTCCTGATTCAGGGGGAGTCGGGGACAGGCAAGGAACTGGTAGCGCGAGCGTGGCACACGCTGGGCCCGGCACCCGGCGGCCCGTTCGTTACCTTTAATTGCTCGAATCTCATCGAGTCACTAGCCGAATCGCAACTCTTCGGCCATGTGCGCGGCGCGTACACCGATGCCCGCGAGGATTATCTCGGCTATTTCCGCTCCGCCAATGGCGGAACGCTGTTTTTGGACGAAATCGGCGAGCTTCCGCTGCAATTGCAACCCAAGCTGCTACGTGCGGTCGAGACGCGCGAGATCCAGCCGGTCGGTTCCTCGCGTCCCTACTCGGTTGATATCCGGCTGGTAGCTGCGACCAATCGCGACCTGAAGGCGATGGTCAAGGCGGGGCAATTCCGCGACGACCTCTACTATCGCCTCAACGCCCAGGCAATACTGATTCCTCCGCTTCGCGAACGGCGCGACGCGATCCCGGCCTTCGTCGCCCATTTTATCGAGCATTTCAACCGCCTGTTCGGCAAGGACGTAAAATTCGTCTCGCGCGCCGCTATGAACGCGGTGTGCGCCAATCAGTGGCTTGGTAACGTCCGCGAGCTCGGCCACATGATCGAAAGCGCGGTTCTGATGACAGACGGTGATCGTATCGATATCGGCGATTTCCCCTTCCACCGTGACAATGCCACCGGCGAAGCGACAGACACGTCAGTCAATGCGATGATGCTGCCAAACGGCGCACCCTATCTTCTCGAGGGCGGGATGAGTGGTACCGCGAAGGATTGGCCCTACTCGCTCGATGCCGTAGTCCGCGAGGCCTCGAAGCTCGCACTGATTCGCGCGCTGCAGGCGACCCAGGGCAATTGCCATCGTGCAGGCGATCTACTGGGCGTATCGCGCTACACGGTCTACCGGATGCTGAATCGGTTCGGCATAACCCAAGGCCTTACATATAAGACCTTCCGCAAGCCAACCGAAGTTTAGTGCGGTAGTCGCAAAAATATCATCCAGGACCGGGCGAGCCACGCCGTCGATGTCACGCGAGCCGCCGATTCGGACGAAGCCCTGTTTCAGATTATTCGAGTTGTATCGCGTTGCCTTGAGTGTCGCATTCAGCACCGTTTACGGCATCACTGCCGGTTACGGCGGCGCCATCGAAACGGAGGCGTACAACTTCCTGACCGTTATCAACAGCACCTTCGTCAACAACAGCGCTCGCGTCGGGGGAGGCATCGACGATACTGACACCGCCGCCTTGGTGACGATCACTAACAGCACCTTCTCCGGCAACTCTGGCAGCGCCCTCCTTTCTGATAGTGAAGGCACAGGGACAGTCACCAACAGCATATTTGCCAAGAGCGTCGCGGGTAACTGCGATACGGCGGATTCGACCATAGCCGACGGCGGCTACAACATCTCTGACGACGCTTCGTGCGGCTTCGGGAGCAGCACCGCCGCCAATGGTGACACGATAGGGGATAGCGTCAGCGATAGTAATCTGGCACTCGCCCCCTCTGGGCTGGCTAACAACGGCGGCCCGACCGAGACTATCGCGCTCGAATTGGGGAGCTATGCGATCGCCGCGATCCCGACCGCCGACTGTCCGACCACGGACCAGCGCGGCGCAACTCGCCCAGCGCCCGGATACAGCGCCTGTGACATCGGTGCGTTCGAATACGCTGGCGTGATTCCTACGCCTACGCCGACCACGAAGCTCGTTTTCGGCAGCTCGCTGGTGGGGAACACCGACACCAAGAACCTTACGGTCAAAAACACCGGCACCAGCCCGCTGTTCATTGGCAGCGTGATCTCAAACGACCCGGCAGAATTTTTCGCCACAGGCGCGACCACCTGCCCGCCGGGCGGATTGACAGTTGGCCGGACGTGTACGATTGCCATCGGGTTCACGCCCAATGCGGTCAGTGTGCGCAGCGGGATTCTCACGATTTACGGCAACAGCGCCACCACTCCGCAGAGCTTCGTGGCGAGCGGCACCGGCACTGCAGATCTGACGCTGACGAAGAGCACTTTGGTGTTCGGTGACGTGAAGTTCGGACTCAAGGGAGTCGAGGCCCTCGCCGTGGTCAATCACCAGACGCAGTCGGTGAGCCTGAGCGAAAGCTTCAGCGGCACGAATGCTGCCGACTTCTCGGTGAGCGGCGGTACGTGCGCCACGACGTTGGCGGCAGGTAAGTCGTGCTCGATCATCGTGAGCTTCGCGCCGAGTGTGGTGGGAACGGAGTCCGCGACCCTATCCGTCTCTGACACTCACGATCCGCTTAGTCCTCATCTGGTCGCGCTCAGCACCGGGCCGACGATCCCCGTAACGATCACGCCGGTCACGCTCGCGTACGGCACTCTGACGTCGAAGACTCCATCGAAGATCAAGGACGAAACTGTCACCAACAAGTCGGGCTTCCCACTATCTGTGAGCGAGAGCTTCACCGGCCCTAACGCGACCGACTTCACAGTGACCGGCGGAACATGCGGCTCGACGGCGCCAGCCAACTCGTCGTGCACGATTGCAGTGACCTTCACGCCCACGGCGAGCCCTTCGCCGGAAACCGCAAGCATGGGGGTGACTATTGGAAGCGATCCGACCAGCCCGCACAAGATCGCCCTTACTGGCACCGGACCCTGAAGGAGGAAGGAACGCCGACTTTACTTCTGGCGGCTACCGGCAAGTGACTGTCGTACTTGCTAGTAACTGCGTGTGCGAAATTGACGGCTTTGTCTACGCGCTGGCGCTTCCTCGCCACTCGACTGCCAAACGACTGCCAATCAGGAGCGAACACGACCGATCATTACCGACTTCGTTTCTAAGGAAACCCTTGTTACTCGCGGCTTTTCTTGCGTGGCGATCAATCGTGATCGTCTTTGGAATCATTCGTAATCAGCAGGTCGTCGGTTCGAATCCGGCGGGTGGCTCCAGAAAGTCAAACAGATTCAACAGGGTTTTCAATCTCGATACTTTGTTTGTTCGATTGTGAAACGACCTGAGAACGTTCGCCGCACAGCGGCGCGAAAGATTTTGGCGACGTTGTTTGCCGCCGCAATTTTGACTGTCATTCCGTCGTCGGGACGTGCGCAGGAAGGCGGTCAGGCGATCAATGTACTGATAGTTTCGGACCGACTGCGAGCGCTGGTTGATGACGCGAAGGAGTTCGTTCCTGGAGAAACGCGAACCGCACTCGCCGGCAAGTGAGCGCGATCAGTTTTCTCTATCGCAAGATAAAACCCTCGTAGCCTTTGGCCGCTACTTCTGCGCACTTGGCGCGATAGGCGGGAGCGGGGTTTGCGTAAAGCAGGAACGCGCGCGCCTTGCCTTCAATGTTTCCCCCGACGAACCATCCGTTGGCACTGCTCAAGAGCGTGCGACTGCCGACCTCGGTGGTGTGCGCCACCCAGGCATCTTCTGCCTCCGGCGTAGCGGCGATGCGTGAATAGCCTTTGTCGCGAACATAGCTGATACAGTCCGCGATCCACTCGACGATCGTCTCGGCGCAAACGGTGTAGTTGCAGAATGCGGTATTGGTGGCGATAAAGAGGTTCGGAAACCCGGCCGTCACGAGTTGCAGGTACGTGCGCATCCCATCGGCCCATTTGTCCTTGAGACTCTGACCGCCCTCGCCGCGAAAATCGATCCGCGTCATCGATCCGGTGATCGCGTCGAAGCCGGTCGCGTAGATGATGACGTCGAACTCGTATTCCCGATCGCTGGTCTTGATGCCTTTGGGCGTGATGCGCTCGATTGGAGTCTCCTTGATACTGACCAGCTGAACATTGTCGCGGTTGTAAGCCTCGTAGTACTCGGTTTCCAAAGGCACGCGCTTGGAGCCGAACGGATGATCTTTCGGCACTAACTTTTCAGCTACCGTGGGATCCTTCACGCGCGCGCGGATCTTCTCGCGCACAAACTCGGCGAAGTCCTCGTTGGCAACGCGATCGGTCATGACGTCCCTGAAGTTGCCCAGCCATTTGCTGAACCCAGGCTGCGCCCACAACTGCTCGTACACCGCGCGCCGTTCCTCGCGCGGGAGATCGAGGGCCGCGCGCCGGTCGAAGTCATGGAGGAATCCGCCGGTAGTTTCTTTACACCTTTTGTGAATCTCCGGATAGGTAGCCTTGAAGCGTCGCTGGGTCTCGTCGCTCACCAACGAGTTTCGCAGCGGCGCCGTGTAGTTTGCGGTGCGCTGGAAGACCGTAAGGTGACCGACTTCTTTGGCGATGATTGGGATCATCTGGACGGCGGTAGCGCCGGTGCCGATGACCGCGACCCGCTTGCCCGTGAAATCGACTTTTTCCTTGGGCCATCGCGATGTGTGGAATGACTCACCCTTGAAGCTGTCGACACCCTCGAACGGCGGAATATTGCGCGCAGATAAAATTCCGACTGCGGCTATGAGAAACTGCGCGCGCATCCGTTGTCCGCTCTCCAACCGGACTTCCCATCGATTGGCGCGATCGTCGAAGACCGCTGAAGTGACCCGAGAATTGAATTGGATGTCGCGACGCAGATCAAACTTGTCTGCCACATAGTTTAGATACCGCTCGTTCTCCGGCTGGCCGGAATAATGTTCCTTCCAATCCCACTCCTGAAGGAGCTCTTTTGAAAACGTATAGCCGTAGCTTTCGCTCTCCGAATCGAAACGGCATCCCGGATAGCGGTTCCAATACCAGGTGCCGCCAACGCCGCCGCCGTCCTCGAGGCATCGCACCGACAGCCCGAGCTCGCGTAAGCGGTAGAGTTGATACAGTCCCGACACTCCAGCGCCGATCACAATTGCGTCAAAGTTCTCGACGCGCCCCGATTGAGCCTCGGAGGCCTTCTGCAGTGAATCCGTCATACTGATCTTCCTGGTGTGTCTCGCGACAATTGATCGAGTCGTACTCGCTACCACCCGTATACCACCGCCTGAACGAGCTCTCCAAGCGAAGCGCTCGATTCCGTGGTTGAGATTTGACTTTTCGCCGATGCGGTCGCTAGCGTCGGATCAAATCGATCTGTCGAAATTTGCTGAGCGCATGGAGGTCCAGTTCAATGGCGAACGACTTTACAATCTGCGTTGGAACGGTAGGCGCTGGCGTATGGTTCAGCCCTGACGGCGGCGACCATTGGCGGCGCAGCAGAATGAAGCTGCCGTTCTATGCCGAGCCTGGTGAAATACAAGTTCGCACACTCGCCGTTTCACCTCACAATGCTCATCACCTTCTCGCTGGCTCCGAGGCGGGACTGTATCGAAGTGAAGATAATGGTGCGAGCTGGGACTGGATCGACTCGCCGATGGAGGGCAAACAGATCTGGTCGGCGACCTTCCATCCCGCCGATCCTGAAACGATGCTCGCGGGCACCAAGGAGCCTGGGGTCTACCGAACGAACGATCGCGGCAAGAGCTGGCATCGATTGCCGGTGCCGATGGCCGCGCGATGCCTCGCCGGCGCGCCAAAAGTTACCAACATCCTGATCGATCCGCGTGACAAGCGCACCATATGGGTGGGTGTCGAAATCGACGGGGTGTACTGCAGTCGCGATGACGGACAGACGTGGAAGCACTCGAAAATCGGTGACAAGGAACTCAACCACGACGTCCACGGTGTGGCGCTCGCGACCGGCCTCAAGACCAAGCTGTTGGTTACGACGCCGGACGGAATCTGGAGCAGCCTTGACGAGGGCGAGTCATGGTCGTTGCACGGATTTCCCAAATTCGCGGAACGGGACGGGATCTCCTATTGCCGCGGAGTCGCGCTCAAGCCCGGCGATCCCGACACGATCTTCGTGGGCAACGGCGACTTCATCCCAGGCAAGCGCGGGGCGATCCAAAGGTCGCGCGACGGCGGCGCTAGCTGGGAAGCATGCAAGCTGCCGGTGGAGCCCAATTCCACGATTTACTGGTTCGGAACAAATCAAGCGAACCCCGACGTCGTCGTCGCCAACAGCCTGCACGGTTACCTGTATTTGAGCACCGATTCGGGCGATTCGTGGACCAAGGTGCGCCGCGAGTTTGGCGAGATTCGCGCTGTGACCTGGCTGCCGAACTAGACCGATCCGTTCTCGCCAATAGTTCAAGCGCGTTGACGAAATGAGGTGCTATCCAGCTCGCATAGCTGCGTCAAAAGGATCACAACGATGGCTATAAATCTTGAAGACAAAGTCAATGAGCTGGAAGCGAAGGTTGCAGAGCTCTACGATCGCGAGGCGCTCCGCGATCTGCGCTATCGCTACCATGAATGTATCAACGAAGCTCAAACGGCAGAGATTCCTGACCTCTTCACAGAAGACGGCGAACTTGATTTCGCGCATCTGGGCAAGGCCAAAGGTCGCGAACAAATCAAGACGTTTTTCTCGGGCCTCGGCCGCGATCGCTCCGCACCTGACAGCCGCCGCGGTCTTTATCGCGTCCGCCAGTTCATCCATAACCACGTCCTGAAAGTGAACGGCGATCGCGCTAGTGGCTACGCCTACCTGGAAGCCAAGCCGGTTTACAATGGCGAGAGCTACGTCGTCGCTGCTCGCTACAACGACGAGTACGTAAAGCGGGAAGGACGCTGGCGCTTCAGCAAAATGAGTCTCACTCCATTCTTCATGGTCTCGCTAAAAGAGGGATGGGCGGGCGACGATCTTCTGAAGATGGGTCGCTAGTAGCGAAATATTCGCAGCTGTAAAAGAAGTCCTATGAAAGCAGATGACGGCGTTCTGACCGGACTGAAAGTGATCTATTGCGCAACTTATGAGGTGTTCCGCTGACCGGGCGCGCGTCTAGGGAATCAATAGGAGCTTGCCGGTAGAGCGGCGCGATTGCAGGAAGCGCACCGCGTCCGCGGCCTCTGCGAGCGCGAATACCCCGCCGATCGGAATCGTAAGGCGACCCTCGCGCGCGAGTTGGAAAACCGCATCGAGGCCGCGCAGATGTATCTCGCGCATCCCATAAACCATAGGCACGACGAAGCCGCTGACTTTGAGCGACTTCGCGAATAGATGGCGGCGAATGTCGATTGGCTCCGGCGCTCCACCGGGCGCTGCCGTAGAGAATCAGATGGCCGAAGGGCGCGAGGCAGGCGAGACCCTTCTCGAACGTCGGCTTCCCGACCGCGTCGAGTATCAGATCAACGCCGCGGCCGTTGGTGATGCGCATCGTCTCAGCGGCGAAATCATGCGTCGCGTAGTTGATGACCTCCTGCGCGCCGAACTTCCGGACGAGGTCTGCTTTGTCATCGCTTGATACGGTCCCGATCACTTGCGCGCCCGCCGCGCGCGCGATTTGAACCGCCGCGATTCCTACTCCACCTGCGGCAGAATGGACCAGGACGATCTGATTCGCGCCGGTGTTGTGACATGAATGAATGAGGTGCCACGCCGTCAGCACCGCAATCGGAAACGCCGCGGCCTGCTCGAAGGTGGTAGTGTCGGGAATTGGGATGACCCGCGAGGCGCGCATCCGCGTGAACTCCGCATACGCGCCCATGCCGATGTAGGCGACGCGCATCCCTGGCACGAGGCCCGCGACATCCGGCGCCACGGCCTCGATGACGCCGGCCGCTTCCATCCCGGGAGTGTCGGGGAAAACCGGCTTCACCAGGTACTGGCCCTTGATGAAGAAAACGTCGCCGTAGTTGAGCGCGATGACGCGATTCTTGACGACGACCGTGCCGGGTCGTAATTCCGGCTTTGGCACTTCGCGCAGTTGCATCACCTCGGGTCCGCCGAGGCGGTCAAATTGAATTGCCTTCATCAGTGCCTCCTGCCCCGGGAATCTTGCGCGATCGAAGCGGAGTCTCGCAATGGAACGAAACGAGGATCTCGTTTTCCACGACGCCCGAAAGATGTCTGCTGGGTTGCGCCGGTGCTGGCCTTCAATCCAGTGGGGCGCTATAGCAGCTGGATGCGAACCAGTCGCTAAGAATCCGCGCCACGGAGGATCGCACGATGGCCAAACAGGGACACCTCAATCTCAAGAACGCGCAATACTCGATGCCGGCTGATGCAGCCGCGTATCAGAGCCCGCCCTTCTACTATCGCAATACGCGGTCGATCTCGGTTGCGTTCGAGACCGACACCGAAGCGGCCCTGCAAGCGCTGCCGGCGCCGCTCGCGATTTCCGAGCCGGCCACCGCGGTGCTTTCTTTCTACGAATATCCCTGGACCACGTTTGGTCCTTACAACGAGGCGATTCTCTCGCTGCTGGTCGAGCACAAGGGCCGCCCGATGTCCTACATCATGCACATCGCGGTGACGACCGAACCGCCGATGCTGGCGGGCCGCGAAATCTGGGGCTTTCCGAAAAAGCTCGCGCAGATCGAGTTCAAGAGCGAGAAGGACATGGTATATGGCACGCTCGAACGTCCGGCGGGAGTCCGCCTCGCCAGCGCAATCGTTCGACCGGAACGTCCCGCCAGCAACGGACATTCCTCCGCGCCGCCTGCGGTAAGCTTCCGGCTGATTCCTTCCGCGGAGGAAAACGGGCGTCCGGTATGCGCCGATATCATCGAGACTCATACCGAGGTCAAAGTGCACGAGGCCTGGACCGGCACCGGCTCGATCGCGTTCGCAGAAACTTCGCGCCTCGATCCATGGAATCGATTGCCGGTCAAGCGCGTGATTCACGCGAGCTATGTGCTGAGCGAGATGACGCTGGGATTCGGCAAGGTAATCGATCGTCTCGAATGAGACGCTATGTAGTGCGCCGAAAAATCCAGATCTGACTCTGCTGCGCCTACACCATAAAACCGCCGTCGACGCTGATCACTTGTCCAGTCACCGCGCCGGCGGCATCAGAGGAGAGCATCGCAGCCATCGCGCCGAGTTCATCGGGTTCCACGATGCGATTCTGGATGTTCTGACTTTCGGCGAAGCGTTTCGCATTCTCCGCACTCATGCCCCTGCTCGCGCCGACGACGTCCCAATTCACCAGCTTCGTGTTGGTCCACCCGGGACACAACACATTGACGTTGATGCCGTGAGGAGCGGTGGCATACGCGAGCGAACGTGTCATGCCGATGAGACCGTGCTTGGCGGCAGAGTAGGCGAGAGGGCCGCCGCCATTTTTTGCGTAACCGGAGCCGATGCTTATGATGCGTCCCCACTTCTGCTTGATCATGTAGGGCAGCGCAGCATGGGTCGCGTAAAACGCTTGGGTGAGGTTGAGGAAGAGATTGTCTTCGAAAGCCTGGGGATCGTGATTGAGCGGATCCAGATGCGCGGGCTTCTGCGCGATTACACCGCCGGCGTTGTTGATTAGAATATCCAGCCCGCCGAGTTTGCGCGCCGCTTCATCGACGCCTGCCTCTATCTCCTTGCGGCTCATCACGTCGATGACGACCGCGAACCCGCGCGTGCCTCGCTCGCTGATTTCCCCTGCTACGCTTTCCAGTTCACTGAGCGAGCGTGAGGCCACGGCAACGTCGGCGCCGGAGTCGGCGAGTGCAAGGGCGATTGAGCGGCCGATGCCGCGACCACCGCCGGTAATCAGCGCACGTCTTCCTTTCAGATCGATCAGTTGTTTCATAGGGAGCTCCGTTTCTGTCGCTCATTCAAATCCGGATCTGATCGATTTTGTATTTGATCGAGTGCGCTAGAGCTTCGCCGCGCGTTCGACGACCGATCCGAGTCCTCGCACGACTTTGACTCCGTCTTCCGATACCGCGGACGCGGCTACAACCAACCGGGTCACGCCCGCCTCGTCGTATTGCTTCATCACATCGGCACTCGGTACCTCCGCGCCCACCAGCACGGAGAATTCGAGCCGGTCAGGATCGCGGCCGAACTCTTTTGCCATCTTTTTGATCTGCGGAATGCACTCGCGCGCCTTCTCGGCACTGAGGCCGCCCGGGCACCACCCGTCGCCGTAGCGCGCGACACGTTTGAGCGCATACTTCGGATCGTGCGCGCCGAGCAATATCGGCGGCCCCGGCTTTTGTACCGGCTTGGGCCCGAGCTTTACCGGCGGGAACTTCACGATCTCGCCCGTATAGCTGACGTCGTCGCCGCTCCACAGCTTGCGCAGCGCTTCGACCGATTCGCGCAGATGTTGCCAGCGCCGCGCGAAGTTGACGCCCATGACTTCCGCTTCCTCGCGGAACCATCCAGCGCCGACACCGAGAATCAGCCGGCCCTTCGAATAGAGATCGATCGATGCCGTCACTTTGGCAGTCTCGATCACATCGCGTTGCGGCAACAGACAAATGGCTGTGCCGATTTTGATCCGCGAGGTCGCGTCCGCCGCGATCGCGAGTGCAACAAACGGATCGATCAGACGCGCATAGTACTCTGGGACTTTTCCATCGCGCGAGCGCGGGTAGTGGGTAGTGTATGTGCTCGGCACCACCATGTGCTCGGCGACAAAGAATGATTCGAAGCCGAGGTTTTCAGCTTCGCGCGCGATTGCGCCCGGGTTGCCGGATTGCTCGGTGAGAAAAACCAATGCGCCAATTTTCATCGACAAATATCCTCGCCTATGTCGAACGGAGACCTACCAGATCCGGACGCGCACTTGGCGACGGTCAGCTGCCGACCCGCCGCACCAGGTCGATGCCGAATTGTTGGGAGGCGTTGCCGCCCAGCATTCGAGCCATCGTGGCCTCCGCGATATTCGCTGCGGTCAATTTCTCAATCGCGTCCCATGCGCTGGTCGTATCCTGATGCGGATAACGCGAGCCCCACACGATCTTCTCGGCGAAATCCTCGGGCAGCTTGAGAATCAGCCGCTCCTCCGCATCGAACCCGAGCATGACGTTGCCTTCCTTCCACATCTCTTCGGTGTCGATTCGCACGGGATAGTAGTGCAGCAGCGGAATCGTGCGCGTCGATGCTTCCATCTTCTCGAGCACTTCTTCCATCCACGAAGCCTTGCCGTGCGCGACCACCATTTTCATGTTGGGATAGCGCTGCATCACGGTGAATCCGATCAGCGTCGACGCGACGAACATATGATTGTCGAGCCACGGCGCAATTATCTGAGCGATCGGATGGCCGAGTGGCGGTGACGCGGTGAAACCGAACGCTATATCCGATCCACCGCCAGCGGCAGGACCGCCGCCTTCCGCTGTCGTGAACGAGCGATGGTGCAGCCGGGTCTTTATCTTTTCAAAGAACGGACCGTGCGAGGTCCACTCCGGATTCCACATCCCGACCGCTGGATGCACCGCGCAGGTCGTGCCTAGCTTCTCGAGTTCGGCCCATAGCGGATCGTAAATCGGATGCGTGAAGTAATGTCCTTCGAGAAACATTGGCCGGATGAATGCTGCGCGAAAGCACGGAATCTTTGCGGTGCGCCGAAGCTCCTCGACGGCAAAGTCGATGTTCTGCAGCGGAACCATCGACGCGGCGAACAGCCGGTCCGGCGCGGCTTTGCAGAAATCCGCGATCCAGTCGTTGTAGGCGCGCGCCAGCGCGTAAGCGACGTCGGGATCTTCTACCAGGTGGAAGCCCTCGGCGAACCACGTCGGATAGAGCAGCGCCTGATCGATGCCCATCGCATCCATATCGCGCAGGCGCGCTTCTGCGTTCGACGCGCCCGCGGTCGCCGCGTGTCGAGTGTCAGCGTCGAGCTCGCCAACCTTGTCCCACGTCATCCCCGGCCGCCAGATCGCGTGGCGCGAGATGTTGGAGTTCATCGTGTCGCGGAAGACCTTGCCGTTGACCTTGAGGTAGGAGCCGAGCTTGCCCTCTTCACGCCATAGCGCGAATTTCCCCAGAGTGCGGAACTCCGGATCGAGGTACTTGCTCCATAACTCCGACGGCTCAACGACGTGCGAGTCGCTATCAAAAACCGCAAATCGCTTGTTCGCCATGCTCGTCCCCTCTTAATGCCGCACGGAAGCTTCGGGCTTCAGCGACTGCTTGACCTCTTCCTCGGTCGGCCACCAGTCGGGACGCTCGATTTCTGTGACGCGATCGGCGATGAATTTCTTCGGCGCGTCGATCCGGTACAGCTTGCGCGCGTTGCCGCCAAGGAACTTGGCTTGATACGGCTCAGGCAATTCACATTTCCGCATCGTGTCGATCGCGCGCCACGCGTCGTCGCCATCGTGATGGTAGACGTCGGACGACCACGCCAGGATGTTTTCGTAGAATTCCGGCAGACGTGACGGCGGCGCCTCGTCGCCCTCGAATCCAGTGACGCAACGCTCGAAGAATGTCTCACTGGGCAGTTTCTTCAGCGGACGCAACCGTCGCTCGTTGCGATAGAGCTTATAATTCTTGTCGCATTCGTCGAGGATGAAGCTGAGCCAGGTCGACGACGCTTCGAAGACCGCCGCTTTCAGTTTCGGAAAGCGGTCGAAGAATCCCGACATCAGGACCATCACGACCCATAACGACGCTTCCGCCTGGAAATCCTGCACATTGATCAGAAACGAATGCGGCAGGCCGGACGTGGTGGCAGTCAGCGAGATCAGCTCGGCGCCCGAGTGCTGCTCGGTGTATCCCGGCGGCTTGAGCGACCCGAAAGCCGGAAACGGATGCATCCCGTAAACGACGCCGGTCTCTTCCATCGCGCGCCACACGCGCTCGTACTTGGGCTGAATCGGATAATTGCCCATCGCGTCGATTGGCCGCACCAAGCCGACGCGGCATCCTTTGTCAGCTACGCGATAAACTTCCTGCTCAGCGAATTTGGGATCCTGCATCGGGAGCATCGCGGCGAAATAGAGCCGCTCGGGGTTCTCCTGGCAGTACTCGTATGCCCATTCGTTGTACGCCTTGCACATCGCCTTGGCACCGACCGCGTTGAGCAGCCATGGGTAGGTATCGATATCGGTCGGAATGATCATGACCTGATCGATACCCTGCACATCCATGTCGCGCAGGCGCGGCTTAGGTTCGTACGAGCCCTTGTGATCGATGTAGTCCGCCTGCTCGCTGGTTAGCGCGGTCTTGTGATTCAGATTGCGGACGTTGAGCGCGCGCTGAATATCGTGCTTGAGGCCGGGGCCCGCGAGCGACAGCACGTTGACCATCCCGGCCGATCCGCCGATACGCTGCGAACCGATTCCCGCGCCGGCCTTGCCATTGACGATGAGCTGCTGGGATTCGGGATCGTACCAGATGGTATTTTTCAGGGCCTCGTATTCGTCTTTAGTCAGCCAGTCTTTCGCGCGCTCCCAGAGCCATGGCGGCTCCGTCACGTGAGCATCGCAATCGAAGGTCGGGAAATTTTTGGTCATCGGCGCGAATTTCTG
>Ga0210391_10001169_pt1 | contig 24450 bp, 16 predicted proteins | sample IncBWC12OmetaG_FD_160573 | JGI IMG/M metagenome (GOLD analysis project Ga0210391, IMG submission 160573) | Forest soil microbial communities from Barre Woods Harvard Forest LTER site, Petersham, Massachusetts, United States - Inc-BW-C-12-O ...
GGGCTATTACCTCACCTGGCAGCCAACTATCACGGCCAACTGGGAGGCCACGAACGGCGGCCGATGGATTGTGCCGCTGGGCGGCGGCATCGGCCGCATCATGAGGCTGGGAGCGCAGCCGGTCAACCTCGGCCTCCAATTCTATGGCAACGCTGTTCACCCGCCGCTGGGATCACCTTGGAGTATGCGTCTGCAGATCGCGTTCTTGTTTCCGAAGAAGCCAACAGGCGGCGGGTAATCGAAATTTTTCAAGGGGATTCGACAACATGACAACCGCTAGCTCGAAGCTCTGCAGCTTGGTAGTCGCTGTCCTCGTGATCGCAGGCTTGGCTTATGTGCTGAAAGTACGCACCGCCAGTGCGGTGGACGCCGTGTCTCCTGCGGAAGCGCGCGCCATCGCCAAGGAAGCCTATATCTACGGGTTTCCACTGGTTGACAGCTACCGTATTGAATACGGATACTTCGTGGACAGCCAGAATTCCGAATTCAAGGGCGCATGGAACGAGGTGCACAACACGCCTCGCGTTTACACGCCAGCGGACACCGCAATCCAAACACCCAACTCAGATACTCCCTATTCATGGCTGGGCCTGGACTTGCGCGCCGAACCAATCGTCATAACAGTGCCAGTCATTGAAAAAGGTCGCTATTTTAGCGTTCAACTGATCGACGCTTATACCTTCAACTTTGCCTACATTGGCAGCCGTGCAACCGGCAACGGTGGTGGCAGCTTCCTCATCGCGGGACCGGGTTGGAGAGGTGAGAGGCCCAACGGCGTGAAAGAAGTGATTCGCTCCGAGACCGAATTTGTGTTCGCTGTGTTTCGCACGCAGTTGTTCAATCCCGGCGATCTGGACAATGTGAAGAAGGTACAAGCCGGATACAAAGCGCAGACATTGTCGGCGTTCCTTGGAAAGCCTGCGCCAGCAGCCACGCCCGTGATTGATTTCGCCAAGCCTCTCACGCCAGAAGAACAGAAGAAGTCGCTGCAATTTTTCAATATTCTGAACTTCGTTCTGCAATTCTGCCCAACGGACTCTTCCGAGACGCAACTGATGGCTCGATTTGCCAAGGTCGGAATTGGCGCAGGAAAGACGATTGACGTTGAGAAGTTGTCTCCCGAGATGAAAACCGCGATGGAACAAGGCATCGGCGATGCTTGGGTTGACTTCGGTGGATTGATAAAACAATTTGATTCGGGAAAAGTGACCTCGGGCGACGTTTTCGGCACCCGCCAGTATATGAAGAACAACTATTTGTACCGCATGGGTGCCGCCGTAATGGGCATCTACGGCAACTCCAAACAGGAAGCGATGTATCCCATTTATGGCGTGGATTCTGCGGGACAAAAGCTGAATGGTGCCAATGCGTACACGCTTCACTTTGCGCCGGGCGAATTGCCGCCCGTCAACGCTTTCTGGTCTCTGACGATGTACGAACTGCCTGCGAGCCTGCTCGTTGCCAATCCCATCAACCGTTACCTCATCAACTCGCCGATGCTACCGCAACTCAAGAATGATGCTGACGGGGGCCTGACCCTCTTAATCCAAAACGGGTCTCCGGGCAAAGACAAGGAATCTAACTGGCTCCCTGCGCCCACTGGGCCCTTCATCATGTATTTGCGGCTTTATTGGCCGAAAGAAGCGGCAATCGATGGCAAGTGGGCAGCCCCGAAAGTGAAGCGCGATTAGCAGGCAGCCGAGGGCATTGTCCTACAAATTTCGACCGATCAACACGTGAGGGAAGAATGAAACTTGGAAAATATTTAGCCGCAATTGCATTCGTGGGCATGCTGGGTTCGGGCGCAGCATCCGCGCAGACGCAATCGCCGAAAATGAAAATGACGACGCCGATCCCGCCGTCCATCACTACGCCGGATTCCGTGGACACAAGCATTGGCACGCTCAAGTTCTTCGACGGTTTCCCGGACGACGCGACGGTTCAGAAGGTTTACGACAACCTCGACTTTCAGCGCGGAGTGCAGACGTTTTTGAGTGGGATGCCGGGTCCATCGCTCGTCGGAATGCGCACCGGCTTTGCCAAGCTCGGCGCTCTCAACAACAATGTTTTGCTATTCGAGAACCGCCTGGACTCCAAATCACTTTTCCTGACAGGTAACACGGACTCCGTCTACTTCAGCACTTGGATCAATTTGAAGGATGGCCCGATGGTGCTTGAGACGCCCCCCAAGGTGCTCGCGTTCCTCGACGACTCTTGGTTTCAGTACGTCACCGATATTGGCAACGCTGGTCGAGACAAAGGAAAGGGCGGCAAGTATCTGGTGCTGCCACCGGGCTACACCGGGTCAGTGCCGGAGGGTTACTTTGTCGCTAAATCGCGCACTTACAATTTGTGGCTCATGGGTCGCGGATTCAAGGTGAACGGCGACCTGACGCCTGCCGTAGACGGCATCAAGAAAAACCTGCGCATATACCCGCTATCGCAGGCCGCGAATCCGCCGGTAACGAAATTTATCAATGCGTCAGGCGTGGAGCTGAATACAGTCCACTCTAACGACTTCAGCTACTTTGAAGAACTGAATAAGGTCGTACAGGAGGAGCCGAGCGAGGCGCTGGACCCCGAAAGGCTCGGATTGTTCGCGTCCATCGGCATCGAAAAGGGAAAGCCCTTTGCCCCTGATGCGCGAATGAAGAAAATTCTCACCGACTCGGCGGCGGTGGGTAATGCCACGGCGCGGGCCTTGTTGTTCCGCACCCGAATGAAAGACGCCTACTACTTCCCGAACAGCGCTTGGTTGACCACTTTTTCAGGCGGCTACGAATTTTTATTGCAACCCGGCGTGCGCAATCTCGACGCCCGCACGATGTTCTTCTACTATGCTACGGGCATCACACCGGCAATGGCGATGAAGATGGTAGGCGTTGGCTCGCAGTATGCTGCGGCGTTCGTGGATTCCACGGGGAAACCGCTCGACGGCAGCAAGACCTACAAGATTCATTTGCCGCCCAACATTCCTGCGAAAGACTTCTGGTCGTTCGTCGTTTACGACAACCAAACTCGTTCGATGCTGCAAACCGACGAGCAATTTCCGAGCATCGGCAGTGAAGATAAAACCGTCGTCGTCAATCCCGATACCTCCGTAGACGTTTATTTCGGACCGACAGCGCCAGCTGGCCACGAAACCAACTGGGTGCAAACCGTACCCGGCAAAGGCTGGAATGTTCTGCTGCGCCTCTACGGTCCGTTGCAACCGTGGTTCGACAAGACATGGAAGCCTGGCGAATTCGAGCTGGTGCAGTGAGCGCGCGCATTGAACTCTGACGGAGGAAGATAATGAAACGGACGGCATTCCTGGCGATAGCAGTACTTGCTGGCGTACTGAGCACCACCACCGCGAATGCTCAAAACGCGACGACGGACATTCCGCCGTCAACTTTGAAGGCGATCTCTACCCCGGACAAACTCGATACGCCCATTGGCAAGCTGACTTTCTCTGACGGCGTGCCGACTGGAGACACGGTCAAAATCCTCTATGACAATCTCGACCGCACGCGGGGCGTCACGGTGTATCTCGATAACCTCGGCGCCGTGGCGATTCGCGCCTTTCTCTCGAGCCTTGCCGCGCAGGGTGCCGACGCTCCCAACCATGTCGCCATTTTCGAGCAGCTCATGGATTCCCAGGCTGTCGTGCTAACGGCAAATACTTCCACGCTCTACGCTTTCTCGCGCACCGACCTCGCGAAGGACGGCCCAACAGTTATCGAAGTGCCGCCCGGCATGCTCGGCTTTCTGGACGACGATTGGGAGCGCTTCGTCGGAGATCTCGGCGTCACGGGCCCCGACAAGGGCAAAGGCGGCAAGTATCTCGTTTTGCCTGCGGGCTACGACGGCCAGGTTCCCGACGGATATTTCCTGCTGAAGCCTCGCACCAACAAGAATTTTCTTTTCCTGCGCGGCGGAATAGCGAACGGCCTCGAAGCCGGCGCCAAGAACATGACTTCAGGGATTAAGATCTATCCGCTCAAGGACGCTGCCCAGCCCGCTCCGACCACCTTTACCAACTTGTCCGGCAAGTCTGTGAACACTCTGTTTCCGAACACCCTTGCCTACTTCGAGTACCTGAACGCTGTCGTTCAGGACGAGCCCTTAGATGCGATCGATCCATCGCAGCGTGGCGCGATCGCCACCGTCGGCATCGTTAAAGACAAGCCGTTCGCTCCGGATGACCGGATGAAAAAACTGCTGACCGAATCAGCCGCACTCGGCAGCGCCACGGCGCGCGCTATCACTTTCGACCCTCGCATCGATGGCGTGTATCTGTATCCCGGGACGGACAGCGTCTGGTCCGCATTCTTCGCGAACAGAAATGCGACTTTTCAGTTGAACGGAACGATGCAGCTGGACGCGGCCGCGCTGTATTACTTCAATGCTGGCGGCGTCACCCCGGCTATGGCAGACACGGCCGTAGGCGTCGGCTCCGATTACGCAGGCGCTTATCTTGACTCCAAAAAGCAGCCGTTCGACGGCAACAAAACCTATAAGCTCCATCTGCCGCCGAACGTTCCGGTCAATAACTTCTGGGCCGTCACGATTTACGACACGCAGTCGCGCTCGATGTTGCAGACGGGCCAGAAATTCCCAACAGTCGGAAGCCAGACGAAGGGGATCGAGAAGAACGCAGATGGGTCGTTCGACGTTTATTTTGCTCCGAAAGCGCCGGCAGGCAAGGAGAACAACTGGCTGCAGACGGTTCCGGGCAAGAGCTGGTTTGTGATCCTGCGCATGTACGGGCCACTGGAGCCGTGGTTGAACAAAACCTGGCGCCCGAGCGAGATTGAGCTGGTGAACTAAGGATGAAGGCGCCTTCGGGAACGTTCAGCATTTTCGTCTCTCACAAATTGGTAGTTTTGACAATGACATCCGACGGCCGCCTGTGAAAGTATCCAGCGCGAATCCGGCAGTGGGCAGCTCTGTACGGAGTTGTGCGCACGTTTCGTCGGGACCGCGCCACCCAGCGTGACGAAGGAACGATAGGGGGTAAAAACGTGAGCATTGAAGAGAAATACATGACTTTTGGTGGCGCAAGGACGAAGAACCTGGCGTGCAGACACCTGCGCCGGGTCTGCATCTCTCTCGCTACGTGGAGTTTTCTCGCGATCAGCGGAATTTTCGCGTCGCCGGCGAGCGCGCAGGAGGTTTTGCCGTTTCCTCCCCAGCCATCGGGCAGCACTGCCGGCAGGACGATGCAGGAGTCGATCTATAGTCCGGCGCCGAAGGTGAGCCATGTGCCGAAGAATGCGCCGAATGTCATTATCGTCTTGATTGACGATGTCGGACCGGGCCTTCCAGACACGTACGGAGGCGAGATTCACACTCCCGCGTTAAGCCGTATCGCGCATGAGGGCATCTCCTACAATCGTTTTCACACCACCGCTATGTGCTCTCCGACTCGCGGCGCGCTGCTGACAGGGAGAAATCACCACCGAATCAGCGCCGGGCAAATCGCAGAACTGGCGAACGACTGGGATGGATATTCGGGCATCCAGCCGAAGAGCAGCGCGATGGTGGCCGAGGTTCTGAAGGACTACGGATACAGCACTGCCGCATTTGGGAAGTGGCATAACACGCCCGCAGAACAGACCACCGCAGCAGGGCCCTTCGATTACTGGCCTACCGGTTACGGCTTTGAATACTTCTACGGATTTTTGGCAGGTGAAGCGTCGCAATATGAACCCAACCTTGTCAGGAATATCGATGTGGTTCATCCGCCCAAGACTTCGGGTGGTCACGACTATTACCACCTGAGCGAAGATCTGGCCGACGACGCCATCGGTTGGATGCAAAACCATAAAGCCTTCGCGCCAGAGAAACCGTATTTTATTTATTGGGCGAGCGGCGCTTCACATGGTCCGCATCAGGTTCCGCAAGAATGGACCGCAAAATATAAAGGTAAGTTCGATGATGGCTGGGATAAATATCGCGAGCGCGTTTTTGCGCGGCAAAAGGCCATGGGCTACATTCCGCAGAATGCGCAGCTGACGCCGCGGCCTGAGACGATGGCGTCATGGGACTCGATTCCGGAGTCTGAGAAGCCGTTTCAGCGGCGGCTGATGGAAGTGTTTGCCGGATTTACGGAACATGTGGACGCGCAGGTTGGCCGGATGCTGGACGAAGTGGAGCGCGAGGGCGACAAAGACAACACCCTGATCCTGTACATCTGGGGCGACAACGGTTCGTCCGCGGAGGGGCAATTCGGTACGATCAGTGAACTGCTGGCGCAGAACGGCATTCCCACCACCACAGAACAGCAGATCAAGGTGCTGGACTCGCTTGGCGGACTCGATGCCTTGGGCACGGCAAAAACTGAAAACATGTATCACGCCGGATGGGCTTGGGCGGGAAGCTCGCCGTATAAATCGACGAAGCTCATTGCCGCGCATTTCGGTGGCACGCGCAACCCGCTGGCGGTTCGCTGGCCCGCGAAGATTAAACCCGACAGCACGCCGCGTTCACAATTTTTACATGTGAACGATGTGGTTCCGACGCTTTACGACGTGATCGGAATTACTCCGCCTCGCGTGGTGAACGGTATTCAGCAGGACCCAATGGACGGCGTCAGTTTCGCTTCTACCTTTAATGATCCCAAGGCCAAGGAAGTAAAACACACCCAGTATTTCGAGATCATGGGCAGCCGCGGCATTTACCACGATGGTTGGTTTGCCGACGCATTTGGTCCGCGCGCTCCATGGCTTCCCGGTCTGCCGAAGGGCGTGTTGGGCCCGAAGGGCGAACTGCTGTGGAATCCGGACAAAGATCCTTGGGAGCTTTACAACTTGGACGAGGACTGGACGCAGTCGAATGACCTGGCGGCGAAGATGCCGGAGAAACTCGCTGCGATGAAAGATATCTTCATCATGGAATTTGCCAAGAACCAGGGCTTTCCAATCGGCGGCGGACTGTGGGTTCCGGTGGTACGTCCTGACCTGAGAATTGCGCCTCCCTACACGGAGTGGACGTTCGCGGGAAACATGACGCGCATGCCGGAGTTCACAGCACCGGCGTTGGGTAACAAGGAGAACGTGGTCACAGTCGACGCAGATATTCCCGCCAATGCCAATGGAGTGCTTTACGCGCTTGGCGCATTTTCTGGTGGGCTGTCTCTATATGTGCAGGATGGCGTGCTGTCCTACGAGTACAACCTGTTCGAGATGCAGCGCACGCACATTAGAGCGAAAGACAAGCTGCCTACCGGAAAAGTGAAGATCGAAGTTGAGACCAAATATGCCGTGAAACGTCCCGCGGGGCCGCTGGATGTGATCCTGAAAGTGAACGGCCAGCAAGTCGCGCAAGGGCAGGTTCCGGTCAGTGCGCCCCTGATGTTCACGGCAAACGATTGCCTCGACATCGGCACCGACCTCGGCTCGCCCGTGTCACTGGATTACTTCGAGAAGGCGCCTTTCGCTTTCAACGGAAAGATCGACCAAGTGCATGTGAAATATCTCGGAACGCCGGCGCAGCAGCAGGAAGAGAAAAAAGAAACGGACGCACAGATTCCGACGGTGGACTAGACGAGATTAAATAGCAACAAACGAGGCGTCGGCGTCATAAGTCAGTCGCACGCCTGAACAGTTTTCAGTTTTGGAAAGGAGCCGCACTGCGCGGCTATCTCCTGAAATGAAGCAGCAGGAACTAAAGTGGAGGACTAAAGCGATGCGGACTTGTGGGGTCAAAAGATCAGATTTGGATTCTAGATACGGAGCTGCGTGGTTGAACTCGGGCGCGCGTCCGCATCAAGGATCGAACTACGTTCGATTTCTGGTGGCGGTTCTTTGCGCACTGCTCATTGCTCCGGGCGATACTTGGGCGTATGCAAAGTCAGTGCATCAGGATGCCGCAGCGCAAGGACAAGACGCTCCCAAAATTCCCAACGACCAATTGGATTCGCTGGTCGCGCCGATCGCGCTCTATCCCGACCCGCTTCTCGCGCAAGTGCTCGCGGCGTCAACTTATCCTCTCGAACTCGTTCAACTCCAGAATTGGTTAGGGAAACACCCGGACTTGAAAGGACAAGCGCTCACCGACGCGGTGCAAAACGAGGACTGGGATCCCAGCGTCCAAGCGATGTCCGCGTTTCCAGACCTTGTGAAACAACTTGTCGACGGCATCAAGTGGACCACCGACTTGGGTAACGCCTTCCTCGCGCAACAGAGTGATGTGATGGATGCGGTGCAGCGCATGCGCAAGAAGGCCATGGATGCAGGAAACCTGAAATCCACCGAGCAACAGACCGTGGAGACGAAGGTAGTAGAGACGAAGACCGTAGTTGTCGTTCAGCAGGCCAATCCACAGATCGTTTACGTGCCGTCCTATAATCCCGTGGTCGTTTATGGACCTCCCGTCTACCCCTATCCTCCGATTTACTACCCGCCACCCAGTTATTACGCTGCGGGCGTTGCGATCGCCTTTGGGGTCGGGCTCGCCATCGGTTCGTACTACCACGGCGGTTGGGGTTACAACTGCGGGTGGGGACACAGCAACGTCAACATTAATATCAACAACAACTACGTACGGCACTACAACAACACGAATATCAATCGCGGGAACATCAACACGGGCAATATCAACCGGCCCAGCACCCTGCCTGCCGGTGGCGGCAACAACTGGCAACACAATCCGCAACATCGTGGTGGAACTCCGTATTCAAACCGGGCAACTGCGACCCAATATGGCGGCACGGCTCGTGGGGATTCCGCGGCTACGCGGCAAGCCAATGCCCGGCAGAACCAAGCCCGGCAACAGCCCGCCTCAATGAACCGTGGCGGAGGCGGCGCAAACGCCTCCACACGCCCAGGGGGCGGAGGCGCAAACGCGTCCACGCGTCCGGCAGGCGGAGGCGCGAACAGTATAGGCGCGAACCGCGGCGGCAATGGAGGTGGTGACCGAGTTGGTAACCGGCAAGTTCCGAATACTCCGAGTGCTACAAATAAGAGCGCATTCGGTGGTGCGTCCAGCGGGATGAGCGGCAACGCAGCTCGCACTAGCAATCAGAGGGGGGCTTCAAGCATGGGGGCTTCCGGCGGCGGCGCGGCCAGAAGCGGCGGGCGGAAGCGGTGAGCACACCAATGAACAAGGAGACAGCAATGAGCACAAGATCGAAGAACACCGTTTCATGTGTCACCGTTCTGGCCGCTCTCGTAATCGCCCTGTGCTTTTCGGCGGCCACCTCTGCACAGCCACTTTCCACACCCAGTGCGGCCGCGTCTCCCCAAACCACTCAGACAGGATTTGCGACGCCGCAGGAAGCATCTGCCGCACTGATAAAAGCAGCGGCAGACTATGACCTGCCGGCGCTGACGGCGATGTTCGGTCAGGACGGTGAAGACTTGGTGAGCACTGCCGACCACGTGCAGGACAAAAACAACGCTGCTGCATTTGCGGAGCGCGCCCAGAAAAAGAATTCCGTGGTCATAGATCCGAAGAACCCGAACGAAGCCACGATCCTGGTAGGTGACGAGGAATGGCCGTTGCCGGTTCCGCTGGTCAAGAAAGGCGCCAAATGGTATTTCGATTCAAAGACCGGTCACGACGAGGTCCTTTACCGGCGCATCGGAGCCAACGAACTGGACGCCATTCAAATTTGCCGAGGCTTCGTGGAAGCACAAGAGGAATACGCCTCGGTAATTCACGACAACTCCGGTGTCAATCAGTATGCTCAGCGAACGATCAGCACGGACGGAAAACAGGACGGTTTGGCGTGGAAAAATTCAGATGGAAGCTGGGAAGGTCCGGTCAGCGAGACAATCGCAAAAGCGATTCAAGAGGGTTACACGACCAAAGGCGAGCCTTTCCACGGCTACTATTTCAAAGTTCTGAAGGGTCAAGGGCCTGCTGCGCCGAACGGAGCGCTCGACTACGTGATTAACGGTGCGATGATTGGCGGATTTGCGATGGTGGCTTGGCCCGCCGAGTACAAGGTCACCGGAGTCCAGACTTTCATCGTCAGCTACAGCGGAATCGTGTACCAGAAGGACCTTGGGACCAATACCGCAGCAACCGCGGCGGCGATGGAGCTCTACAACCCGGACAAAACCTGGCATCGCACGGACGACAACTGGTGATCAACGTCGACCGATATCGCTCGCGTGGAGATCCCAGGAGGCACGATAAATTCGTTCAAACCTCAACTGGCTATTTCCTTTTTCTTAGCGTCCACCGCTTCCCCTTCAGTGACTCGCACGCAAGCTCCCGTCTTCTAGGTCGCGTCGGTAAACAGCTCGATCGACTTCGACTTCGACGTAGAGTCGGCGGCGGCGATAAACGGAACCTTTAGCAAGTGGGACGCCACACTTTAACATTTGCGGCGCCTGAACTCTCGACGGGTGCTTTCGAAATCAAAATTCAGGCCGATCGTCTAAATACTGGCAGCGGCATGAAGAATGGCAAATTGAAGGGCATGGACTTCTTCGACGTGAAGAACAACCCGCAGATCAAGTTTAAGTCAACGAAGAGTATCCAGACCGGACTCGATAACTTTGAATTGGACGGCGACTTTACGATCGGCCGAGTTACCAAACAGGGAAAGCTAACGCTCACAATTACCGGCAAAGGGACAGGCTCGGGCACGATCAACGGGATAATGGGCTTCGACCGTAAGCAATATGGGATGAACAGCGGCATTCCCTTCAAGAAGATTGCCGACGGCGTCCAGGTGAAAGTCGACCTCAACGCAAAGCGGGTCAGCGGGAATCCGGTGAATCTGAAGTCAGCGCGTCCACATAGAGGGGCAGTCGCGCGTGAACGTTCCTCTGGAGGCCCCATCGCCAGCCTGGATGTGCCTCAAATCTGCAGCCGATGCGGTTAGAGGCCGCCACCGAATTCATTTTCGATGAACTTCCGCTTTGCGGTACGAAGTTCGATCACCCACGAGCGCTTCAGGAACCGTGTCCTGACGGTGTACAAGAGTTTGGTCAGCGCTTGCTTCGCGGCGCCGTGAAGAAGACACCGTCCCACTATTAATCCTCAGTTAGCGGGTCGCACTCGCCGGCAGGACGAGTATCAGGACAACAGCTCCCTCTAATTAGGGGGCAGGGATTTCGCCCAATGGCGCCTGCCGGGGCGAATTACTTTTTGTCATCATTCGCGTCACCTGGAACGGGAACCCAGACATTATCGGCGGCGGCGATCTCAACATCCTCCAGTGAGGTCGAAATTCCGACGCGCTGTAGCCCAGACTTCTTCTTCGGGGTAGCTTGGAAAACCAGGTAGTACTGATTATTGAGAACCTTCTGAATACGGTCTAGGTACGGCGTGAAGCTGACCAGGTTTTGACCCCCAAGCGAGAAATATTCTCCGCCAGACTCTTCACTGATTTTCGCCACGCCCCCTTGCCCGAGCTGCACTTCCCAGCTGTTTCGGCCCGCGCGTCCAACTCCAGTAGCGTAAATACCATGAACAATCACGCCATACCGCTGGGCTGCAGTGCTAGCAGAGTCCGCGTCCGCGCTCAAAGTAGACATACCTCCGGTCATACTGGATGGTCTGGCGCGATAGTCACGCCCGGGGGTCGGCAAGTATTGGATGTCGGACATCCCCTGACCGCGCAGCCGGTCAATGCCATCGCTAACCATCAGTACTTCGCGGCGGACTTTCTGCTCGGGCCAACCCTTGATCAAACTGATGAGCGACAGATACGGACTATCCATCGAGGACAAACTTCCACGGGGTAAGCGGATGGCCTTAGCTGCCGCGGCGTGGTCGGCCGTGAAGTTCTGCACGATCTGGATGGTGGTGTTGGACATGTAACCCACGCCGACAACCGTCGTCGCGGGCTGTGCGTTGACGAAATCGCGAATGTCGTTGAGGCTGTTTCCGATGCTCGAGTCGCAGGTGTCGTCAATCAAGATAAAAAACTGGAGCGCGGCATTTTCACCGCGGGCGGGAATCAAATGGTCCACCTTGATCGGCGTCTTTCCTTGCTTTATCTGCACGTTTTCCGGGCGCAGGATGGGAACCTCACCGTCGCCGCGAACCGATTCATCTGTGATGACCATATGAACCTGGACGGTGCTCGAAACGCCAGTTTTGTCCTGAGAATGAACAGCGCGCACGCCGAATCCCAGCGCGCCCAACGCGACAAGCCAGCCCAGCAGAAACTTATAACTCTTCATACTTCCTCCTGGAAGTCGAGCGGTCGTCCAGTCGTTTAGCGAGGCATGTCCCTTGACCTTACGACACGCACGGACTTCCGGTTCCGGGACCGGTGGGTATTATCGCATCGGTCGCCTTTCAGCCCTCGCCACGTGAGCTCAAGAACTCGGCCGCAGACCTGATGATGCGAGCCGCAATATCCACCATGTCTGGCTAGAAAGGAACTGTCAAAACTGCCAATAAACAGGTTGTAAGAGACCATCCTGAAGGCTTCGATTCGCCGACAAGCCCTCTAGCTGAAGCGGCCTGATAACACTGATGCACACCGAAATCGACGTAATTTTACCGAGCGCGAGCATCATTTCTGACAATGTTTCTTCCGCGGCCGGGCTGGTACGAAATTGCCTTCGGATTTAACTGCATGAGCAAGACGGAGGCGCACCTTGTCGATCAAGCTGGGACTGCGGATTCTCATATGCGGAGTGGTTTTGGTAGCGACTCCGGCGCACGGCCAGTAGATAGGCCAAATCGTGCCCGGCCAGTATGGTCTCAACGCTGGCGCGATACCTGACCCCGGATTCACCTATGCAAACCTGACGCTGAATTATTCAGCGGGGCAGTTAAATGACTCTAATGGCAATTGAGTGCCTTCGTTCACTTGGACATATGCTTTCTGGGTGAATGAGAATCTCTTCTACTACGTGCGCAAACACAAATTTTTGGGCGCGTACTATTTCCCTTACGTGGTCCTGCCGTTCGCAAACGGATCTCTGGTGGCGGATATCGTCGGAACAAGTCTCAGTGCCAACGGCGGCAGAGAAGGACTGGCCGACATCTACGTTCAGCGTCTGAACCTGGGCTGGCATCTAAAACATGCCGACGTCGCGGTCGGGTTCGGCTTTACGGCGCCAACAGGTCACTTCACCCCCGGCGCCACGACCAATGTCGGTTCAGGTTATTGGGGTAATGACATCACCGCGAACACAACTGTTTACTCGACAAAAAACAAAGCAACAACCGCGAACCTGGCCACAATTTGGGAAATTCACGGCCAGCAAACTGGAGCCAACATTACGCCGGGCCAGGCTTTTTCGGACGAATGGGGCTTCGGTCAGACCCTGCCTCTAAGAGAAGACTTTAGCCGCCATCTGAAGTTGGGTGTGATCGGATACGACCAGTGGCAAGTGACCGTAAACAGCGGCCCGACGCAGGGCTTTCCGTACTACTTGTCGCACGCCATAGCTTTTCAAACGAACTTTATTCTTCCAGCGAAAGCGATCAATACATTCTTCAAATATGAGAACGAGTTTCCCGCGAAGGCACGTCCGGAATGTCGCGTCATGGCGTTCGGCTTTTCGTGGACTTTGCGGATTCCCAAGCCGCAGCCGCCGGCAGCACCGCCCCTCGCGCCGGCGACTAATTAGCAGATGCTCCACCGTGCGGTTGCTGCATCGCAAGGACGCCCGGAAGTTGTCAACATGCGGAGCAGGTTCCGCACCTGAACCGGAGGACTCTCTACCATGATTCGAAAAGCCGAAGTGGACGTGAATCGTTGCGAAAAAGGTCCGACAGATTGCGGAACGGGGCGTGTTCATTTTTCCTCCTTTGAACCGCACTTTTGATAATTCCGCAACAAGGACAATTTGCCCATAATGTATGACGGAAGCCGGGTGCGAAAAACCACTCATGGCAACTTGCTCGACGGAATGCGATGAAGAGCTCAGAGCGCGAGATACGAGAATCAAGCCCAAGACTTCCGGAGAACCTGAAATCAGAACCTCCCGATTGCTGACCGAAAACTGTGGCACTCTATTGTTAATCGCTTGCATATGTCTCCTGCTCGGATCATCGTGTCTTGCGTAGCAAGAGAAACCGGAGGGTCAGCCCTCAGCGCCAGATATAGGTTCGCCGACCTTAGCGACCCCTCCACCGCCACCATGAACCAGCGAACAACCCGACAAGAAAACGAAACACACCCCACGAGGGGCCGTTGTGATTGCGCCACTGCTGATTTTGAGTCCGGCTATCTGAAGTGACGGAGGCGATGTGAGACGCTTGAGCATCGTACAGCTCGGGATCGCATTTGTTTTTCTGGCAATGTGCGCAGCACTCGCAGCGCAAAAAGTGACGACCAATGTTGACAAGAACTTCGATTTCACGAATCACCGCCGCTACGCTTGGCGTCCCAATCACATCGTCACGCGCCAGGGCAAGCAGAACGACGCGCTGATTGACCAGAAGATCGTCCAGGATGTTAATCGCAACTTGAGGGATAAGGGTTTCGTCGAGGATCCTTCCAATCCAGATTTCTTCGTCTCTTACGAGGCAGGCGCAAGCGACTTCGCGGCTGATGTCGAGGGCTTTCACGCGACTCCCGCACCGCGCCTGAACGAACCACAGGGGCCTGTCTATGGAATCCCTCAGAACGTCTGGTATTCGGTGGATGGCCGTGTCGTCTTTCAACTCGTCGATGCAAAGTCGAACCAGCCTGTTTGGACCGCCACCGCAACGAAGAAGATCCGCGACCCTCACAAAGGCATGAAAGATATGGAAAAGCAGGTACAGCAAGTCGTATCCAAGACGTTTAAATCGTTCCCTCCCCACGCGAAATAGCTTGCGAGGTTTCGCTGGTGGTTCTACGTTCGCCATGCGTAGATTCTTCTATTTCCGCGCGACCTCGGATTGGCAGACGTGCTTTCACGAGGTACCAACGCTGCATGATTTCTCGATTTATGGTCGCTCCCTAGCCAGTCCCCGGCCGTTAATCAACGCCGAAGTTATCACCGGACCTGACGGGAGTATGTCGGGCGGGCAGAAACGCGAGAGAATGGTTCTGAGGCAAACCGGTAGGGCCCTTACTACGCAACGCATAGAGCCTCATTTCCGATTACGGCACGGGATTTTTGGATAGCTGCTCCGGCGTATATCCGGGATTTCTCACCAACAACAATAGAAATGAGGTTCATGGCATAACTCGACGCTTGCAACTAATTCCGGACCAAGGTGTTCTGAGTACTGCTGGACTTTCGGTCGGGGGATATTTATTAGGACTCCAATCCGTGTTCTCATCGTTGATGATTTTGTCCCCTGGCGGAATTACCTGGTTGCGAAGCTCATGGAAAACCCTGCCTTGCAAGTTGTGGGGTGCGCGTCCGACGGCTCGGAAGCGGTTCTGAAATCGGCCGAGCTGCATCCCGACCTAATTCTAATGGACGTGAACCTGCCGCAGCTGAGCGGCATCAAAGCTGCCGCGAGAATTCGCGGACTTTCCCCCGGATCCAAGATTCTTTTCATAAGCCAGGAGGTTGATTTCGATGTAGCGCTGGCCGCTCTGGACGCTGGTGGAGTCGGTTACGTCGTCAAATCCGACGCTGAAAACGAACTGCTGACGGCGGTGGAAGCGGTGACGTCGGGAAAGACATTTGTAAGCGCCCTGCTGGCCAGTTGCGATTTCAGCGGCGTCCTGGGCTCGCACACTCCACTTCGGGCCCGCACCGAGGAAAGCATTGAATTGCCCATACGGCGTTTGATGCGCGATACGACATCCGGCCCTTCCCACGAAGTGGAATTCTACGCCGATGCCGAATCTTTTCTGATTCGCAGTGCTCGTTTTGTCGGAGCCGCTCTGGCAAATGGTGATGCCGTCATAGTGATCATGAACCCCTCACATCACGACAGCCTCCGACAGAAATTAGACTCAGAAGGTTGCGACGTTGCTGGAGCCATAGAACAGGGACGCTACTGTGCCTTGGAGCCTTCCGACGTGCTTTCCACATCTCTCGTGAATGACCAGCTCGACACGGATCGATTTATAAAGGCTGCGGGCGATTTCATAGCGACCGCCCTCAAAGCGGCTACGGGAAAGCATCCTCGACTCGCAGTTTGTGGCGAATGTGACGCCCTTTTGCACGCCGAAGGGGAGGTGCTTTTTCTTGAGTTCTACCATTACGGAGCTTGACAGGAGTTAGCCGGTCCGTGCCGAACAGACTTGTTGCGGGGAGCGAATTTGTCAACGGCTTCCAGGACGATGGATTGGCTATCCGCGAGTGGTGAAGTCGACGGCCAGAAGCGAAATATCGTCTTTGTGGCCCTCGCCCGGAGGTTGTTGTAGCCAGCGGGCTAGCTCAAGCAGCAGCGCATCGGCAAATGGGCCCGCCGCAAGGGCGTTATTCGCTTCCATGAACTGCATGAAGCGATCTGTTCCAAATTCCTCCTGCGCTGGATTGCAGGTTTCAAGGATTCCATCGGTGTAAAGGAAGAACCGATCACCAGGCTCGATTGGAATCTGCAGCGACTCGTATGTGGCCTCCTCGAACTGGCCCATGACCAATCCGTTTTCGATGAGCTGGCTTGAGCTGCCGGTGGACTTGCGCCACAGTAACAGCGGCGGATGGCCCGCACCGCCGTAATTCATGATGTTTTTTTCCAAGTCCACATATACATAGGCGGCAGTAACGAAATTATGCTGAAACTTGCCGCAGAGCGCTTGATTCAGACCCGCCAAAACCTTGCCCGGTTCAGAAACGTGGCGAGCCTGTGCGGTAAGGGCAACCTGGAGCATTGACGCGATGAGTGCGGCGGGCAATCCGTGTCCAGAAACGTCGGCAATCAGAATGCCCACGTGACGTTCGTCCACGACAATGAAATCGTAGAAATCTCCGGCCACCGAGGTCATGGGTATGTAGCGCGCCACAATATCCATGCCTGTGATCTTCGGCGTACTACTGGGCAGAATGGACAGTTGAATCTGGCGCGCCATTTCCAGTTCCGTATTGATTTCGACGAGTTGTCGCGCAATCACAGCATGGGCTTCGCGCAACATTAGATGAGTACGCACACGCGCTTTTACGACGGCGGCCGAGAATGGTTTGTGAATGTAATCAACCGCGCCAACCTCGAAGCCTTTGGTTTCGTCCTCGGCCTCCGTCTGGCTGGTAAGAAAAATCACCGGAATATCACGCGTGTCGGGATCCGCTTTCAAGCGGCGGCAGACTTCGTAGCCGTCCATTTCCGGCATCAGTATGTCCAGCAGAATCAGATCTGGCTTATCTTTCCCAGAAGCGATGGTCAAAGCCTTTTCGCCGCTGGTTGCAACTTTGGTGGCGAAGGAGTCTTTCAGGGCGCCAGAAATAACTCCGATGTTGATGGGGGTGTCATCCACAATCAAAATCGTTTTCGGGGTCGAGGGCAGAGTCATGATCTCACTCCAGTTTGAGGCCTAAACGATTGGCGATCGCCGCAACGCACTTCAGGGCGCCAACAAAATCGTAATTACTCACGAAATCGCTCAGGCTACTGATTTCGGATCCTGTGAGGGCCTTCGCTAAGTCCGGCTGCGCTTCCAAAATGAAATCGGCAGCGTCGCCATCGTCGTTCGATAACAGTTTTTTCAGATTTCGCAGTGGGGACGCGACGGCAGCAGGGTCGGCGGCGGCGGAAACGGCGCTCTGTGCGAGTTGTTCATTAGGCAGGACCGATCGGATTGCCTGTACAACTGCGTGCAGGTGCGTAGCGAGCGTGTCCAGCAGCGGCTGCACAGGCTGTCCCGCTTTGATTGCTGTTTCTGCTTCGGCCGCGGAGTTGGCAACCGCGGCCGCACCGAGGTTCGCGGCCGCGCCTTTCAGCGAGTGGGCGGCGCGGGCTGCGGTGGCTGTGTCGCCCGCATCGAGCGCGGCGTGAATTTCTTCCACGTTTGCTGACTCCGCGAATTTGCGCAACAACATTTCGTAGCGTTTGGGATTTCCGCCGGTCCGACGCAGGGCCGATTGGGTGTCCACGTCTTTAATCTGCAAGGTTGCCGTTTCGGGAGGTCCGGCCGGTTCCGGCGAGCGTGCGATTGCGGCAGCGGGTTCAGGTGGCACCTTCGCGGCGACGTCCGTCCGGGGTTTTATCCAGCGCAACAACGCAGCGAAAAGAGCATCGGGATCGATGGGCTTGGCGAGGTGGTCGTTCATTCCCGCCTCAGCGCATCTATCGCGATCGCTTTCCATCACATTGGCGGTCATGGCGATGATGGGCAGCGACTGGAATTGCGGTTTCGAGCGGATGGCTCGTGCTGCCGCGAGACCATCCATCACCGGCATTTGCATGTCCATCAACACGAGTTCGTATTCGTGTTCGGTAACCATCTCTACGGCGACCCGTCCGTTTTCAGCGGTGTCAATCGCCAGGTGCGCATCTTCCAGCAGGCCGAGCGCAACCTCGCGATTGAGCTCGTTGTCTTCGACGAGCAAGACACGCGCGCCGCGAATTTGTCTGAGTTCAACGGTCGGAGCCCCCGCAGCTTCGTAGCTCTTGGAACTGCTTGCGCCGAGAACTTGGACAGCCGAATCGAACAGCATGGAGGCGGTGACCGGCTTGATTAGAATATTTGCAAACGAGTTTTCGTCCGCCTGTTTCAAAACCTCTTCACGGCCGTAAGCGGTTACCATTACCAGATGCGGACGAACTTGTACATTTGGCAGCGCGCGAATTCGTTTGCCCGTTTCAAAGCCGTCGAGGCCCGGCATCTGCCAATCGAGAAAAACAATTTCGTACGGTTTGTTAATTTCCGCCGCATGGCGCACCATTTCGATTCCTTCCAACCCGGAACCAGCTTCATCGGCCTCGAACGTCATGCCGACCAGCATGCTGGAAAGCACAGCGCGGGCTTGCGGATTATCGTCAATAATCAGAACGCGGCGGCCGCGAAGATCGGGTGAGACGGCTTGCCTTCGAGTCGCCGCACCGTTTCCAAGCCGGGCCGTGAACCAGAACGTGCTGCCCTTCCCTTGCTCGCTTTCGACGCCAACATCTCCTCCCATCAGTTGCGCCAGCCGCTTAGAGATTGCGAGTCCCAGCCCGGTCCCGCCGTGTTGGCGTGTGGTGGAAGCATCCGCCTGCTCGAACGCCTGGAACAGCCTGCCCATTTGTTCTTTGGTGAGGCCGATGCCGGTGTCGCTTACCGCGAAGTAAATCAGCTGGCCTGCATCATTTCTTTCCTGAATCCGCGCACGAACGACGATCTCGCCTTGTTCGGTAAATTTCACGGCGTTATTGCAGAAATTGATCAGGATTTGACCCAGCCGCAGCGGGTCGCCCTTCAGTTGCGTGGGCACGGCATGGTCAATATCAAAAATCAGTTCGAGACCTTTTGCAGAAGCCTTCTCGGAAATCAGATTGCTCACGTTTTCCAGCACGCGCTCCAGATCGAAGTCAATGTTTTCCACCGTCAGCTTGCCCGCTTCGATTTTCGAGAAATCCAAAATGTCGTTGATGATGCCCAGCAGATGCTGGCCGGCCATTTGAATTTTCCTCACGTAGTCGTGCTGCCGGGGATTCAGCTCGGTGCGCAACGTCAGATGCGACATGCCGATAATCGCGTTCATTGGAGTGCGAATTTCGTGGCTCATGTTGGCGAGAAAATCAGATTTGGCCTTGGTGGCTTCCTCGGCCACTTCTTTGGCGCGGCGCAATTCTTCTCCAGACGCCTCCAGCGCCTGATTGATGCTCTCCAGTTCTTGTTTGCGAGCGCCGAGTTGGCGTTCCGACGCCGCCAAAGATTCAGCCTGGGCTTGAGTGCGATCCAGAAGTTCTCGCGTGGCGATGTTGCTGGACAATATTTCGGCGCTGAGAGCGACAGAGGGCAGCAAGGAGTCGAGCAACGCGCGCTGGCGGTCTGAAAGCGATGAATTCGTCGCCAGTTCGATCACGGCGGTGACCTGGTCCTTATTCACCACCGGAATAAAGTGGATTTCCCCGACCGTCAGCGTGCCCATGCCCGCGGAGATTCGAACCTGATTCCCGGCGGCAATTTCAAGCATGCGGCGTTCCACCGCGGCTTGCCCGGCAAGTCCTTCGCCGAGGGCGAATTCGGCGGGGCTGCCAGCATCCGTATTCGCAAAGGAGTATGCGCGAGAGAAACGCGCGCGACTCTCGTCTGCAACATAGAACGCTCCGTAAATCAGCGGAATGGGCTGCGACAACCGAGACAATAGAGCCTTACCGAATCCGGCATAATCCTGGGCAGATTGCAAGGCTCCCAGCGTGGCGCCCACTTCCGCCTTTACCCATGCTTGCGTTTCGCGCTCGCGCGCGCCCAACTGCAAGGTCCGCAGTGCGCGACCGATCTCACCTATTTCATTCCTGCGCTCCAGGTAGGGGATGTTTTGATCCAGCCGCCCGTCGGCTAAATCCTGGATGCTACCTTGTAGAGACACCAGTTCCTTCACCACTTCTTTTTCCACGATGCGGAAGGCGGCGGCCCACGACCACAGCAGGCCGAAGCCAATCACGAGCCAGGTGATCAATATTGCGTGACGCGTATTACTGGTCAATTGATCGGAGCGCTGGTCAATATACGTTTGCAAATCCTGCATGATCTCGATGGTGGCTTCGCGCGCCCGCTGGAGTTCCTGGTTCACGCCTCCACGCAGTAGATTCAACGCCTTCACATTGTTGCCGGCGAGCGCCGCCGCGCGCGCGGGCCGAGCGTCAATCTCCGCTTGCTGGAAGAGAGCGGTTGCGGCGTTGATCTTTGCCGCGCGCTCGGGGCTTTGTTTCAGCGCCGCCGCCATTGCTGTGTGGAAGTCGTCCGCAACGTTTGTAAGTTGTCCGTCGATCTCCTGTCTGCGATCGGGATCGGTCTCATCAGCGAGTTCAAACAGAAACAGTCCGAACCGGTTGGTATGCGCTCGCGCCTCGCCAACGCTTCTGAGCGCCTTGACCTGGTTGTCAATCAACACGCTGTACCACGTGTCGATCATCTTGCTTTCAAACGATGAATAGATTCCCGCCGCCAAGACCATCAAAACCAGCGGAATCATGGCGGCCAGGAGTTTCCGCCGCACCCTCAAGTTTTTGAAGAAGACCATTCGAATGCGCTCCAACGGTTGCTTGAGCCGAACACGTGAATCGCTTCTCGCTACAAAATCATGTAATCGACGTCGCACGACTCCAATCGAAAGCGTTCATCGACCGTCGCGTCAGTCCGGTAAAGACCGGGTCAGCGAAGAGTATATGCGAGATGCCTCACAGCATATCGTCATAACTAACAGTCGCTGTGGAGCACGCTTGAATCGGTCAAGAAGCACCCAGCAGAACCGACTTTGGCGATCGACCGTAAAACTCCGGATGGATCGGTGGGGGCCACTCTCACTGTAAAAAGTGACAATAGCGCCCGTCATCGCCTGAGGTGATAGTTTCGAGTTTGCAATCTGATCTACTTAGTTCTCGCAGGAATTGACTCTATGAATAAGAGAAGGAGCACGGAAGAGGCTTCCAAGGCCGCCATGCGAAAGAACGGTGCGAAGATTGTCGTGTGCGTCGCAGCGCTGCTGGCGGGGCTCGGCATTTGGAAATACGCAACCCGCCAAACTGTTCAGGCGACTCAACTTCCTCGGGCGGTGACGTCGGAAAGTCCGGTCACCGCTGCGGCCACGGCCACGAGCGGTTTCGCTCCGACCGTTGAGAACAAAAATACTCCCGCCGGGTCTGCACCTCCGGCAATGGCCTGGATCCCAGGCGGCGAATTCTCCATGGGGGCGCAGGACCCGCCGGGGATGGACAAAGTTGGCATGCAGGCTACCCTGGATTCACGCCCGATTCACCGCGTGTACGTTGATGGATTCTGGATGGATAAGGCTGACGTTACGAATGGGGAGTTCGCCAAATTCGTGAAAGCCACCGGATATGTGACGATCGCAGAACGCAAACCCAGGGCGGAGGACTTTCCGGGAGCGCCCGCGGAGAACCTGGTGGCTGGATCGGTAGTTTTCTCGCCCCCTGACCATGAAGTTCCCTTGAATGATCATTACCAATGGTGGGCGTATGTTCCCGGCGCGAACTGGCGCCACCCCCTGGGCCCCGCTTCCAGTATCCAGGGAAAGACGGACTACCCTGTCGTGCAAATCGCGTATCAAGATGCTGCGGCTTACGCCAAGTGGGCCGGGAAGCGATTGCCGACCGAAGCTGAATGGGAATTTGCGGCACGAGGTGGACTGACCGGACAGCCATTTGTATGGGGCGATGCGTTTCGACCAAAAGGACAGTGGATGGCCAATACGTTTCAAGGTCACTTTCCAGACAAGGACACCGGAGAAGACCACTACGTAGGGATCACAGCAGTCGGGCATTTTCCGGCGAACGGCTACGGTCTTTATGATATGGCGGGGAATGTGTGGCAGTGGACGAGCGATTGGTATCGCCCGGATTACTACAAGCAATTGGTGGAAGTCGGCAATGTGGCCCGAAATCCCAAGGGCCCGGCTTCGCCCTACGACCCTGCCGAACCGAACGAGAGAAAGAAAACCCAACGGGGAGGTTCGTTCTTGTGCACCGATCAGTATTGCTCGCGCTACATGGTGGGCACTCGGGGCAAAGGCGAGGTGAGCACTGGGACGAATCACCTCGGTTTCCGCTGCGTGAAAGACGTGTTGCCAGCCGCCAGTCAATAACGCGCTATTGTCAATCTGCGTCCGTCTTGATCGTCGCACCACTTCGGAAGAACAGGGATGAGAAATTGTCCTCGCCCAGTACCCGCCGCAATTCCCGGAACGCAAAGAGCGGAAGGAAAGCGCAAAATATGACGACACTACGGGCAAGGAGCTCGTTGACGCGTATCCCATGGTACGCACTCGCGAAGTTTTCTCCACGCCATTGTCTTTTGATCGCTTCCTCGACTATGTGAAAGGCGAACACCAGCAAGCTAAACAGAAACGCCTTATGAAGCGCGGCCTGAAACAGTGGCTTGGATTCGTGTTTCTTGCCGAGGCGCGCATATTCACCGATAAGAATGACTTTGGCGATTACCAGAGCGTTGATCAGCGCAGTGCCATAGACGAAATACGACACACGAAACTGATTTAGCAGGAGCATGCTGTAGGCGGCGACAGCGAAAAAAAAGAACGCCAGATACGCGGCGATCACGGCAAATTCACGTAATTCGTGCGTGGCCTTTTCCTTCAGAGTCGCTTTCTTAGGATTTTCGGCATTCATTTAGACTCTCCGTTTGCGCTGGGCACTTTTCACCCTTCACCCGCCCCGCCGATGGCTGCGCACCCATCAGCTGAAGTCGCCGGCGCCGGAAGTTGTAATGATTTAGCGAAGGGACGGCCTGATGGAATTGTCAGTAATGACAGTGTTGGTTCCGACCGATTCGGCAGGTTGCGTACCGATATGTTCGGTCATGCTGCCACTCAAATGCGGTTTCAGCGGTAATGCAACGGACTCCACGGAAATGATCGGTAGACCCATCTCACGGGCGCATGTTTTCTTGAATAGATTCAGAAAGCTTGGATTCATCGAGTACCGCGGCGCAGCGGAAGTCCATAGGTCTCTGCTCCACGTCATTCTTCATGAGTAACTTACAGCCGGTATCATGGACGGCGTCCTTATACCGTATGTACTACTCTCATCATAATTACATGACAATTTTGAGGATTGTTCCGTTTTTGGATGCGTGCGTGCTCCCCGAGTGGTACACTCCGCGACTAGCGTTCAGGTCCAGCACCTAACTGAGGTTGTTTTTCGAATCGTCGCGGCAAGGCGAGTCGCTGGCGATTTGCCACATCTGGTAAACAATAAAGCAGAGTGAACTGCACGAGGGAAAGTACCCGCTCGACGCAATCCGTGCTGCGGGTGTCCGCAAATCTACTGGCAGGAGCTGTACTGTTCGCGGCTGATTTTTTGCTCGGAGGCAGTTGATGGCAACTGGCTCTAATCGGGCTAGGTGGAGTTTCCCAAATGGAGATTCCATATTGGACAGCACGATCTTAGTGTGCTTCGTTGCCATGTTGTCGTACGCAGCGTCCGCGCTGGGAGCCGCACTGCTGCTGCGCCCCCAGATGCTTTCGCCGCTCTGGCCGGGTTGCGTGCTTCTGGTCTCGGTGTTGCTGCTGGTTTCGCGAAAGATGTGGCCGATCCTCATCGTGACCGCCTTCGCTGTGTTTTTTTTCCACGACCTGCACGCTGGAGTGTCAACGAGTGAAAGTAGCTGGCTGATCTTGGCGGACACGGTGGAAGTTCTCGCCGCCGCGTTGTGTCTTAGCTATTTTTTCGTGGGTGTACCTCGCCTTAATAGTGTGAAGGCACTGACTAAGTTTTCTCTCTTCGCGGTGATCCTGGCGCCGGCGTTGGGAGCGTTTGTCGGCGCGCTTGCCGTCCCGGGGAGCTATTGGACGAATTGGAGGACGAGCTTCTTGTCCGAGGCTTTGGGTTTCCTCACCCTGATGCCCGCGATTCTTAGCTGGGTCGGCAAAAGTTCGCCCGGGAAGCACCGGTCGCGTGCTTACTACATAGAGGGCGGTGCACTGATCGCCGGATTGATGCTGTTCGGATATGTGGTGTTCGTTGCTTTGGGAAACA